>Ga0326728_10007244_pt1 | contig 28822 bp, 21 predicted proteins | sample MB3enrmetagenome_FD_207602 | JGI IMG/M metagenome (GOLD analysis project Ga0326728, IMG submission 207602) | Lab enriched peat soil microbial communities from McLean, Ithaca, NY, United States - MB31MN | ecosystem: Environmental > Terrestrial > Soil > Wetlands > Peat | place: USA: New York... | reverse complement strand
TATCGAGCAACACGCCAACAGCAACACCGCGTGGCAGAAGATAGGAGATTTCTGTAGAGCGTATTTCATAAATGCGTTCGGCCTCACGACAGGCACTCACGGATGAGGCAGGTTCGGATCGTCTGGCATGTGTGTAGAGCTAGGAGCGCAAAAAAGATGGAAGCGAAAAATTCCCTGAGGCACTGAGACGCGAGAACTTGCGTGGCACGAATCGGAGTTCCCCATCACTTCCAACGGCATGTGGGCTCCTCTTTAGTTCTGCTTTAGTTCTGCGCAAATATTCTATCCCAGCTTAGGCCTACTACAACGGTTAGTCGTCGCGATGGTTTCCTAATTTGGGAATTAGGACACTACCCGAGATGCCATACCGCAGGAAGGAAGGCGGCACGCCGCAAATCAGCGTCTATCGCGACGAGCCGTAAGGCTTCCGCAATCGATTGCGGAAAACCGCGCCTGGTCGAAACTGCCCACTCAGCTCAATGAATTTCGGTCCCAGCACACGAACTCGCTGGAAACGATTTACAATCTCGTATCGGCGTTTGGGTGGCTCCATATGGGGCGGGGCGCATCCCAGTGACGAGGGGCTCGGAGCAAGGAACGCCATCGGAGTTGAACGCGAGGCAGTTGAGCGTGAGGCAGTTGAGCGTGAGGCAGTTGAGCTGAGAACGACGGAAGCGACCCGCGCGGGGTAACGGTAAAAGTGTTACGGCCCGTAGTGTCCAGACCTCGACAAGGCTTCTCCGGGTACCTGGTCAAGGTGGATCTGGTCAATGCTGATCTATTCAAGACAGAGACTCTGAACCCATGAGCTGCACCGCAAACTCCGCCGGCTCCACGCTTCCTCCGCTGGGGGAAGAGGAGATCGCTCGCCGCGTGGCAGCGGAGAGGTTGCGGCTGGAGCAGGCCGCCGGTGTTGTCGAGATGCCCATCCAGCACTTCCACCGCCCCGTGGAGCGGCCCTTCACCGCCGAAGAACGCGACCGCACGACCATTCTTTTCGGAGGCTTTACCTGGAAGCACGAGCGCTTCGTCGAAGCCGTGTTTCGCGGCTGCGGCTATCGCTTCCAGATGTTGCCCAACCCCAACGTGGCCGCCTTCCAGTCCGGCAAGGAGTATGGCAACAACGGCCAGTGCAATCCTACTTACTTCACGGTTGGCAACCTTATAGAGTTCCTGCGCTCGCTCGAAGCTCGAGGTCTCTCGCGCCAGGAAATTCTCGACCATTACGTTTTTTTTACCGCGGGCTCCTGCGGGCCTTGCCGCTTCGGCACCTATGAGTCCGAGTATCGAATGGCGCTGGAGAATGCGGGCTTCGGCGGTTTTCGCGTCCTGCTATTTCAGCAGGACCATGGCATCCATGCTTTGACCGGCAATACCGGCCTGAAATTCTCCGTCGACCTCGGCATGGGCCAGCTTAACGCGGTGAACCTGGGCGATGTGATCAACGATCTGGTTTACCAGATCCGTCCCTACGAGGTTGTCCCGGGCGCAACCGAACAGGCCATTAAGGAAGTTGTCGACCAACTCAGCGATTTTCTGGAGCACCGTAAGCGTTTCGAAATTCTCGAGAGCGCGCCGGGATGGATTTCGCGCCGTCTGGCCCGGAACAAGAAGCTCAAAGATATCGGCAACACGCTGGGCAAGGTGTTGCACCACCTCTACGGCGAAGACTTCCTGCAAGCGATGCGCATAGCACGTGAACGTTTGAACCAAGTTGAAGTGGATCGCACGCGCGTGAAGCCCATCGTCAAGATCACGGGCGAATTTTGGGCGCAACTCACCGAGAGCGACGGCAACTTCAACATGTTTACGTTTCTCGAGCGGGAAGGCGCGCAGGTGTATGTGGAAGCGATCGGCGGCTGGATCACCTATCTCCTATATGAGGCGCGGGCGAGCGCGGAAGAGAAAAAAGGCTTGGATGTTCCGCATCCCGGCGCGCGCTGGTGGGAATGGAAGAAGCAACTGGCCAACGACTGGAAATTTCGCAAAAAGTGGTTGCTGTTGCGCTTGAGCGAAGGCATCTGGAACCGTCAACATGCGCGCACCGCCCGTCATCTGGGCAAGCTCGCGCCTCGTCTCGCGCCGCAGGGCGAACTGGCGCGGTTGGCGCATCCTTTTTACCATTCGCTGGCTCGCGGCGGCGAAGGGCATCTCGAAGTGGGGAAAAACGTTTACTACACGACGCACAACCTCTGTCACATGGTGCTGGCTCTGAAGCCCTTTGGCTGCATGCCGTCTTCGCAATCCGATGGCGTGCAGTCGGCGGTGGTGAACCGTTTTCCGGAAATGATCTTCCTGCCCATCGAAACTTCGGGCGAGGGAGAAATCAACGCGCACAGCCGCATGCAGATGGCCCTGGGCGACGCCAAGATTAAAGCTAAAGCCGAGTTCGAACAAGCGCTCGCCTCGACCGGCAAGAAGCTCGATGAGATCAAGGCCTACGTCGCCGAGCACCGGCAACTGCGCAGCCCGTTTTATCCGATTCCGCGGCGGCAAGGCGTAGCTGGAGTTGCGGCTAATTTTATTTTGCATGTGAGCAACGTGATGGATGGGAAAGCGCGGCTGGCCAGGCGGGCGGGCGAGAGCTAACAACCTCGGTGTAAGTTGGGGAGCAGTACTTAAGGCTTATATATTTCATGAATTGTCATCCCGAGCGAAGCGAGGGATCTGCAGTTTGCCGCGAAAATGCAGATCCCTCGCTTCGCTCGGGATGACAAAATATTGAAGGATGACAAACTTTAGCGAATTGCGAACTGCACAACAGTATCTTACTTGCACCATAGGCTGCTAAGGAGCTGCGGCAGATTTCGTGGACACAAACGCACAAAACGCCGGATTTGGCATCCGCTATCGCGTGGGCCTGGACGTGGGCTCGACCACGGTCAAGGCCGTCGTCATCGCGGCGAAAACCGGCGAAGCCGGAATCGGCGAGGCGCAGACCGACTGCATCCTCTGGCGCGATTACCAGCGCCATGACACGCGCCAACCCGAAAAACTCCTGGAATTCCTTCAGCGCATGGAAGCCGAAATCGGCATTGCTCCCGGCAATTGCCGCATGTTTATCACCGGCTCGGGCGGCAATGCGCTGAGCGCACTGATCGGCGCGAAGTTCGTACAGGAGGTCAACGCGGTCGCGCTGGCGGTCGAGAAGCTTCATCCCGAAGTGAACTCGGTGATCGAGCTGGGCGGGCAGGACGCTAAGATCATCATCTTCAAAGCGGAGGGCGCGAACGGCCGCAGGAAGAAAATTCCTTCGATGAACGACAAGTGCGCGGGCGGCACGGGAGCGGTCATCGACAAAATCAACGCTAAACTAAAAATCCCGCCCGACGATTTGTGCAACCAGGGATATAAGGGGATCAAGATCCATCCGGTTGCGGGCAAGTGCGGCGTTTTCGCCGAGACCGATATCAACGGCCTGCAAAAACAGGGCATCCCGGCCGATGAACTGATGGCCTCGCTCTTCGACGCGATTGTCTTGCAGAACCTCACCGTGCTCACGCGCGGCCACACGCTACGCCCGCATGTGCTGCTGCTGGGCGGGCCGAACACTTTTATTCGCGGCATGCGGGAGGCTTGGCAGCACAACATTCCTTTGCTCTGGGAAGAACGTGGAGTCAAGCTGCCACCGGAAGTTTTGCCCGAAGACGCGATCAAAACTCCGGAGAATGCACTCTATTTCGCGGCCCTGGGCGCGGTGGAATTCGGCAAAAGCGAAGACGAGGAGATTGGGCAATATCTAGGGACAGAGAATCTCGAGCGCTACATCTACGAAGGCCGGCGCCAGGAAAAAGTGGGATCGGGCAACCGCGGCTTGATCGCTTCCGAAAAAGAACTGGAAGAATTCAAAGCCAAATACTCGCGGCCAAAATTCGTTCCGGCGGCTTTCCGGCACGGGGAGCGAGTGCGGGCTTTCATCGGCCTCGATGGCGGTTCCACTTCCACCAAAGCCGTGCTTTTGTCGGAGCGCGGCGACGTGCTCTCGAAGGCCTACCAACTCTCCAAGGGCAACCCGATCCAGGACACCATCGACCTCTTCGCGGACCTGCGCCAGCAAGTGGAAACGCAAGGCGCGCTTCTGGAAGTGCTCGGCGTGGGCACGACCGGCTACGCCAAAGACATTCTGCAACGCGTGTTGCGCGCCGACGTCGCCTTGGTCGAAACCGTGGCGCACACCGAGTCGGCGCTGCGCTTCTACCACGATCCGCACGTCATCGTCGATGTTGGCGGACAGGACATCAAGCTCATCGTCCTCAAAAATGGCCGTGTGAAAGATTTCAAGCTCAACACGCAATGCTCGGCGGGCAACGGTTATTTTCTGCAATCCACGGCGGAAGGATTCGGCATTCCGGTCGAGAACTATGCGGACGTTGCTTTCACCGCCGCCACCATGCCGGTGTTCGGCTACGGCTGCGCCGTGTTTTTGCAGTCCGACATTGTCAACTTTCAGCGCCAGGGCTGGCGAGCGGAAGAAATCCTGGCCGGCTTGGCGACCGTGCTGCCGAGAAATGTTTTCCTGTATGTCGCCAAGGTGCCCAGCTTGGCGGCGCTGGGCACACGCTTCGTTCTGCAGGGCGGAACGCAGAACAATCTCGCCGCCGTCAAGGCGGAGGTGGACTTTTTGCGCGCCAACTTCCGCCCCCTGGGGATCGAGCCGGAAATTGTCGTTCACGAGCACTGCGGAGAATCGGGAGCCATCGGCGCCGCCATCGAGGCCATGCGCTGGTGGCGCAACGGGCACTTCACCACCTTCATCGGCCTGGATGCCGTCGGCAAGATCCGCTATCGCACCACGCGCAGCGAAGAAACGCGCTGCAATTTTTGCAAGAATGCCTGCCTGCGAACTTTCCTCGATGTGCGGACGGATGACGTGCGGACGGATGACGTGCGCAGCGATAACGCTCGCAGCGAAGAGACGCAGGCTGGATTCGCCGAAGCCTGCGCGCCGCCGTCTATCTCCACCTCTTTCCCCACCAAGGTCCCGCTCCAGCCCGGTGAGCAGCGCATGATCGTCGCCACTTGTGAAAAAGGCGCAGTGGAAGATGTCGAAACCATGCGCGGCATTAAAGCCCACATCGAGGCCACCAAGGCCGCCAATCCTAACCTGGTGGAGATGGCCGCGCGCGAAGTGTGGCGCTCGCGCCATCCGGAAAGCGTCGCCGATCCGATCCCCACCCGCGCACGCACATGGTCCGCCGCTGCCCGCCAGCGCGTCGCGCTCATGAAACGGCGCGGGAAGCTGCGCGTCGGCATTCCGCGCGTCCTCAACATGTACGCCTACACGCCGCTGTTCAGCGCCTATCTGGAAAGCCTGGGCGTGCCGGCGGAAAACGTCGTGTACTCCGACTTCACCAACGGCGACATGTACCGCACCGGATCGAGCCGCGGCTCGATCGATCCGTGCTTCCCCTCGAAGATCGCCATCGCGCACATGCACAACCTGGTCTTCAACAAGCACGCGCGCAATCCGCTCGACGCGATTTTCTTCCCCATGTTCGACGTGCTGTTGTCGCCGCTCGTCAACGCCAGGGGGCACAACGCTTGTCCCACAACTTCGGTGACGCCGGAGACGGTGGAAGCGGCGTACACCAAGGAAACCGACCTCTTTGCCGAACGCGGCATTCGCTACGTGCATCCGCTTGTCGACCTCGCGGACCGCAAGCTTTTTGCGCGACAGATGTTCCAGGCGTGGGCGCCGATTCTTGGCCTCTCGCAGGCGGAGAATGAACGGGCCATTGAGATCGGCTACCGGGAGTTGGCGAAGTTTGACAGCAGCATTCGCCGCCGCGCTCGCGAAGTCCTTGATCGACTGGAAGAGGAACGAAAGCTGGGCATCGTGATGCTGGGGCGTCCCTATCACCACGATCCCGGCATCAACCACGAGATCACGGAGCAGTTCCAGAAGCTGGGCTACCCGATTTTTTCGCAGAGCACTTTGCCGCTGGATGAAGACCTGCTGGAGCGGCTCTTTGGCGAGGAAGTGCGCGCCGGTGACATCGTACACGCGCTCGACATCCGCGATGTGTGGAAGACGGCGAACTCGGCCAGTTCCAACCACAAGATTTGGGCCGCCAAGTTCACCGCCCGCCATCCCAACCTGGTCGCGGTAGAAATTTCCAGCTTCAAGTGCGGCCACGACGCGCCCATTTACAGCGTGATCGAGCAGATCGTCGAGCGCTCGGGCACGCCTTATTTCTCCTTCAAAGACATGGACGAAAACCGCCCGGCCAATACCATCAAACTCCGTGTCGAAACCATCGATTACTTCTTGAAGCGTTACCGGGAGGACCTGTTAGACCGGAAGATCAAGCATGAGCACATCGAACGCCAGCTTGTGCAATATGAGTTCGGTCTGCGGGAGTGCGCGACCGGCACGGATTAAGGAAGCTCTGATTAAGTCGGTTCATGGGTGTTTTGCAAGGGCATGGCTTCAACCATGCCGTCAGAATCCGCGATACAAGCGGCTTTACAGGCTGCGGAAAAACTCTGGCTTTGTATCAGGTCATCGCTTCAGCGATGACATAAACTCTTAGAAATCAGATGCCCCTTTAGGGGCTGGGGCGCGAAATTCGACTTTTTCCGCAGCCTCTTTATCCGCTGAGGACCGCACTCTCAACCCATCCCGTACAGTCAGCGAAGACTTAATCGGAGTTTCCTTTAGGTTGAGCCCCGGATGGCGTCACAGCAAACCGTGAGGTACATCACGGCGTTTATCCTCGCTAAAGAGCACCCTCTTACGGGTAAGGAGGAGCCGGAGGTCCTCCTTCGAGTCCGAGTCGGCAGTGCCGGTGGCGCCGCCGGAGATCGCTGGCGTTTTCTTCACTCCAGCCCGGCAGCACGCGCGAATTTCTCGTCTTTATGTTTTCTCATGGCCACCCTACAAGTTGTGGCCACATGTTCTTGTTCGCGCTTGATCGGCCTGTGAAGCTGTGGAAAGATGTGAGGTTCCGATTCGGACCGCGGTAGCTTATGCCTTCTATTCCTTTTGCCTGGAGAAACTTCAATGCTGCATCTCGATACTGGTAACACTGGTTTCATGATTCTATGCACCAGCCTGGTCATGCTGATGACACCCGGCCTCGCATTTTTTTATGGCGGCCTGGTGGGGCGCAAGAACGTGCTCGCCATCATGATTCAGAGTTTCGTCTCGATGGGCTGGACGACGGTGATCTGGTACTTGTACGGCTATTCGCTGTGTTTCAGCGGCGACTGGCACGGGGTCATCGGCAATTTACACCTCGTATGTCTGCGCGGGGTCAACCTCAGCACTCCATCTTTGCCGACCGAAACCATTCCGGCATTCGTGTTCATTGCCTATCAGATGATGTTCGCCATCATCACGCCGGCGCTGATCTCGGGCGCGTTCACCAACCGGGTCACCTTCAAGGCCTACATGCTGTTCCTGACCGGCTGGCTTACCTTCGTCTATTTCCCATTCGTCCACATGGTTTGGGGTGGTGGCTTTTTGCAAAAATGGGGCGTGGAGGATTTTGCCGGCGGCATCGTGGTGCACAACATCGCGGGCATCGCCGCTTTGGCATCCGTGCTCTACGTGGGAAAGCGCCACACGGCGGATCGCGGTCCCCACAGCATCCCCCTGGTTGCCCTGGGAACCGGCCTGCTGTGGTTTGGATGGTACGGCTTTAACGCGGGCAGTGAAATGCGCGTCGATTCGGTGACTGCCACGGCATTTCTCAATACCGACTTGGCAGCCTCGTTCGCGGCTGTCGCTTGGTTGTTTGTGGCATGGATCAACGAAAAGAAACCTAAGTTCCTCGGCCTGCTGACGGGTGCCGTTGCCGGACTGGCGACCGTCACACCCGCGGCCGGGTATGTTTCTCCCACCACCGCGGTCATCATCGGCTTGGTTTCTGGAGTGGTTTGCTACTACGCCGTTGAAATGAAGAACAAGCTGCAATGGGACGACGCGCTCGATGTTTGGGGAGTCCACGGTGTGGGCGGCTTCCTTGGCATCGTCATGCTGGGAATCTTCGCCAACAAGGAATTTAATCCCAACGGCGCGAACGGACTGCTCTACGGCGACCCCACGTTCCTGCTGAAACAAGTCGTGGCGGTGACTTTCTCGTCGGTGTGGGCCTTCGTGTTCACCTACGGGATGTTGCGCATCATCGATGGCTTCACGACGGTGAAAGTGAGCGAGATGAGCGAGGAGATCGGCCTCGATGAATCCATCCACGGAGAGCACGCCTACGAAGAAGCTGCCACGCGCAGCGATCTCCTGAAGTAATGCGTGCTGGCCGTTCCGAGTTGGAACGGCGGGAGCGTTCGCGAATATAGGGGCGGAGGTCAATCATGACTCCGCCCTTTTTATTGTCGATGGAGGTCCCTGCGATCCCCAGCCCAGAGCAATATCCACCACGGAATCACGAAGAAATACTTTCTCATCGCTGTTTTTATTGAGAGACGAAACTATGATCTCGCTTTTCTCCGTGCCTCCGTGGTGAAGCCCGGTTTGCTCCCGCACAGCTTGATTCGGTATTCTATGGGGTACACACCACGTTCCGCCGGCCTTCTCAGCTTTCCAGTCTTTCCAGCAGCGGCGCAATCAGTGTGTGCGACCCTGGGGCGGCCTGACGGCCGCACAATATTTCAAGTGGAGCTCGAATTGAGCAGAAGCAATACGGCCAGAGGCAGGACTGCGGTCATCGTCGGAGCCCAATGGGGCGACGAAGGCAAGGGCAAGATCGTCGACGTACTCACCAAAACTTTTTCGGTCGTGGCGCGCTACGCCGGCGGCCACAACGCCGGACACACCGTCATCGTCAACGGCAAGAAATTCATCCTGCAGCTCGTGCCCGGCGGCATTCTGCGGCCCGAGTGCACCAGCGTGATCGGCAATGGCGTGGTCATCGATCCCTTGGCTTTCCTGAAGGAAGTCGCGTCGCTGCGCGCTGCCGGCGTGAAAGTGGACGGCAACCTTTTCGTCTCGAACCGCGCACAGGTGATTCTGCCCTACCATCGCATGATGGAGCTGGGGTCGGAAAACGCTCCCGGCCGCGTGAAAATCGGAACGACCTCGCGCGGTATCGGCCCATCGTACGAAGACAAGATGGGGCGCCGCGGATTGCGCGTTGCCGACCTGCTCGACACTCCATTGCTGCGCACGCACATCGAGAACGCGTGCCGCGAAAAAAATACGATCGCGCACGCCCTCTTCAACTCCGAGCCGCTCGACGCCGATAAGATGTTTCGGGAATACGCCGCCGCTGCCGAGCAGATCCGTCCGTTTGTCCGCGACACGGCGCTCTTGCTGAACCGCGCATTGGCCGAGGGCAAGTCGATCGTATTCGAAGGCGCGCAAGGCACCATGCTCGACATCGACCATGGGACTTATCCCTTCGTCACGTCTTCGAGCTCCACTTCCGGTGGCGCCGCCATCGGAACCGGCGTGCCGCCGTCGGCGATTGACACGGTCATCGGCATCACCAAGGCTTATTGCACCCGCGTCGGCAGTGGCCCGTTCCCCAGCGAATTGCTGGACACGCAAGGCGACGACCTGCGCCAGCGCGGCAACGAATTCGGCGCCGTCACCGGACGTCCCCGCCGCACCGGCTGGCTCGATTTGCCTCTGCTGCGTTACGCTGGCATGATTAACGGTATCTCGTGGTTTGTGGTTACTAAGTTGGATGTGCTCGACCACCTGGCGGAGATTCCTGTGTGCGTCGGTTATAAGGTGGATGGCAAGGAGACGGGCGAAGTTCCGGCGCAGGCCTGCGGCTATGAAAAGATAGAATGCATCTACCGCAATATGCCGGGCTGGGCCACTCCAACCCAGGCCATTCGAACCGTCGAAGCGTTGCCCAAGGCTGCACGCGAATATCTGGCCTTTATCGAGAAGGAAACCGGAGCGCGGGTGGGAATGATTTCCACCGGCCCCGATCGCGAGCAGACGATTTTGGTGCCGGACTTTATAAGTGCGTTGGGTCTGAAGACCAATTAGGAGCTATTCTGTAGATTTTGGGAAGGGCATGGCTTCAGCCATGCCGCCCAGAGCCAAATAACACGAGGGCTTTAGAGACTGTGTGAGAACTACGATTTCAGAGTCGCGGTGAAATGGACCTCACGGTTTTTCAACCGCGAAGCGGCATAAGAATGCAGCCCACGGCGTAAGCCGTGGGTTCAAGTGGAAAAGAAACAAGCCCCAGCGGGGCGAAAGACAAGTTCTCACACAATCTCTTTAGCCCCTGAGGGCCCCTGCGGGCAAAGAACGGAGCGACGAATGGTGGTGTTGGCTGTAACTTGGATGGCAAAAACCGGACGCGAGTCCGAAGTGACCGCGATCTTCGAAAAACTCTCAGCCGAATCGCGTAAAGAACCAGGCTGCCTCATGTATCAGGTGCATAAGCACAAGACCGATCCGCGCCGGTTCTTCATCTACGAGCAATACAAGGATGACGCCGCCATCGAGGCGCATCGCAACGCGCCGCACTTCCTGCAGATGGCAAAGAAAGATCTGCCTAAGGTCGCCGACCGCATCGAAGGGCATTTGTTCGAGCCGCTGGGATAGGTGTGGAGCGATCAGCCCTCAGTTATCAGCTCTCAGTAAAAGCTCAACCCACTCGGCGTTTACTGAAAGCTGACGACTGATAGCTGAGGGCTTACTTCTTGTCCGCCATCAGCACCCCGCCCGAGGCGTAACTCTCCTTCGACACTTCTAGGAACGCAACCACGATGGCTTCGCGGCGCGCGCCCGCCTCTTCCACCATGGTGTCGGTAATGCGTTGCGCGATCTTCCGTTTCTGATCGGCCGTACGGCCTTCGAGCATAGTCACTTGTACAAGAGGCATGAAATTCGGCTCCTCACTTCCTATGGATTCTCTGATTAAGTCTTCAACTCTCTAAATCTTGTCATCCTGACCCTGAACGGAGTGAAGGGGAAGGACCTATGCATTCCTCCTGCGTCGCCCGTGTCGTTGTTTTCCGAAAAAATCCAGCACTTCAGGCTAGCAGGGTCATGTGCCTTTGGTCATCTTGATGGGCGCAAGTTTTGTGTATATAGGTATTCTATATATAGGGAGGTTGAGACCCAATGGCATCCGTCAACGCACAAATCAAGCGCGGCAGCGCGGAACTTGCCGTCCTCACGCTGCTCGCCGAGCACCCGCTGCACGGCTACGAAATCGCCAAGCAGATCGAGGCGCAAACCGGAGGCGTGCTGCGCTTCGACATGGCTTCTCTCTACCCCATGCTCTACCGCCTGGAACGGAAGAGTTGGCTCAAGGCGGAATGGCAGACCTTGCCCAATGGCCGCCGCCGCCGCTGCTACCGGCTCACGCCTTCGGGCCGTAAACAAATCGCGCCGCTGCGTGCCGAGTGGCGTGCCTTCTTCCATGCTCTCCAGAGCGTCACGGGGTTTCAAAATGCCTGATTGGAACGAGATCGTTCGCAAAAATCTCCGCGTGCTTAGGGCTTGTTCACCGGAATTCACCGAGGAATTGGCCGCTCATCTCGAAGACAGCTACGAAGCTCTGCTGCGCGAAGGCTTGCCGGCAGAGGTGGCTTTTCAATGCACCATACGTCAGATAGAAGGCCGTCGCAAGGATTGGCTCGAACTACGGTTTCTACAGGAGGATATAATGACCGATTTCACACGCAAGATTGCGCTGCCCGGATTGCTGACGTTCGCGGCATCCGTTTTCGTTATGTATGCCTGGATGTTCGCACTGGGTCATGTCCAGCCGAAAATATTTTGGCTAGCCAGCACTAAATTCCTGGCACTACCGCTTTGGGCTTGGTGCCTACTATGCCTGCTGCCCATCTGTGGTGCACTCGGAGCGTTCCTCTCGCAGCGCAATGGAGGCTCGCGTCTTCAGCGCATCGCGGCCGCTCTCTTCCCAAGCGAGATCATGGGTACTGTGCTCCTACTGGTCTTTATCGCCGCATTCATACTCTCGCGGTTCGTGCCGAATTACGGGTGGGATACATCCGTTGCGTTGAAAGGGCTGGGATTATACCTGCTGGGATATGTGGTTCTACCGGCAGTATTTCTGCTGCTGGGCGTTGGTGTGGTCGAAAAAGCGAAGAGAACACCCTCTCACGCAATGTGAAACCGAATTGTACGAATCAGCTTTCGACCGTCAGCTATCAACCTACTCAGCAGTTACTGAGAGCTGATAGCTGACGGCTGATAGCTTACTGCGCCAATTCGTAGCCCGCAAAGAAGAAGCTCAACTCGAAGCGCGCCGTGTCGTCCGCGTCCGAGCCGTGGATCGCGTTGTGCTCGATGTCGCTGGCCCATTTCTTGCGGATGGTGCCCTCTTCGGCATTGGCCGGGTTGGTCGATCCCATCAGCTTGCGCAGATCGGCGATGGCATTTTCTTTTTCCAGCGCCAGCGCCACGATGGGGCCGCTCGACATGAAATGGGTCAGCGAGCTGTAAAACGGCCGGCTGGCATGGACGGCATAGAACTGCTCCGCCTGGTGCTGCGAGATTTCCAGCATCTTGATGGCCAGAATGTGGAAGCCATTCTTTTCGAACTGCTCGATGATGTCTCCGATCGCGTTCTTCTTGACCGCGTCGGGCTTAATGATGGTCAGTGTACGTTGTAGTGTTTTCATGAATTCGTCGTTAGTCCTCGGTCGTTAGTCGTTGGCTTGACATCCAAATTTGTCATCCTGAGTGGAGCGTGACGTTCGCGAAGCGGACATCTCGCGCAGTCGAAGGACCCCTACCCCCAGAGTAACTCTGTCACGCCCGAACCCCTACTCCCAGCACGGCCGCCAGCGTCTCGCCAATGTCCGCGGGCGATTTCGCTACCTTCAGGCCAGCCTTTTCCATGGCGGCAATCTTTTCTGCCGCCGTACCCTTGCCGCCGGAGATGATCGCTCCGGCGTGGCCCATGCGGCGTCCAGGTGGCGCTGTCTGTCCGGCGATAAATCCAACCACCGGCTTCTTCATGTGCGTCCGGATAAACTCCGCCGCCGTTTCCTCCGCGTTGCCGCCGATTTCTCCGATCATGACCACGGCTTCCGTCTGCGGATCGCGGTTGAAGAGATCGAGCGCGTCGACAAAATTCGTGCCGATAATCGGATCGCCGCCAATGCCGAGCGCCGTCGATTGCCCAATCCCGCGCTGCGTAAGCTGATGCACCGCCTCGTAAGTCAGCGTCCCAGAGCGCGACACGATCCCGACATTACCCTCTTTGTGGATGTGCCCCGGCATGATGCCGATCTTGCATTTGCCCGGCGAAATAATGCCCGGGCAGTTCGGCCCGATCAGCCGCGAGCGCCGGTTCTGCAGAAACTCCCAGGCGCGCACCATGTCGAGCGTGGGGACGCCTTCGGTGATGCAGACGATGAGTTCGATTTCCGCGTCGGCCGCTTCCATAATCGCGTCGGCCGCGAAGGGCGGCGGCACAAAAATCACCGTGGCATTCGCGCCCGTCTTGTCGGCCGCTTCCTGCACGCTGTTGAAGATCGGCCAGCCCTCGTGCGTCGTTCCGCCCTTGCCGGGCGTGACGCCGCCCACAATCTGCGTGCCATAAGCCGCGCAAGCTTTCGCGTGAAAGGTGCCTTCGCGGCCCGTCAGTCCTTGCACAATCAATCGAGTTTTCTTATCCGCCAGAATTGCCATAATTACTCACTTTCGAAAAAATCGCTGTTCGTCGTTCGCTGCTCGCTGTCCGCGTTTAAGCTGCGCCCTTCGCCGCGGCCACGACTTTGTCGGCCGCATCCTTCATGGTCTCGGCGATAACAAAATTCAGCCCCGACTCCATCAGGATTTTCCTGCCCTCTTCAACGTTGGTGCCTTCCAGCCGCAGCACCACCGGCAGTTGGATGTTCGTTTTCTTCGCCGCCTCGACCACCCCGGCCGCCAGCATATCCACGCGCAGAATGCCGCCAAAAATATTGATCAGCACGGCGCGCACGCTCTTGTCGCTCAGCAGAATTTCAAACGCGTGCGCCACCTGGTCGGCGCTGGCGCTGCCGCCCACATCGAGAAAATTCGCCGGCATGCCGCCCGCGTACTTGATGATGTCCATGGTGGCCATCGCCAGGCCCGCGCCGTTCACCATGCAGCCCACACTGCCGTCGAGCTTGATGTAGTTGAGGCTGTATTTCGAGGCCTCCACTTCCAGCGGGTCTTCCTCGCTGATGTCCCGCAGTTCGCGCAGGTCGGCATGACGGAAGAGCGCGTTGTCGTCGAACGTCAATTTGGCGTCGAGCGCGAACAGCCGCCCATCGGTGCAACTGATGAACGGATTGATCTCCACCAGCGATGCGTCCGATTCCAGAAACGCGCGATAAAGACTGGTCAGGAACTGCACCGCGGAATTGATCTGTGCCGGCTTCAGCCCCAAGGCAAACGCAATCTTGCGCGCCTGGAACGGCTCCAAGCCCATGCCCGGATCGATGTACTGCTTCAGGATCGCTTCCGGCCTTTCGGCGGCGACCTGCTCAATATCCATGCCGCCCGCGGCCGATGCCATGAACACTGGCTTGGCCTCGACGCGATCGACCAGGATGCCGAGATAAAGTTCCTTCTCGATCGGCAACGTTTCTTCGATCAGCAGCCGGTGCACGATGCGCCCTTCCGGCCCCGTCTGATGCGTCACCAGTTTCATGCCCAGCATCTTGCCGGCGAACTCGCCTGCCTCTTCCACCGACTTGGCGATCTTCACGCCGCCGCCCTTGCCGCGTCCGCCGGCGTGGATCTGCGCTTTCACCACCACTCCGGTCGCGCCCGAGGCGAGAAGGTCTTTCGCCGCCGCTTCCGCATCTTCACGTGTCGTTGCCATCGTGCCACGCGGCACGGCGACTCCATATTTCTTCAGAATTCCTTTTGCCTGATACTCATGAATTTTCATAATGATTCCTAAACCGTCGTTCGTCGCTAGTCGTTGGCCGATCGCGATCAAGGGCCGCGACGGCCCCCGTTCGTGAACTCCCGAGAGGACTTCGCTTGCGGATTGCACTGCGGTCCAGCAAACTCTCGATTCTATAAGACGCAAGCCCAATCGGCAAAGCGCGCCGAGGCCGGTTGTGTCCTAGAACTGGTTTCATAAATGTTTTTGGGAAGGGCACGGCTTCAGCCGTGCCACTACCGGCCAATAAAAATGCTGGCCTTAGCCCCTGAGGGCTGTGCTTTTCGGGCACAATGACATTTATGAAACCAGCTCTAATTTGATTCGCGTAGTAGAATCACGGCGTAATGAATCGCTACGAAACAATGCTGTTTGTTGGTTTCATCGCGTTCTACCTCCCCGCCTTTGGCCTTTTTCAATTGATGATCTTTATAGTGAATCGGCATCTACCTCCAGATCGCAGGATTCCTCATTCTCTCTACTTTGGGGGTTGGAACAGTCTGGCCAAAGAATACAAAGGCTTGTATCCCCGAAGCTTCTTGTACAAGTTCACGCTGACCTGTGCTGTTACTTGTCTGATTATCGCGGTGGGGATTGCTGGTTTTCGTGTCTGGGAATATGTAATGGGTAGATAAGACTTTTCGAATTAGGACACTGTCGCGAAGCTGAGAGAGCCAAAAGGGTCTACGCGGTTGCGCCAATCTTGTATCCTGACTTCGTGCCCGAACTTCCCGAGGTCGAAACCATCGTGCGCGGCCTCGACCGGCGCGTTGCCGGAGACATCGTCGAATCGGTTTGGATCGGTTCCCGTCGGCAGCCGCTCAAGTCGCCGGCCAGCGTCATCGCCGCGACGCTTGCGGGCAAGCGCATCGCGCGCGTGCATCGCGTGGGCAAGCACATCGTGTTTGATTTGCATTCGCCCAATGCTGAAACGGCGCAGTGGATCGTCCATCTCGGCATGACCGGGCGCATGGTGGTTTCGGAACCCGCGGTGGAAATCGCCAAGCACACGCACCTGATCGCGGCGCTCCGATCGGGGCGCGAACTGCGGTTCATCGATCCGCGAATGTTTGGCAAGATCGGTGTCCATGCCGGCGGCTTCGATCCCGGAGGAGCGGAACCGCTGGAGGTGAGCGAAGAGCGGTTCATCGCGCTGTTTCGCGGGCGCAAAACTCCCATCAAGAGCGCGCTTCTGAATCAGAAGTTGCTGCGCGGCGTGGGCAACATTTATGCCGATGAATCTTTGTTCCGGGCCGGCATCCGGCCCCGCCGGCGCGCCGCGTCCATCGCGCGCGAGCAGTTGGGCAAGCTGCACCGGGCGGTGCGGGAGGTGCTGCGCGAGGCGATTGCGCTGGGCGGATCTTCGATTTCCGATTACGTGGATGCCGATGGAGAAGAAGGATTTTTCCAGCTCCAGCATCGAGTGTATGGCCGCGAGGGGGAACCCTGCCTGGTCTGCGGGACCGCGGTCCGGCGCGTCGTGCTCGCCGGCCGCAGCAGCCACTATTGCCCAAAATGTCAAATTTAGCTCTAATAAAACGATTCAATCATTGACGAATCGGCATTCACATTGTAAAAGTAAGGATTGGGCCAGATATTTCTCTACATGTCTCCTCGAACGGATTACCGAGTCATTCATCATGAATAAATTCTCTATTGGAGTAGACCTCGGCGGCACGAACTTGCGCATCGCCGCCGTGGACGAGCAAGGCGCTCTCATCGAAAAAGTCACACTCGGCACCAGGATTGCCCTGGGATGCGAATACGTCATCAACGACATGTGCGGCGCCATTCAGCGCATGTCGGACAAATACAAGAACTCCGCCCCACTGCTCGGAATTGGCATCGGCGTGCCCGGCATTATCGACATGCAAACCGGCTTGGTGCGCGAATCGCCCAACCTGCCCGGCTGGGCCGACTATCCCGCTGGCGCCCTCATTGAGCAGCGGCTCAAGACCGTCGTGATCCTCGAGAACGATGCCAATGTCGCGGCGCTTGGAGAACAATGGCTGGGCGCGGCCAAGGATTATTCCGACATGGCGATCCTGACCCTCGGCACCGGCGTCGGCGGCGGGCTCGTGCTCGGCGGCGCGATCTGGTGCGGCATGAACGGCATGGCCGGAGAGGTCGGCCACACAACAGTGGAGCCGGATGGCCAACTGTGCGGCTGCGGGAACCGCGGATGCCTGGAGGCGTACGCTTCGGCGACGGCGGTGGTCCGCATGGCGCGGGAAGCGATCGCGAAGAACGGCGCGTCGGCGCTGTCGCGCGCCGCCAGCTCCGATCCCGAGTTCAGCGCAAAATCGATTTACAATCTCGCCATCCAAGGCGATGAGGATGCGCGCCGCATTTTCCGCTGCGTGGGACGCAGTTTGGGTATCGTGCTTTCCACCCTGGTCAATTCCTTGAACCTGCCGATTTACGTGATTGGCGGCGGAGTTTCGAGCGCGTGGGATGTTTTTGCGCCTTCGATCTTCGCGGAGTTGCGGCGGCGCTCCCTGGTTTACGCCGCCACTGCCCCGCCCGATCCTGCGGCCAGCCATGAGGGCGCTTCCGCGCATGTCAAGGCTGGCCCCGGTCCCAAGACCATCGTCACCCGCGCCCTGCTCGGAAGCGATGCCGGTTTATTCGGCGCGGCCCGGCTGCCGATGATTGCGAAAGCAAAGCGATAGGGCCGATTTCATAAATCGGTGTTGGGCAGCGTACGACACAGCCACGCCGCCAGGCCCCGCTACACCGGCGGCTTTACAGACCGCGGAAAACTTTTGTTTCGTATCGGGGCATCGCTTCAGCGATGCCGTAAGTCTTTCGCACTCACATGCCCCTTTAGAGACTGTGTGAGAACTACGATTCCAGAGTCGCGGTGAAATGGACCTCACGGTTTTCAGCCGCGAAGCGGCGTAAGAATGCAGCCCACGGCGTAAGCCGTGGGTTCAAGTGGAAAAGAAACAAGCCCCAGCGGGGCGAAAGACGAGTTCTCACACAATCTCTTTAGGGGCTGGGCTTCGACCACCCACTTTTTCGGCATCCTGTTTGGCCGCTGCGGTCAGACTGTGGCCCGGAAATTGCTTTTCGCCGCAACCCCTTCGCGTTAGATTATTAACGTGCCAGAAATATTCCTTGTGCCTTCTCTTTCGGCTTCCGAAAACTTCAATGGACATTCCATGACCGGCGAACTGCTGCGGGTGATGGTGTGTCCGCCGCGCCACGCGGGCTGGAATGACCCGCGGAAAGCCGCGGCATGGCGGGAGCTTGGTTTTCAACACGCTCCCGATTTCGCCGAAGCGCATACGCAGCACGAAACGCTGTGCCAGCTGCTCACCGAGGCCAAAGCCGAGGTGGTGAGTCTTCCCGCGGCGCCATCGCTCTCGCTCGATGCCGTCTATGCCCACGACGCGTCTCTCGCCACCGACTATGGCCTCGTCCTGATGAATCCGGCAAAGAAAAATCGCGTGCCGGAGGCGCAGGCGCACGCCAATTGTTACGCGTCACTCGGCATTCCGGTGCTCGGCGAAATCGGCCTCCCGGCGACTTCCGAATCCGGCGACATCGTCTGGCTCGATTCGCGCACGCTCCTCGTCGGTGACGGCTTTCGCACGAACAAGGCAGGCATCGACCAGTTGCGGTCGCTCCTCGCCCCCAAGCAGGTTGAGGTGCTGTCCGCGCCGCTGCCCTACGGCCCTGGCCCCTCCGCCTGTCTCCACCTGATGTCGCTGATGAGCCTGCTCGACGAGCGGACCATCCTCGTCGATCTCCCGTGGCTCGCCGTTGAGACCGTCGAACTGCTCAAGGCCCGTGGCTTCCGCTTGCTTGAAATTGATTACAGCGAGCGCGAAACCCTGGCCTGCAACGTGCTCGCGCTTGGCAAGAATCGCCTGATTGCGATTGAAAATAACGTCAAGACCATTCAGCGTATGCGCGACGCCGGCTTCGAAGTGCGCACCTTCTCTGGCTCCGAACTCTGCATCAACGGCGCCGGCGGCCCAACCTGCCTCACCCGGCCCCTGCTGCGGAAGTAGCCTGGCCCGTGGAGAGCCGAGCGTCCCCGCGGATGGGCGAGACGCCCGTCCCTCCACAAAACAGCTCCATTTCTCCCGGCTTGGTAGAATCGAAGTGAAATGCTTTTGCCGTTCGTCCGCGAAATTTTCGCGGACGTAGAACGATTGCCTGCCTTCACGCGCGCCGCCTCCCATCTGCGGGAGAGCGTGGAGCGTATTCGTGTCACTGGACTGTCCCCGGCGGCCAAGGCGCTCATCGTCGTTTTATTGCGCCGCGCGGTCGAGCGTCCCTTCGTCTTCGTCGTCGCCGATAACCGCGCCGCCGAAGAGTTGCTGCCCGTGCTCTGCGCCTTCTGCGAGTTGACCGGGGCCGCCGATCCAGACTCAGTCGTCAGCCTGCCGGCGCGCGATGTGCTGCCCTTCCAGAGCTTGTCGCCGCATCCCGAGATTCAGGAAGAACGCGCGACCGCATTGTGGAAGATCGCCACCGGCCGCGCCGCCATCGTGATTTCGCCAGTCACCGCAACCACAATTCTTCTTCGTTCCCCCGAGTACTACGCCGATCTGGCGCGGGTCCTGCGCCGCGGCGAAACTTTCGATCTCGATAAATTGCTCGAACACCTCAACACCGTCGGCTACACCGCAAACGACGTTGTCGAAATGCCCGGCCAGTACGCGGCCCGCGGCGGCATTCTCGATGTCTATTCGCCGGAAGCGGACCGCCCAGTGCGCATCGAATTTTTCGGCGATGAAATTGAATCGATGCGCAAGTTCGACCCGGCCAGTCAGCGGTCTTCCAACCCAGTGGACGAAGCCTTGCTCCTGCCGCTCACGGAAACGCCGGTCACGGAAGAACTGCTCGCTTCCATCAACGCGCGCCTTTCGGGAAAACGCATTGCGGGAGCGCCGGAGGTCGTCGAGCAAGCCGTGCGCAATTCGGGCGCGGGCGTCTTTCCCGGCTGGGAGTTCTACGCTCCGGTGGCCGGCGCCGACCGCAGCATTTTCGGCCTGCTCCCAGACGCGCGCGTCATTCTCGACGAGCCCGAGGCACTCGCGCAGGAACTCGACAAAGTCTGGGCCCGCATTGAAGAAGCGCACGAGCGCAGCGGAGTCGGAAACCTGGTTCGTCCCGCCGATCTGTATCTCACGCCCGAAAGCTGGCGCGAAAAAACCGCGGCGCTCGCCGGGGCCGATTTCGAATATCTGGCGCTGGCCCGCGAGCGCGCAACCGAAGCCGCGTTTCTTTCGCAGCCCGCCCCGCGCTTCCACGGCGCAGTCCCAGCCATGATCGAAGAGGTCCGCAAAATGGTGGCCTCCGGCACGCAGGTCGTCCTCGCCGTCCCCAACACTGGAGAAGTCGAGCGCCTTGCCGACATGTTCACCGAGTACAACGCTTCCTATCGCCTCGGAAGCCGCACCCGCAGCGGTGAAAGCTATGCCGACGAAACTTCGTATTTTGCCGGCGACGTTCTCACCACCACTTTGCTCAAGGCTTATCTCCCCGATGGTTTCGTTTTGCCGGATGCGCATCTCGCGATCTTCGGCGCGCGCGATCTCTTCGACGAATCGGACCTGGTGGCATCGCGCCCGCAACGCCAGAAATCGAAGGTCTCGGCGTTTCTTTCCGACTTTCGCGATCTGCAGGTTGGCGACTACGTTGTCCACGTCGAGCACGGCATCGGCCAGTATCAAGGCCTCAAGGAAATCAACCAAAACGACAGCGGCGCGGAATTCATGGTACTCGAATACGCCGACGCCGCCCGGCTTTATGTTCCGCTGACTCGCCTTGATCTGGTCCAGAAGTACCGTTCGGCGGAGGGCGCAAAGCCCGCGCTGAATCACCTCGGCTCGCAGGCCTGGGGCAAGACCAAAGCGCGCGTGCGCAAGGCGATGAAGGACATGACCGACGAGCTCGTCAAGCTCTACGCGCAGCGCCAGTCCGCGCAGGGTCATATTTTTCCCGCCGACACCGAGTGGATGAAGGAGTTCGAAGACGCCTTCGAATACAGCGAGACCGACGACCAGGCGCAAGCCATCGCCGACGTGAAGCGCGACATGGAATCGCAACTCCCCATGGATCGCCTGCTTTGCGGCGATGTCGGCTACGGCAAGACCGAAGTCGCGATGCGCGCCGCTTTCAAGGCCCTCAGCGACAACAAGCAAGTCGCCGTGCTTGCGCCCACCACCGTGCTCGCGTTTCAGCATTACGAAACTTTTAAGCAACGCTTCGCGCCGTTTCCGCTGACGGTTGAAATGATCAGCCGCTTCCGCACGGCCAAGCAGATCAAGGAAATTCTGCAGCGCGTGGGAGCCGGCAAAGTGGACATCCTGATCGGCACTCATCGCTTGCTCTCGAAGGATGTGAAGTTCGCCGACCTCGGCTTGCTGGTGGTCGATGAGGAGCAGCGTTTCGGCGTCCGCCACAAAGAACGCATCAAGCAGATGCGCACCGAAGTCGATGTGCTCACCATGTCCGCGACGCCCATTCCGCGCACGCTGCACATGTCGCTTGTCGGCCTGCGCGACATGAGCGTGATCGAAACGCCGCCCAAGGACCGCATGGCAATCCAAACCGTGGTCGCCAACTGGGACGAAAAGCTCATCCAGTCGGCGATTGAACAGGAACTCGATCGCGGCGGCCAGATTTATTTCGTCCACAACCGCATCGAGACCATCTGGGAGATTGCCGCCAAGATTCAAACCCTCGTTCCGAATGCACGCATCGCCGTGGGCCACGGGCAAATGGGCGAAGGCGAACTCGAAAAAGTGATGCTGAAATTCATGCATCACGAAGCCGACATCCTGGTCTCGACTACGATTATCGAGAACGGCCTCGACATCCCGCTCTGCAATACCATCGTCATCAATCGCGCCGACCGCCTCGGCCTGTCGGAGCTTTATCAGCTTCGCGGACGCGTCGGCCGCTCCAACCGCCGCGCCTACGCCTATCTGCTGCTGCCCGCTGAAATCGAGCTGACGCCCGTTGCGCGCCGCCGTCTGGCCGCGCTCAAGGAATTTTCCGATCTCGGCGCCGGTTTCAAAATCGCCGCGCTTGATCTCGAATTGCGCGGCGCCGGCAATCTTCTCGGCGGCGAGCAGAGTGGACACATCGAAGCCGTGGGCTTCGAACTTTATACCCAGATGTTGGAGCGCGCCGTGCGCGAAATGAAGGGTGAGGCTGGCATTGAGGTAACGGAAATTCAGCTCAATCTCGGCCTCAACATCCGCATTCCGTCCGACTATATAAAAGAAGAAAACCAGCGCCTGCGCATGTACAAACGCGTCGCCGGAGTCGAAACCGAGTCCCAACTGCACGACGTGCGCTCGGAGCTGATCGACCGCTACGGCGAAACGCCCAGCGCAGTCCGCAACCTGCTGGCGTACGCCGCGCTCAAACTGCAAGCGATGCGCGTCGGCGCGAACGCCATCGAGCGCAAACGCGAATTTGTGAACATCAAGTTCAGCCAGACGGCTGCGATTGATCCCGGTAAGCTGGCGCGCTTCGTGGCGTCGCAGCGCGGCGCGAAATTTACTCCGGACGGAACGCTGAAGTTTACGATTAAGATCGACAGCGCCGGAGGTATATTGCAAACGCTGCGCGATTTACTGGAAGAGTTGGAGGCGCGGGAAGAAACAGTGGGCCAAGTATAGACTAAGGCCTTTGGGCTCAGGTAACGAGATATGCGTCTGTATCCGACGGATCCAAAGCAAGATAGAGAACGAGAATATGAGATGCACGAGGCGAGCCACGCAATCGTTCTCGCGCATCTGGGTGTTCAAGGTATCTACGTGAATTCCCGCCAATGCCGTTTCGATTCGTGTACCCGTGTCCCGCCTCTCAAGGTGCTTATCGGCCTATATGCTGGGTATTTCGGCAATTTGATCATCTCTGAAATCAGCAAGTCTGAGGCCGCACGGCGATCAAGGAAAGATCATCTGCTAATGAGTGAACTGCTCTCCCGAATTCCGACTTCCAAGCGAGAAGAAATGAATAATCGTGCCCAACGTGAAGCCGAAAGAATAGTTAAGCTTTTAAGAGACTCCATTCGCGAGCTAGCATCCGAGATTCGGCGAACCACCGACATCGATAGTGACCGTTTTGAGACCTTGGATTGCGTAAAGCGCGTGAGAGCCAGCGGTTACAATGATTCCACAATGAAACCGACGCACGAACGACGCAGCAATACCGACCGCCGCAAAAACCGGAAAGTCCGCAAAGCCGTTTTCCCCGCCGCCGGACTGGGCACCCGTTTTCTCCCAGCCACTAAAGCCCAGCCGAAAGAGATGCTGCCGCTGGTCGATAAGCCCATTATTCAATATGGCGTGGAAGAGGCAGAGGCGGCTGGATGCGACCAGATCATCATCATCACCGGACGCGGCAAGAGCGCCATCGAAGATCATTTCGACGTCAGCTACGAGCTGGAAAAAATGCTCGAGGAAAAAGGCAAGCACGATTTGCTCAAAATCGTGCGCCAAATTTCCGACATGATCTACGTGTCCTACGTGCGCCAAAAAGAGGCGCTGGGCCTCGGCCACGCCATCCTGACCGCGCGCGAACTCGTCGGCAATGAACCCTTCGCCGCCCTGCTCGCCGATGACGTCATCGACGCGCAAGTCCCGGTGCTCAAACAATTGATGAACGTCTTCGACGAGAAGCAGTGTTCGGTGATTGCCACCCAGGTGGTCGATGGGCCGGCGATTTCTTCTTATGGCGTAATCAAGGCGAAAGAGGTTGCGGGCTCCGGCGGCAGGCTTTACGAGGTTCTCGACCTGGTCGAGAAACCGGCGCTCGCGGATGCGCCTTCGAATCTTGCCGTGATCGGGCGCTACATCCTAACGCCAACGATTTTCGAAACGCTTGCCGACATCAAGCCGGGCGCGGGCGGCGAGTTGCAACTCACCGATGGCCTCCGTGGGCTGCTGCAACGCGAAAAGCTCTACGCCTACGTTTACGAAGGCCGCCGCTTCGATACCGGAGACAAACTCGGCTTCCTCAAAGCCACCGTTGAATTTGCACTGAAGCGCGCAGATTTGGGTGGGGAGTTCCGCGAGTACTTAAGAAACCTGAAGCTTTGACCGCGTGCGGAACGATATTCTTAATTTGCATTGTCATCCCGAACGCAGTGAGGGATCTGCAGTTTGCTTCACCCTTGCTGAGTTGACTTGAGTTTTCTGGATTTCTCTTCCACGCCGCGCGCCAGCTTTTCTTTGTGCGCTTCCAATTTCTTCGCGATGGCCGCATCCGCCACGCCAATAATTTGTGCCGCCAGGATCCCCGCATTCGTCGCGCCCGGCTTGCCGATGGCGACCGTCGCTACCGGAATCCCCGCAGGCATTTGCACGGTTGCGAGCAGCGCATCCATGCCCTGCAGCGCTGTGGAAGGAATCGGCACGCCGATGACCGGCAAGGTGGTGTGCGCCGCGATAACGCCCGCCAGGTGCGCCGCTCCGCCCGCCCCCGCGATAATCACCCGAATGCCCCTTCCAGCGGCCTTGCGCGCGTAATCTGCCGTGCGCTCGGGCGAGCGATGGGCTGACGTTACGTCGATTTCGTACGCGATCACGAATTCATCGAGGGCCTTCCCTGCTTCGCGCATGATCTCCAAATCGGAGTCGCTGCCCATTACGATGGAAACTAGTGGCTTGGTCATGTTAGTTATGTCGTGCACGCTTCCATATGAAATACAAGAGACAGTTTATCGTCAGCGTAACCAGCGCTGCTCCTCCAAATGCAGTTATGTAGAGTACTGCTTCAGGTTCGATAGTGCCGCGAAACAACGCCACTACGTTCGTCAGCAATAGCAGAACATACGCTGCATAAAAGCCCACATTGATGTATACCGCAGCTCGCTTCTCTGCAATTTCAAGAATAAAACCGGTTGTCAACAATCCTATGGTTACAAATAGTACCCAGCCATGGCGCCAATCACGTAGTACCTGAACCCATAGATTGAGTCCTCGCGGAGGAGCAGATAACGGCCACCTAGCCCATTGCAAGACCGGAATGAACTGCAACCTGATAAACCAGACGCCACTTGCCAACAACCAAACGAGTTTTAGCGAGCGTTTCACTATTTCTTCAGCGCCCGCGCCGCAATATCTCTGCGATAATGCGCGCCCTCGAAGCCGATCTTCGCGCAAGCTTCATAAACGCGCTGCACCGCCGTTTCCAACTCCGCGGCCCGCGCCGTCACTCCGAGCACCCGTCCACCGGAAGTATAGAAATCCCCGTTGCGTTTCGACGTACCGGCATGAAAAACTTTTACGCCTTCCAATTTCGCCGCGTCCTCCAGGCCGGTGATTTTCTTGCCCACTTCGTATGCGCCCGGATAACCGCCCGAAGCCATCGCCACGCACACGGCTGCGTCGTTCGACCATTTAAAATCGCCGTCGCTGGTGCGGCCGTCAATCGACGCCTGCATCGCCTCGACCAAGTCGCTTTCGAGCCGCATCAAAATCGGCTGCGTCTCCGGATCGCCAAAGCGGCAGTTGAATTCCAGCACCATCGGGCCGCGCACCGTCATCATCAGTCCGCAATAGAGAACGCCTTTATACTCCGCGCCCTCGTTCTTCATCCCAGCGACCACGGGCCGCGCGATGTGCGTGAGCAGCCAGTCGCGCATCTGCTCGTCGACAATCGTTCGCGTCGTGTAAGCGCCCATGCCGCCAGTGTTGGGGCCGGTGTCGCCGTCGCCCACGCGCTTGTGGTCTTGCGCGGCCACCAGCGGCGCCACGCGCTCGCCGTCGCTCACCACCAGAAACGAAAGTTCGTCGCCTTCGAGAAATTCCTCCAACACCACGCGCGCTCCCGCCTCGCCCAGCATCTTGCCGCTGAGCATTTCATTGGCGACCGTCGCCGCCTCGTCTTTGCTCTTAGCGATGACCACGCCCTTGCCCGCCGCCAGCCCGTCGGCCTTCACCACGATCGGAGTGTGGAAGTGCGGCAGCGCATCGCGCACTTGCTCCGCCGAATCGCAGATCGCGTAGTGCGCCGTGGGAATGTGGTGGCGTTGCAGGAATTCCTTGGCAAAACTTTTACTCGTCTCCAGCTGCGCGGCAGCCCGCGTTGGGCCAAACGTCCGCCAGCCTCGCCGCGTGAATTCGTCCACCACGCCCAGCATCAGCGGCAATTCCGGCCCCACAATAGTCAGGTCGGGCTGGATGCGGTTCGCGGCCTCGATCATGGCGTCGAGGCTCTTCACGTCCACCGCCACGCACTCCGCTTCGTCCGAGATGCCACCGTTGCCCGGCGCGCAGTAGATTTTCGAGACCTGCGGCGACTGCAGGAGTTTCCACACCAGAGCGTGCTCGCGCCCACCGCTGCCGATGACGAGAATTTTCATAAGCGAGAACATTTAAGGTTAGGGGCGGACGAAGACGATGTCAAACGGAAGGGCGGAGATTGCAGAAGTCAGAAGTCAAATTGCAGAAGTTTGGGTTTTCACTCTGCAATTTGACTTCTGACTTTTGCAATTTACGGTTAACCACGCTTAATCTCGCCGTATAATCTGCTCACATGATCACCGTTTCCAAGGAAGACTATCTCAAAGCGATTCTCGAGGCCGAGAGCGAAGGAGAGACGGTCATCTCGGCGACGCTCGCCCACTGGCTCAAAGTCTCGCCCCCAGCCGTGACCATGGCCGTGCGCCGCCTCAAAAAAGACGGCCTGGTGCGCGTCGATGCCGACGGCCGCGTGCGCCTGACCGCCGACGGACGCAAGATTGCCCGCAAGTTGACCATCCGCCACCATCTGATCGAGCGCATGCTCGCCGAAATTTTCGGCATGGAATGGTTCAAAGTGCACGACGAAGCGGAGCGTTTGGAACATGCCGTCTCGCCCGATTTCGAGGCCCGCCTGCTCGCCAAACTCGGCAGTGGCATCGCCTGTCCGCACGGCAACCTGACGGAAGTCGAGAGCCCCGCCAGCCGCCGCCGCCGCGGCCTGTTCCTGCTCGCCCAGGCCGAACCCGGGCACGACGTTCAGGTCAGCGGCATTTATGAACGCGACCGCCAGTTACTAGAATTCCTTGAACAACGCGCCATCCGCCCCGGCGCTAAAGTTCACGTCGCCCATCGCAATTACGACCAAACCCTCACCCTAACCACCGCCGCCGGCCGCGTTTCCCTGGGCGTATCCGCCGCCGAAAAAGTCTGGGTCAAGCCGTTGGATGCGAAACCAAGCTCCAAACCCTGAACTCGCCCCTAACCATAGTGTGGGGCGGACACTCTTGTCCGCCGCCTTTGACCTTGGGGTTGTTCTTGGCTTGTTCAAAAGCAAAAGACAAAATCGAAGGCAAAATCAAAAGCCAAAGTCAAAATCAATGTCAACGGCAGCGGTCAGGAGTGCCCGCTCCACACAAAGATTAGTTCCAGCGGAAAAGGCCACACTCATGTCTGAACGTGGTCTTTATTTATACCGGCAACGACCTACTCTCCCACACACTTTCGCGTGCAGTACCATCGGCCCAGCGGGGCTTAACTTCCGTGTTCGGGATGGGAACGGGTGGAACCCCGCGGTAAGACGGTGACCGATTTGCTTGGAGGAGACAGGTGTGCTAATCTTCGTGGCCTAGTGGGTTGAAACGCGAGGCGATAATGGGATTGTTTGACTTCCTAAGAGGGCGAAACCCAAGAACCAGCCAACAGGACTCAAGTAGAAGCCTTGGATCAACTCCACAAGAGATTCCTCAGCGGTATGAACAGGTGAAGGAAAAAATACGGTTTGGGACGAATGTACAACCTCGACTTGCTTGCACAAAACCGGAGATGTTATTGGGTTTGAGGGAGCTTACTGCCTTAGCTCTGGCCGACGAGAAGAAGAAGTATGATGCGGTAGACAGAATGAGAATTGCTCTCGATGGCGAAAAAGACGTGGAAATCAGACATCTTGCCGCAGAGTGCTTAAGCCAGCTACTAGGCGGCAGCACGACGACCAACCCCGTGGTTACCCTGTGCTATCAACTCGAACATGAAGAATGGAGATTGATTAAGTCTTGTTCCGTTTTGGAAGCAATCGGAGCCCTTCACGATCCGCAGGCTGTGGACACACTGCTTCGTCAAGAACCGGGTGACCGCGACAACCGCCACTCTCTATACGTAGCCCTGAGCCAGATTCCAGACCACCGATGCGTGAAGCGACTGATTTCGTACTTGAAGGCGGGGGACTACTACAACGAAAGCTGTCTCAAAGCAGTCGAAGCCGCTCTCAGCAACTACCCCGCAAAAGTCGATGAAGCTGACTTGAGGGAGCTAGCAGCCATAGATGGTGTCAAAGTAAACGTACAATACCCTTCGGGTCCGAGTGTAGACAAGCCGCTAGACCTGAGCACCGTCAGAAATCTTGCTCAAACCGAGTTATCGCGTCGAGGGATTTGATATCCGGGCGAGTCATTCTTCTTCCGAAAGGACACGAAGCGTCCGAAGGAATGCACGCCGAGAACACGGAAAAGGCCACGCTCAGTTAAGAACGTGGCCTTTATTTATGCCGGCAACGACCTACTCTCCCACACACTTTCGCGTGCAGTACCATCGGCCCAGCGGGGCTTAACTTCCGTGTTCGGGATGGGAACGGGTGGAACCCCCGCGGTAAGATCACCGACAACTTGAGGCGTTTAGCAGGCGTGAGCGAAGCGGGAGCCTGCTGCCGAAACCCCGAAGCCGCGTCTTCCGCGGCGAGGGATCTCGATCCGCCATCTCGGTGTCGCTTGCGCGACGAACTTTCAAAGATCCTGAGGACGAAGCCTCACAACTGAATAGATTGGACTTTCGCAGCTCGGAGCTCGTGGCTCGAAGCCGCTCACTACTTGGCGTTTTCGTCGGCGCACAGTCGTCAGTACTTATTGTCAGTTGCGTCCAATTTCTGACGCTTACTGAGAACGCTATCGCTTTCGAACAAGTTCGAACTGAAAGCTGATAGCTGAGTGCTGACGGCTGTTTCTGCACCGAGTAAATTTTATGGTCAAGCCGAACGGGCGATTAGTACAGGTAAGCTACACGCAT
>Ga0326728_10007242_pt1 | contig 28827 bp, 17 predicted proteins | sample MB3enrmetagenome_FD_207602 | JGI IMG/M metagenome (GOLD analysis project Ga0326728, IMG submission 207602) | Lab enriched peat soil microbial communities from McLean, Ithaca, NY, United States - MB31MN | ecosystem: Environmental > Terrestrial > Soil > Wetlands > Peat | place: USA: New York... | reverse complement strand
CAAACCACTGCGAGAAACTCTCAATTGCCTTCGCCGCCCTGTCCGCTACCGCCTGCGCGTCGTGTGCCGGCGACGGAGGCGGCGGAGTCACCACCATCGGCGGCCCGGATCGCGGCGTGAGAGCGCTAGGAAAATCCGGCTGCTCCACCACCTCCGCCCGCGCTTTCGGGAATGACTTCTCAACCACCTTCGTGCCATACGCCTCGACCAGAATGTTGCCCGGCTTCGTCTTAGCCTCCGCCCGAACGTATTTTCCCAGGTTGAACCCGGCCACCGGAATCGGCCGCTCCGAGGTCCACCGTGAAACTTTCTCCGCCCCGGCTTCCCGGTTCGTTTCCGCTTCGTCTTCGTCTTCGGCCTCGTTATTGCCCGCGCGCGAGACCTGCTTTCCGGTCGCCACCAGCGTCCAGGCCGCCGGATAGTGAAACTCCATGTCGAACTGCGCCGGGCTCAAACCGAAACTCGGATACCACGTGCCGCGCGCGCCCACATACAGCAATCCTTTCCCCGCCTCCGACAGAACCTCGCCCGCGTAACGGAAGCGCAATTTCAATTCCTGCCCGGGCCGAAGCGGAGCGGGAAACACCAGCGCCACCAGGTCGTTGCCTTTTCGCCCCAGTTCGGTTCCTTCCAGCGCCTGGTTCTGAATTAAGTCCACCGGCCGCCCATCCGCCTCCACGGTGTCAATCTTCAGATAACGCGACAACTCAAACACCAGCGTCCTTTCTCCTCCGCTGCGAATTCGAACCTTCACCTCCGTCGATGCTTGCAACCTCGTCGGCGGCTCGACCGCTGCGCGAATTCGGAATGCCGTGATCGAAGCGTCGCCAGCCAGTGGAGCCGCAGCCGCGCCGCCAGACTTACTGGGCGCAAACGAAGTCCAGATGTCGAAGAACTGGATGCCATCTTTCACCCGCGGCTGCCCCGCCCACAACGGCTCAGGGTTGGCGGCGTCCCAGAACACTTCAAAACCACCCAGTTTCCTGCCCAGTAAATGAGCGTGCAGCAACGGTGGAAATCTTCTAGCCAATTCGCTTCCACCCTCGCTACCCCCCGGCATCGGAAGAAAATGACTGAAGTCCACGAGCAGGCGCAGGGCGTCAAACTCCGCCAGACTGCGGCTGGCATCGCTCCATTGTTTTATGAAATCCGCGCCCTCGGGTGCTGGCGTCAGAAACGGCTCGAAGACCGCCGCCGTATCGTCGTTGAAGCGCAGATATCCTGAGGTGAACTGCTCTTCAAGAATCGCCATTCCCGTGAACAGCGCCAGCGACCCGCGCTCCACCCGGTTCGAAGGCCGCAGGCGTATCTCGCCCTCACCCTCGAAGAACGCGCCTGTAATCCGGCCGCAAATGTCTTCGCCAAACGCCAGCGTGCCGTCGTCGAAATCAAGGTGGAGATTCGGCCGGTCAATCGAGGCGCCCCGCACGTGGTACACCCGTTGCGGATCCAGTCCCACCGAACGAATCCGCGCGTAAAGCCCGCTAGTGGTTTGCGGACAGTGCGGGTCCGGTCCCTCGGCCTGCGCGCAAGCTGCGGCCACGAGGCACCATGCCAACCCGATAATCCAGCGCGACCGAATCAGACCTGGATTCATAAGCAGTTCTCAGTTCTCAGTTCTCGGTTCTCAGTTCTCAGAAAAACCCCAAGACTATCCGATTCCCACTGAGAACTGAGAACTGGGAACTGAGAACTTTTCCCCAGTTCCAGCACCATAGTCACCTTACCGCCCCTCAACCCCGTTGCTAGAATCAGCCAAGTGCGAGCCCTTTTCCTCATTTTAGTGCTTCTGCCGGCGCTGCCCGCGCCCGCCGACGTCATTCACCTCAAGAATGGACGCACCATTTGGGCCGACCAGGTCCGCGAGAACAAGGATAAAGATCGCGTCGAGTATGACCTCGGCGAAGACACCTATGCCATCCCGAAATCCTCCGTCGAGCGCATCGATGCCGGCGGCGTCCCGGTTCACGCCGGAGCCTCCGCCAGCGCCCCCGACATCAACCCGCCCGCACCCTCGTTCAACCACGAAGCCGACGTCGCCGAAAAACTCATTCGCGACGGCAAGGTCGATACCGACGCTCTCGCCAGCCTCGCGCAAACCGCCAATCCCGAACTTGCTGCCACCGCCTACTTCCTCGCCGGCAAGCACGAATCCGATCACGGCAACTTCCCGCAGGCCAAGCGCTATTACGAGTCCGCGCTCCGTTTCCAGCCGGATAATTCGACCTTGCTGATCTACTACGCGGCCACGCTGATGCGCACCGGCCATGCCTCCGAAGCCCTGTCCTACGCGCAACACGCCGCCAGCATCGATCCCAGCTCACCCGATGCCATCGCCATGCTGGGCTTCGTGCAATTCGCCAGCGATCATACGCCCGACGCCATTCGCTCCTGGAAGAAGTCGCTCGCCCTGCGTCCCGATCCGACCGTCAGCCAATATCTCGCCCGCGCCGAACGCGAATCGAGCGCCGAATCCGATTTTTCGCAGCGCGAAAGCATCCACTTCAACCTGCACTTCGAAGGCAAGGACACCTCCGAGGCCTTCCGCCGCGACCTGCTCTCGACCCTCGACTCCGAGTATGACGACCTGGTGCGCGATCTCGGCTACTCGCCCCACAACAACATCGCCGTTACACTCTACACCCAGCAGGCGTTCTTCGACGTCACCCGCGCGCCTTCCTGGACCGGCGCCCTCAACGATGGCAAGCTGCGCATCCCCATCAGCGGCGTAGCCAGCGTCACACCGGAACTCGCCCGCATCCTCAAACATGAACTGACACACTCTTTCGTCGCGCAGATGTCCAGCAACCGCTGCCCCACCTGGCTGAACGAAGGCATTGCGCAAATCGAAGAGGGCAAGTCGTCGGCTGCCTACGGACGCCAGCTCGCGCTCCTCTTCGCTGCCGGAAATGAAATTCCCTTCAATGTGCTCGAAGGCAGTTTCATGAATTTCTCCGCACCCGAAGCCACCGCCGCCTACGCCGAATCTCTAGCTGCCGCCGAATATATTCGCGATGCCTACGGCATGAGCGAAATCACGCGCATCCTGGAACTCCTCTCGCAAGGCAGCTCCACCGAAGCCGCTTTGCGCGCCACCGTCCACTCCGACTACCGCCAACTCCGCGACGAAATGACGCGCTCGCTAAAAGATAAATACGGCGAATAAACAAGAAGCACGCGGACAGGAGTGTCCGCGCCACACCCATCGATCCGTATCGCTGACTTTCATTTATTGCCGTGCCGTGCTTGTCGGAATTTCGAAGTCTACACCGCGGTCGTCGTTGGCTTTGTGGGTTGCGGGGAGATCGAGGTCGGCGAGAAGAATCTTCCGGGTGCGGCCGGCGGAGAAGTCAAAGAGCGTATCGCCCACGATGGCGTAGTTGAACACGTCGGAACGGTGGCCGTCTTTGAAAACCAGCACGGTCGGGGGCTGGGCAGCCACGGGCTCGGCTGGTTCATCGGGAGGCAGGTTGGCGCGTTTGGTTGAGGGATCCGCGTACTGCGCACCACGAGCGTGGACGTAGTCGACGACGTCGGTGGAGTCGTTGTCATTTTCCTGGGCGTCCTCCTGGACGTCGGGAACGGCGTATGGAATGTAGACCGGCTCGATGACTCCGACAAGATCCGCGTGATCCTTCCCTTTATCTTTGCGGTTGTGGTGATGGTGCCCGGAGGACAACGTTGTATTCGTGTTCCCGGGCGAGAGGAAGTTGGCACAGCAGTTTCCAAAAATCGGCCAGTTGTTGCTGTAGCCGTTTGGCCCGAGCGACGTTACGCTGGGACTCACGCCATTAACGAGCTTCCCGCCGAAACCGATTGACGTGACCGAGGGGGGAACACCGTTGATCTGAGCCTGAACGGGCAAAAAGGCAGCCACGGAGAACGCCAGGAAGAAGGAAAGCAGGAAACAGGATCGCATACCGGCCAGCATGGGAAGCCTCCCCCCGCCTAGGGTACACCAATTTGACGCCTAACCGTTTAGAACTCGCGGCCACCGCGGAACTTGCGCGAAAAATTCGCTCTTGGGACCTAAATCCAGGGTTACGCCGCGGTGAGCGGTGCGCGGGCAGTCATCCGGCGCAATTCGAGCATGCGGTGGCGCACGTAGCCGTCCTCGGTCAAATGGGCGGAAGCAGTGGCTTTGCGGCTCGTGGCAACCATCTGGTCGAGCGGGCGGCGCTGGGGGAATTGCGGGTCAAGTTCGCGGCAGAATTCGCAAGGTCGGCTGGAGCGAGTGTCGAAGCGATAGATGACGGCTGGATCAATGTGTTCCACGAGAGTGCGGCTCCTCGGAGGGGCGAGAACGTTCGCCCGGTTTGTGAGGCAGAGTCACAATCTTCTGCCCCGGATGATTCATCAATTGTTCGAACGACGCTTTTGTACTACAAGGGAAGAGGCCTGACAAGCCCCTTTGTGGCGCGCCCAAATTTCCTGTTTTCGGGATGGTTTAAGTTTACAGGAAGCGGGGAAGTCCAGCTATGACGCGGCGAGGGCGGCGACGCTGATCCTTGATTTCTGGCATGATAAGGCCGCGTCTTTATTTTGCAGATCAGTATTTTGGAGACCGTGTGAATTGCACTGCCGCCAACCCAAGCACCGTGTTCTTTTTCGACGTGGACAATACGCTGCTCGACAACGATCGCGTGGCGGAAGACCTGAAGCGGTACCTCACGAATAAAGTGGGCGAGGCCTGCGAGCAGCGCTATTGGGAAATCTTCGAACAGTTGCGCACCGAGCTCGGATACGCGGACTATCTGGGCGCGCTGCAGCGGTATCGCCTCGAGCGGCCGCGCGATCCGAAGCTGCTGGCCGTGTCGCACTTCATGGTGAATTATCCCTTTGCCAACCGGCTGTTTCCGGAGTCGCTGGACGCGGTCGAGTATGCGCAGCGGTTGGGGCGGGCGGTGATCCTGAGCGACGGCGATGTGGTTTTCCAGCCGCTCAAAGTCGACCGCTCGGGCCTGTATGAGTTCTTCGAAGGGCAGGTCTTGATCTACATCCATAAGGAACAGGAACTGGACGATCTGGAAGCGAGGTATCCGGCGGCGCACTACGTGATGGTGGACGACAAGGTGCGTATCCTGGCGGCGATCAAGAAGTGTTGGGGCGCGCGCGTGACCACGGTGTTTCCGCGCCAGGGACACTACGCGCACGATGCGGCGCTCGTGGCCGAATATCCCAAGCCCGATATCACGCTGGAGCGGATTGGGGAGTTGCAGAAATATTCGCTGGAAGAAATTCTGGCAGCCGCAAGAAAGTGAACGGCCTGCTCTCTTCCGGCTGGTGAAAAACGAGGTCCGTATCAGGGCATCGCTTCAGCGATGCCGTAATTCATCGAAATAAGACGCCCCTTTAGGGGCTGGACGGCCTACTCGCTCTCTTCTTCTTCCTGCGACGCGCCGGCTTGCACCAGAGTTTCCAATTCGCGGTTCAGACTGGCGCGGCTGGCTTCGGGCAATTCCAGGAAGCGAAAAGGCTGGAGGCATCCTTTGGTCGCCCACATGGGAAACAACATGTGCGCGCGGCAGCGGATGCTGGTCGAGCCCAGGTGAAACAGGACTGTCACCCGGATACCTTCGTCCAGTGGGTGTTCGAGCGAGACCAGCCCGCCGTTGACGGAGAGTTGATTCATGCGGCCGCGGATCTGACGCCCGTTTTCGAGCACAACCAGGGCAAGGATGGAGCCGCCGAGCTTGACGCGCGAGCCCCGCTGTCCCTTTTGCGTGATGGCGGTGGAAGACATTCTCGATCAATTTTGCATCAGACGGCGACGGCAGGGCAGATTACGAAAGTCAGGCCCTCGGTTTTTGCCATGTTTCTGTAGAGACGGGGCTTGCCCCGTCCTTACAGGCGGAAAAACCTACCGCATATCTTCTGACGAATTACTTCCGGGTTGTGATCCAGGCGTTGGTCCGATCCACTTCGTGTCGTTGTTCTGACCGCGTAGTCTCCGCGATTTTTTTTGGCCCGCCACCGGCTCGGACGTGCAAACTGCTGCAAAGTCCCAGTACCTTGCAAGGTAACAGGCCGACCAGATTACTAAGGTGCTTGTCCTCTCTGTCGAATCACACTAAATGCAATTTATTCATATAGTTATCCGACAAATTCCGCTAATGGCATCTTTATACTTTGCCATTGCGCCGAACCGCGTAAATCGCCTACTATCGGACAGTTGCAGGAGATGCGCCCATCGGTGTGGGGATTTGGCGAGACTCTTGCATCTAACTAACTAGGCCGATAGATGGACTAAGCGCCAGATTGGCCGAGTACCACCGGGGATGGTGAAAGTGAAGTTCAGGGCCTGGTTTCTTCGTCTCGCATTTTTCTTGGGATTGGCAATGTTGCTGGAAGCGAGTGGCCTCGCCGCCAGCGTCAACCCGCGCGCGCTCACGGCGCATGGGAAAACTCGCGGGGTTACGGAAAATCAACATGCCAGGAAGCGCATGCGAACCCTGGCGCGGAGCCGCGTCCCGCGCTCGCCGTATGCCGCCACGCATTCTGCCGCATCACGTTCTGCCGGCGCGCGTTATTCCGCTGCCCATCGCCGCGCTCGTTATTACGAACGTTTTCACACCAGTTCGTTTGCATCCGATATCACCGAAGGTGACGTGACCGCCGGCGAAGACCCCGTGGTTCGCCAGGCCGCGATCGATGCCCTGGGCAACATGAACGGCACGGTGGTCGCAATCGAGCCGACCAGCGGGCGCGTTCTTGCCATGGTCAACCAGAAGCTGGCGCTTTCAAGCGGCGCGCAGCCTTGTTCGACCATCAAACTTTCCGTGGCTCTGGCGGCACTGAGCGAGGGCGTGATTGACAAGGAAACTGAAGTTTCGCTCGGCAGCCGCAGCCGCATGAATCTCACCGAGGCGCTGGCGCACTCGAACAACGCCTACTTCGAAGCGGTCGGGCGCAAACTCGGCTTCGAGAAGGTGCAGTACTATGCGCACCAGTTCGGACTCGGCGAACTAGCGGGCTATCACATCCCGGGCGAGCAGTTGGGCACTTATCCAGAGGAAGAAATTCCCGCCAAACTGGGCGGCGTCAGCAAGATGTGCTCATTTGGCGAGGGCATCTCGATGACTCCGCTGCAACTGGGCGCCCTGGTGACGGCGATCTCAAATGGCGGCACGCTTTACTACCTGCAACATCCGACTGGTCCGGATGCAGTCGCCAACTTCCAGCCGCGCGTCAAGCGCCATCTCGACATCGAGCCCGTGATTCCCCAACTCGCCGACGGCATGGCCGGAGCCGTCGCCTACGGCACCGCGCGCAGCTTGCGTTTGAACTTTAACGAGGAATCGATCCTGGGCAAGACCGGGACGTGTTCGCGCGCCGGCACCCGCTTCGGATGGTTCGCCTCTTATGCCAACACCGACATCGGGCGCATTGTGACGGTCGTCTTCCTGCAGGGCGGACGTTCTACCTTCGGGCCCAAGGCGGCGGAGATCGCCGGACGCATGTACCGCAATCTTTACGACCACAACTTCTTCATGGCGGGCGCGGCCGGTACAACTTCCACTCTGGATCTGGAGAAAGTCGGCACTCCGGCGCTGCCGCGGGAATAGCGCAGCTTCCAACTGCGGGCTGGCCTCGATGGCTTCCCCTTGCCTGTGTTCTCTGTCCGCTTCTTCCGGTAAACCCGAGGCAACATCACTTCTTGGGATGCGAGACGCTCAACGGGTACAAGGCGACGAAGAATTTCCCCATGTCGCTGTCGATCGGGTCGAGATCGAAAAGAGCCTGGGATTTATCGCCGAACCCCCGGGTTCGGAAGTAATAAATTCTTCCGGGCTCGGCAGTGAAGTGGGCCAGGGCGACCAGCCGGGATAGGTCGAAATGCGATTGCCAGTTGGCGCAGAGATGGCGCTCGCCCGGGTCTACCGCGAAAGAGAGATAGGAGTTGTGATGATTGGCGCCGACCCACGCGCCGTCAAGCGCGATTTTCGTGGTGATGCACCCTCCGATGCACTTTACGACGCCGATATCCTGGATCACGTAAACCAGCGCCTTGCCCGCTTCGGGCTGCCCGACGGTGTGCTGGGAGTTGTCGTCCTTCACGTCGAAGTTCACGCCTTTAGGGCCACAGGCAGCTTCAGCGGCGGAGACTGCCGCGGGATCCTGGGCAAAGGCGGCCATTGTGAAAAGCAGTAAAGCGAGAGCGGTTCGCATAATTTTCCTCCGGAGTGGGAGTTCCGGTCATTATGAACCGGCTTTTATATCTTGGGTTGCTTGCCTCTTACGCGAGTGGCTCCGGGACTGGAAAAGGTCAACACCCAGACCACGCCGCAACAATAGCCACAAACTGAAACACAGACGTAACAGCCTTCGCCACCGACAAACATCTATCTGCCCGCCAGCAGCGCGTCCGCCTGCCTTTGTGCTTCGTCAAGGTTAGGCGAAATGAGGCTTGCCCTAAGCCGCGCGGCGTGCGCTTCCGTAGAACGGCCAGCCTGTTCGAGTGCGTGAGTGAGCAGCAGGTATCCGACATCACTCGGCGCCACCGCCAGGGCGTTTGAAAATTGCTGGATGGCCTCGGCCAAATCGCCATCATGCTGCGCGACTAATCCTAGCCCGATGAGCGCGATTGGACGCCCGGGCGAGAGCTGCAGCGCCGATTGGTAGCACTGTTTGGCATCTGGATAGTCGTCCATCTGCCGGTACGCGGATCCAAGACTGCTGTAGGCGGTAGCCCGCAGATTTGGATTCCCATGGTGAAGCGCCACGGTTTTGTAAAGCTCGATGGCGGCCGGCAGGTTACCCCGCTGGTGTTCGTAGGCGCCGAGGCCGAGGGCGGCGGGTAGATAATCCGGTTCCATAGCGAGCGCGGCGCGGAGATGAACCGCAGCCTCTTCATCCTGCCCCTGTCGACCAAGGTAGTCGGCTAAAGCGGTGTGCGCGACGAAGTTGTCTTGAGTAACCTCAAGCGCGCGCAACCAAACCGTGGAAGGGTCGCTCCAGTAGCCGATCTGACGATGGGTGGCCACGCTCAGTGCGATCAGGATCACAGTCGCGGAAACGGCTGCGCCGGCCCGCGGAATCCGGTCCCAGCGTGCCCAGTCCGCCACCGTCCATACCGCGATCAGGAACAGCCCGATGAATGATATGTAGGCATAGCGGTCGGCCCTGGCCTGCTGGCCCACTTGCACGAGCCCGATCATGGGCAACATCGAGACCAGAAACCAAAGCCATCCGACGGCCAGATAGGGCCGCGCACGCCACTGCCAGACCACAATCGCGGTCGCGAAAATGAGAGCCAGCGCCGCCGCGCCAACTTGCCACGCCGGAAATAACCTGCTGGGAGGGGGATAAAACAATGCCAGACCCGACGGCCAAATGGACATGGCTACGTAGCGCACATAAGAAATCAGGGCAGCTTCGACCCGGATGAGCATGATGCGGTAGCCGGCGAATGGCCGCAGAGCATGCGCCGCGTGCTGGGCGATTAGCGTCACGACCGCGTCCGCGACTGCAAGAAGAAGCAGGGGCACCTTTTCCAGCACGAGAAAGGCGAACGAAAACCGTGGCGCTTCCGGGCGCTCTGGCGCCGCCGCGGCGGTCATCCTCTGTAGCTCCGTCTGCGGCTGTGTGGCCATGCGACGTAGGGGCCAGTAGTCCCATAGTAAGAGAAGAAAAGGGAAGGGAATCACCTGTGGCTTACTCATCAGCGCCAGCAAAAACAGAAGAAAGACTACCCCGTAGCGGCGAAGTTTCGGCTGACGCGCATACCATCCGTAGGCGAGCAGGGCAAGCAGAAAGAAGAGCGTGCTCAGCACAGTCTTCCGTTCCGCGGCCCAAGCGACCGATTCGACATTGACGGGATGGAGAGCAAACAGTGCAGCCACCATCAGGCTGCGGCCGGTGAATCCGGTGGCGCTCTGCAGCAGCAAGAAGAGAATCGCAGCATTGATCGCGTGCAGGAATGCGTTGACAAAATGATGTTCTCCGGCATTCAAGCCGAACAACTCACAATCGAGCGCATGCGACAGCCAAGTCAGCGGATGCCAGTTTCCCGCTTCGAAGGTGGTGAACGACCATTTCACCGTAGGCCACGTCAGTCCGGCCTGGACATGAGCGTTGTCGGTGATGTAAGTCTCGTCGTCGAAATTGATAAACGCGTTGTGAGTGACCGGAATATACAACGTCAAAGTGACGGCCATCAATAGCGGACAGAGCAGAAACGCGCGTTTGGAGGAAGAGCTAAGAAGCCCCGGGACTTGGGCGGGAATTGCCATGGTTGGAGGCGCGTTTGATGGCAATGCTTATTTTGCCAGTAAAGGTTACTGCTTGACTTCGTCCTTGGCGACCACGCCGTCCCTGATGGAGATGATGCGGTGGGCGTATTCGGCGATGTCGTGTTCATGCGTCACCAGCACGATCGTGTTGCCTTCGGCGTACAGGCGATCGAACAACGCCATAATCTCCTTGCCGGTTTGGGAGTCGAGGTTGCCGGTCGGTTCGTCGGCCAGGATGATGGCCGGATTATTGACCAGAGCGCGGGCCACGGCTACGCGCTGCCGCTGTCCGCCGGAGAGTTCGTTGGGCTTGTGGTTCATGCGCGATTCCATGCCGACCGAAGTTAGTGCGGCCTTGGCGCGCTGGGCGCGCTCTTCGGCAGGAACCCCGGCATAGATCAGCGGCAGCTCCACGTTGTGCAGTGAAGTGGCGCGGGCCAGCAGATTGAAAGTTTGGAAAACGAAGCCGATTTCTTTATTGCGGATGCGGGCCAGTTCGTCGTCGTCGAGTTCGCTGACCAGTTGTCCGTTGAGCCAGTATTGGCCCTTGGAAGGCGAGTCGAGACAGCCGATCAGGTTCATCAGCGTGGACTTGCCGGAGCCCGACGGGCCCATGATGGCGACGTATTCGTTGCGCTGGATGCGCAAGGTGATGCCGCGCAGCGCATGCACCTGTTCCGAGCCCATATCGTAGGTCTTCCACAGATCCTCGGTTGCGATCATGCAGGCATCGGGCCCCGCCCAACTCGCAGGCTTATCGATTGGGAATACCTCGGCAGTCGCCATCTTGTTCTCCTTACTCGGATCGGACTCGGGCACGCATGCTCCTATGGACGTTCTAACTTGGCAGAGGTTAGTTGTAGAGACGCAGCTTGCCGCGTCTCCCCTCTTGCCGCCTCCGCCGAGACGGGGCGAGCCCCGTCTCTACAGGTGGAATTCACTAGCTGCTTTCGTCTTCTTTTTTCGGGGCCGAGTTATCTATTTTGACACTCGTTCCCGGCTTCAGGGTGCGCAAAACCTTGTAACTGCCGGTGATTACTTCGTCACCCTCCTGTAAGCCCTTAGTCACTTCGATATCCGTCGTGCCGCTGATGCCGGTATCCACCGGAACGAACTCGGCTTTCTTGTTGCGAATCACGAACACGCCCTGAATTTCTTCCTTCTGCTTCGATGCTTCCGCCGGAGCGCGGGCGGCGGCCTGCACGTTGTTATTGCTTTTCCCCGCATCTTTTGGCGCGAGATCTGCCGCCGTGCGGACGGTGAGCGCCTGAATCGGAATGCTGAGCACGCTGCTGCGGGTCGCGGTCGTGATCTTGGCCGTCGAAGACAGGCCTGGGCGCAGATCCGCTGGCGGGTCCGTGAGCGTCACCACAACCTTGAAGTCCTTCGCTTCCTCGCTGGTCGAAGTGGCCTGCGAGGTAGCGACGCCGGTCGAGCGCACGATGGCGTTGTCGCCAATTTCGCTCACCACGCCGTGGAAGATCTTATGCGGGATCGCGTCGATGGTCACGTCCGCCGGTTGGCCGAGATGCACATTGACGATGTCGGTCTCGTCCACCTTGACCTCGGACGTGATCACCGACATGTCGGCAATCGTCATCAGCGTGCTGCCCGGTGAATTCTGGATTCCGATCACCACCGTCTCGCCTTCGCGCACGGGAAGATTGGTAATCACACCGTCAAAGGGCGCTTCGTACGTGGTCTTTTGCAGCACGTCGTTAAACCGGGTCAGGGTCGCCTGATTCTGCGTGATGTGCTTGTCCGCCGAATCTTTCTGCGCCCTGGCTTGAGCCACGCGAGCCTCGGCTTGCGCCAATCCGGCGTCGGCAGATTCCCATGCAGCTTTCTTGACGTCGTAATCCTGCTTGGCGATGAGGGCGGCGCTGTACAGGCCCTGGGCCCGGTCCCAGTCGAGCTTGGCGTGAACGGCGTCGGACTTGGCGCGGTTCAAGTCCGCGAGCGAGGTGTTCAGCGCGGCATCGGCGGCGGCGGCGTCGGTTACAGCCGCCTGCACGGAAGCGCGAGTGGCATTGACGTCGGCCGAGGATTGCACGTTCTCAAGCTGCGCCAGCAACTGCCCCTTGGTCACGCGGTCGCCTTCCTTGACGTGCAGCTTGATGATCTTGCCGAAGGCGTTGGCTCCAATGTTGACGTAGGTCTTGGGTTTGATTTCACCCGACGCGCTAACCACCGAGGTCAGGTTCTGCTTTTGCACTTTGCCGGTCTGGACTGTCACCAGGTTCTTTCGGCTCTGGTACACCGTGACGCCGACGATGATGGCGAGCAGCAGGGCCGCGCCCACTCCGATCAGTACTTTCTTCCAGGTCTTCATAGCTAAGTCTTCATGACTGAGTCTTCATCACTGAGTCTTCACTACCGTCCTGTCGAACCTGCCGCCACGCCAGCAGACGGCTTTCGATTCCGGGCCTTCCTCAATGCCGGCTTATTTTCAGTTGACCCTCGACTTAACCTCGGGTTCTGGTTATAGAAGGCGAAGACACACAATGGTTGCGCATGAACAGTTACGTCCGAACGAGGGAGAAAGTTCCCGAGCTTCCGCGAAACCGGCCTCTCCCTATGTCGCCCCGGTTGGCTTATGGAGAGGAGACCGGCAACGCACATCATTATATCGCGCCGAGGGCCAGGGCAACTGGCCTGCGAAGCGATCGTTGCCAGATTCCTGCTGGACCGGCTGCCCGACTGCAAGACGCGGATTCTTAAGGGATTTAGAAGAGGGGCCCCGAACAAGAAATCTTTTTTTGACAGGCCACTTCTTCTTGCCTTGTTGTATCCAATGAACATAGAATTAGGCAACTGACGTTTCTCGTGAGGTAAGCCTTTCTATGTTCTCTGCAGGTTTTCGAAATCGTTGTTCGGCTGGATTGCTGGCTGGCGTGCTGGCCCTGGGTTTTGCCGCCGTTTCCCAAGCTCAGGACAAAGATGCGAAGGACGCCAATGACAACGGGGCTGTCCAGGGAAGCCAAACCGATCCTCTTAAGCGCCCGATCCCGGAAAAACAGAGGAAGGCTAACGCCAAGGCGCTCAAGATTGAGTTGAGCAAGACTTATCGCAAGTGGCTGGACGAGGATGTGCGCTGGATTATCACCGACGAAGAGAGATCGGCCTTCATGCAGCTCTCGAACGACGAAGAGCGCGACCAGTTCATTGAGGCCTTCTGGCAGCGCCGCGATCCCACGCCCGACACCGAAGAGAACGAGTTTAAAGAAGAGCACTACCGGCGTATCGCGTATGCCAACGAGCACTTCGCGGCCGGCATCCCCGGTTGGAAGACCGATCGCGGCCATATGTACATCGTGTTTGGGCCGGCGGACGAGATCGAGTCTCACCCCTCCGGCGGCACCTATCAGCGGCCCATGGAAGAAGGCGGCGGCGAGACCTCGACCTTCCCGTTTGAAACCTGGCGCTATCGCTACCTGGAGGGGATTGGACAGGAAGTCATCATCGAGTTCGTCGATACCTGCATGTGCGGCGATTATCACATGACCATCGACCGCTCGGAAAAAGACGCCTTGAAGTACACCCCGAATGCCGGCCTGACGCTGTCCGAGGAAATGGGCTTGTCGAACAAGGCGGCTCGTTTCAGCGGCGGCAACGGCCTCGAGCAACTGGGCGCCTCGCCGTTCAATCAGGATTTGCAGTCCAAGGAATTCGACCGCCTGACACAGTTTGCCAAATTGCAGGCGGCGCCCGCCGTGAAGTTCAAGGATCTGGAAGAAGTGGTCAGCCACAAGCTCAGCGTCAACCTCATGCCTTTTGATGTGCGCGCCGACTTCGTGAAGGTCACCAGCGACACGGTGCTGGTTCCGGTCACGATTCAGATCAAGAACCGCGACGTCACTTTTCAGAACAAGGATGGCGTGGAGCGCGGCACGGTCAATATCTTCGGGCGCGTGACCACACTCACGGGCAAGATCGTACAGACCTTCGAAGACACGGTGCAGATCGATGTGCCGGTGGAACTGCTGCCCAAGACCGCCGAAAATTCTTCCGTGTACTGGAAAGCGCTGCCCTTGCGCATCAGCCAGAATCGCTACCGTCTCGATATCGTGGTTAAGGACGTGAATGGAGATCGCACCGGAAGCTGGAGCCATGCCATCGTGATCCCGGACTTCAGCGAGGACAAGTTAAGCAGCTCAACCCTCATCATCGCCGACCAGATGGAACCGGTGGCGACCAAGAACGTAGGCACGGGCAATTTCGTGATCGGGACCACCAAAGTGCGGCCGCGGGTGGCGCCTTCCGATGGCAAGCCCATCGCGTTCAAGCGCAATCAGAAGCTGAATTTCTGGATGCAGGTTTACAATCTCAGCGTGGACGAAAAGACCCATAAAGCTTCGGCCACAATCGAATACAATGTGACCGACGCCAACAACAAGGCCGTCATCCATACCGTCGAGTCCACTGACACGATGGGCAATGTGGGCGACCAGGTCACGCTGCAGAAGACGCTTTCGGCGGCGAATCTGCAGCCGGGCTTGTACAAGATCGAGATCAAAGTGAACGACAACCTTTCCAAGCAGATGGTGGATCCGACGGCGACCTTCGCCGTGGAGTAAACTGCTGCCTGGTTTCCCAGAGGTGGTGGGCGAGATGCTGCGAAAGCTCGGGTTCCTCGTAGTCGTCGCTGTCATGGTCACGACCGTGGCTCGTCCGGCATGGTCGAGAACTGCCTCAGGCGCGATCTCGGGTGCGATCTCTGGATACGTTCGCGACGGCAGCGGCGCCCCGCAAATGGGCGCGGCGGTAGAGATACTCGGTTCAGCCGCCCATGCGCTGAAGGTCTTCACCGACGATCGTGGCTTCTACTCGGTCGCGAGTCTGCTGCCCGGAACGTACAGCATCAAGGTGAGCGCGCCTTCGTTCCTCCCTTCGCTGCGCGAGAAAATCGGCGTGCGCGCGGGCGCGAAGCTGATGGTGAATGTCACGCTGACCACGCTGTTCGAGGCCATCCAGTTGGTTCCGCTGCGCAATCCGGTGGATGATGACGACTGGAAGTGGACGCTGCGCTCGGTCGCCAACCGGCCCATCCTGCGCGTGCTTGAAGATGGCACCACCGTGGTCGCGCAGAGCGGAGAGTCGGCCGCTGACCACGACTTGAAAGGCACCTTGACCTTCCTGGCCGGATCGCCCGGGCAGGGTTTCGGCAGTCCGTCGGACATGAATGCCGGCTTTGCCCTGGAGCGTTCGCTGTTGTCGAGCGGCACCCTGCGACTCAACGGCAACCTCGGTTATGGAACCGACGGACAGGGCATTCCAGCAGCCGTGCTCCGCACCACTTACACCAACCGTTTCAACGGTGTCTTCGAACCTTCGGTGTCGATTACAGCCCTCAGGCTGAATACGCCTGACCTGAACACGATGCCCGGCGCCACGCTGCAAGCCCTGTCGGTGACCAGTTCCGATCGGATCGTCCTCGGCGACAGGCTGGAGATAAGGCTCGGCAGCGAATTGCAGGCGATCCAGTTTATGGGCCGGGTAAACACCTTCAAGCCCTTCGGATCGATCGATCTGCACATCACGCCGAACACCGTGCTGGAATATCAATACGCGAGTTCAGTCCCGAATATGGGACTGGAAGGTCGGTTGGGCAATGATCGTCCCGGCGACGATGGCTTGGAGTCGGCATCCTCGGACCTGAGCGAAACCGCTCCGCGCATGAGCATCACCGGGTTTTCTCCGGCTGTCGAGCGGGCACATCACCAGGAAGTGTCGATCTCCCAGCGCATCGGCAAGAACAATATGCAGGTCGCATTCTACGCCGACAGCATGGTCGATCCGGTGCTCACCGGAATTGGCGAGATGATGCCTGGCGAAATCACGGCCGAATCGGGCGATGTGTTGCCCGATGTGTACTCTGGCACTTTCAGCTATCAGGGGAACGATTACGCGACGCGCGGCATGCGAGTAGTGCTGCAGCGCAAGCTGTACTCCGATCTGACCGCAACCCTCGATTATGCCTACGGCGGCGTGCTCGACCTGTCACGCCCCGACGTCCAACTCCAGGACGCGCGCGAGTGGATTCGCGCCGAGCAGCGCCAGGCTGTGGCCGCGAAGTTCAGCGGAACTTTGCCCAAGGCCAAGACGCGCTGGATTGCCTCCTATCGTTACACCGGCGGCCGCACCTTGACGCCGGTCGACCTGTTCAATACTTCAGCCGGCCAGTCCGATCCTTATTTGAACCTCTTCATCCGGCAACCCATTCCGGCCAGCTTCCTCGCGGGACACATGGAAGTTCTCATGGACCTGCGAAATCTGCTGGCGCAGGGGTATGTGCCCGTGATGGGACGGGACGGCCACACTCTTTATCTGGTGCAATCGGCCCGCTCGGTGCGCGGCGGCGTAGCCTTCAGCTTCTAGAATCTCCCGCAGCCTTCCAGAACCTGTAGATTCGCAATCCGTGATTCTGTAGATTTCCTCCGTAAACCTCAGGAGACTTCGGGCGATTGGCCGGAGCGCTCGCCGTTCATGTTTTCTGCTGCGTCTCGATCGCCTCCGGGCGACGCAGATTCCTGTGTTGATCCGCTTCCCCGAACTTCCTTGTGTGAGGTTTGACACTGTTCTTTCGCGCACACTGGTCTATAATGCCGCGCATCTCAAGTGGAACGGTAGTTGCTGCTCGCGGAGCGTGGGTCTGTTCCAATGCCCGCGATGAACTGAGACCAAGGAGCCCGGGAATGAAACTGCATTTATTGATAGTGTTCGTTCTGCTCTCAACCGCCTTGCTAGTGGGCCAAACCTTTCGTGGAACAATCCTCGGATCCGTGACCGATCCCTCCGGAGCATTCGTGGCCGGAGCGACAGTCAAGGTGCGCAACGTGGCAACGGGCATCGAGCGCACCACCGTAACCAGCGGCGACGGCAGCTACAACGTCCCAGAGTTGCCTATCGGCACTTACTCCGTCACCATAACGCAGACCGGCTTCCAAACCGCCGTCACCAACAACGTCGAGGTGGATGTGGCCACCGAACGCCGCGTGGACGCGCAGTTAAAAACCGGCCAGGTCAATCAGATGGTCGAGGTCTCCGGCGGAGACCTTCCCCAGATCGAAACCCAGTCCAATGACCTTGGCGGTGTGATCACCGCGCAAGTTGCCGATGATATGCCCGTCAACGGCCGCGACTACACCAAACTCATCTATCTCAATCCTGGAGTCGCCGGCTCTCCCGACCAGATTTCCGATTCCCCCGGCTCCTTCGGCGAGTTCTCCATGAACGGCGCCCGCGGCCGTTCCAACAACTATCTGCTCGACGGCACCGACATGAACGACGGCTACCGCAACGACCCCGCCATCAACCAGGCGGGCGTCTTCGGCACGCCGGCAACCATTCTGCCCATCGACGCCGTCGCTGAAGTCAACGTGCTCTCCAACTTCCAGCCCGAATACGGACGCAACGCCGGCGCCGTCATTAACATCGTCACCAAGAGCGGCGCCAACAAAATCCACGGAACCGGCGGCGAGTACATGCGCAATGACGCACTCGACGCGCGCAACTACTTCAATCCTTCCAGTCAGCCCAAGGCGTCCTTCCATAACAATCAGTTCGGCGCCTCCGTAGGCGGACCCATCATCAAAGACAAGACGTTCTTCTACGTCGACTACGAAGGCCAGCGGGAACCGGTGGGAGTTGTCACCCTTTCCAGCGTCCCCACCGGTAGCGCCGCCGACGGTTCTCTTAGCCCCAGCGATTCAACCAATCCGGTCATCCAGAACCTCTTGTCGCGCCATCCCTGGCCGGCGCCAAATCTCTTGAACCCAGGGGGGATTAGCAATGGGGGCCTCGCCTCCGTCGTCTCCCCGTCTTACAACAATCTCACCAGTTTCATCGCTAAGATCGACCAGAATTTCAACGCCAACAACATCCTCACCGGCCGCTATTTCTTTGGCGACAGCCTGCAATCGTTCCCGCTCGCCCTCGCCGCCGAGGGCGGCCAGTTGCCGGGTTTTAACACCATCACCCCGACCCGCGTGCAGCTCGCCTCTCTGTCCTACGTCCACACCTTTGGCGCCAACAAGGTGAATGAGTTGCGCTATGGCTGGAACCGCTTTGCCGAAGGATTCTTCCCCGCCGACCAGGCCTTCCACCCCAGTTCCATCGGGCTCTGTGCCGCAACCGCAACCACCGGTCCGAACAGCTGCGACGGAGCGCCTCCCTTCGATTCGGGCCTGCCGGTCATGCTGGTGAGTGGCGTGGCCCAACTCGGCGCCAACAGTGGCGTTCCCCGTAACCGCATCGACAGCAACGATCAGATCATCGATAACTTCTCCTGGAAGATAAATAAGCACGACCTGAAGTTCGGCTTCGATTTCCATCGCACCACCGTGAGCCAGCCGGAATTCGACCACAATTTCCGCGGCCGGCTGGAATTCTCGAATACTTACGATAACAATGGCAATCTCATCGCAACCGGACTGCAGAATTTCCTGGCCGGCGACATAACCGGCGGTTTTCAGTACTTTGGAAACGCGGCGCGCCACACCTTCGAAGACAGCTTTGGTCTCTATGCCCAGGATAGCTACCGCCTTACGCCGCACTTCACTCTGAACTTCGGCCTTCGTTGGGACTACATGGGCGTTATGGGCGAGAAAAACAACTTCCTCAGCAACATCACAAATCTCGATCTCGCGGGCGGGACCTTTACTCTCACTCAGGTTGGTCAGCCCGGCCTGAGCAGCCTCTACAATTCCGATAAGAAGGACTTCGCCCCGCGCGCCAGCATCGCCTGGGACGTTACCGGGAAAGGCAAAACCGTAGTCCGCTCCGGTTTCGGCGTATTCTTCGACGCTCCGTCCCAAGACATGATCATGGGCCATCTGCCCTATTCACCCTACTTTGATCCCGGACCCGCGTTCAACAATGCCCCAACCGTGCCGCTGGCGCAGCAGATTCTTTCCACCGGGCTTGCCGGTAGCGTGGCAACTTACGGAATCCAGAATGGAGTGCCCACCTACGCGCCGACAACCGCGTGCAATTACGAGTGCGACAGCTTCGGTTTCGACCGCAATATCAAAACGCCTTACATGGAGAATTACAACCTCAACATCCAGCAGCAGCTTTCGAGCAAGACCGTGATTCAGATCGGCTACGTCGGATCGCAAGGTCATCGTCTATGGCGTTTCTTCGATCTCAGCCAGCCGAGTCAGGCTGCTATCTGGAACGCCGATTGCCTCGGTCAAACACCCATGCCGGCCAATGGCATTGGGCCGTGTCCCCAGGGGGGCGGCGCCATCCAGGACTACGGCGTTCCGCGCAATTACATCCCGAATAATCCCTATGGTTCTGTCTACCTCCTGCAGGAAAACTCCACCGGCAAGTCTAACTACAACGCGCTACAGACCAGTTTCCGGGTTAACGGTTGGCATGGCATCACCTCCGTCCTGAACTTCGTCTGGTCGCGCTCTATGGATAACTCCAGCGATGGAGAAGACTTCGAACCGAACGCAGCGCAGCCGAATGACAGCAATAACCCACAGCTTGAATATGGACCCTCCAATTTCAACATCCCTCGCCGCCTCACCTGGAACTTCTCCTACCAACTCCCCAAGATGGGTGGCGACTGGCAGCGACTGAAGAACGGCTGGGGTATTGACAGTATCGTGAACCTGCAGGATGGCCAGCCCTTTCAACTGAACTATAACTTCGAGGATGACTATAGCGGTGGCGGCAACGGCTTTGACCGCCCCGATGTGGTCGGCCCCATCAAGTACGACGCCAAGAATCCGCTCAATTACCTCGACCTGAGTTCATTTGCCATCCCGTGCCAGATTACGGCCGCCGCCCAAGCCGCGCCCAGCGGCACCGCCGGGGACTGCGTGCCGGGCACCCGCCACTACGGCAACGAAGGCCGAGACGCTCTCCATGGCCCCACCTTTAAGGAGTGGAACTTTGCCGTTTATAAAAATACGTCGATCACGGAAAGGTTCAACATGCAGTTCCGCGTCGATTTCTTCAATATCCTCAATCACCCCAACTTCGCCAACCCATTTCTGCCTTCCTATATCGCAGATCCCACTGGGACAGTTCCTAACCCGGCCTGCAACAATGGCGGCTGCAATATGGCGATAAATGGCAGTGGGCGGGAAGTGGGCAACGGGCCCTATCACATCTCCGCCACTGGCGACGTCGGCATCGGCAATCCGTACATCGGCGGCGGAGGTCCGCGCGGCATTCAGCTCGCCGTCAAATTCACTTTCTAACCGCATGGGATTTCTTCCCCGGCTCCTCCCGCAAACCTGCGGGAGGAGCGTTTCTTCTCCAAACCGAAAGCACCGCAACCCCCGCGCTGGTGGAGCGACGGGCGTCCTCGCCCGTCCAGCTCTAGACCGGATTCATCGTTGCTGTGTCCTGCTCGCGTAGGGGCAGCCGCCCCCGGCTGCCCAGCCGAGCGAAGCTCGGCACTTGCCCGTAACCCGCCTTCTCTGCGCTTGACACAAGAGCTATAATGAAACTTAGGTCGCAGCCCAGCGCGGTCGCGCCGAAATTCAACTAAGTTCTTTGAAATCTAGACTTTGCGCGACTTAGTAAGTCCAACTCATTGATTCTAAAGGTAAAGTCCCCAGGAAGTTACAAGTAACTCCTTTGTTATGAATACTTTGTAAGTTAACTCCTTTAAAATCAAAGACCTGACGAAAATTTCCCCGTAACTCCATGATTTCAATAGACAGGTGGGGGGAGGGGGGGTACCCCGTCAGTACCAACTAGTAAACATAGTTAGAATCAAGATCAAGCCACCACCGTTTCCCCGCAAACTAGGGTAAACTTCCGATGCATGACTGACAGAACTACAACTACTGACAGGCGTTCGCGCCAGCGGATGCCGGTTCGCGTCCCGGTCAAGGTGCGTCACGACGGCGGTGAGCACCAGGGCCTGACTCGCGATCTGAGCTCATCCGGAATCTTCCTCTATTCCGAGTCAGGGATGAAAGCGGGTTCGAAACTGGAGTTGGTGATCATGCTGCCGCCCGGCCTGGGACTTGGGCCCGGAGGATGGACGCTCTGCGAGGCCTCGGTGGTCCGGGTGGAGAAATCGGATGGCAAGGGTATGGGTATTGCCGCCACCCTCGACCGCATCGCATTGGTGCCCGAGATCAGCTGAAAAGTCGGTTGATTCTCACGTTGATCCTCTTAGGCTGATCCAGGCGGCGAAATAATTTGTTCTCAAAATAAAAAGATTGCTTCCCAATGCCCCGCCTCTGGTGCAATAATGCGCGTTTTGAAAGCAAAGGCGAAGTTGGGTGCCTTCCAGGTGGGCCCAGTCATGTGGATTGAAAAACTCACCGATGGCGTTCTTGAACTGGACACGCCGATCGGTCCTCGATATGTACAACCGAATCTCTTGCAACGCGCGTATCTGATTTGGACATTCCGGAATTTTTTCTCGCTGCCGCAGCAAGTGCTGCGCCCGTGGGAACATCGATTGATTGATCGTCTGCGGAGCGGGAACAGGTTCGTATCCTTGTCCGCAGCGGGCGCGCCCGACCGGCCAGTCATTGGAAGAGTCGAGCGGCGAGCGCCGGCTCAAGCCGAGGTTGTGCCGATTCGCAAACCGGTCTCCAGTGCGAACTCCGCCGTAGCCGAACAAAGCCGGGAAGCCGCCTCAGCGTAATCGCAAAAGCCCGCTGCAGTCGCTCCGCGACTGCACTGCGTTCAACTCAAGTTAGTCTCGAACTCAAGCTGCGCTCAAATTCAATTGGGATGAGCCGTCTCGTTCGGAGGGGTTTCGTCCTCCTCCATCGGATGGGGATTGTGCCCGGATGGCATCTCGCCGCAGGGTCCGCCGCGCCCGCCTCCGGCATGTCTGCCGCCGTGACCGCCGTTGCGCTGCTCCTGACAGGACCGCATAGCCTCCTGTTGTGCGGGGGTGATGATGGCATCGATCTCCTGCCGTTCCCGCTGATGAATCTGCTCGATCTGTTGCCGCTTCTGCTGTATCGAGAGCGACGAGTTCGCGCATACCGCTTCAACTTCCTGGCGCGCCTGCTCTGCAAAGGCCCGACGCTGCTGCCAAGCCGATTTGGAAACGCCCGCAACCTCCCAGCAAGGTTCTTGCCGCGGGCGTTTAGTTGTTCCGGGCGCGGTGGAGGGCCCAGTGCGAATGGGGACTTGGGCGCTGGCATTTCCGGCAAGCGCCGCTGAGAGAATGATCGCGGCAAGCAGCGTTGAACGCACAGTCTTGTTCCATGGCATAAAGTTTCTCCTCCGGAGAACCCAAACCCAGCGTAGCCGGGAAAGTCGCACAGCGATTGTACTGCGATTGTAAAAGAAATGAGGTCACGCTTTGGGTCCCGTGCGGGGAGCTTGGGCATAGGGAATCGGGGCCGGAATCCGTAAATGTCGGCCCATCCGGAGCGCCGCGCCCGAAATCAAGATTGCGTCGGGCCGAAGACGCCGAAAAGCAAAGCTCAGGCTCATCCCCAATACAGGACCGCGCAAAACGGATGGTATAATCAAAGTTTGTCCCCACCTTGCCGTCGGCAGTGGGCGCGTAGCTCAATTGGCAGAGCAACTGACTCTTAATCAGTAGGTTGAAGGTTCGATTCCTTCCGCGCTCACCACTTTCCCCCAGTATCCATGCATGTTTCCAGCATTTTCCTGTTTTTGAGTTTTCCCCTGCTTTTTTCTGTGTCAGCACCTTGTCAGCATTTTGGGGCTGAACCCAGTGTAGGGCTGCACTTTTATCGAATGCCCTTGAAGGCATGAAAAACCCTATTGCCACGCGTAGAATGTCGGCGTGAATCTCTCATTCCTTCCCGGCGACCTTCAGCTTCGGCAGAAAGCTGAGGGCATATTTGTCGTCACGCTCGCGGGTCGAGAAGTCCTCTCAACGCGATCGTTGCGCTCAGCCCTCGGCAGATTCCATAATCTCAAGGCAGAGCTTGAGAAGCGATTCCCCGCTCAGGAGCCGACCGCAGCAGACAAGGCAGAGCTTCTTCAGCACGAAGTCAACGAGTCCGTTTCCACGGGGAAACCGGCACCTACACGTAAGCCCACCCAAATTTCACTGGACGCTCTGTTCGAGGTCGAGAATGCCTTCAGAGCATATTGCGCCGATGTCGAGGAAAGCGGTCTCAGCGTTAGCTCGCAGGCGACCTACATCGACATAGCGAGTGGCTTCGTCCGATGGTTGCGTGGTGACTTCACGCCAGGGAGTCGTTCGGCTCCCTATCGCTCAAAGAGGAAGTGACCACCCGGCTCAGGGCATGAAAAAGACACAAAAAAGCCCTTGCAATGGCAGGTAGCGGACGTGTAGGGTATTACTCGTAATAGCAGCGGTGGACCGTCCCAAGCCCACCCAAGGGGACCACGGGCGCCAGCCCAGAAGACGGACCCAGCAGAGGAACAAATCCAAAAATCCCTATTGCATTGGAGGGTGCTTCCCATGGCACAGACTAAGACGCTTAGACGCACGCGCCCCACCCCGCTCCCTTCTGAGCCGGACATCCTGCCCGGCTACATCACGCCCGAACAACTCTCTCGCAGATTTGGTATCGCTGTGCGCACTTTACGCCGGATGCATCAAGCCCGGGTAAGCATATGAAGCGTACCTCAAGGGGCGGCTTTACTCCAACCAGCGTACCGAAGAGAGCGGACTTGACTTCAAGGATTTTCAGCGGGCAAATATGAGGGGGGAAGGGGGAGAAGTGTACGAATTTAATGGTTCTGAATGTCCTGCTTCTGAACGTCCTGCTAGCGATATTAAACAGTGTGGGATCCTGTTGATTTGCTGATTGCTGCAAGGGTGTCCCTTCCGTCGCAATCGAATGCCAAACTGCCGAGAAAGCGAGAAAACTAGTGCTGCCGTTGTACATCGCCCTGAGGCTCTGCGTTGCCAGAACCCTCACTCCCCGGCTTTCTCCACCACCTGCTTCACCGTGTTCGACTTGCTTCCAGCGAAAGTCGAATCCCCGCCGTAAACCGCATCGACTTTAACGACAACGCGCCTAAACCTAATGCCCCTGATTGAGCAGCACTGATACAGAGATTGCGTCGCTGCCAACCGGAAAAAAGCTCCCCGCACTGCTCAACGTCGCGAGATCGAGAAAGCCAGGCCGCTTTTGCCCGTGGTAGTTGCCCATCATCATCCAAGCGGGAAATTCGCCAACTCCGAATTCCACTGGTGGCGCGAACGAGCCGTCTCCGTCGCCGGCGAATATCTCGACCAGAGCGGAATACTCGTCCATCACAGCCAGATCAGTGCGACCGTCGCCGTTAAAGTCTCCGGCCAACATGAAGGCGGCATGTACCAGGGGAAATGAGTTCAAGTACGTAGGCTGAGCGAGTGTGCCGTCGCCTTTGCCCAGATACACGGCCACCTGATCGGTGAAATCGTCGGTGGCGCCAAGGAAGAGCACAGCGACGTCGGGAATGCCGTCGCCGTTGAAGTCCGCCACTTGACCCCACTCATGCTCCCCCACAAGCGGGTATGCCGTCGGCTTCTGGAAAGTGCCATCGCCATTGCCGAGAAAAATCATCAATTGCTCGTGGAGGGAGTCATACGACAACAGATAGGCGAGATCGAGTTTGCCGTCGTGATTGAAATCCGCCGTCTGGACCCACAATCCCGGATCGCCGGGGGCATTGTAGAACTGAAGCGGCTTGCCGAACGAACCGTCGCCGTTACCGAGCAGCACATAACCGCTCGAAAGGATCAAGTCAAGCTTGCCGTCGCCGTTAACGTCAACGGCCTCCATGCTGGCCGGATCGATGCCCCCCGGCGAGACGAATGACGGACCTTTCGAGAATCCACCCGCGCCATCGCCAAGCAGAATTTGCACATAAGGCGGCAAAGCGGTGCTGAACGAAATTGCCAGATCCTGTTTACCGTCTCCGTTGAAATCTCCGGCGATCAGGCAGGAGACCTCGGAGATGCTAGAGAACGCAGTGTCCGGCCCCGTCACGAAAGGCGTGCTCGCTTTTCCCGTGCCAAACAGGACGCGCACCAATTCCTTCTGCCAGGGATGGCCTTGCGCCAGCGGGATGGCGAGGTCCGGGATGCCGTCTCCGTTGAAATCCGCCTGCGCCAAGCCGGCCAGCGTTCCGTATGGCCCAAACACCGGCGAAAAGAACGACCGTATCTCAAACGACTTCACGTCCGGAAACTTCCCCTTGCCGCTGTTCAACAGAATTGAGAAAAACTGCCCAGCGCTGTTGGAGGCCACGATGCTGGGAAGTGGGTCCTTGGCCAGCTTTACGACAGCAATGGACTCAAAGAAACCGGAATCATACGTGACCGGATACGCCGCCTGCCGCGAGAAATGGCCGTGGCCGTTGTTGTGCAGGACGGCGACGAGCCCATAAATGCCTTCGGCGACGATATCCAGGTGGCCGTCGCCGTCGAGATCCCCGATACCTAGCGAGAGCAAAGGACCCACATCGGAGTGAACTTGTAGCGTGGGTTCGAAGGTTCCATCGCCCTTGCCGTAAAGCACATAGACCGGTCCAAGGTTTTGATTCGTGCCATTTTCATAGATGGCTTGGCCGACTAAGTCAAGCTTGCCATCATTGTTCATATCGCCCACTGCCAGAAAGACGGCTTGGCTGGGCGTTGACGAAGCCAGCGCGGACGAGAACGTGCCGTCGCCGTGGCCCAGGAACACATCGACTTCGTTGAAAGGGCATCCGACAACGTCGGGTTTTCCATCGCCATTGAAATCCCCGACTGCTAGGCAAGCATTGTCCTGAATTGAAATGGTTTGCGACGAAGTAAACGTGCCATCGCCGTGGCCCAACAGAATGTCGATTCCCGTGCTTAGCGAAAGCGCGAGGTCGATCTTGCCGTCTCCATTGAAGTCGGCAGCAATCGCCGAAACTGCACCCCCCACGCTGATAGAAGGGCCAACGGTGAATGTGCCGTCGCCTTGTCCCCACAAGACCACGCTGCCGAATCCATTGACGGCCACGAGGTCGAGCTTGCCGTCGCCATTGATATCCGCCACGGTCAAGTTACCGCCACCGTAGGTTAGCGGCAAAAAGAACGTGTTGCGAAACTCGTGGTTGGCGTCCCCGAGAAAAATCTCCACCCCATTGGGGCCTGAAGCGCCAACGTATTGGCTGGCGGCAAGGTCCATAATTCCATCGCCATTGAAGTCTCCAACGACGATCTGGCTCGCTTCGTTGATTTGGAAGTCAGTTCGCGTCAGGAATTGAAACGCAGGGGGCTGTGAGGACAACGGAAAAGCGAAGGCAAGCAACAGGCAAACAAGCACCACTAAGCGGTTCACGGATATACCTCCGTCCACTTGGGGGGGCGCGCTATCGCGCTTCAGGGCCACGAAATTATACCTCAATCTGCATTCCGGCACGCCGCAAATGCCCGACCGGGTAGTGGGCCACTTTGAATTTTGATTATGGAATTGACACCAGAAAAACGTGAAGCCGACCGCCAGAAAGATAGCGCCTAAAAGTCCCCAGATCGGAGCTTCAGAACTATATTCTCGACATGCCTGACGCGGCAGAAGAAAAGCGATAGCAATACAGAATGTTGCTCCGAACACTTTAACTGGAAAGGTTTTATTCCGGATAATTTGTGAGCAACTGGCTCTTAGGCTGGAAGACTTGGTTGGTGATCGCATCCCAGGTCTTTTTCGGATCGATGCCCATGAAAGAGAAAATCGCCCTCTTCCCTCCCTCGTGCGAGATGGCCACGGCATTGTTCGACACGGGCGCGGGCAGCGGGCTGACTTTAGGTTCATCGGCGGCCTGGAGGGTTGAGGCGAAGAGAAGGCAGAGCTAGATCGGAAGCAGCGTCTTCATCGACGAGATGATAACAGCGCGGCCAGGTTCCACTCATCGCAAAGCGCGATGAGTGGGCATCCCACGGTTGGGACTGTGGCTGATTTACCTATTTGTCCAGAGAAATCGTACTCAATGACTGCATAAAGTTCTCGTAACAGCGTCACATGCGAATATCAATTGTTGCTATCAGGCGTGGGTGTTGAAAAAGTCACCTCGATTGGCGGGATGAGATTCGTTCAGTTTGCAGCTACAGAGTAAATAGTCACGGGTCCAAGCAGGCCCGAAGGAAGCAGCTGCGATTCTGCCTTATACGGTTTGAAATCCGTATAGGTGTACTTCGTCGTAACACCTGGTTGCAGATCGCCGATAAGACGATTCACCCATGCATTCGTCACTTTGATCTCTAGTGCATTTGCGCCCGGCTTGAGTGCGGCGGTCGCGTCCACTCGATAGGGCGCATGCCACACAATACCAAGGGACTTGCCGTTGATCGTGACTTCAGCCAGGTTCTTAACATCGCCAAGGTCAATCCAGATGCTGGCGCCCTTTGTGAACCAACTGGAAGGAGCGTTCACGGTGTTGACGTAGGTTCCGGTTCCTGAGAAATACTTCACACCATCATTGATGTTGTCGCTCCACGACGACAGTTCATGCATTGTGATCGATGGCGGAGCTCCACGGTCGGGTTGGAAGTTAACTCTCCAAGGTTCGGTTATGGTAGCTCGCTGCGTTTCGGTCTTGGCAGGCAGGGTGCGCGAATCTTCCCGAGCCCGGCTGCGGAAGACCACAAAAACCGTACCCCAGGGTTCTAACGTCAAATGTACGGTGGTGCGGCCACCTGCAATTTTGAACGACGCGGGCTTCGTTTCCCCAGTCTCGGCATACCACAATTCTGGGACTTCGCCCGTCACGCGGAAGCTGGCCTCCACCTGCTCACCATGGTCGTTGCGGTTATCGACAAAATACAGGTCGCCATCCACGAGCTTACGGTGAACGAAGAGAAGAAGCGTGTCGCTTTCGCGCTTGGTGTAGTCAAAGTCCGGCCCTATTTGAAGAGCGCTGACTACATCGGTAAGACTATTCCCCGCATAGACCGTGCCCCTGCCAACTTGGTGTACACCTGTGCCATCGCCGAACAGCTCGCCAGTTAATTTGTGGAATTCCTGCTGATCGTCGGCAAGGCTGGGATCGTCAACTGGCTTGGAACCAGCAACGGTGGCGCCGTCTTCCACAAGTCTATGAATTGCTCGCAACACGGGCAGGGACATGTGACGGCTGTAAGGGTCAAGAGCAAGGACCCGATAGCTTGTGCCACCCGGCGTTGTAATATGCCCTTTTTCCACGCGCAGCGCATGGATGAGAGCGTCGGCATTGACATAATCAAAGCCGTAGCCTGCGGGCACATCGGGCGCCTTATTGGCAAAGATCGCGGTCAGGTTCGAGTCTTCGCCATAAAAGTAGACCACATCCGCCGCGAAGTGTCCCTGTTGCAGCAGATAACTACTGCGCGCCAGATACTCGATCCAAGGGCCGGCTTGCTCGGCCCAGGTATCGTTGCGATTGAACCACTGGCCGAAAATGCCGAGCGTCAGCCCGGGCACTTTATCGAGCACGGGCTGGTGGGCCGACTCGTGGATGACAATGCGGTTGATGCCGTTTAAGAACTCTTGATCCGCAGTCGGCTTGAGCGTGGCCGGCGACCATGCCCAAGCGCCGGTGTCAGCAGTCATCGATTCAGCCGCGACCAGATTCTGGCCGTAGATATGGGCCACTGACGCCGATTCGCGATCATCCGCGTTGTAGCCGTATTGCTCCCTGTTTACTCCAGGCAACTGGGTCC
>Ga0326728_10007241_pt1 | contig 28828 bp, 17 predicted proteins | sample MB3enrmetagenome_FD_207602 | JGI IMG/M metagenome (GOLD analysis project Ga0326728, IMG submission 207602) | Lab enriched peat soil microbial communities from McLean, Ithaca, NY, United States - MB31MN | ecosystem: Environmental > Terrestrial > Soil > Wetlands > Peat | place: USA: New York... | reverse complement strand
AGCAAAATGGAACTCTTACCCTCTTCCATCTGCGCCAGTCCTTCGTTCAGCCATACGGGACAGTTGGGCGCGATGGCGTGCACAAACGAGTGGGTCAATTCATGTTTCAGCACGGTTTCCAGTAGCGGAGTCACTTCGGTGATGTCGCCCACGGGAATGCGCAGCGAGCCATCGTTCAGGCCGCCGGCCCAGTCGGGAGCCAGGGTGACATCGGAAAACTGCTGCTTGCTATACAGGGTGACGACAATCACCATGGACGGAGCACTGACCAGATCGGCGCGCAAGTCGCCGTATTGACGTTCGAGGGTTTGCAGCAGTTCGGAGCTTAGCACCTCGGCCGGCTTGCCGCCTTCGTAGCGCAACACGAAATGGCCGAGGGCCAGCTCGCTGAAATTCCCTTCCACCGTCAACTCGCGCTTGGCCTTGGCCAGGTTCTGCGCAATGGCATCGTTCGGAGCCAGTTTCTGGGCCCGCTCCCAGGCGGCGACCGCCTTGTCGAGTTTGCGCGCGTTGTAGTAGGCCACCCCAAGGAGCCGCTGCACCTCGACGGAGTCGGGAGCCAGTTCGGCCGCCCGCTCGCCTTGGGCCACCGCATCCTCGTACTGGCCCTGCTCCAGCAGCAGGGCCATATACAAATGGTGGAATGCCGCCTGATCGGGAGCAATCTCCAAGGCGCGCTGGAGGTACGTAAGCGACGTATCGAAGCGCTTGTTTTCGTATTCGTATTTTGCCGCCTCGAAATAGGCGGCCGCCGAGACCAGCTTGTTCCCGCGCTCTTCTATGTGGTGCAGTGCATCGTCGTCGATCTGGTCGTCATGCAGGATTTGTTGCCGCAGGGCGCTGGAGTCGATATGTCCGGCTGGCGTCGCTGGGGCGGAAGCCGCCGCCTGCTGCTCGGCTCGGACCGGCAGCAACGCCCCTCCGGTCTTCCAGATAACCACCGTCGCCAGCAATACCAACGCCAGCAATATCAACAAACGCCGCATGTCGCTCCAGCCTCTCCCGAAGCCTACAAGTGTATCGTCTTCCGGCGATATTGTGCGCAATCAAAAGTATTTGCCCTTCCGGGCGAAGACTGAAAAAGAGGCCTTCGGGCGGGGGCGCGATCCCGCCCGGCAGGATCGCGCTGCGAGTTTTCCCTTACGATTCCGAGCGGCCTTCAGCTCAATGTCCTTGGATCTGAGGATTTCAAGTCTTGAACTTGCCAAAACGAGCAGAAAGAATTGTCATTCTGAGCGTAGCGAAGAACCTGCTCTTTTTCTTACCCACGCACGAAACCGCAGGTCCATCGCCTCGCTCTCCAGAAACTGGTGGCGATGGCCGTCGTCACCTCGGACGAGTGCTTACTTACCCCGCAATGGCCGGCTTCAGTCTGGTAAAAGTCGCCCCATTCGGCAGTTTCACTTTTTGCACCACCAGCTTCTGACGTTCCTCTTCAAGTTTCCGCTGCCATTCCAATTGGACCTGTTCTGGAGTAGGTTTTTTCGACTGCATCGATTCGTTCCTCACAAAGATGTTTACTAACGCCACTGCTGAAATAGACGCAGTTGATCAGGAAACGTTAGAAGGAAGTGTGTAAGGTTTTGTAAAAGGCTTGTAAACTGCGGCGGTCACCTGCCAACCGGGCCTGTCAGCTCATTCTGCTGCCAGGTCGAACAAGTTACTCATTTGCTTATCGCGCCTCGCTCATATTGCTCGCGGGAAATCTGATCCCCATACAGAATGGCCTCGTTAAACAAGCGGTCATCGCCCGGCACAGGATCGGGCGTCTCGTCTTCCCCGTAGAACCTGACCGGCCTCCGGTAATCATTATTGGCAGCTCTTAGCTGTGTCCTTTCTGGGCCTTCTTAATGTCCTTTTGCGCACGCACCATGCCACCCGAGATGACAGCCACCAAGAGGTTAGTATGTTCAAAGGCCGTCAACCCACTGGGGTCCCTCATTTTCGCGTCCGCTCCTCTTGCAAGCAAAAGCCTGACAACGGGGTCTTTTCCCGATCCCGCCGAGGCTTCGGCGGCAAGCATCAGAGCTGTATTTCCATACGCATCCGCAGCGTTGACATTCGCCCCGGCATCCAGCGACTTCTTCGCCGCCTCGACATCGTTTTGGTAAGCGGCCGCAAGGAGTCGGTCGTCCAGCTTGCTTTTTTCCGGGTCGGCCGGACTGGTTGCGGGGATTTGGCGGTTCGGAGCCTGGGTGAAGGGAAGCGTGGCAAGGTCGAAGGCAAGGACCGACGGATAGGCGCCAACCTCGCGAGCAAACAAGATGCCCTTATGCATCTTAAGCCACTCAGGATTGGGCCCGAGGCCCTTGGATACAATCCGTAAACCATCCGTGGAGAACGCCGGCAGGTGCGTAGCAAGCATATTCGGACTCTCGTCGGCGTCCGACGACAGAAGGATGTCCGCACGCGCGCCCGTATCGAGATTTACCACACAAAGCGACCATCCCCGGTGCTGCTCGTAGCTCGGCCGGACGTAGAATCTCTCCTGTAAAGAATTCGCATGGGTTTGGAAGGTCTGCCCCACCCGTGCCTGATAGGAACCCTCCCTCCTTTCGATCCAGACTGCGTTGAGCATTGCTGCCGCTGTCCCGATGCCAGCGACCGCAATGGCTCCCCCCAGTTGAGCCTTGGCGGCAAATTTCTGCTGCTGGTAGGACCAGTTCTGGCCGGGAGGCGGGGTGGTGGAGTTCTTGATCATGTTCATCGAGTTCGTCATCGAATTGTTTATGTAAGTTTGGCTGTACTGGAAAACGGCACGCTGCTGAGCCATGGCTACGCGATAGTTGTCCTCGGGGCTGGCGGAATCACGGTTCAGCTGGATCGGATGCTTTTTCGTGCGACGCGCTGCGTTCAAGCTGGCGTGCCGGAATCGGGCGGTGGAATAGTCATACGTAAAGCCTTTTCCGCCCGCAACTTGGTCCGCGAAGAGAAGCTTACCGTCGGATTTCTGCACTGCGAGCACGCCCGTCTCTCTGGCCACGATGATTCGGTCACTCTCGATGCGCAAATTATCCGGCAATTGCCGGCGCGACTGCAGATCGGTGGGTATGGTGGTCGTGAACACCGCCGAGCCATCCGAAGTTTTCATAGCAATCACGTTGCCCGGCGTGGTCACATAGAGCAGATTTCCCTCGATGCTGATCGGGCTTGTCGCACGATCCAGCAAGTTGGATTTCCAGAGCTGCTTGCCGGTGCTGCGATCCAGGGCCGCGATGGAATCCGGCGGGTTTACTCCACTACCCTTAAAAAGGATGAAAACGCTGCGCTCGTTTGCCGTCAGGGTTTGAAAAACGCCGTCACTGACCGCGGCGCGCCATAGTTGTTTTCCGGAAGCCGGGTCCGACCTGGTGATCGCCGAGCCGCCCGAAAAGTAAAGATCATTTCCCAGCGGGATGGCCGCGGTTTTCGGTCCGAAGGTCTCCGGGAACGGCATTCGCCAGAGCAATTTGCCGTCGGCAGCGGAAAATGCAGCCACCTCCGGTCCACTCAGAAGCACGGCGTCGCCCATGATGGCGACGTCGAGCCTTGTGTTTTTTTCCACAAGGTAGTTCTCGATCGGGGTTTTCCAGATTTCGCCGCCCGTCTTCACGTTCACGGCAGACATTGTCATCGGATGTTCTTTGTGGGCCAGAAAGACCATAAGATCGCGGGCGGGAAACAGCAGAGACCTTTCCCCGGCCCGCCCCCGGCTCCAAATCTGAGTGCCGTTCTCCGGATTCAGCGCAACCGTCTCTTTGCTTCCCTCGATGAGTATTACCGGATAAATGGCCAAGAGGGTCTGAGGATAACCATAAGAGCCGCGGGGCACGCTCCAGACCCTCTCGCCGGTCACGGAATTCAACAGTACGATTTCATGCGGTTTCAGCCCACCGCCGAGGTCACTGGTATCGATGGTGCCGACCAATACACGATCCTTCGAGACGAACTCGATAAAGTCCGTTTCCTGTACGTTCAGCTTTGTCTGCCAGAGCGGCTTAGTCGGCTCTGCTGAAGTCTCCAGCGGCGGCTTCGCTACCGGGGACGGGTCACCCACCATCGCGAACGACGGTTGTTCGGATTCATCCTTTTGCGCGGCCGCGATGATGGGCAAGGCAAACAAGATGACGAATGCAGCGCCAAGATGGCGCCGAAATAACGACATGGAACATCCTCCCTTTTCGAGTCTCGTGAGCCTGGGACTAGGGATGGCGAGGCACATTCACACCCGGAATGTGCCTCGGTCCGTTCATGTCTTCCCTCCAGCGGCGCCGTGTTATTTTCAGGGTCAGAAGTGGAACACGACGCCGCTGGAGATTCTCACGTTGCTGGTATAGCCCGTCCCTGAGACATGGTAGTAAACCCAATCAACTTGAGCGAGGCGAATCCCGAGGGCCTTCTTGAGTTTGTAATCCGCGCCTCCCCCAAGCATCATGGTGTAGCCCGAATTGGAAGTGGAGGCGGTAAGGTTAGAGGGGTTGCTGTCGCTGTACGTCGTATGGGCTCCTCCGAACAGCGCGTGGGCGAATGGTTTGAACTTGCCCCCGGAAGCAAAGGAATAGACCGGGCCGCCGGCGTATGTGTACATGTGAACGTGCCAACCATCCCAGACGCCGCTCCCGCTATGGTAGTTGCCGCTAAAATCCCCTGTCACTCCAAAATGCTTGCTAAGGTTGTAGGTGACGGCAGCATCCCAGCCATTGTAAGGACTGCCGAGAAAGCTTCCGAGGGAGCCGCCAAGGCTCTGGTATTGATAACCGCCGAACACCTCCACTTTGGGATTGTCTTGCGCCAGCAATGGCATTGACATTAATAAACACATAGACAGCCATAACAGTATCTTTTGCATAAATTGTCTTCCTTTCAACTGATTCAATTTCGAACACGCTGCCATTCCCAGAAATCTCTCAGTCATCTCACAAGGAGATGACCCGGTATGAAGGGGCATTGTAACAATTCGGTTCTGGCGTCGGATCCTGAAATCTGAACTCTCATGATTCACAATCACCGGGCAACCTGGCACCCAGAGGGACATTGCAATACTCCCGCCTGAAGCAGCGCTGATGGCCAAATTACTCTGCTGCATTTCAAGACTAGGGTTTCTGGAATTGCTATTGCCACCGCCACGCCCGGCCTCAAAGAGGGCGCAGCTGGCTGCGCACAGCGGCGGTAAGCCACCGAATAAAGGACAACGAAAGCTCATAACACGAGCTCCTTTTACATGCTTTTATAAGCAAATTTGAGCTCTGGTTACCTTATGGAAAAGCGTGGGCCGGATTGTGGGGGAATTATGCGCCGTGGCAAATGCGCATGTCAAGCGTAGCGTCATCTTGCACCCAAAAGCATCTTGGCCAGCACCGCCATTTCGCTAACCACATTCAGCGCCCATCGATAAGCAACAAACAAAGAACGTGAAGCCGAAGATCCTGCCCCGTCCGGAAGATGTGCAAGAATCGATTCGCCCGATTTTCTGCACTTTCCCAGATGGTCGAAGATGTATACCGACATGCCAGCGATCGTTCGCCGGCCATTGAATCGCGACTTTTTTTCGCACTCGAATTCCTCGCGTCCAAAAAATCGATTTTTCATATCTTCCTGTCCCGGGCTTCGGGGGCTTCGTCGCGAGTTGTAAGATTGATGGCCGGGAACCAGCAAACATAGCTCACCGGCTGGCCGCCGGGCACGTTCACGCTGCGCTGCTCCAGCGTCACCCGTTGCCCCATGAAGCTTTCACGCCTTGATGCTCCTGATCGTATTGCTGGCTTCGAGAGCCTGCCGCACGCACTCTAGTAAGTGTCCTAATGCTTGACGATCAGGCTTGTGAAACAGGTGCTTGGTCAACTTGACTCCAGGATCATCAATGACCGTGACAACCCACTGCGCCAGCGCTTCTTGAGGTATATTTCCCACGCAGGAAAGGGCAATCCAGAAGCGATCCTTGCCCCGCGAAGCCCACAGGCCCCAGCCATAGTCCCCCTGTACGCCTTCTGAAAGGCTAAAATCAAATCCGGGAAGACGTAAGAGCTCTTGCTTGACCCACGCGGCAAGATCCTTTCCGAAACAGCAAGGAATGATAAAGCGTGGCCTTACGTTTCTCTGCTGTAATCGATTAGTCTTGCCCTTGAGTGACTCATTCATATAGCTCTCCGCCTCGGCCTCCTTCTGTGGGACAAATCAGTGGCGTCCCGAATTATGACGACCCTCCGCACGCGCACATCTATCCCGCAACGCGTGGCAGAACTTTGCGCAGGCGGAGCACTGCTTATAAACTTCTATACTTCAATGGGGCCGAAGGGGCCGAACCACACCCACCTCTTTGGCAAAGCCACTGTAGGGAAGTCACCGCGAAACTTCGATTGCCTTATGGCAATACAACGCCTCCGGCTTGGCAGCTATGCCTGCACAGCGAAAAAATACGTCACAAAGAAGCGAACCTTTTTTATCATTCCCCTTCCCGGCATGTCAATGGAAAGTTCAGTGAGGATTTACCAAACCTCAATTTACAATCGTCGTCATGCACCCAGCGTATTTCTCCGCCACGTTCGGACTCGCCTCCGCCGCGTCTTTCGGCACTGCGGATTTCACCGGAGGGATGGTGAGCAAACGCGCCCCGGTGTTCGGCGTTCTCACCGTGGCTCGCACTTCGGGTCTGGCCGTCGCCCTGACGCTGGCCGCCGCCACGCATGAGCGAATCCCCTCCGCCGGAGCTCTGCTGTGGGCCGGCGCGGCCGGATTCATAGGCGCGCTGGCCCTGCCCGCGCTCTACCGCGCCCTGGCCGTCGGCAAGATGAGCTTGGCGGCGCCGGTGACCTCGGTGCTTTGCGCGGCGGTGCCGGTGCTGGTGGCTGCCGTTTCCGAAGGCTTGCCTCATCCGGTGCAGATCTGCGGTTTGCTCCTGGCTCTGGCCGCGCTCTGGTTCATTTCGCGTCCCGAGGGAACTCTGGGCCGCCAGGGACTGGGATTGGCGCTGTTCGCCGGCGTGGGATTCGGCACTTTTCTGGTTTGCATGCGCCACGCCACCGCCAATGCCGTTTACTGGCCGCTGGCGACGGCACTGGTGGTTTCCCTGGTGATGGCGATCGGGATCATGGCTCTTCAGGGCGAGTCCTTGCCCAAGCTACGGCTTATGCCCGTGGTACTGGTGGCCGGAGTGCTCGATACGGGCGGTAATTTCTTCTTTGTTCTGGCCAGCCAGCGCGGACGGCTGGATGTCGCCGCGGTGCTGTCTTCTCTCTATCCGGCGTTTACGGTATTGCTCGCGCACTTGGTTTTGAAGGAACGCATTTCGCGGGTTCAGGCCATCGGCATGTTCGCGGCCCTGATCGCCGTTCCCTTGATCACGGGAGCATAAAGGCAACTTGGAGGCCGCCAAGGTATGGTCACAACCGAAGACATGAGCGCCGGACGGCGTGACGGGAAAATAGCCCCGGATGCAGTCCGCCCCGGGGGACGGAATCCGGGGTGAGCCAAAAAGGACGGAGCAAGCCCCGGCAGGGGCAGCCGAGGATTCCAATCTTTTCGATGAACTGTTTGGGCTGCGGACGTTGCGAATGGACGGATACGTCATACCTGTCCCCGCAAGTCCCCGTTACTTATGCGTGATCTTGGCAACGAAACCGGCGGCGGGCATGATGTCCGTCGAAGCCTGGGCCTGCTTGACCAGATCGGACCAGCCCGCCTCGGAGCCGTGATAATACTTGTACCACTTGCGGCCGTAATCGAGAATCTGCTGCGGTCCGCTGCCCTGGGCCAGTTGCGAAGCCTTCACGACAAACCAGAAGCCCTCGGGGCTTAGGGGGGCGCCTTCCAGATCCGCGGCGGCCAGAGGATAGATGTCGTTGATGTTGGGCTGCGTCGCATGCTGCACGGCCGCACGCAGATACTTCCGCGCGTCCGCAAAGTTCTTCTTCTGGAGGGCGGAAATGCCCACGGCGCCCTCGAAAATGGCACTGAGGTCGTTGCGGAGCTTGACGTCAGCATCGCTGGCCGCCTCCGGCTTCTGCGTCTCCAGGCAGCTCATTCCCTTCTGGCCGTTTTGCAGAGCCAGGTCCAGATTCTTCGGGCCCTCGGGTCCGCCCTGGGCGACCAGGGAGCGATAGTAAAAAGTGAGGGTGGCCAGTCCACGGGTATTGCAGGGATAGTCATGCAACAACCGGCCGGCGGCGTTGACCATCTTCGGGGCGTCGTTCGCCTGCTGATAGGCCGCCATCAGCGTCATCAGGGCAAGTTCCTTGGCAACAGTGTTCGGGTAAGTCTGCAGAAAGGACTCAAAGGCCTGAGCCTGGGCGGCGGGAGTGGACTGCTGCACCGCTGCCATATAAGCCTTGTACTCCGCCGGATCCTTGATCTGCGGTCCCTGAGCATGGGCCGGCTGAATCGCAACCCCGGCAACGGCCAAGGCCAGCAAAACAATTACAAGCGACTTCTTCATGCGAGTCTCCTGGCGCTGAATTGAGCGCGTATCTTCCGTTCCCGCGCAGAGGGATGCCCGAAACCGACAACGGGCAGTCCCCGTATGCTGGAAGAAGGCTTCCCCTGAATGGGGCAGCTCTTCCGCGCTGCCGGTATTGTACGTGAGTTCCCGGTACAATCGTCGGCATGTACTCCATTGAGCACGAAATCATGACAGGAATAACGGAATATCATGAGGAAATAAATTCTCCATTCCGGAGAATCGCGCGGGCCACATTTTTACGATGACAGGAGGAATAATGTCATGACCGCTTCCGCAGAACGGAGCAGGGATTTCCGTTCGGTGCTGCAGGCCCCAGGACGTTCCCACGAGGTTCCCGAGTCCGAGGACGTTTACGGTTGGCTCATTGGCGGCTGGGAGTTCGACGTTTTCGATCACCTTGATGATGGGACGGTTCGGCAAAGCAATGGCGAAGCGCACTTTGCCTGGGTGCTTGAGGGCAGAGTCGTACAAGACGTATGGATTATGCCGCGTCTCCTCGAGCGCAAGCCTGACTTAGGCAAGGCGGGTAACCGCTACGGCACCACGCTCCGCGTATGGGATGCGCGCATCAAAGGATGGCGGATTACCTGGATCAATCCCGTCACCGGCGCCCGCGACGAACTGGTCGGGCGGAAGATCGGCAGGGACATCGTGCAGATCGGCTCGCGTTCCGACGGCACTCCGATTCGCTGGAGCTTCACCGATATCACTCCGGATTCCTTCCGCTGGCTGGGCGAATCTTTACAGCCGGATGGCAAGACGTGGAAGCTCGAAGCCGAGTTTCCCGCCCGGCGGATCTCCGGGTGAGGCATGGGAGCGGCTTGCCGCGGCAGAGGCAACGTGTTCGTTCCACGTTGAAAGTCGCTATTGGCGATTGGCATTTGCGGTTTCCAACAAGAAACGTGAAACGAACAACGTGAAACGGTTTGGCTGGGCTGCACCCCTTTGCTGAGACCCAGAGTCCCTCGGACTAAGGGGTGGCGGAATTCCGCCACCCCTTTTGTCCTTCTTATTGACCGGTTCCGTTCAGCGTCACCGTGTGGGAAGACGCAGCGGTGTTGTCGTTGATCGTAACGGTAGCGCTTCTGCTGCCGCTGGCGATGGGATGGAACCGCACTCTGATGTTACAGCTCGCTCCCGGGACCAGGCTGGTGGTGGCTGCGGTGGTGCATGTGCCGGCTTGGTCGCTCAAATCGAAATCGCCTGCGCCAAGCGCCACCTTGGAGATCACGACCGCCTGGAATCCGGTGCTCTTCAAGGTCAGGTACTGGGTTGCGGCCGTTGCACCGACCGCCGTTGCCGGGAAGGTCAAGCTCGTGGCGCTCAGCGAAAGCTGGGCCCCGGATACCGCGGTTCCGCTCACCGTCACCTGTTGCGGCGAGCCCGGAAGGTTGTCGTTGAAATACAGGATGGCCGACCGCGGACCGGTGGCGGTGGGAGCGAAGTTGATCCGCAGGTTGCAGTTTGCGTAATAGACCAGGCTGGCGCCCGTCGTGCACGTGCCGGCCTGATTGCTCACCAGGAAGTCTCCCGGATTCGCTCCGCCCACCGTCACTCCGCTCACCAGCAGCGGCGCCGTTCCCGTGCTTCGGATCATTACGTACTGCGCCGGCGAGGACTGTCCGAGCATGATCGGATTGGGGAAGACCACGGACGTAGTGCTGAACGTGCCGGACACCGTTCCGGTGGCGGACGCCTCGATCACCAAAGTGCCCGAACCGGAAGCATTGGCATAGTTCGGGTCGCTGCTGGTGAACGTCGCGGTGACCGGATAGCTGCCGACCGCGGTCTGGCTCGCCGGGGCGAAGGTAAACGTGCCGCTTACGCTGGCTCCGCCCACCCCGGTCGCCGTCGCCGTGCAACCACCGTGCGGGGTTCCATCCCAGATGGCCACCGGACAGGTGACCGTTACTACCGGAATGGCCGGGTCGATCTGCAACGTGCCGGTAGCATGGCCGCCGCCAAAGTAATTCGAGTCACTGCTGGTGAACCTGGCCGTTACCGTGTAGCTGCCCGGGGCCGTCGCGCTTGCCGGGCTGAGACGGAACGAACCGGCTACTGCCGCTCCACCAATTCCCGTTGCCGCCGCCGTACAGGTGTGCGGATTCCCGTCATATGGAACTTCCGGACAGGTCACGCTGAGCGCCGGGAAGGCCGGACTGACATACAGTTGTCCCGCAACGCAACTGAATGGGCCCTGGCCCGCCGCCAGACTGGAGCAATTGACCACATTGATGGGGAATATCCCCGCTCCGTTTTCCCCGGCGACGGCGCACACCGGCGCCACCGTCCAGGACCCAACCGCCGGAAACGCGCTGCTGGTGAACGTGGGATCCGGCTGGCCATAGGTCTTCGCTAAGCTGTCGCAGCTGACGACCACCGGCGTCGCGGAAGGATCCGTGCCGTAACCTTCAGCCGTCAGGCCCGTCCCATTCGCGAAAAGCGTACCGGTCTGCAGGCCCGCCGCCGTGGGGTTGTAAGTCACTTGGTAGGTGCAGTCAGTTCCGCCATCATTCTGAACTCCGCCGTAAGTAAAGCAGTGCTCAAACTGGTAAGTGTAACTGCTTAAGGTGTAGGCCGGCGTCAGCGAAAACGGAGAGAAAGCGTCGAACGCGACATCGGCGTCGCTGATCCCCACGCCATGAAGGAACATTGCCTGCTGGACGGGCCCATCCGTGTGGACTTGCGGTCCCGTGCCGATAAAATCGAGACCGGTGGCGGCTTTCAAAACCACACTGTCTCCGCCGTCGGCAACATAGAGATTGCCGGCCGGGTCCATGCCGCCCTTTCCGCCAGTGGTCTCGCCGGAATACGTGGAGTTCGGCGCCGGGCAGCCGAAGTACGAGGACGTTCCCACGCTGCCCGTGCAACCGAGGCCCAGAAAGCTACTGCCCCAGAACGCATAGACCCATCCCTTGTCGGCGCCATTCGCGGTGTCGGTGGCATCATAGAGCCAGACATCCCCATCGTCGATGAGGTACATGTTGTTGCCGCCCGCGGAGGTAACGTAGCGCGCGTCTATCGGTGCGCTCGTAGATGAAAAGGCCGGGATCCAGTCACTATAGGAATACGAGCCCGTTTCCGGGCCGATCAGCGTCGAGACCGCGGTGCTGCCGTCAACCACTCCCGCGCTATTGGCGGCGATTTTATATACCGCGTAGCAGTGCTGGGCCGCGTAATACATATTGCCGCTCGTATCGAAGGCCATCCCGGTTGCCGAGTAGGTCTTTATGTTCCTCGAGGCGCCGCCCGGGCTGCCCGAGGGACACGTAGAATTGGCCACGGGAATCACGCAAGTACTGCCGCTGGAGGCGCAATTCAATACGGTAGTCACGGTGCCGATTTTGGCGACCGGCACGCTGCCCGGCGTGTAGGTCGTAGGCGTGATCCGGCGAATGGAATTGCCGGACTGGTCTCCGAAGTAAACGTCGCCCTGGGGACCTACGGTAACCGAATACGCATTCTTGATTTGCGTCAGATTCGCCGCCGAGCCGTCGGCGCTCCAGCCACTGGTGCCGGTGCCGGCTATAGGCTCCAGTTCGTGAGCGTACTGATGGTACGGGGCCGGACTGCCAGCGAGGCTGACCCGGCGAATTCTGCTGTTGCTGGAATCGTCGATATATAACCAATAGGCATCGATGGCCAGGTCGCGGATACCTTTGAAATAAGAATAGGACGTACCCGTGACCGGATCCACCGCGGGACAACCATCGCCCGCGGTGGCGGCATTGTTGACGATGGCGGCAATCATCGGATCCGGGCCGGCGGGATGGACGCCATCGCTGTAACTGGCGCAGGGACTGGGACCCACGGTCGCGCTCAGTCCGCCGGCAAACATGCTGATAATGCCGGTGACGGCATCGACTTTCCGCACAAAGGAGAACGCGCCGGGATCATAGTCGGCGATATAAGCGTTGCCGGCGCTATCGAATACGACGGCATAGGTCGTATACAGATCGGCTTCCGTCGCCAGACATCCGTCGCCGTACTTGTCGAGGGCCGTGTACCCGCTGCTGGTGCTGCCATTGGTGCACGCCGCCCCTACGGTATAAGGAGCCGTGCCGGTGCTCTGGCCCGGCACCCCGGCGAAAACGCTGGTCATATAAGGAATCACCCGCGGGGTAAGGCCCGAGCCCGCTTCGGCCGGATCGATGACCAGCAAGCCGGTGGCCGTGCCATTGGTGTAGTTGGCATCACCGCTGGTAAAGGTGCCGGTCACCACATAGCTGCCCGCGGCGGTTACGCTGGCGGGGCTGTAACTCCAGGTGCCGCTGACCGCCGCACCTTTCGCGCCGGTGGCGGATCCGGTGCAGGAATGCGCGTTTCCGTCGTAAGTGACTTCCGTACATTTCAGGGTCAAGATTGGAGTGGCCGGGGTGATATTCGCGGTCGTGGTGGCCGTAGTGGACAGCAACTGGTAATTGCCCGCCGCCGGACCGCTGAGATAAATCCCCGTTGCCGTCACCGTGATTCCCGTGCCCACATTGGCCGAGGCAAAGGACGCCGCCGGAACGGTGCAGGTCGCGTTCACCGCGGCCGGTGTCAGCGTGCAGGTGACACTGGCGGCGGTGCTGCCGTCATAGGCCTTGCTGACGGCGGTCACACTGGGGGTAACCGGCGTGATGGTTCCCGTCCCCGCGGCCAGCACGGTGAAGGAGGGAAACACCGGGGCCACCGGAATGATGCCGCCGCTGGCGCCTCCTGCCGCCACGATGCCGGAGGTATTGTTCGCCGGGAGGTAATACGGGTCGCCCGAATAGGCCGCCGTGTAGACGTGCGTGCCGGCGCTCACGTTGGGAAGGCTGATGGTGGTAAGGCTGCGCGGCGAAGAGCAGATGGAGGTATGGCCCGGGCACGTATAGCTGACGGCCGGCGGCGTCACCGTCTGGCTGGCCACCTGCGTCCCGTTGTCGTAGATCGTGATGGTGCCGGTGGGCGCCGGCGGAACATACGCCGGCGTCGCCGTCCAGGTGGCGCCAACGGTGGGCTGCACAATGGCGGTCAGCGTTACCGTGGAACCAATATTTACCGTGGTGGCCGGCCCAAACAGTTCTCCCGCCAGATAGGTAAATTTGCTGGCGCAGTCATAGGCAGGAGGGTTGGTGCTGATGTCGTTATTGACCGTAATATTGTCCTCTCCGGAATAGGACGCGAAGAGGTCGGCGCCGGTAAACGGTCCCGGACCCAGGGTAAACACCGCGTCCGCCACCCCATACTCCGAGGACAGAGGGCCGGAACTCAGCGGGAATAGGTTGGCCAGGTTGTTGCTGGGACTGAGCACCACATTGTCCAGGGTCATAATCAACGGATTCACGACCTTGTTATAGTCATATCCCCGCAACGCCGAGGCTCCGCTGTGCGCGGTTTGGTCCGCGTTTACCACATTCACGTTCTGCAGCGTGATGTTCTGGAAATTGGGATACAACCCGCTGGAGTTGCCTACGGCCGAACCATAGTACGGATCGAAAATGAACACATGGCCGCCGTTCTGGATGCAGACGCCGTCGTACAGAACGTTCTGCACCAGTCCGCCGCGGCTGTCGTCGGACTTGATGCGCAGCGAGTTCTTGGAGCCGCTGCCGAACACGCCATTGTTGTCGATGGCCATGTCGGTAACCAGTAGATTATTCAGCCCGGCATTGGTTTCACTGCCCACCGACATGCCATGACCGGCATAAAGATGGTTGTGCGCAATCGTGACATTCGTGACCGGCGCCACCCCGGCCTTGATGGCGATATGGTCGTCGCCGTCGCTGAGGAAGGAATTTACGATGGTGACGTTGTTGGACCCGGAGGGATCGATGCCGTCGGTATTGGCGGAGTCCGCGGCGGTCGCGATCTTGACGTCATAGGCGAGGAAGTTGCTACTGACCCCGATCACATGCATCTGCCCGCCATTCTGCAGCGTGATCTTGTACAGCGTGAAGTAGTCCGAGGCGTTGCTCGTGCCCGTACCCATCTGGATCAGCCTGACGAGCTGTCCGGCGCCCTGTCCGTCGATGATGCCGTAGCCCATGATGCCCCAGTAACCCATGGCGCCGCCGGTGTAGGCCGTCGCGGTGGCGCCGGTGTTTGTACCCACCGTGATCACACCATCGGAATAGCCCTGGGCGGTCGAGGCAAACACCGTCACTCCGGCATCCACGATTAAAGTGACGCCCGGCTGCAAAGTGGTCGGCCCGATCACGAACGCGTTATTGCTGCCCGAGACGGACAGTTCCAGCCCCACCGCGGGCTGGCCGGCTGCCGGCTGGCAGGTATTGATGGCGTTCTGCAGTCGAGGATCGATGTCCTGGGTTATGTCCCCCGTGACCTGGTTGGCATACAGTACGCCGGCCGGCTCTCCGTTCGAACCTACGACCTGGGTACACAGTGCCGGGAAAGAAGGCTCCGGCACCACCGGGTTCAAGCCCGGCCAGCGGCTGTCGCCGGTAACCTGGCCATAAGCCAGAGGAGCGGTCAAGCTGACCAAAAGCAGCAAGGAAGCTACGCCCGCGGAGAACCCGATCCATTGAGAACGCCGTGAAACCATCCGATGACCTGCCATAAAAAGTCCTTTCTCGACGCAGATGACAGGTACCCACCACGAACGGCCGACGCGCGTTCCGCGACAGCTCAAACGAAGAGAAGACAAAGTGAACTGTGGGCCCTGGAAATGAAACTCGCCGAATCCATAGTCGATCGCAACGGCCACAGCCATCGGAGACCCGATCGATCCCTGGACTTAGTGATGGCCAATTCTGGCGTGACTCCCGCCGCTTGTCAATCGGATTCCACGACATCGGATTCCGCGGCTTTCGAAAATTGCGGCGTTTGCCTTCAGTTTGCCTTCAGTTTGACTTCAGCTTCGAGCCATCGATGGATGGAAAAAAACGGCGACGGTTTTCAACGTGGAACGGTAATTCTGGCGGAGAGGGGGGGATTCGAACCCCCGGTAGAGGTATTAGCCCCTACAACGGTTTAGCAAACCGCCGCCTTCAGCCACTCGGCCACCTCTCCGTCAAGGCGGGAACGCTTACTTTCGGTAGTTTACCACGGGCCCTGCAATTCGTCGCTTTCGATTTGAGGGGGTGTCAAACCTCGTTAGAAATGTCCCCATTCTTAACTCATTAGAAATGTCCCCCTTGGTTGTTTGTGTGTTTCGTTAGGGAGCGCTCCGGAGCGAAGCCCGGCTTTTCGTCAGGCCCCACCAGAATACGCCGGACTCAGACAGAAACCTTGAGCGTCCTCGGTGCCGAGCCGGCTCACTTCGCTTCCGACGCCAACTCCGGCTTGCTGCCGCCGGCATGCGGAGCGACGTTCTGCTTGGCCTCGTGATATTCGTCTTCGGTATTCACCGCCCAGATATTCTCTTTTCGGGTTTCGCCGGCGATGATGTTATCCACGGAGACCATGGCCGTCAGCATGGAATGGTCCTGATTGTTGTATTTATGCATGCCGTTGCGGCCGACCAGGAACAGGTTGGCGAAGCCATCCAGATACGCGCGCACTTCGTCGAACCGGCTGTAGGCCCCGAAATAAGCGGGATAGGTCTTGGGCATGCGGGCGACAGTCGCATCCAGCACGTCGGCGGCGTCGATGATCTGAATGTGCGCCAGTTCCCGGCTGGCCAGCGCGATCATTTCCGCGTCGGACCGGTTCCACAGCTCGTCGCCTTCGTTACAGAAATATTCCGCCCCCAGCCAGATCTTCGACGGGTCGGAAACCAGGTAAGGACTCCAGTTATTGAAGATCTGCAACCGGCCCACGAGCACATCCGGTTCCTGGATATAGATCCAATTGTCGCTGATCGAACCGCCCTGACCCTTGCCCGGCTCGCGAATCTTGAGCTTGCTGAGCAGCAGCCCCACGGTCACGAAATCCCGGTATTGCAGGCCCTCGGAAACCTCCCGCACGTTGGCGGGAACCGCGGCGCCCAGTGCCCGCACCAGTTCCTGGACGGAAGTGGTGGAGAAAAAGTAGTCTCCGGCAAAGCGGCGGGCCGCGCCGCCGGCGCCCTTGCCGGTCACCGCCACCACGCGGCCGGCTTCGGTTTCCACGCCCGTAACATCGAACTGGGTTACGATCTCGCCTCCCAGTCCGACCACCTTGCGGGCCACCTCGTCCCACATCTGGCCGGGGCCGAACTTGGGGTACAGAAACTGCTCGATCAGGGAGGTTTCGGTATTCTTCTGCGCGATGTCCTGTTTGGAGGCAACGGCCTGCTTCAAAAAGTGGGCGAGGGCTTTGCGGATGGACAATCCCTTGATGCGTTGGGCGCCCCACTCGGCGCTGATGTGGTTGCACGGCACTCCCCATACTTTTTCCGTGTACGACTTGAAGAACGTGAGGTAGAGTTCGCGGCCGAAGCGGTTGATAAAGAACTGCTCGAGGTTCTCGACCGGTTTGATGGGACACAACACGCTCTTGAGATAGCTGAGGCCGATCCGTAAAGTGCGCCATGCCCCCAGCTTCCGCAGCGTATCCAGGGTCATCTGGATGGGGTACTCGAAGAGCTTGCGCAAAAAATAAATGCGCGACTTGCGCGAGCGCACCAGCATGACGGACGCCGGCGCATCCGCCTCGCCCTTGGGGGCCAGCGGCATGCGCGCCAGCCACCAATCCATCACGCGGTCGCTCTTGGAAAAAAACCGGTGACCGCCCAGGTCCATGCGGTTGCCCTTGTACTCGATGGTGCGGGAGATGCCGCCCATGTAAGTGCTGCGTTCCAGCACAATGGGACGAATACCGGCGCGCGTCAATAGTTCGTAGGCGGCGGTCAGGCCGGCCGGTCCGGCTCCAATAATTACAGCAGTTCGGTTGGAAGATTGCATTGATTTGATTATCTTTGGCTTTATTGTACAAGATCGCCATTGCCTGCCAATGGCCGGCGCCAATGCCCCATCTTGCCCGCTACGGAAGAGCCCACTCCGGGGCCGTCAAGCTTTTGCCGCCTCCCCGGCCGAGCCGGGGGACATTCCCAGGGGTCAGACAACCTACACGTTTGCAATTTTCTCCGCGTCCATTACGTCTTCGGCGATCGGGTCCTGAACGCAGGCCGAAGGTCGTTTATTTTCGCACCGGTTCAGCCGGAGCCATGCGCTGCGCCACTTGAAACTTCATCTGGCGCGCGGCGCGATCGGAGTCCACCACCACATGATCGCCGTGGAGCACCTCGCCATTCAGAATCTTCATGGCCAGCGGGTCCTGAATCAGGCGCTGGATCGCGCGCTTCAGCGGGCGCGCGCCAAATGCCGGGTCGTAGCCCTCGGTGAAGACCAGTTCCCGGGCGGCATCGGTCAATTCCACGCTGATGTGCCGGTTTCCCAGCAGGCGCCGCAAATCCTCCAGGCGCAATTCCACAATGCTCTTCAACTGCGCCTTGCCCAGGGGATTAAAGATGATCACGTCATCCACCCGGTTCAGGAACTCCGGTTTGAAGTGCCCATGGAGCGCCTGGGTCACCGCCGCCTGGGCCTTGGTCCACAACTCCGGTGTCTGCACCGCTTCCGAGGTCAGATAGGCCGAACCGAGATTCGAGGTCATGATCAGCACCGTGTTGCGGAAATCCACCGTCCGGCCTTTGCCGTCGGTCAGCCGGCCGTCGTCCATGATCTGCAGGAGGATGTTGAAGACGTCCGGGTGTGCCTTCTCAATCTCGTCGAACAGCACCACGGAATAAGGATGGCGGCGCACCGCCTCGGTCAACTGGCCGCCTTCCTCATAGCCGACATATCCCGGAGGCGCGCCAATCAGGCGGGAGACCGCGTGCTTTTCCATGTACTCGGACATGTCAATCCGCACCAGATTATGCTCGTCGTCGAAGAGGAACTCGGCCAGCGCGCGCGCCAATTCGGTCTTGCCCACCCCGGTGGGCCCCAGGAAAATGAAGGAACCGATCGGCCGCCGCGGATCGCTCAACCCGGCCCGCGAGCGGCGTATGGCGTTGGCGACGTGCTGCAGGGCAATGTCCTGGCCAATCACGCGCAACCGCAACCGGCTCTCCATGTCCACCAGTTTTTTGACTTCGCCTTCCAGCATCTTGCTGACCGGAATTCCCGTCCATTTGCTCACGATACGCGCGATATCCTCTTCGTCCACTTCCTCTTTCAACATGCGCCCGGAGGGACCGTCGGCGTTCTTCCCTTCCATCTGCGCGTTCAGCCAGTCGAGTTCGGCTTGTGCCTGACGCAGGTCGCCATAGCGGATCTGGGCCACGCGCTCCAGGTTGCCCTTGCGCTCGGCCGCCGTTTCCTCCAGCTTGAGCTGCTCAATGCGCTCCTTGAGCTTGCGCACCTGGCCGATCCATTCCTTTTCCTGCTTCCAGCGCGCTTTGAGCGTGTTCGACTGCTCGCGCACGCCGGCCAATTCCTTCTCCACCTGGGCCAGCCGTTCCTGCGAGTTCGGGTCGGTCTCCTTTTTCAAGGCCTGGCGCTCGATCTCGAGATGGGTGGCGCGCCGCTCGAGCTGATCGATTTCCGTGGGCATCGAATCGATCTGAATGCGCAAGGAAGCCGCCGCCTCATCGATCAGATCGATGGCTTTGTCGGGCAGGAACCGGTCGGAGATGTAACGGTGCGACAGCGTGGCCGCCGCCACAATCGCGGCGTCCTTGATGCGCACGCCGTGGTGGACTTCGTAACGCTCCTTCAGCCCGCGCAGGATGGCAATCGTGTCCTCCACGTTGGGCTCGCCCACAAAGACCACCTGAAAGCGCCGTTCCAGGGCCGCATCCTTCTCGATGTACTTGCGATACTCATTCAGCGTGGTGGCCCCGATGGCGCGCAGATCGCCGCGCGCCAGGGCCGGCTTCAGCATGTTGCTGGCATCGATGGCGCCTTCCGCCGCGCCCGCGCCCACCAGCGTGTGCAGCTCGTCGATGAACAGCACGATCTGCCCGTCGGATTCTTCAATCTCTTTCAATACCGCTTTCAGGCGGTCTTCGAACTCGCCGCGGTATTTGGCGCCCGCCAGCATCGCCCCCAGATCCAGCGATACCACCCGCTTGTTCTTCAGCACCTCCGGGACATCGCCGGAGACAATGCGCTGCGCCAAACCTTCGACGATCGCCGTTTTGCCCACGCCGGGTTCGCCAATCAGCACGGGATTGTTCTTGGTGCGGCGCGACAGCACTTGCACCACGCGGCGTATTTCTTCGTCACGCCCGATCACCGGATCGAGCTTGCCGCGCTGCGCGAGTTCCGTCAGATCGCGCGCATAACGCTCCAGGGCCTGGTACTTCGCCTCCGGATTCTGGTCGGTGATGCGCTGGGTGCCGCGCACCGCGGTCAGTGCCTGCAGAATGGCGTCATAGGTGGCGCCGTGGCGCGCCAGAATCGCCTGCGCCGCGTCGTGCGGAAGCTTGGACAGGGCCAGCAGCAGATGTTCGGTCGAGACATACTCGTCCTTGAAGTTCGCCGCTTCCTTGAAAGCCTGGTCGAACATCTGATTCGCCGCCGGCGACATCGAGGGCTGATAGCCACCGCCGGAAACTTTCGGCAGCTTATCCATCTCCCGCTGCGCCTCGAACAGGACCGCCTGCGTGCCCACCCCGATCTTTTCCAGAATCGGAGGCACGATGCCTTCCCGGTCCTCCACCAGCGCCGCCAAAAGATGGATCGGCAGCAGCTCCGAATTGCCGCGCTCGGAAGCCAAATCATTCCCGCGCTGCAGGGCTTCCTGCGCCTTCAACGTCAATTTGTCCCAACGAATAGCCATAATAGTAGTTAGTAGCTAGGAGTTAGCAGTCGGGGGCCCTTGGTAATTGCCAACGCTTACGATAGCCCCAATTTTTTGAAAAAACAAAATTGAAGCCGCCAAAAACAAACAGCCAGTAGCCAGGAGCTGCGGGCTCCTAACTACTAGCTGCTAACCCCTAGCTACTGCTTAGGCCGCTTTCCCCTTGCCGGCTTCAATTTGCTTGCCGCCGATGTTCACTTTGATCTGCTTCGGTTTGGCCTCCTCCCGCTTGGCCAGACTGATTTTCAGCAGGCCATTGACGTACTCGGCGTTCACCCTTTCCGGATCAACCGAAGTGGGCAGCGTGAATGCGCGCGTAAAGCTTCCGTAGCGGCGCTCGACACGCTGGAAGTTCTCTTCTTTTTCTTCCTTCTCCAGCTTGCGCTCGCCGTGGATGGTGAGAACGTTGTTCTCGATCTGGATGTCGATGTCCTTCTGGTCAATGCCAGGAACTTCCATCTTCAGCAGAACCTGTTGCTCGTCTTCGTAGACGTCGACCGGGGGCACGAACGAGCCGCCCAACAGCGACTCTTCACCGCCCCGAGTCGGCAGCGCCCCGGAAATCGGTCCCCAGGCATCTTGGAACATCCGGTTCACCCGGTCCTGAAGCGATGTCAGTTCTCGGAATGGATCCCAACGGGTCAAAGTCGTCATAGCCTTAATTCCTCCTTGAAACCAGTTCGTTTTCGCTTGCACAGCGGATTCAATGCTGTATTAGCACAACACAATAATAAAAAGTGAGTGCGTTCTTGTCAAGTATTTTATTTTATTTAAATTGTGTAACTTACAAACACAATACCGCCAAATGTAACCCCCATCATGTCGTTTTTAATGGGAAATTCCCGCTATGCATAGATGCAAGAGACCGAAATACCGTGGCCGGAACGAGCATAAAAATTTGCAATTGAGGATGGTCAATTGGGCTTCAGGCCGGCGTTGGGAGCAGCCAGCGCTGCGCAGTAGCCCGCATAAGCCGCCGAGCAATGAAAGATTGCAGCCCTAAAAGTGAGAAGCTTGGAGAAGAACCCCAGTCCGGGAAAACCCTCAAAAGCAGCTTACGACTGGTCGGCCACAGTTCCTGCGCCCCCTTTGCGGGCTCGCGACTCGCCACTCGCCACTCGCAACTCGCTAGTGCGCGTGGACCAGCCGATCAAACAGGAAGAGAAATCCGACTCCGCAAAAGACCAGCAAAGCCATTTTTACGCCGGGCTCCTTATTCACCTCCGGCATCAAGTCGGACGCGGCGACGTAAATGGTGACGCCGGCGGAAACGGGCAAGCCAATGCCGACGGCGCTGCGCGTCACCGACATGGCAAGAACACCGATGAGCGTAGCCGCCCCCAGCAACACCGAAGAGATCCAGGCCATGCGGCGGCTGCGGCCGCTGGCCAGCATGACCGAGGCCACGGTAAAACCTTCCGGCAATTTATGCAGGAATACGGCCATAAAGATGATCCAGCCGAGCCAACTGGAAACCAGAAAGCCGGACGCAATGGCGATGCCGTCAAAGAAAGTATGGATGAGCAAGGCGACCAGCACGGAAAAGCCGGTGTGGCCATGAATGAACTCGTCGGCGTGGGTCTCTTCTCCGAAATGGAAATGCGGGGTAATGGAGTGCTCGAAGAAGTGGACGAGCAGGTAGCCTCCCAGCACCCATAAGCCGGCGCTGTGGCCCTTCAATTCGACGCTTTCCGGAATCATTTCCGCCAGCGCGGTGGCCAGCATGAATCCGGCGCCGAGAGCCACGAAGTACTTCAAATAGCGCTGTTCCCAGTTGCGCCGCGCAATGGCCGCGCCGCCGGCGACATTCGCCAGCGCGGCGGAGAGACCCAGGACGATGCTTAGAGGGATGGCATTCATGAGTTGTGGGATAGTCGCGAGTCGCGAGTCGCGAGTCGCGAGCTTCGTGATTTGGAGGAGTTACGAGTCGCGGCATTTCCGTGCGATTCCAGGGAAACATCGCTTGCCTTCCCCGGCGCTGAAGACTTGGGATGAATCGTGTTGCGAAGTCCGCTGAGCATACGTGAAATTTCGTCAGTGCTTTGCAGCAAAACCTCCGCGTCAGGGCCGCTGATGCAATTCAACTCCCGGGCAATCAACAATTGAGTTTCGAGCTCCAGCAACGAACCTCGAGATTGGGAAAGAAACTGCCTGAATTCCCCATCCGAGAACCGGCCTGATCCTTCTGCTATGTTGCTCACGACTGAAACGGCTGCGCGCCGCATTTGGCTGGAAAGTCCAAACACTTCCTCGCGCGGAAACTTCTGCGTGGCCACATAGATGGCTGTCACCAGCCGCATTGCTTTCTGCCATGTGAGAAGGTTTCTGTAATCTGCCGACACATCTTCCTCCCTGGAGTCGCAAGTTGCGAATTGCAATCAGCAGCTGAGTTTAACTCACGGCTAAGTGCACAAGGCAATAAAAGTCTCTCAACGCGACTCGCGACTCGTGTCTCGCGACTCGCAACTCACCCGCTATGCCGGATATGCAGAATGTCTCCGTCCTTGACCACGTAGTCCTTGCCCTCGAGCCGCAGCGTGCCTTTGGCGCGCGCGTTGGCTTCCGAACCGGCTTCCAGCAACTGGTCCCAGTGAATGGTTTCGGCGCGGATAAAGTGCTTTTCCAGATCGGTATGGATGGCGCCGGCGGCTTCCACCGCGCGCATGCCTTTGCGAATGGTCCAGGCACGGCACTCGTCTTCTCCCGCGGTAAGAAAGGAAATGAGTCCCAGCAGTTCGTACGTCTTGCGGATCAAGCGCACCAGACCGCTTTCCTGCAGCCCATAACTACCCAGAAATTCGGCGGCATCTTCCTCGCTCATTTCGGCCAGTTCGGCTTCCACCTTGCCGCAGATGGCGGTGGCGCCGGCATTCGGGCGCGCCGCCACCTCCTGCAAACCATAGTGCGCCACCGCGGCCTCGAGCTTGTCGCCCAGCTTCGGGTCTTCGCCGATATTGAGTACATAGAGCATGGGCTTTTCGCTGAGGAACATGAATCCGCGGAGCATTTTCTTCTCGTCCGCGGTCATCTCCATTTCGCGCAAGGGACGCTCGGATTCCAGATGCTGGCGGGCGCGGACCAGCAGGTCGCGTTCGCGCTCCAGTTCCGCGCTTTTCTGGCGCTTCAGGTCCTTCTCGACCCGTTCCTGCCGCTTTTCGATCTGGCCGAGATCGCTGACCATCAGATCGAATTCGACATTTCGAATATCACGCAGCGGATCAATTTCGCCCACGTGGGGGATGGCCGGATCGTCGAAGGTGCGCAGCACATGAGTCAGGGAATCGACGGTGCGCAGGGTATTGAGAAACGCGGATTCCTTCAGCGCTTCCTGGCTCATCGCGGCCACGTCCGCGTATTCGATGGTGGCGTGCGTCAGTTTTTTGGGATCGTAGAGGGCCGCCAGCTTGTCCAGACGCTCGTCGGGAACCGTGGCTACGCCGATGTGCGCCTCCCGCGGGTTGGCGCGCGCCGTGACTTGCTGCCTGGTCAGGATGGTAAATAGCGATGTCTTGCCCACCTGCGGCAGGCCAATGATTCCTGATTTCATGACATTCTTCTATCGTAAAAAGGTTTGCAGTTCACAGTTTACAGTTTACAGCCAGCGCGGTCCGCTCTTGATGAGTTCCAAGGCCACTGTGGGCTATATGGATGCGGGTTGGTTCTGGCTGCAAACTGTAAACTGTGAACTGCAAACCGGCCTTTAGCAACTCGCCACTCGCCACTAAACGGGAACGGCGACGCTTTCGACGATCTCGCGGAGTACTTCGTCGGCTTGTTCGGATTTCTTGCGGGTCGAGGAGTAGCGCGCATTTACCACGACGCGGTGCGCCAGCAGCGGGACGGCCAGGAACTTGAAGTCTTCCGGCGTGGCAAACATGCGGCCATCGAGATAGGCAAGCGCCTGCGCGGCGCGATAGAGCATGAGCGAACCGCGGGGCGAGGCGCCCAGGGAAAGAAATTCGGATTCCCGCGTGCGCCGGACGATTTCCAGCGTGTAGCTGACCAGCGAATCGTCCACGCTGACGTGCGCAACTTCCTCCTGCAGGGACAATACCTCGGCGCCGTTCAGCACCGGGCGCAGATCGTCCAGCCGGGCCGCGCCGGCTTCGGCGCGCAGGATTTCCCGTTCCCGGTCGGTTTCGGGATAGCCCATGCCGGCGCGAATCAAAAAGCGATCCATTTGCGACTCCGGCAAGGGATAGGTTCCATGATGTTCGACCGGATTCTGGGTGGCCACCACCAGAAAGGGCTGCGGCAGCAGGTGCGAGCGCGAATCGACCGTAACCTGCCCTTCATTCATGGCCTCCAGCAGCGCCGACTGGGTCTTGGGGGTCGTGCGGTTGATCTCGTCGGCCAACAGTATGTTGGCAAAAATGGGACCATGCCGGAATTCGAACTTCTGCTCCACCGGCGAATAGATGGAGATGCCCAGTACATCGCTGGGCAACATGTCGCTGGTGAACTGGATACGCTGAAAGGAGCAATCCACGGCCCGCGCCAGGGCATGGGCCAGAGTCGTTTTGCCCACTCCGGGCACGCCTTCGATCAGCAGGTGGCCACGGGCCAGCAGGGCCACCAGCGCCAGGCGCACCGCTTCGTCCTGCCCGCGGATAATACTGCGCAAGGCGCTTTCCAATTGCGCCAACCGCGCCGCGCTGGCCGATTCGATTTGCCTGGGCATGGGGGCGATTGTAGCAGCGTACTGCTGGTTTTGGCCGTTAACCGGCATGACTTGGGTAATCTAGCTTTCCAGGGCCGCCGGCCGTCCGGTCAGGCGCTCAATCCGCTTGGCAATCGGCGGATGGGTCGAAAATAAACTGGCAAAACTGATGCCTAGAAACGGCTGCACAATGAACATATGCGCGGTCGCGGGCGTCGCCGCCAGCGGCAACCGGCGGGAATACGCGTCCAGCTTGCGCAAGGCGTCGGCCAGCGCATAAGGATTGCCGGTGAAATGCGCGCCGGTAGCGTCCGCCTGGTACTCGCGCGAGCGGGAAATCGCCAACTGGATGAGCGTGGCCGCGATCGGCGCCAGGATCAGCATGAACACCGCTCCCAGTCCGCCTCCGCGCCGCCCCTCGCGGTCATTGCCTCCGAAGCCGCCGAACAATCCGGCAAACCAGGCCATGCGGGCCAGAAACGTGATGGCGCCGGCCAGCGTGGCGGCTACCGAGCTGATCAAAATGTCGCGGTTATGCACGTGCCCCAGTTCATGCGCCAATACGCCGGTGAGCTCCTCGTCATTGAGCAGACTCAGAATGCCCTGGGTCACCGCCACCGAGGCATGCGCGGGGTTGCGTCCGGTGGCGAAGGCATTCGGGGAATCCGAAGGGATGACGTAAATTTTAGGCATGGGCAGCCCCACCCGTTGGGTCATCCGCTCCACCACTTCGTACACGCGCGGAAGCTGTTCGCGCGTCACCGGCTGGGCCCGGTACATCGCCAGCGCGATCTTGTCCGAATAAAAATAGGAGGCGAAATTCATCAGCCCGGCAAACAACAGGGCCATGACCAACCCGCGTTGCCCGCCAAAAGCATCCCCCGCGAACAGGATCAGCCCGGTGAGCAGGCCCAATAATAGTGCCGTTTTCAGTGCGTTACTCATAACTTGCGCCTTCAATCTCTGCTAAGTAGATGTTATCGCAGGCAAAAGGGTTCGGGGGGGCGTTTCACGTTTCTCGTTTCCCGTTTCTCGTTCCCTGAACCGCACAGCAACACGAAGAAAACACTCACGCCGCCAGTGATTAAGGCCCACTTAGCCTGCAAAAGATTAGACGGGAGCCGGCGTAAAGCGTGAAACGAAAAACGGCTTCTCGCAGGAAAACCGATAGCTCTAATCGGAAATCCTAGGCTCCGAGGTCTGCCCGATTTCGCCGGTTCTAGTGTAAGCTGGCTAATACTCCCCAGGGAACAGGACTGTACTGGCTGCATCAAGGATGCCGCTGCGGGAGACGGGTTCGGAAGGGCGCGGCTTCAGCCGTGCCGTTGGTGCTTCCATTTGGATTTTCCAGCAATCTAAGTAGCCGCGCATGCGGCAAATTTGTCTTTTTCGAGGGTGCACTCATGAAGATCGTTGTCGCAGAAAAAATCGCCTCTTCCGCCATTGATCTCCTGAAACAACATGCGGGTTGGACGGTAATCACTCCCGACCAGATCACGGGCAATCTGCCTGAACACCTGAAGGGTGCGGATGCGCTCATCGTGCGCTCGGCGGTGGATGTGGGGGATGCCCTGCTCGCGCATGCCGACAAACTGCGGGTCATCGGCCGCGCCGGCGTGGGCGTAGACAATGTGGACCTGCATGCCGCCACCAGGAAAGGCATTGCGGTCATGAACACTCCCGGCGGCAATGCCGTGGCCGTGGCCGAACAGACCCTGGGCATGATGATTTCCCTGGCGCGCTTCCTGCCGCGGGCCGACCGCCTGATGCATGAAGGCAAGTGGGAAAAGAAGTCGCTCCAGGGAACGGAATTGCGCGGCAAGACCCTGGGCATCGTCGGCTTGGGGCGCATCGGCATGGAAGTGGCGCGCCGGGCCCTTGCCTTTAAGATGAACGTGATCACCCACGATCCGTTTATCACTCCCGCCGTGGTCGAAGACCTGGGAATCAAGCTGCTGCCGCTGGACGAGGTCTTCGCCAAAGCCGATTATCTGACCCTGCACCTAGGCGTTACGCCCCAGACGGTCGGGCTGATCAATGCCGAGTCCCTGGCCAAGATGAAGCAAGGCGTGCGCATTGTGAACTGCGCGCGTGGCGAGTTGATCGACGAAGCCGCCCTGCTGGAAGCGCTTAAATCGGGACAAGTCGCGGCGGCGGCGCTGGACGTATTCCGCGAGGAACCGGCCAAGAATTCCCCGTTCGCGGCCCTGGAAAACGTTGTATTGACGCCCCATATCGGCGGTTCCACCAAGGAAGCGCAGGATGCGGTGGGCGTGCAAATCGCGCAACAGGTGGTCGAGTATCTCACCAAGGGCGTATTCCAGAACGCGGTCAACGTCCCTTCCGTATCGTACGAAGAATACCTGCAGATGCAGCCCTATATTGTGCTGGCGGAGCGCCTGGGAGCGTTTGCGGCCCACGTGATGACGACCAATCCCCTGAAGGAAATCGCCATTCGCTATAGCGGCCATATCGGTGCGTGGAAGACGGAACTGGTCCGCAACGCCGCCGTGATGGGCGTGCTGAACCAACTGGTGGCCGACCACGCCAATGTGGTGAATGCCACCTCGATGGCGGAAGCCCGCGGCATCCGCATCACCGAAACCGGCAAGGCGCAGAAGGACAATGGCACGCGCGACATCATGACCATCACCCTGCAATCCGCGGCCGGCGAACAGGTCGTGCGCGGAACGGTGCTGCACGGCAGCTCGCCCCGCCTGCTCTCCGTCGATGGCATTGACATCGAGACACTGCTGGAAGGCCATCTGGTGTTCATGCGCAATCTGGACGTGCCTGGAGTCATCGGACAAGTCGGCACCATCCTGGGCAAGAACAAGGTGAACATTGCCGACTTCTCGCTGGGGCGGGAGGAGCAAGCCGGTGAACCCCGCCACGCTTTGGCCGTAGTGCGCGTGGACGGTCAGGTGCCGGAAAGCGTATTGCAGGAACTGCGCAAGGCCAGCGGCGTGCAGGACGTAAAGACCATCTATCTGCCCGCCCTACCCAAAGCCCAAGCCGAGTAAGCAGATGGGCTCCCGCACGCCGACGGCGTGCGGGAGCCCATCGTTCCACGTTCCACCTTTTGGCAATGAGCAATCGTAAGGCGCCCCTCGTTGGCGTAGGGCTGGTCCTGCTTGGCGGGTCCGGCGCTACTCGGCGGATTCCGGACGCTGCTGCAGTTTCTTGCTTTCCGAAAGCAGCGCCATGGAATGCATCAGGTTTTGCAGGGTTACAATCCCGACCAGGCGTTCGCCATCGACCACGGGGATCAGCCGGATGCCGGCCTGGGTGATCTTACCGAAGACGGACGCCAGCGAGTCGCTGCGATGAGCCACGGCCACGACAGTATTCATGGCGGGCTGGATATATCCGTTGCCACTCTCCCGCAGAACGTCGAGGATGCGGAACCGCGAGATGATGCCCACCAGTTCGCTGCCGCGGATAACGGGAAAATCGTCCTGCAGCGAATGGATGGCTTTGGCAAGGGCGTCTTCCAGGGTATCGGCCGGGGACAGGGTGGCAAACTCGGTCAACATCACGTCTTCCATGCGCACGCTTTCCAGCACCGCATGAAAGACCGCGTAGCGGTCCTCGAGCTGCACCCCGACAAACAGAAAGAACCCCACCAGCATGACCCCATAACTCCACGGCTGGCCATAGATGGCGCCGGCCATGCCGGCAAACAGAAAGATGGTGGAGCAGAATTGTCCTACGCTCACCGCGCGGCGGGTGGCCCGGAGCGCATCGTAGCGGCGCAAAAAGAAAGCGCGCACCACGCGCCCGCCGTCCAGCGGATAAGCGGGCAGAAAGTTCAGAACACCTAGAAACACATTGATCCAAACCAGGGAATGTCCCAAGTGAGCGGAGTGGATGGACGGTGGCAGTAACGGCTGGTTGGGGTACAGGATCGGGCTCATGGCGATCGCGATTCCGGCCACCAGAAAACTGACGACCGGCCCGGCCAAGGCAATACGAATCTCCCGCGCCCAATTCAGGTCCCCGGTAGCGGTATCGTC
>Ga0326728_10007240_pt1 | contig 28834 bp, 26 predicted proteins | sample MB3enrmetagenome_FD_207602 | JGI IMG/M metagenome (GOLD analysis project Ga0326728, IMG submission 207602) | Lab enriched peat soil microbial communities from McLean, Ithaca, NY, United States - MB31MN | ecosystem: Environmental > Terrestrial > Soil > Wetlands > Peat | place: USA: New York... | reverse complement strand
CGCCTGGGAAAAGGTCTTGTCGCAATCCCGCCTGCACCTCCGGGGAAATCTGTCCCTGGCGGATGAGTTGCTCCCCGGCCTGGCGCAATAGATTATAATACCAGACGAACATCTCCTGATCTTGTTCATGGCTCAAGCTCTCCGCCGCGGGCCGGAGGATTTCCCCCAGATAACCCCAGCCAAACTTCCAGGCGAAAAACTGGAAATATTGCACTAACGGGGCAAAATGCTCGAATTCCGGAAAGCCGCAAGGGGAGACCAGCATCATGCGCCGGTCTCTGGGGTAGCGCTCCGGGTGGCCGCTCCGCCCCGGATGGTGGGGATCTTCGACTAACCACGGTTCGGAGGCGGGCAGGGTGCGGTCAAGGAAGTTCTTCATCAGGCCAGAGACGTTATAGTGGTAAAGCGGGGTTCCGAAGACCAGTAAATCGGCCTGAACAAACCTTTCCAAAACCGTGGCCATGTCATCTTTCTGCACACATTTTCCGGGGGTCTTAACCCAGCACAGGAAGCAGCCCAGACAAGGGTTGATCTGCAAATGGCCCAAATGCACCACTTCCGTGGTGGACCCGGCGGCGCGCATGCCTTCCAACAGCGGGCCCAGGATGCGATAGGTGTTGCTCTTTTCCTTGCGGGGTGAGCCATTGATGGCCATTACGTGCATAAACATCTCCTCGGCTCAGGTTGAGAGGTTGGATGGTCAAGTTTTGGTCCTCACAAATCGTTTAACCTATCTACTTTCTGGGCCATAAAAGCAAAAGAGCACCGCCCTGTTGCCCGGGTAGCAGGCGATCTCCCGCCAGCCCGGTCCCAGCAGCTTGCCGGCAAACTCCCGCATGTGCTCCAGGCTGGGGATGTGGGAGGCGATGAGCCATAGCCGTCCCGGTTTCTCTTTGGGGTCCAGCTTCAGACCGGTTTCCACACAGGATTTGCCAAGACAGAGGCGTTCGCTGGAGCCCCGGAAATAATAAGCAAAGGGCCATTTGGCAAAATAATAGACATAGACCCGGTCCTGGGGCTGCATCTCCCGTTCCAGGCGGGCCACTAGGGGGCTGATCTCCTCGCGGTTCATTTCCGGGCGGAGGTTTTCCCGAAAATTGGCCCACGGGTGCAGCGAGATTAACACGACCCCGGTGAGCGCCACCGCCAGCCAGCGGCCTCGGCTCCGCCACAGCCAGGCGAACGCCTGGCCGACGCCGGCCGCCACCATTAGGTACAGCAGGGGGGCGGTGAAAAGCATCAGGCGGTTGCCGCCGTAGTGGGCCATAAACGGATAGCGGTGCAATGCCGCGGCCCCAAATGCCAGCAGGAGGGGGAGGCCGTAGTAGGCCAGGACCCGGCCGCGGCCGCCCCGCCATAGGGCATAGGTGCCGGCCAGCAGCAACGGCGGCCCCCAGATTACCCCCCACTCTCCCAGGAAATACCGGCAGTAACGGTGCCAGGCCCCCCCCAGCCAGCGAAGGAACGGCCAGCGGCCGGAGAAGTCCGGATAGTCCTGGAGAAAGTAGGCCACCAGCTCCGGGTCCATGGTGCGGCGGAAGATCAAGAGATAAGCCGCGGCAAAAGTCAGGACCCAGAGGCCGCCGAGGAGGGCCAAACGACCCCGGGCCGCCGGCAGCTTGAGCCAGAGGACCAGCCCCACCGCCGGCAGGCAGAAGATTAGGGGATGGGAGAACCCCAGGCCGATGAGGCCGGTCAGGCCCAGGGCGGTCCAGCCGCGGCGGCCCTCACTGGCCAGAAGGCGCTCCGCTAGGTAAACCACCAGGACGGCAAAAAAGGCGTCGCCGCTGTACTGTTTCAGTTCTTTGGCGTAATAAACCAGGACCGGGGAGACGGCCGCGGCGGCCAGGGCCAGCAAGGCCACGGGGCGGGAGGTCAATCTTCGGGCCAGCAGCCAGAGGACTGCCAGGGTGCCGAGCCCGAAGGCGCAGGACAGAGAGCGCAAGGCCCATTCCTGGCCGCCCAGGAGCTTGGCCACGGCCCAGACAGTGAGGAGGTAGAAGGGTGGGGTGGTGACCCCGGCGGTTATGGCTGTGCCGGGGGTGGATTTCAGGGCGGCCGCGGGGCTGGATTTCAGGGCCGCCAGGGCTACCCAGGCCTCGTCGGTCCACAGGTCCCGAGCCGCCAGGTCGCTGAGGCGGAAGACCAGCGCCAACGCCCAGATCAGGGCCAGGACCAGGGAGGTTAGGAAAGCTGGCGATCGAAGGCGCCGGCTCAGGTGGTTGAGAAATTCGGGATTCATCCTACGCCGTCGGGTTGCATTTATTATAATCAAAAAACTCGCAAGGTGGTAGAGGGTTACCTCTACCCGGCCCTCCCGGAATCCGGCAGTTTTTCGCCGAAGTTGCGGGAAATATGATAAAAGGAAACATGGAGCCCGATTTTCAGGAGAGGGAAGGGGAGGGGGGGGATTCCGCCGGCAAGGACACCTTTTCCTGGCCGCCGCCGGTCAAACCCGGGGAAACCATTGCCCTGGCGGCCCCGAGCAGTTGCGTGGCGCGGCCGCCCTGGGAGGCCGGGGTCCGGGTGTTGGAGGAGTGGGGCTTTCGAGTGAAGTGCGGCCCGGAGGTCTTTCAGACCCGGGCTCTCGGGAGTGAAACGGACCGGCAGTTGGCCCGGCGCCTCGAAGAAATCTGGCTCGATCCGGAAGTCAAGGCCATCATGGCGGTGCGGGGCGGTTACGGCTCTTTGAAGCTTTTACCTCACCTGAATCTCGCCTCCCTGAGGGCCGTTCCCAAGCGGCTGGTGGGCTTCAGCGATCTCACCAATCTTCTCTGGTACCTGCACCGCCGCCTGGGCTTGGTGACCTTCCATGGCCCCAACGTGGCCCAACTGGCGGGCCTGACCGCCGTAGCCCGGCAAAGCCTGTTGGAAAGTTTGACGGCCGCCAGGCCGCCGCAGGTCATCTTCAGGGATCTGGCCGTCCTCCATCCTGGCCTGGCCCAGGGTCCCCTGGCGGGGGGGAACCTCACCACCCTCTGCCACCTGGTGGGCACTCCCTTTGCCCCGCAGCTCTCAGGTTATCTCCTCTTCCTGGAAGATCACAACGAGGCCATATATCGCCTGGACCGCATGCTCCATCACCTGCGGCTGGCCGGGGTATTGGCCGGGGTCCGCGGCGTGGTCCTGGGGGCCTTCACCAATTGCGGCTCTCGTAAGGACCTCCTGGAGGTCTGCACCGCCGCCCTGGAGCCCCTAAGGGTGCCGGTGCTGGCCGACCTGCCCCTGGGCCACCAGGCGGATAACCATACCTTTCCTCTGGGAGCCCTGGCGCGCCTCGATTCCGGGGAGGCCAGCCTCAGCCTGCTGGAAGGATAGGGAGCAGTGAGCAGTGACAATTGGTGGGGCAGGCCTCTGGGCCCGCGGTCTCGGGGGTGCTTAACCCGCTTCCCTCATTATTCCCCACCATCCATCTGCTAAATTCTTTCCGCCCGCCGCATTGACATGGCATTTTTCCCCCTTATTTTTTGGCTAAACATTCAATGTAATGGAGGCAGCCATGGCGAAGAAAGTTTTTACCTGTCAGACCTGCGGTGCCCTAGCCGAGGAACCGGGGCACCTGTGTAACCCCAATATGGAGCCCATAACCTGCTCATTTTGCGGGGAGAAGGCGCCGCACAGCAAGCATTTTTGCAAGGGCAAGCTGGAAGATATCAAATATGTCTGCAACAAATGCGGCCGGCTGGCCACGGCCGAAAATTTGCTCTGCGAGCCCGCCCGGGTGCCGACGACCTGAGCGTTCTCAGAAAAATTAGCCGGAATGACAAGGGCGACCCGCAGGGCCGCCCTTATTTGTTCAAAGTTCAAAGTAAATGAGATCTCCGCCCCGCCAAGGATAGGCTGCAAAAGCGGTGATTTGCCCCCGGCAACCCAGCCTCGGCCTAAGGCGCCGGGGCCTGTTACTCTTCCTTCTCTGCGGGGATCAGCCGGTCTTGTTCATACATCTTCAGATGTTGCTGCAGGACGTCCGGAATGGGCAGATTGTAGGGGCAACGGGCGGCGCACTCCCCGCAGGCCTCACAGAGGCGCACCGACTCCATGGTCTTGGTGGCAAAGGCCGCGGCCTTGGCCGGCCCCATGCGGTGGGCGACGATGCCGTAAAGCATGGCCGGCGTGATCATCACTCCCTGGGGACAGGGCTGGCAGTATTCGCACCGTCGGCAGAATTTCTCGCCCAACTCCTCCCGGTAACCCGCCATAATGGCCAGGTCTTCGGGGGTGACGAAGTTTTCGGTCTCATAAAGATCCAGCACCTCATCCACCCGGGCCTCCGAATCCCAGCCAGGCAGCGGGATGAGGTCAGGAAACTGCCGCAGAAAGGCAAAGGCCACCCGGGCATCCTCCACCAGACCGCCACAGAAGGGCTTCATGGCCAGGAGGCCCAGCCCCCGTTCCCGGGCCAGGGGGTGGAGCTGGTCGGCGGCCGCCTCCTCCACAAAGTTGAAGGGGAACTGGATGGTGCTAAACAGGCCGGTTTGGACCAGCTTGATAGCCATCTCCAGGCTGTGGGAGGTAACCCCCAGGTGCCGGATTAACCCGACCGTTTTCGCTTGGACCACCGTCTCCAGCGCCCCGTTGGCGCCGGTAACGGCCTGCAGGTCCTGCTCTTGATTAACCATATGGAGCTGGTAAAGGTCGAGGTAATCGGTGCGCATCCGGCGCAGGCTCAGCTCCAGGTCCTCCCGCGCCCCCTGACGGTCCCGCTTCATGGTCTTGGTAGCCAGGATTACCTGGGGACGCAGGCCGGCGAAGGCCCGCCCGATTTTCTCTTCGCTGTCCACATAGAGGTTGGCCGTGTCATACAAGGTCACGCCCCGCTCCAGGGCCCGGCGCAGCACCCGCTCGGCCTCGGCAAAAGAGAGGCGGATAATGGGAATGGCGCCAAACCCCACTTCGGAGACCTCCAGCCCGGTTTTCCCCAAGAGAAGATAGCGCATGGCAGCTCCTTCGCAGCAAGTTCAAGGTTCAAAGTGCAAAGTCAGGGGTCCCAGGCGGGAACTTGGGAACCAGATAAGGCCTTTTTACCATAATATGGCGGAGAGAGCTAGGGCTTAAAGTCACGCCCCTTTTCGGCAGGCCGCTCCGGCTTTGCCCTGTTAAGTAAGAGGCCATCCAGGTCCGAAAATCTCCCCTGCGGCCGTTATAACCTCCACTACTAATCGTATAAACACGATTAGTTATATAAATATTTTAAAGGAATTGTCCTGGATACCGATGTTTCAATAGTACAGGAGATTTGTATGACGTCAAAGCCAAACCTCGAAATAGGTTATGGCACAGCCCAAGGAGGGGAGGCCCTGGAGGTAGGGGCCGAAGCGGCCCGGAGAGCGCTCCAGCAGATCAGGGAACATCCGCTCTCCGTGGTCCTGGTGTTTGCCTCGGTTTACTATAACCCGGAAAAGCTGCTTCGGGGCATCCGCCGCCTGACAGGCGATGCCCCCCTGGTGGGGACCACCACCGCCGGCGAGATTTGTAACAACAGGCAGGAAGAGAGCGTGGTGGTGGTGGCGCTGGCCTCTCCGCACCTGAGGGTTAAGGTGGGGGTAGGGCAGGGCGTCTCCCAGAATTGGCAATGGGCGTTGCTTGAGGCGGTAACGGCGCCGGGAGTGGCCGCCTATTTCGGTTCTCCCGATGATCCCATCTGGTCGGTCTCGGCTCAGGAAGGAAAATCTGCCTTCGCTTTTCTGTTTACTCCCGGCGCTCTCCCCCCCGGCGGGTCTTATGGTTTCGACATCTTAGCCACCCTCCAGCGCCTGACCCAGGGGCGGCTTCCCATTATGGGGGCCGGCACCCCGGGCGCCGGCCCAGCGGCGGGCAATGTGGTCTTTTGGGGTCCGAGGGTTTCTTCTGACAGCATTCTGATCGCGATCTTCGAAACCCGTTTGAAATTCGGCCTCTCTTTGGCCCATGGCTTCCGGCCCACCGACCAACGGCTGGTGGTGACCCGCAGCCTAAATGGTGAGGTGCTGGAATTGGACGACCAGCCGGCGGCGGAGGTTTATCGCCGGATATTGGGCCTCCCACACGATGCCCCGGCCGCGGCTGCCCGCCATCCCCTGGGCCTGGCCGAGGCCTTTGGCCAGTACAGCCTCCATCGGGCCACCGCCTTTACCGCCGGTGGGGGGGTGCGTTTTTCCCAGCCGGTGCCCGAGGGCGCTTCCTTAACCCTGATGACCGCCGATCCTGATAACCTGGCGGCCGCCGGAGCAGAAGCCCTGCGCAAGGCCCTGTGCCGAGGCTCCATCATCGATCCGGGGGCGGTAGTAGTCTTTTCTTCGGCTTTAAGAAGCCGGCTCTTGGGGGCCCGCGCCGGCGAAGAGCTATCCAGAATGATAAACCTGGCGCCTCAGACACCCATGCTGGGTTTTTCCAGCTTCGGCGAACAGGGCCTGGGCGATGACGGGGTCAGCCGCCACCACCACGAAGCAGTTGCGGTGCTGGCTCTGGGCCGGGAGCTATCCTATGCCGCGGAAGTCGCCTTGGCAAACCGCAATTTGCGCCGTGTCGTGGCTCGACCTCAGATCGTCAAGCGCCTCATGGAAAAACTGAAACTAGAAGTGGTCCAACGGCGGAAAATCGAGGAAAAGCTCAGTAAGACTGAGCAGTTATTCAATTTTTTTATGAAACATCTGCCCGGGGCGGCCACAATTTTGGACCTCCAGGGGCGCTATGTCTATGTGAACGAGGGTTGGGAAAGGCTGAGCCAAATTACCCGGGAAGAAGCTTTAGGCAAGACCGCCGCCGACATCTGGCCGGCGGAAATTGCCGCCCGTTTCCAGGAAACCGATGAGCTGGTCTTGGCCAGCAAACAAAGTTCGCAATCCCTGATAGCGCTTTCCCAAGGAGATAAAAAGCATAACTGGCTGGTTAACCGTTTTCCCATCCTGGATGGCCAGGGCAACCTCATCCTTCTGGGGGCAATAGGGATAGACGTCACTGCCCAGAAACACCTGATAGATAGCCTGCAGGAGACCACTGACACCCTGGCAGCCCTGATTAAGGCTTCGCCTCTGGCTATCATCGCCCTGGACGTGGAAAAGCGGGGCACCCTCTGGAATCCCGCCGCGGAGCGCACCTTCGGCTGGTGCGCCGAGGAGGTGCTGGGAGACCCGAATCCCACTATTCCGGAGGAATTGCAGGAAGAATATCAGGAAGTGGTAGATCGGGCGCTGCACGGAAAATCCTTTACCCAGTTGGAGGTTCATCGGCAACGGAAAGACGGCTCGCTAATCGATATAGTCCTCTCCGTGGCCCCCTTACGGGATGCCCGGGGGCACCTGGTTGGGACCGCGGGCCTGCTGGCCGACGTCTCTGAACAGAAGAAGACGGAAGCTTCCCTTCAGGCCCTGATCCATGCCTCCCCTCTGGCTATTTATGTCCTGGATCGAGACGGCCGGGTACAGATGTGGAACCCGGCCTCCGAACGCTTCTACGGCTGGACCGCCGGCGAAGCGCTGGGACAACTTATCCCTTGTGTTCCCCCAGATAAACTGGAGCAATTTTACCAGTACCACCGGCGTGTCTTGAACAGCGAATCTCTGGCGGGAGTGGAGATCAAAGGGCGCCGCAAGGACGGCACGTCCCTGGATATCGGGCTTTACGCTGCCCCGGTATGCGACTCCCAGGGTCGGGTCGCCAGCGTCATGATGTTGAACGCCGATGTTACCGAGCGGAAGCGGGCTCGGGAAGCCCTGAAGAAGAGCGAAGCCACCTTGAAAACCATTTTCAAGGCCGCACCCATCGGCATCGCCCTGGTGCACCAGGGATTATTCTGGTGGGAAAATAAACAGTTCACTAAAATGACCGGCTATGCAGGCAGCGACCTCATTGGGAAAAGTTCCAGGCTTCTATATGACACCGAGGAGGAGTTTAAACAGGTCCAGCAACAACAATATGGGGAGATGGTCAGACGGGGCCGGGGCACCATGGAGAGCCGGTGGAAAACCAAGGATGGCCGGTTGATTGATGTTCTGTTAAGCTCTGCCCCGGTGCATCCGGAAAACCCCACCGAGGAAGTGATCCTCACCGCCCTGAACATCACGGCGCGCAAGCAGGCGGCGGAGGCCTTCAAATCCCTGGTTTACAACGCCCCCATTGGCATCTTCATCACCCAGGGAGGGAAGTTCAAGCTGGTTAATCCCGGTTTCCTGAAACTCACCGGCTATACCGAAGCTGAGCTGCTGGGCGAAGACGCCTTCCGCTATGTACCGGACGAATTTAGGGAAATGGTGCGCACCCACGCCGTTCAGATGCTGAAGGGCCTTAGAAGCGCCCCGTTCGAATACCAGTACGTCACCAAAGGCGGCGAGACCCGCTGGTTGGTAGAGTCGGTCACCCCCATCCAATACGAGGGCGAAAGGGCGACCCTGGGCTTCTTCCTGGACGTTACCGAACAAGCCCTGCTGGAGCAGCAACTCCGGCAATCCCAGAAGATGGAGGCGGTGGGGCGGTTGGCGGGAGGCGTGGCCCACGACTTCAACAACATGCTGACGGCCATTATCTGGTACAGTGAGATGGTCATGATGGCCTGCCGGGAGGATGATCCCATTTACCTCCAACTGGAAGCCATCAAGAAATCGGCGGAGCGGGCCTCCACTCTGACCCGGCAGCTTCTGGCCTTCAGCCGCAAACAATTGCTGCAGCCCCGGGTGACCAATCTCAATACCGTGATCACCGACCTGGAAAGAATGCTGCGGCGACTCATCGGCGAAGACATCCACCTGCTCTTGGAGCTCGATCCGAACCTTGGGGCGGTCAAGACCGATCCGGGACAAATCGAACAGGTCATCATGAATCTGGTGATCAATGCCCGGGATGCCATGCCCATGGGCGGCAAGCTCACCATCCAGACGGCCAATGTCTATCTGGACGAGGCCTATAGCCGCCGCCATGGGGATCTGTTTCCAGGGCCTTATGCCCAGATCGCGGTTATTGACGAGGGCCTGGGCATAGACCCGGAAACCCTGGCCCATGTCTTCGAGCCTTTCTTTACCACCAAAGAAGCCAACAAAGGCACCGGCCTGGGGCTGTTCACCGTCTATGGGATCGTTAAACAGAGCGGCGGCCATATCGAGGTGGCCAGCAAAGTCGGCGAGGGCACGGTCTTTAAGATTTACCTGAGGCAACTACAGGAAACCATGGAGGAATCCCCCGGCAAGGCGGCGGTTGCCGCGCCACTTCAGGGATCGGAAACCGTACTAGTGGTGGAAGATGAAGAAATCTTGCTGGAATTAATCAAGGAGGCCCTGGAGATGCACGGCTACCTGGTGATGGCGGCCCATAACAGCGAGGAGGCCATAGAACTGTGCCAGCAACATCGGGAGCCGATTGATTTGATGTTGACCGATGTGGTGATGCCTCAGCAAAACGGCCGGGATTTAGCGGAATTTCTGGCCCCCCTGCACCCAGAAATGAAGACCCTCTATATGTCGGGGTATACCGAGGACGCCATGGTGGTCCGGAGCCTGCTAGAGGCGGCGTTGCCTTTTATCCAGAAACCTTTTCCTCCCCTGGACCTGGTGCGCAAGGTCCGGGAGATGATAGACAGCCGCGGAAATTGACTATTATGGAAGCGACCCAGACCCCCTCCCAGGCCTTCTCGAATCGGGAACCTGCAAAGGTTGACCTCCACGGCTCCGGTGGCTCATGGGGGGAGCAGCCTATAGCAAAGGTTTTGATCATTGATGACGACGAAATGTTCGGGGAGATGCTCGCCGAGATGGTAAAGACCCTGGGCTATGAGAGCCAAGTCGCATTAACCTTGAGGGAGGGTCTCCGGGCGGCCAGAACCGGGATGTTCGACGTGGTCTTCCTCGATGTGCGGCTGCCCGACGGCAGTGGCTTGGAGCTGGTGCCGCAGTTCCGGGAGACGCCTTCCTCCCCGGAAGTGATCATCACTACCGGGGCCGGCGACCCCGACGGGGCGGAGCTGGCCATCCTTAACGGCGCCTGGGATTACCTCGAAAAGCAGGCCTCCCTTAAACAGATGTCCCTGCCCTTGGTTCGGGCCTTGCAATACCGCCAGGAAAAGCAGATTAAAAAACCACCGGTGGCCCTTAAGTTGAAAGGCATTATTGGCAAAAGCCCCCTGATGCGAGCCTGCTATGATTTGGTGGCCCAGGCCGCAGGCAATGACGCCAATGTGTTGATCTTCGGGGAGACCGGGACCGGCAAGGAGCTCTTTGCCAAGGCGATCCACGCCAACAGCCCCAGGTCCGCCAGGAACTTTGTGGTGGTGGATTGCGCCGCCATGCCGGCCTCCCTGGTGGAAAGCGCCCTTTTTGGCCATGAAAAGGGCGCCTTTACCAGTGCAGACCGGGCCCAGGCGGGCCTGATTAAACAGGCTGACCGCGGCACCCTGTTCCTGGATGAGGTGGGAGAACTGCCGCTGGAGATGCAAAAGGCCTTTATGCGAGTCTTGCAAGAGAAGCGGTTCCGGCCGGTGGGCAGCAGATTCGAAGTGGAGAGCGACTTTCGTCTGCTGGCCGCCACCAACCGAGATTTGGATCAGATGGCGGCCCAGGGCCTGTTTCGCCCTGAGCTGCTCTTCCGCCTGCGGGCCATCCGGATAGATTTGCCGCCCCTGAGAAGCCGCATGGATGACTTGAAGGATCTGGCTCGTTTCCACACCACCAGGATCTGCGAAAAATGGGGCATAGGTCCCAAAGGCTTTGCCCCGGAATTCCTGCAGGCCCTGCTGTCCCATGATTGGCCCGGAAATGTGCGGGAACTTTTCCATACCCTGGATGGGGCCCTGGCCGAAGCCCGATATGAGCCAACTTTATTCCCCAAGCACCTGCCCCGGGACCTCAGGGTCAAGCTGGCCCGGGCGGCGGTGCGGAAGGAGACCCTCACCAACGGCAACGGCCGGATTGACCCAGGCGAGAAGGCCACCGGCCAGTATTTTCCCAGGCTGCGGGATTTTCGACAGGCGGCCATTGAGGCGGCCGAGAAACAATATTTGCTCGATCTCATGGCCCTGACCGAGGGCAATGTCCAAAAGGCCTGCCACATCGCCGCTCTCTCCCTGCCTCGCCTCTATGCCCTGCTGAAAAAAAACGCAATCCCCAAAAGATCTTAGGGTAAGGCCCTTCTGGTCGTTGCCCCAATTCCCGGGCCGGCTCGCCCCGCCTTGTCCTCGGCCCCAGTGTCCAAAGTATCTTGAGACTATTGCGAAAGTCCTTCTTCAAACCGCGGGCTTTGCCCGGCATTTTTGCTAGCCCTTCTTTGCCCCGGTAAGGGCAAGAACCAAGACTTAGCTGCCAATGGTAGTGGCCGTCGAGTTAAACGTGGAGCTCAGGTTGGTGCCCAGGACGGTGACCGCGCCTATGATTACCACGGCGATCAGGGCCACCAGCAGGCCGTATTCCACTGCGCTGGCCCGGCCTCATCTTGAAAAAATCTTTTCAGCATCTTTTCCTCCTTTTCTCTCAAGGGGAATCGGTATTTGCCCAACAATAGAATCAATTGGCTCTATCTGGCACTGAAAAGCTGTGCAATAAAGAGCCACCAGCATAACCTAAAAAATACTTAAGAATATTTAATTAATTATTTAAAAAACTTATTCATTTATAGTATGATCCAACCGCCCGCAAGTTCCATCAATTGTTCATTAAATTAGACATAAGAGTCGATTCATTGAACATAATCCACAAGGAGTTCTTCCAATCTGAGATTATGCGGCAGCCTTGGCCACCGCCGTCCCAAAATGTTTTTTGGTACCTTTTCGCTCGGGAAAAATCCCCTAAAGTTCCTGTTCTTGAGGCCACTTCCTTTCAAAGATGGCATGGTAGTGGTGCGCCAGGGGAAAGGCCGAGGCCACATGGACATACCATCTTCGGGCGTGATAAGAAATCTGGCCCCCACCCTGATCAAGCGTTTTATCAGCCAGTCCATTGATCGCTTCACTTCTTCGCCCCAGACATAGAACTGCCGCATCATATGTAGGAGGTTGTAGGCCAGAACTCCCATCTTCAGCCGGGCCTGGTTGCCTTCAAAGCGCTGGAAGCTGGTCTTTTCCCAAGGCAGGGTGTTTTTGCCCTCCTTGATCCGGTTTTCCTCATCCCCCCTGCCGTTATAGACCTTGGTCACCTTGCCGCCAGGGAGCCTGGAGTTGGTCACCACAAAACCAATTCGAGGACAAAGCCCCCCCCGGTGCCACTCGATCTTGGCCACTACCCGGCGGGGCTTATGCCAACTTTTAGCTTTATATTGTAAATCCACTACCTTGACCTGAATCCCATTCTTTGGAGGACGCCCCTCCGGTCGGTTCAGGTGAGGGGCCATCAGCTTATCCGAATTGTCGTTGGCCGGTAATCGGATGAAGTAGGTGAGGCGTTGTTCCTCACAATACTCATAGATTTCTGGTTTGGCAAACGCGGCGTCGCCCCGCAACCAGAAAAGCTTGAACCAGCCCCGTAACGCTCCATCATGGGCTTCCAGAGCGCCATCAGCGGAATGGACATTTCCTGGTCTTAGTTTAGCCCCCAGGCAGTCACCCTCACTGGTAAAGGAAAAGAGGGGATGGAAGTTTCCGGCCCGTTATTCTTAGCCCATAAGAAACTTTCTTTTTCCTCAAGAAATTTGTTGTGGTGAATATTTCATTTCCGGGCCGGGCCGGCAGCCTTAGAGGTTATGTCACCGAATTTTTAAAGATTTTGGAACTGGCCCCGGTTGGCATGTTTATTGAATATGTTCTGGGGCAAATACTTCCCCTTGGAGGGAAAGGAGGAAAAAATGTTGAAAAGATTTTTTCAGGATGAGGCCGGGGCCAGCGCGGTGGAATACGGCCTGCTGGTGGCCCTGATCGCCGTGGTAATCATAACCGCGGTCACCACCCTGGGCACCAACCTAAGCACCACGTTCAGCTCGGTGGCCGGTAAAATCGGCAGTTAAGGCATACTTCTTCCCTTTATCGGGGCAAAGGAGGGAGGCCGAAAATGCCCGGGAGAGGGAAATTTTGGTGAGCTAAAGCGAGCGCCAGCGGCCGTGGGGTCCCGTATCTCGGTGAGCTTGCGGTGGTGCTCGCTACTGCCTTAATTATCCCCGGCAGTGGATTGCGAGCCAATACTCTGCCATGGCCATCACCCGGTGAATAATAATCGAATCAGGACCCGCTCCAACTTTAAGGGACGGGAGGGGACTGGCAAGATGTCGAGATGGTGGATCTTCCTGAGGGATGAAACCGGAGCCAGCGCCCCGGAATACGGTCTGCTGGTGGCCTTAATTTCCGTGGTGATTCTGTCGGCGGTTAAAACCCTCGGGACAAACCTGAGCACTAAGTTCAGCTCCATTGCCACCTCCATCGGAAGCTATAAGGATAATTCTTTAGATTGCCCGGCTCGAAGGGCAAAAGGACAACGATCAAAAATAACCGGATTGGCATTTTATTAGAGCCAGGCGGGAGTGACATTGACATTTACTCACCCTTAACCGGTCCGGAGACCAGGAAGGTCTCCGGGCCCCCAGTTTTCGGCAACTTCGGCGGGGCTGGACTCAGGTTATATGAGAGAACGGCACAAATCTTTAGATCCCAGCAATGGCCCGGAGGCTTAAAAACATGGAAACTAACCCGTTAAGCCATTGGCTGATGCTGGCTCTCCTGGCCATAACCATCTCTGCGTTGCTTAAGAGGTTCGCCAAATAGGAAGCCAGCCGGGTTGCCCGTTTAAGATCAGAGAACGGAGGTCAGTGGTGCCCGCATGGTTAACAGAGGTCCTCAGCAGGTGGGAGACGCAGGGGGGGCTCATCTGGCCGTTACTCCTTTCTCTGTGGATGGCCGGGGGGGACCTCAGGAACGGGCGGATCCCTAATTACCTGACCCTGGGCGCGGCCCTGGCCGGATTAGCGTACCAGTGGGGTTGCCATGGCGCGGCGGGGCTAATGGATGGCTTCCTGGGAATGCTCCTGGGTTTTGGTCTGCTGATCTTGCCCTATATCTGGGGCGGCATGGGGGCCGGCGACGTAAAGGCCCTGGCCAGTCTGGGAGCCTGGTTGGGGCTGCAAGCCACCTTTTATCTGTTCTGTTATATGGCCCTGGCCGGCGGCCTCCTGGCCTTGGTGGTCTTGGCCTGGCGAGGCCGCTTGTGGGTCAGGTTCCGGCAAGGCTATAACCTTGGCCTTTATTGGATTCTCTGTCGCGGCCACGGGTTGAACACGGTACCGGCCGTGCCCACAGAAACAAAGGGCATCCCTTATGCCGTGGCCCTGGCCCTGGGCATGGGCGTCCTGGTATGGAGAGGGGGAGGATTATAGGGCCGTAAGGCACGTCCCTACTCCTCATTACCTCCAGTTGAAGGGAGCCCGGCCCGGCCGGTCAGCTTTTGGCGCTTTACGGCCTTCTGGGCGGGAAGCGCCATTGGGAAAAAAAGGCGAAAGATCATGAATCTCTCCAAAGGAACCATCTTCATGGCAATTGCCGGGTTGGTGGGATTGGTGGCCATGTATATCATGCATAGCTATATCTCCGCCAAAACTAAGGTCGCGGTCAATTCTGCGGGCCAGGTGCTGGTCGCCGTGGCGGATATCTCCCCCGGCACCGCGATAACCCAGGGCCTGGTGAAGATGGTCAACTGGCCGCAGGAATTGATCCCGCCCAAGGCCGCCAGCAGTTTGAACCAGTTGGAAGGCCGGGTGGTCAACTCTCCCTTGAGCGCCGGTGAACCCATACTGCTCACCAAACTGGCGCCGGAGGGAACTTCCCGCGGTTTGGCGGGCCTGTTGGCTGAGGGCAAACGTGCTCTCTCAGTGCGGGTTGACGATGTTTCCGGGGTGGCCGGCTTTGTTCACCCGGGGGATCACGTGGATGTCCTGGTGGAAATGGCCATGCCGGATGCAAAGGACCATTTTTCCAGGACCATCTTGCAGAATATTCCGGTGTTGAGCGCCGGCCAGACCTGGGAGCAAATCCTGGACCAAAAGCCAAGCGTCGTCAACACCGTCACCCTGGTGCTGACCAACGAACAAGCGGAGATCCTGAACCTGGCCAGCAATCAGGGAAGGATTCGCCTGGCCCTGAGAAACCGCAACGATGTGGCTCTGGTGGAATCCAGAGGGGTGGATACCTCGACCCTCCTCGGCGCTGTCAGGAAAGAGGCCACCAAGATAGTGGAGAAGTCGGAGGTGAAAGAGCGGAATGTGGAAGTGATCAAAGGCTTGGAGCGCTCCCAGGTCAACCTGTAATCGGACCTGGTTTGGATCCCTCAGCAAAGCGAAGTTACCATGAACCCCAATAAACTTAATATCTCGATTATTTATGGGACCGGCGCGGCGTATCCCGCCCTTCCGGAACTCCTGAAAAAACTGCCTCAGGTGAACGTGGCGGACCAGTCTGATGATGCGGCGGAATTCCTGAAGCAGTCGGCGGAAACTCCCCCGGACTCGGTGGTGGTTTACCTTGACGGATTGCCCACCCTGCCCGAATGGATCGAGGAGCTGACCCATAAATTCCCGCAAGTTCAGGTGTTGGTGTGCTCGGAGAGATTGGAATTGGATTTCATGATGCGGGCCATGCAGTTGGGGGTCAGAGAGATTCTTCCCCTGCCCTTGGTTCAGGAGACTGTGGAGGCAGCGATAAGGAGAGTGCAGCTCGCCAAAAAGCGCCGGATCGCCCCAACCAAGAGCACTGTAGTGGTAGTCACCGGCCATAAGGGCGGGGTCGGCACCACTACTATTGCCATCAATCTGGCCGTGGCCCTCTCGGAGTGCCAGGCAGAACGGTGCGCCCTGGTGGATTTGGGGCGGCCCTTCCCCGATATCGGCAATTTTCTGGATCATGATACTTCTTATGACTTGGGCGACGTGATCCACAATCTTTGTGACCTGGACCATTCTTTCTGCAAGAAGATTTTGCAGCCGTATGGAAATAATTTAGAAATTCTCCATGGCATCTCGGACTTCAAGGACCAGGATAGCCTCCTGGCAAGTGTTGACAAGATTTTCACAATCCTGCGGGGGCTCTATAAATACATTGTGGTGGACCTGGGCCACCTGTTCGATGAGTTGTTTTTCCAGGTTTTCCGGGAAGCGGACCTGGTCTTGATGTTGACCGAACTCAACGTCCCCAATTTCCGCAACCTGAGGAAACTCTGGCCCATGCTCGGAGAATGGGATCCACGGCGGCAGAAGGTCAAGATCGTGGTCAACCGCGGCAATAAGGGTAATGACCTGGGGATGAAGGAACTGGAAAAGATCCTGGAAGGGCCGCCGTTTGCCGTCCTTCCCAGTGATTATCCCCCATTGATTGCGGCCATTAACCAGGGAGTGCCCCTGGCGAAGGTGGCCCCCCGTTCCAAGCTCTACGCCGGCCTGAAAGACCTGGCCCGCAAGGTTATCAGCACCCAGGGGGGTGAAAAGCTGGAAGCCGCGGGCGACCAAGCGCGGCGACGTTTCTGGATATTTTGAGACAGAGGATAACTGAATGGCCCTGATGAGATATCACAAGACGGCTTTCCAGGAGCTCGGGGCGGAACCGCGACCCCTGGGAGCCACGGTCACCAGCGTGGACCCCGCCCGGGAAGCCCGGCTCTATGCGGTGAAGAGCCGGATTCACCACCGCCTGCTGGAGCGCCTCGATTTTTCCCAATTAGAATCCCTGGACCAGGCGAGGATGGCCCAGGAGATACGGCAGGCCTTGAATATCCTGCTGGAGGAAGAGGCCGAACCGCTGAATCAGGGGGAAAAACTGCGCCTGGTGGAGGAGTTGGAATTTGAGATTCTCGGGTTGGGGCCCCTGGAACCCTTGCTCAAGGACCCGAACATCTCGGATATCCTGGCCAACCGGTACGATCAAGTATATATCGAACGGCGGGGACGGCTGGAACTCACCGACGTCCGGTTTCAGAACAATGACCATTTACTGAAAATTATCAATAAGATAGTCTCGAATGTCGGACGACGGATCGATGAGTCCATTCCCATGGTGGACGCCCGTCTCCCGGATGGCTCCCGGGTCAATGCCATTATTCCGCCCCTGGCTCTGGACGGCCCCATGCTCTCCATCCGGCGTTTTGCGGTGCAGCGCCCGTCCCTGGAGGATTTGATCGCCAAAGGCAGCCTCACGCCGGAAATCGGCCAGGTGCTCAAGTCCATCGCGGCAGCCAAGCTGAATATCCTCATCTCGGGGGGCACCGGCGCTGGTAAGACCACCATGCTCAATATCCTCTCCGGTTTCATCCCGGCCAGCGAACGCATTATCACCATTGAGGACTCCGCCGAACTGCAGTTGCAGCAGGAGCATGTCTGTCGTCTGGAGACCAGGCCGCCCAACGTGGAAGGCAAAGGGGAGATAACCCAGCGGGACTTAGTAAAGAACACTTTGCGGATGCGGCCGGACCGGATCATCGTCGGTGAGGTGCGGGGTGCCGAGGTGATTGACATGCTCCAGGCGATGAACACCGGCCATGAGGGTTCCATGACCACCATCCATGCCAACACCTGCCGGGACGCCTTGCTGCGGCTGGAGACCATGATCAGCCTATCCGGCATCACCATCCAGGAGAAGGCCATGCGGCAAATGGTCTCCTCCTCCTTGAACGTCATCATCCAATTGGTCCGCCATAGTGATGGGGTTCGCCGGATGGAGAGTCTCTCGGAGATTACCGGGATGGAGAGCGGCATCATCAGCATGCAGGACATTTTTGTCTTTGAGCGGCACGGGCTGGATAACGAAGGCAAGATTTTAGGAAGGTTCGTGGCCACCGGGATTCGCCCCCGCTTTGCCGATCGCTGCCGGCTCTTTGGGGTGCCTTTGCCCCGGGATATTTTTAATTTGCCCCTTTAGTCGGTGAGGCTGCCTGGAAAAGGTTAACCCCGTGGAATCCCTAAGGGCATATTTAAGCGCTACTCCGGAGGCGGAATATCTTTTCCTCCTGGCCAGTGTCTTTGCGGGGGTGGTCTGTTTCCTCGTGGGCTTCTATTTTTCCTTCGTCAGGCCCATTAGCGAAAAACAATGGCTGAGCAAACGCCTCTGGGGGGATAGCAAGAAAAACCTGGTGCAGACCCGGCTTTTCAAGACCCAGACCCAGGGGCAAGATAGCCCGCTGTTGACCGTGATTAAGACTATGGCCGTCTTGGGCAAAGTGGAAAACTTGCAGCGCACTCTGTACCAGGCTGACATCTTCTCTCCGGTCGAGGCTTTTCTCGGGGTGGCGGGAATCCTGGCTTGCGCCGGTTACCTGATGGGCACCCTGCTGGGGGCTTTTTATTGGAGAATAATCCTGGCTGCCGGCCTGGGGGTGCTGCCCTTCTTTTACTTGCGGTTTAAAAAACAGCTTAAGGCCCAGCGCTTGGAGAGGCAGATGCCGGAAGGCATGGACCTGTTATCCAGGTCCCTGCGGGCCGGCCACACCCTGCAGTCAGCCATGGAAATTGTCGGAAGCGAAATGGGCCGGCCGCTGGGTCTGGAGATGAAGATTGCCTTCGAGGAGCAGCGCCTGGGACTGGGCCTGAATAAGGCTCTGCACCGCCTGGCCGAGCGGGTGGCCAGCCAGGATTTGCAATTTTTTGTCACCGCCGTCCTGATCCAAACGGAATCCGGGGGCAACCTGGCGGAGATCCTGGAGAATATTGGCCAACTGGTCCGGGCGCGTCTGCAACTGAAGGGCAAGATCCGGGGACTCACCGCCGAAGGACGCTTTTCCGCCCTGCTTTTGGGGCTCATGCCTTTCGGCATCTTCGCCATCCTTTATTACCTCAATCGGGATTACCTCATGGTCCTGTTTACCGATCCCCTGGGGCACCGCCTGATGCTGGGCGGGATCATCAGCCTGGGCCTCGGCGTCCTGTGGATGAAGAAAATGGTGCAAATAAAGGTGTAATGGGGCAGTCCGATGTCTGAGCAACTCTATCCCTATATCATGATGGGCGTCACCTTCCTCAGCTTCGCCCTGCTCACTTATGGCTTGGCCGCTTACAGCGCCAATCGCCGGTCCATGCGGGACCGCTATCGGGGCGTCGAGGCCAAGAATGCCCCGCTCCTCCACGGAAGGCATGCTTCCCCCTCCTTTAAGAAGCGTTTTCTTGATTGGGTGTCCCATGTGGGCAAGTTTACTTTAAAGACCACGGGGGAAAAGCCGGAAGAAACCAGGCAACTGAAGTCCACCCTGTTTCAGGCTGGTTTTCGGCATTTCAACGCCCCGGCCATCTATTTCGGCCTGCGGACCCTTTGCGCCTTTCTGCTGCCCTTGCCCTTCATGTTTCTGAATATCTGGCAAGGGAAGTCGGCTTTCGCCATTGTAATGTTTGCCTTTTTGCTGGCCGCGGCGGGCTACTTTCTCCCCACCTATGCCCTGAAGGTATCCCTGCGCCGACGGCAGGAACGCCTGGACCGGGCCCTGCCCGATGTCCTGGACTTGATGATCGTCTGCATGGAGGCGGGGCTGGCCTTGCATGGCACCTTTGTCCGGGTGGCCGAAGAAATTAAGTCCCTTTCCAAGGATCTCCATAATGAACTGCAAATTACCAATGGCGAACTGCGGGCAGGCATCCCTCGGGAAACGGCCTTAAAAAACCTGGGGGAGCGCACCGGCGTCCAGAGTATCATGTCCCTGGTGGGCCTGATGGTGCAGTCGGAGAGGATGGGGACCAGCATCGCCGAAACCCTGCGCACTCAGGCGGATTTTATCCGGGTGCAGCGGGCTCAAAGGGCCGAAGAGATCGCCGCCAAGTTGCCGGTGAAGATCCTCTTCCCCATGATGCTTTTTATTATGCCGGCCCTGTTCATCGTCATCCTCGGTCCGGGCGCCATCAATATATCCAAGAACCTTCTCAAGTAGGCGAGGGAGACGGCGATGCGGAACCAACGACTCAGCCCCGCCAGGAAAAAACAGCCGGTGGCTGTTGCGGCCGCGCCCGGCGACCGCCTCCTCCGGGAGTTCAGCCGCGGGCGACGCCTTATCCCTGCTCTGGTGAGCAATCAGCCACCTGAAGGGGGAGCAAGGGAAATGCCGGCGCCGCAGGAAGGGGTTTAATTATTATGAGACCATCTCGACCCGTTAAGCGGCATTTGCTCCCCGGCAGCGAAGCAGCGTCAGCGGTGGAATTCGCTTTGCTGCTGCCGGTCCTGGCTATCTGCATCTGTGGGATTATCGATTTTGGCTATATATTTTTAGATTGGAACCTGGCAAACGAGGCCTCTCGGGAAGCGGCGCGCTACGCTGCCACCAATAAGAGCAGCGGAAACCCGCCGAATAAAACCGCATAAAATTAATGAGAGGGTTAGCCCGGCCAAATCTTATTTGGCTTATTTGTAAATTCAATTAGATAAATGGGCGGGAGAAAATTTATGCACCGGGGTCAAATTAGCTGCCGGCATTTTGGGAAGAGAACCGAGGGGGTAAGCGCGGTGGAGTTTGCCTTGATACTGCCGGTCTTTGTGTTGATCGTCTTTGGCAGCATAGACTTCGGCAACCTTTTTTATCAGTGGAATGTCGTCAACGAGGCGGCCCGGGAAGCGGCGCGCATCTATGCCACCGCCACCTCCGCCCCCAGTGCAGCAAGCGTGCAAACCACCCTGCGGACTGCCTATGACCCAAATAATCAATATAATCTAACCGTTCAACCCTTTCAAACCCAAACCATTGGTAATTACACCCAGGTGACGGCGTGGGTCACCGAAACGGTAACAATCCTGACCCCGGTAATTAGTGAGCTCATCCCCAATAATCCCACCACGGTTAATGGGTATTGTATTATGCAGGTCGAAAACCAATAGAATCAGGTCCTGGCTGCTTAAACTGGAGCGCCAGCCGCCATAGAAGGAGGAGAATGTGCATACGATTAAGCTTTTTTGGAAAAAGGAAGAAGGCGTGGCGCTGGTGGTTGGCGCAATTCTCCTTACAGCGATGCTTGGATTTCTCGGCTTGGCCATGGACGTGGGCAACCTGGTTTATACCAAGACCTGTATGCAAAGCGCCGTGGATGCCGGCGCACTTGCAGGCGCCCTTGCTTTACCGAATCAAACGACTTCGACCACGCAAGCAGCCACTTTCGTGAATAATAATTTGCAAACTCAAGGCCTCCCCTCAGTCACTCCCACAGTATCATTTACCCAGGATACAACCAAAAATCCAAACAATTATCCGGAAATCAACGTCAGTATAAGCCAAAATGTTCGCACATATATCATGGGGGTTTTGGGGATTAGCAGTGTCCCGCTTTCGGCCGCGGCGGAAGCCGTCCTGATCAGCTCGAGCAATCCCGGGGAGCCTTTTTTTAATTCTAGTGGAAGTCCTAATACCCTTTTTTCAGTCCAGAACTTAATCATGAACGGCTCTATGAGTGTCACAGGCTCGGTTTTTACCGATGCCTCTCTAACTATGAATGGCAGTCAGGTGGTTAACGGCAATGCCGTAGGGGTGGATGGCATAACCATGAATGGCTCTGAAAACATAAGTGGCTATGCTCAAGCCGACTCTGTGAATAACATACTAATCAACGGGTCGGAGCACATAGGCGGGGGAACTCAAGGGGGCGCCACCAGTATTTCCTTGCCCACCTTCAGTCAGGCAATCATCAATGCCACTTCAGCCGCCAACACCTATAGTAGCAGCCAAACCTTTAATGGCATAACAGATGTTACCGGTTCAATTTACGTTAACGGTAATGTGATAATAAATGGGAGTGTTAATTGGTCCGGGTGCATTCTGGCGACCGGCAGTATAACGATCAATGGCTCAAGTCAAATCAGCGGCTCAAACCAGGTTTTTCTTTATTCGGAAAGTGGTAATATTACCGAGAATGGGTCATGTTCATTTGGCACCGGGGGCGCCAACGGCTCCAATGTGATCGCATACGCCCCCAACGGCACAATAATCATTAATGGGTCATCTAATTGGTATGGTCTTGTGATAGGCAACCAACTCACTCTAAATGGTTCTGGGAACTTTATTGGCTCCGGCGTAACCAATCTTAGTTCGCTCCCTGCCGGTGCCGTACCTTCAGGTTCCGCCCAATCAAAATTAATAAACTAAGGTTTCGGAACGAACCTCCAGTTTCCCGCCTCAGGACGCCCATTCGAGGTTCCGGGCCGCAACCTCCCTCTTTGGCTCTCAATCACCATGTTGGCGCAAAGAGGCAGCGGCGCGGTCATGCCTCTGGCCATCCGGCCCCTGGGGCCCCGGATCGCCAACGCCCTGGTCGCCTACGTCCACTACGTGGTTAAGCTGTTCTGGCCCTTTCCCATGGTCTTCTTTTATCAACTGGCCCCGGTTCCTGGTGGCTGGCGGCAGGGGCGGGCCTAGCCCTGCTGGCGGCGGGGGCCTTATCCCGCTTTCCCAGGCATTTTCAACAAATCCTGCCAGTAAGCCTCTGATATTTTGATTTTTTTAACCGACAACCGAAAACTGGAAACCGAAAACCGTATTAAAGCTCCACCAAGCGGTTTTGGATGGCAAACCGCGAGAGTTCCGCGTTGTTGCGCAGGTTGAGTTTCCGGAGCAGGCGCAAGCGGTAAGTATGCACCGTGTTGGTGCTGAGATGATAGGCCTGGGCGATCTCCCGGACCGTATGGCCCAGGGCCAGGTGCCGCAGCACCTGGATTTCCCGGTTGGACAGGGAATCCAGGGGGGTGCGGCTGCGGGCTCCGCTGGCCAGGTGCTGGGCCAGGGACTCGGCGGCGCTGTCGCTGAGGTAGCGCCCGCCAGAATAAACTTTGCGGATGGCGTTGACCAGTTGCTCCGGGGCCGAGCGCTTGGTGATGTAGCCGTTGGCGCCGGCGCTGATGGCCCGCACCACGTATTGCTCCTCTTCGTGCATGGTGAGGACGAGGATGGGTAATTTCGGATAGTATAGGCGAAGCTGGCTGATGACCTCCAGGCCGTCCAGGCCGGGCATGGAGATATCGATGACTGCCACGTCGGGCTTGGTCTGATGGAGGCGGTCGATGGCCTCCCGGCCGTCAGCGGCCTCGGCCACCACCTCGATGTCGCCCGATTCTTCGACAATCCGGGCCAGCCCGCCCCGGACGATGCTATGGTCGTCGGCCAAAAGGACCCTGATCATGCTAAGGCGCCTCTCCGCTCATCCAGGGGGAGCCGGAACCGGATCCGGGTGCCCTTGCCAGGTTTGGACTGCATTTCCAGGCGGCCACCCAGCAGGCTGGCGCGTTCCCGCATGCCCGCCAATCCCAGACAATCTGACTCCGCCAACTTCTGGGGCTCAAAGCCGCGACCGTTGTCGGAAACTGATAGGGTTAACACCCCGTTTTTTACCTGCAGGTCGATCTTTACCCGGGTAGCGAAGGCATGGCGGGCCACGTTGGTCAGGGCCTCCTGGGCTATGCGGTAGGCTGCGGTGGCCACTAGATCGTCTACCTGGGGCACATTAAGATGCTTATAATTGCAGGAGATGCCGGTACGCTGGAAGAAATACTTGGTGTACCAATCCAGGGCGTCGATGAGGCCGAAATCGTCCAGCATCCCGGGCCGCAGCCGGGTGGCCAGGGCCCGCACCTCGTCGATGGTGGTGTCAATCAGGTCGCACATGGTCACGGCCCGGGCGGCGGCCTCGGGCTCCTTGCCTTTCAGGCGCTCGCTCAGCCACACCGCATCCATCCTCAGGGCCGTGAGTACTTGCCCCAGCTCGTCATGCAGCTCCCGGGCAATGGCGGCCCGCTCCTTCTCCTGGCTGTCCATGATGCTGCCGGACAGCAGCCGCAGCTGCTCCTGGGCCTTCTTCAACTCAGTGATATCCGTAGAGATGCCGCATAAGCCCTCCACATTTCCTTGCTCATCATAAAGCGGAAATTTTACCGATAGGTAAGTATGGAGTCCATCCTTGAGGGGCACCTGCTCCTCCACCTGTCGCGAGCGCTTCTGGGTGAGCACCAGCAAATCGTTGCTGCGGAATTGCTCAGCCACCTCCCGGGGAAAGATCTCGTGAACGGTTTTCCCCTGGACCTCCTCGTTTTTGATGCCGAACAGCTCCTCATAACGGGGGTTTATCAGCCGGTATTTGCCATGTTTGTCTTTCAGGTAAACCACCGCCGGGGTGTAGCGCAGGATGCTGTTGATGGCCTGGGTCCGCTCCCGCACCTGTCGCTCCAGGTCCTGGGAATAACGGCGCAGCTCATCCCGGGCCCGCTTAAGCTCCATTTCGTTCTTTTTGCGCTCCGACAGGTCCCGGGCCACGCAGACGCTGCCAATGGTCTCGCCCTGGTCGTCCTTGAGGAGACTGATGGAGATATCCATGGGCACGATGCTGCCGTCCTTCTTCTTCATGGCGATCTCATATTCCCGCACCACCCCATCCTGCCGCAGCTTGCCCAGCATGCGTTCCAGGGCGGCGGGGTCGGGATAGAGATCGAAGGTCGTCTTGCCGGCCAGTTCCTGGGAAGCATAACCATAAATCTCTTCGGCTCGCCGGTTCCAGAGCAGGAAGCGGCCCTGCCGGTCGACGATGCCGATGGCGTCCACCGAGTTGTCTATGACGTTTTCCAGGTATTCCTTGAGGCGCTGCAGTTCGCTCTCAGTCCGCTTGTGATCTTCGATTTCCTGCACCAGGTGTTCATTGGCCCGCATCAGCTCGGTGGTGCGCGCCTCAATGCGCTGTTCCAAGTCGTCATAAGCCTTTTGCAGGGCCTCCCAGCCGCGCTCCCACTGGGCCTTCAATTCATCCCTGTTCCTGGTGGGCAGGGGAGGCATGGTCAATTTCTTTTTCAGATTACTTCGCTTATTCACCCGGGCCGTCTCCTGGCCTTTTAGTCTGGCTTCCTGAAATTATTGGGGGGCCGGCTTTACCGCCTGTGCCTCATGGTCGGGACTATGCTCGCAAAAACTCACTTATGAACACTCTCCAGGAATATTTCTCTACCTTGCCCTTTCAGCTTTCCCCCGCGGGCGCGGCCTGGGGTGACTTGATCTCTCAGGCGGTTCGAGAACGCCCTTGCACCTTCCCCGCCAGGGGAGGGGTACAGGGCGGTATCTGACCCACTCCCTTACGGGAGCTCTTCTCGAGAGGTCAGCGCCGCCTTGATAAATTCTCGATTAAGGCGGGCGATATTACTGATGGAAATGCCCTTTGGGCACTCCATCTCACATTCCTTATGATTGGTGCAGTTGCCGAAGCCTACTTCGTCCATCTTCGCCACCATGGCCAGGGCCCGTTTGGCGGCCTCCGGCCGCCCATGGGGCAGCAGGGCGAACTGGGAGATTTTGGCGCCGGTGAACAGCATAGCCGAGGCGTTGGGACAGGCGGCGATACAGGCGCCGCAACCGATGCAGGCCGCGGCGTCCATGGACAGCTCGGCCTTATACCTGGGCACGGGCAGCGAATTGGCCTCGGGGGCCTGGCCGGTATTCACCGAAATGAAGCCGCCCGCCGCCATGATCTGGTCCAGGGCGGCGCGGTCCACCACCAAATCCTTGACCACCGGCAGGGCCCGAGCCCGAAATGGCTCGATGACCAGGGTGTCGCCGTTGTTGAAATGGCGCATATGCAACTGGCACAAGGTGGTTTCCCGCTCCGGTCCGTGGGGGCGGCCGTTGACCACCGAGCCGCACATGCCGCAGATTCCCTCCCGGCAGTCGTGGTCGAAGGCGATGGGCTCTTTGCCCCCCAGAGTAAACCGCTCGTTCACGATATCCAGCATCTCCAAAAAGGACGCGTCCGTAGGAATATTTTCAGCCTGGTAAGTTTCCAGGCGGCCTGGGGCCCTCAGCCCCGGCTGGCGCCAGACCTTCAGGGTGAGATTGATGGTCTTGTGGCTCACTTGTAACTCCTCTTGGCTAACTGGACGAATTCGAAGACCAGCGGCTCTTTGTGGAAAAGCGGCTCTTTGCCCTCGCCGGCGTATTCCCAGACGGCAACGTGGCACATATGCTCATCGTCCCGCAGGGCTTCGTTATCTTCAGTCTGGAAGGCCTCATTGAAATGGCAGCCGCAGGATTCCCGGCGGGCCAGGGCGTCCAGGAGCATGAGGTCGGCGAATTCTAAGAAATCCGCCACCCGGCCGGCGTTTTCCAGGCTCTGGTTGAAATCGGCCTGGGAACCAGGAACCGTGACGTTCTCCCAGAATTCCGCCCTCACGTCGGCCACCAGCTTCCGGGCCTTGGTGAGGTCTTCGTCGGTCCGGCTCATGCCGCAGTACTCCCACATGATTTGGCCCAGTTCCCGGTGGAAATCTTGCACCGTGCGCTTGCCCTGGATATGGAGCAGCTTCATCACCCGGGCGTCCGCCTCGGCCTCCGCTTCCTGGAAGGCCGGGTGGCTCTCAGTCACTTCGCCGAACCGGGCGCCGGCCAGATAGCCGCCGATGGTGTCAGGAATGACAAAATAACCATCGGCCAGGCCCTGCATCAGGGCGCTGGCTCCCAGGCGGTTGGCGCCATGGTCGGAGAAATTGGCCTCCCCCAGAACGAACAGCCCGGGGATGGTGCTCATCAGGTTGTAATCCACCCACAAGCCGCCCATGGTGTAGTGGATGGCCGGATAAATCATCATCGGCGTCTTGTAGGGGTTCTCAGCCACGATCTTTTCATACATCTGGAAGAGGTTGCCGTACCTGGCCTCGATTTCCGCCTGCCCCAGCCTCTGGATGGCGTCGGCGAAATCCAGATAGACCGCCAGCCCGGTGGGACCGACGCCCTTGCCGGCGTCGCACATACGTTTGGCGGCTCGGGAGGCGATGTCCCGGGGGGCCAGGTTGCCGAAGCTGGGATAGATGCGCTCCAGGAAATAATCCCGCTCGTCTTCGGGGATGTCCTCGGGCCGCCGCGGGTCTCCCGGATTTTTAGGCACCCAGACCCGGCCGTCGTTGCGCAGGCTCTCGCTCATCAGGGTGAGCTTGGACTGATAATCGCCGTGCACCGGAATGCAGGTGGGATGAATCTGGGTGAAACAGGGGTTGGCGAACCCTGCCCCCCTCTTATAGGCCCGATAGGCGGCGGTGACGTTGGAGGCCATGCCGTTGGTGGACAGATAATAGACGTTGCCGTAGCCGCCGGTGGCCAGCACCACGGCGTGGGCCGCGTGCCGCTCGATCTCCCCGGTGATCAGGTTGCGCACCACGATGCCCCGGGCCTGGCCGTCTACCAGCACCAGGTCCAGCATCTCCCGGCGGGGAAACATCTTCACCTGGCCTCGGCCCACCTGGCGCATCATAGAGCTGTAAGCCCCCAGCAGGAGTTGCTGGCCGGTCTGCCCCCGGGCGTAGAAGGTCCGGGAGACCTGGGCCCCGCCGAAGGAGCGGTTGGCCAGCAGGCCGCCGTATTCCCGGGCAAAAGGAATGCCCTGGGCCACGCAATGGTCGATAATCAAGTTCGCCAACAGGGCCAACCGGTAGACGTTGGTCTCCCGAGCCCGGAAGTCGCCGCCCTTGATGGTGTCGTGGAACAGGCGCCAGATGCTGTCGTTGTCATTGGGATAATTCTTGGCTGCATTGATGCCGCCCTGGGCGGCAATGCTGTGGGCCCGCCGGGGGCTGTCCTGAATGCAGAAGGTCTTGACGTTGTAACCCAATTCCGCCAGGGAGGCCGAAGCGGAGCCCCCGGCCAGGCCGGTGCCCACCACGATGATCTCGAACTTTCTCTTGTTGGCCGGGTTGACCAATTTTAAGTCGACGCGATGTCTTTCCCATCTGGTTTCCAGGGGTCCACCCGGAATCTTGGCCTCAAGTTGCATCAAAACCTCCCTATTTCAGCCACAGAATGGCCAGCGGCACCGACCCAAAGCCCAGGGCTACGAGCACCGCGAAGCCCAGGCTAACCTTTTGAATAAAGGGCATATACTTCGGATGATTGGCCCCCACTGTCTGGAAGGCGCTCCAGAGACCGTGCCGCACATGAAAGGCGACCACGAGCACGCCGATTAAATAAATAGCCAGGTACACGGGGCGGGAGAAAACCTCGGCGGCAATTTGAAAGATATTCCGGGTGGTCTGGTCGACGATATGGTGGGAAAAAGTGACCAGATGCACGCCGATGAACCCCAGGATTAAGAGGCCGGTATAAGGCATGGTCTGGGAGCTGAAGGTGCGGCCGCCGCCGCTTTTGTCCACCTGATACCGCACCGGCCGGGCGGCACGGTTTTCGAAAAACAGCACCACCGCAGTACAGACGTGGATGATTAAGGCCAGGGCCATCACCACCTCCGCCGCCACCAGCAGCTTCCCCAAGGCATGTAGATGCTCGGCGTAGGATACAAACGCCTCGCCGCCGCCATAAACGCTCAAATTGCCCACAAGATGCACGGCCAGAAAGAGCAAAAATAGCAGACCGGTTACGGCCATCATCTGTTTCTTGCCCACCGAGGTGCTCAAGGTGCGAAAAAGCCAATTCATTGGATTACCTTTTTCTAAGTGGTTGCTGGACTTTGGGCATGGGCAGCAGGGCGAATGTGACTAATCCATCGAAGAATGGAAGCGGTTGTAAATCCCTTGGAAATCATACAATTTCTGATGATTTTGTCAAAAATTATTTGACAGGAAAAAACGGCGCTAGGACGGCCGTTTCCGGCCGCCCCAGCCAGTTACCTTACATCTTCAGCTCATCCCGGGTCTTGGCCACCGCCGTCGCCGATTTTTGCAACATGGCCTGTTCTTCCCGGGTGAGCTTCAGGGTGATAATCTTCTCGATCCCGCCGGCTCCCAGGATTACCGGGACGCCGAAGTAGATGTCATTCAGGCCGTATTCCCCGGTGAGGTAGGCGCTCACTGGCACCACCCGCCGCTGGTTCTGCAGGATGGCCTCAGCCATCTGCACCACGGCGGCCGCTGGGGCGTAAAAGGCCGAGCCCGTCTTCAGCAGGGCCACAATCTCACCGCCGCCTTTGCGAGTGCGCTCCACCAGGGCCTGGATGCGCTTTTTGGAAAGCAGACTGGTAAGCGGCACTCCGGAGACGT
>Ga0326728_10007239_pt1 | contig 28836 bp, 45 predicted proteins | sample MB3enrmetagenome_FD_207602 | JGI IMG/M metagenome (GOLD analysis project Ga0326728, IMG submission 207602) | Lab enriched peat soil microbial communities from McLean, Ithaca, NY, United States - MB31MN | ecosystem: Environmental > Terrestrial > Soil > Wetlands > Peat | place: USA: New York... | reverse complement strand
AGAGCTTCCGAAAGTTGCTCTTTTGTAACACCAAGGTTGTCCAAAGCCCTTGTAAAAATTCTGTCACTTCTTCGAATGAAAGAGATTTTCGGGGGTCGGTCGTAGTTATTAAGACGATCAATTTCCTACAAAAATACCACCCTCGCCGTCGAAGAATCCTGCAAGCCAATCGAGGTTCATGAAACGCCTCTAGCGAATAATACCAAAAGTAAACACTCCCGCCGCAGGAGTACAGGCCGCGGCAGTGAGTACAGTGAAGTAGAGGTTTACCGAGTTAACCGCCGCTACGCCTACTGACGTAACAGGACACAGAGATGTCGGAGCCGGCTGACTGATAAGAAATACACGGTCGGTGGGTTCGAGGCCTGTTAAGGTAAAAGCCTGGGCAACCGTCTGAATAGCCGCTGAAGTAGCCGCAGGGGTAATTGTCCCCGAGACAATGAAGTATCCCCTTAGAGGGGATTGGTAAATTGAGCTATAATCTCCATAGTATGTCACCGTTAGCGAGGCTGTGCCGTTGCTCGATGTCAGCGCAGTTACGTTGAGGGCTATGTAGTTAGCAGTGACGCCACTAGTAGAAAAAGCTCCACCCGCCGTACATGTCTGAGCAGCCATGACACCGCCGGCTGACCACGTCAGGTTGTCCGGAGCAGAGTCAATCGCTGTCGTGCAGGTCGAAACCGTTCCAGAAACCGTCCACGCAAGGTGATGAACGTAAACACCGAGGATAGCTTCGGAAATACCCGGAGCACGTCCGATTTCAGGTGAGTAGGCGGTCGATGCCGTAGGTATAGCAGTAACCGCCAGCATCGTAACGTTCAGCACGTATCCAGAAGTAATGGAGCACGCCGCTGTCGAAGACGCAGCAAGTGTACACTGAGCTGCGGTCATGGTCTGAAGTTTTTCAGAACCACTAGCACCAGCACTGACATACACACGATACCCAACAACGTTCGGCCCCATTCCTGAAGCGATTGGTGCTCCAGGAGCGTTGATATAAACGGTCGAGGTCGTACCCGTCGTTGTAATCGTCGCGCTTGTGTCGGTTGAACACATCGACTCGTTGTTCGCGAGGGTGAAGTAAGTAATACACAAACGATATGTCTGTGCAGTAAGAACACCACCTGTGGTCGAAGTGTAGAGCGTCGGGGTTGTCGGAGCAGGAACAGGACTGTAGGTCTGTGAATACACAACCTGTTGCTGAGCTGTCGACAGACCGCAGGTCAGAAGCAAGAGTAATGCAAGAAACAGTGTCTTTTTCATCGTAGTCTCCTTACGGCCCATTACTGCCGAAGGTGCCCTCCCATACTGTCGCGCCCACGCTGATACGCATAAAGCTAACCTGCTTAATCGACCTTGTGTCGAAGTCATCCGCGAAGTCTTCGTCAAGCTCGTGCCTGACAAAGAACTTGAGCCGATGGGCCATCTTATCCGCAATCACGAACCAAGCGCTCTGCGAGGTGAGGTAATGACAAACAAAATACTGCAAATCCTCAGCGAGGATTGCATTGATTTCGTTGTCAGCTGTGTAAGGCTTGTGAGGCGAGCCGAGGATCTCACGGGCTATCCACTTGAGTTCAGGGGGGATAACAACCGTTCTGGGCTTGATTGTAATTGGCAAACCCTGGCTGTCAGGCAGACGCTCGAAGAAGTTGACCATCAACTGAATAGCTGTGAAGCTAAGGTCAACGTCGACCGGGGGCCTATTTGGATAGGTGCCTGCCGAAGCAATAATGTTGGAGATACCCGGAGTGACCGAAGTCGCCGCAGGACCACCAAGAAGCGGATGCGCGTTGCTAAAAAGCGACAAGCCATCAGTCGTTGTAACCGTAGTGAAGCCAAGGTTAAAAACGTTGAAAGCCTGTTGCTCCTTAATAAAATGAGCGCTGCGTGCAAGAGCCTTCGGAACTTGGTTGATGACATTGTACTGGTCGTCTTCATACAACTCAAACGAACAGCGAACGCCCAAACCATAGGTCAGGTGCAAATAGCGCTTCGCGCCACCCTGAATCGCATCGGAGTATGAAATCGATTCGCCTTCTGGCTTTTCCACCAAAGGAGGCAAGCCAGCGAACTCAACTTCATCTTCATAAGCCATCTTCGATGTTTCAACATGGAAGATATGTGAATATTCTTCATCACGCTGAAGCAAATCAATCCAGTGGATGAACTCGTCGTGTAATCCCGGAGCCATGAGTTGCGCGAACTGCCCGCGTACCATAGTCATAGTCAGTTCACCTTATGATACAAGCTGTGCAGCAGAGAGCAGCACGCTAATATAAACGCCACGGGTGGTTGAGCCAAGAATACCTTGGTCATTGGGGTCGAGTCGGGTGATATTGACTACAGCCGCGGCACCAGACTTCGTCTTATCGACGTACCAGTGTCCGTCTGTGTCTTGAGTCATCCCATATTGCTTCCCCACGTCCGAGAGGACAGTTGATTGAGCAGGACCGACTTGTGCAAGGAAGACCGTATCTGCTGCGGCAACCTCGAACCCTTGTCTGCCGTCAATAAACAACGGCCTTGTGATATTTTTCGCCGAAGTCTCGAATGGGACTGCACCAAACGAAGGCTGCGGTGTTGGGTTGACTGCTGCTGTTGGAGTAACTCCCAAAGCAGCTAGGTTATTCCCGGCTTCCTTTGAAAAACCAGCTATACCAAACGCAACCGTGACGCCGTCCCATGCCTTCAAGCCCCCGTCACCGGAGGCTATCTGCACGGGCGTCCCAGGCATGAACGTCTGGCCAGCTTCTTCAGGAAGTCGGCGTATACGAGCCTGATTACCGCTTACAGACTGTACACTGTGGATTTCTGCTGAAGCCATGTGTCTCCTTTCCTAAGTGATTGGGGCTAGAACCAGCTATGACTTTTCCGCGAGGTTTACCTCTGGACCAGAATTGTCCGCTGTTTTCGCGTCGACCTCTGCGAGAGCAGGTACAAACGGCGAAACTTTTCGTGGGAACCCCACAGGGGTCATCGGTGCGCGACCGTCGGTCGCCACGGCCTCACGGCCAAAGTCTTTCGAGGCTCCGACACCGTCAAGAGCAACACCGGGCTTCTTGACGCGAGCGCGAGCGCTCTGCTCGTTCCATTTCAGGGCGCCGAGGTAATCAGCGCGGGGAATCTTGAGTAGAATCAAATCGCCGTACATGATACGACCATCCCGACAAAGTGCTGGAGGACATGCCTGTCCCAAGTTCGTAAGCACGTCCGCAGGAGTTGCAGGAACAAAGCCCATCGCAATGAGCTGGTCGTAGCGAAGCCCAGATTCCTTCTCGCCAACAACACGATTACCCCAAAAAAGCGACATATTAGGGTTTTTCGGCTTCAAAGCAATGAAATTAGGCTGACGAAGTGGCTTTGCAACGATTTGGTCGTAAGGAATCAGCGCTTCGACTGGAGGCACAGCCGGAAGCCCCATAGGGGGTGAGGTCTTTAGAGCTCCCGGCTGTTGGTTTGGGGGTAGATTCTTGCTTGTAATTGTTGGTTCAGGCATCGTAATCTCCTTACGCATTGACAAACTGCATGGATTTCTTTCGTTTGAGGTAGTTCTCGTGGCTAACGCCCATTTTATCTGCGACGTGCTTTTCAGCATCAGTCAACTGATCCGAAGGCGTCTTCTTCTCCTCATTCTGACGAACGACCTGCGTATTGGAGGGTTCAAGAAAGTTGTACTTTTTCTTGCGAGCCTCCGGATCGCGAAGCTCATCAGCGTGAATGCCTTTCAGGTAGTAGAAAATACCGAGCCAAGCCTGCGGAGTAGCAAGCTGAGCAGCTTGGTATTTCTTCGACTCAGCATTGAGTTCGGCCTGCCAAGCACGAAACAAGCGACCGTCCATCGTCTTGCCTTCGCTATTGAGGTCGGTGTTGTCAAGCTCTTGCTGAGCGAGCATACGAGCAGTTATAGCGGCATTTTGAAGAGTAATAGTCGCAAGAGGACTGACACGTTGAGCGAACGCTTTGTCAGGCTCCTCGATGAAGTTAGCGGGTTCTTCGGGAGTTTCCTTCTTCGGAGGAACATTCCGATTGGCCTCAGCCTCTGCAAGTCGAGTCTTCACCTTCTCAAACTCTGTACTAATCGTCTCGACTTTCTTCGAATCCTCAGCGCGAGCAGCCTTTTCAGCAGCAAGGTCCGCTGCGAGCTTGTCGGACTTCTCAATCTCAGCAACAATCTCTTCAGGAGACTTGTCGCGAAGTCTTTCGGGGATTTTATCCCTTTCTTTCTTGTCTTTAATGCTGTCAAGCCAACCCATATCAAATCTCCTTTAGTTCAATTTTCTTTCGCTTTCCTGTAGAAACATCATGGAGATAACTCCGTATCTCCTGAGGTAGCTCCACAATCTGCGAAAGATACTTCAACGCCCCCTGAGCACGAAAAACCTCAAAATCCTCTGTCGAGGCACGTAACTTACGATACTCCGTCGCGGCCCAATCTTCAACGAGTTCATTGAATTGGCGCCCTTCCGCCGCCTCCAGCCAGCTGAGTGTTCGGTTCGGCTCCAGCGCCAGGAGTTTGTTGAGGGGCATTTGTACCTCCTTTGAGTGGGTCAGGGACCAAGCGGTCAACCTCATCATGCCCAAAATTCCTGAGTATCTTCTTCATCAGCAGGTTTGAAGCAATGATTACTTCTACGAAATACTGTTTGACCTGTGGAGGAGTCATTACAGATGACATAGCTCCAATAAGTTGGGCAATCATCTGATAATGACGCGTCATGATTTGCGTTAACATGACGTCATTTTGCTTTTCCACTTCCTTATTGATGCTCGCTGTTGACGAATAACAAGGCAGACCCATTCGTCCATCAGCTACCATGTCGAGGGCTTCTTTAATAACAGAAGCTTTCTTACCAAAGAGTTTAAGGCGCTCTTCCTGATACTTACTATCTCGACCGAGCGTTCCGTATTGATAGCTAACCAAACGCATCAACCGAACGTGGGAATCACGCATGTCCGACACGTTCAAATCCTTACGCGAATTACCCTCCTGAATCAACGACAAAGTACCCATCGCGGAGTAGATTCCACGCTTGCCAGGTGCTCCAGCACCCATTCCCTGCTGCGGTGGACTCACCCCCGAACGGCGTTCAGCAAGTTCGAGGAGCAATCTGAGTTCATCAAGATTGATGTTAGAGACATCACCATGAGCAATCGCTTCGATTTCGTCCTTAATCGCCGGGAGCTTGACCGACGGGTAGATGCTGTAGCCTTGATTAAGCTTCGAATCAGGATCGATTCTCCATATACGAGTGTTCGCAATGGTCTGATTATCACGATATCCATTGTAGGTTTCTGACGCACCTTCTTGAAAAGGAAATATCGTTTCAGCGAAGCCCTGTCCGTGATACATATCATCACGATGCGCCATGCGAGCGCCGACAAACCATTCCATCTTGAAGTTGTCGTACACGACACGAAGGATTGTGTCAGAGAGAGGATGGTAAGTGACAATCATTCGAGGAGCAAACGATTCATCATTGTAACGCCAATTAAGATGACATTCCCAAATGTCCCATTCTTTGTGTCCCCACGACCCTGTCGTCTTGGCTCCGAGCGTGTCCTCCTTCTCAGTTTGCTCTTCGGTAGGATTGGTCCTGTCAGGATGCCCAAGGACAGTATCGACGGCTGTACGGTCGTAGATATCAGTGAATTTACGCTCCTCAAGCTGATGCTGGAGCATAATTTGCTTGTGGCACTTTATGTCTGTGTCCTCAAGCGTCTTCGCCATCGGCGGTATGTAAAACGAGGTAAAAGGAAGCTTCTCGGGTCGTGGGCCTTCATAAATCGTCTTGGCGAGGAAATCCTTTTCCGAACCCGAACCATCTCCTCCCGGAATGAGGAAATCACGCATCTTGTGTTCCCAGGGACACTTTAGCGTCACGGTGCCATACTTAATACACTCAGGAAAAGCCTCGCCATACACACGATAGAGGTCGAGCTCATGAGGTTCAATAGCGACATACTGCATGAATTCCTGATATGCTTCTTTGAAAACATCCGACTGAGGACCGAAGTCACCCAAAATCTTGGCGAGAATAATAGGCTCAGTCTTAAACACCGCAGCCATTAGCTGCGCGTTAAGGGTGTCAGTATGTATCGCGATGATAGGAATAACAAGATTCGAAGCACCATCCCAAGGAAACGAACGCCTTTCCTGAGCAGGGCGTGCTTCGTAAGCTCCACGGTATTTGACAATCTTCTCCTCATAGAGCTCTTTCATGTTATCTTTAAGCTCAGAAGTGCGACGCTTGAGATAACCTTTGAGAGCTGTCTCTTTCTCAGGAGAAAGCTTCGCGGGTATAAGTTCTTCAGCCATTTTGAGGTAAATCTATCTGTAAAATCGTGTCGAGCAATACCGTACCATCTGAAGCAGTAACCTTGAGATGAATCGGGCCGGAGAGCTCGATAGTCACCGGCCCCTTGTCAATCTCGGAGATATCGTCGAGAAATTTCTTGAAAGCCTCGATGTAGGCTACAATTTTCATTCGCCGGTCCACTCACTTGCAGCCTTCTGCAAATGCAAATCCCATTCTTTGATTGCCACAGGCTGACCAGGATGCTCATACTTCCAACCGCACATGCAACCACTTTCGCAAGCACGATGAACTTGTAAAAACACAGGATGATTTTTCATCCAGACAAGATTCGTATGAATCTGAACGGGGTCATCGCTGAATGGCTGATAAGGAAGATCTTCCTTCCCAAGAGCCTGCTCCTCGGTTTGTACTATATCCTCAGCACGACGAAGGTCTCCTGCTTCGGCCATGTTACCCTGTCAAGTCTTTAAGAGGCCACGTGGCTAGAACCTAATGTTCAGCCCAGTGGAAATCTGCCCGATGTTGCTGATAGTCACGCTGTTTCCAGGATACAGCGTCGAGTGAATCCACTCAACCTGAAAGACACGCCAACTTACATTACCCGTTAGGACTGTATCCAACCCCCCCTTAATACCAACACCGAAGTGAGTCGACCCCGTGGAAAGGCCAGTCGAAGTATCAATAGAGCGAGTCACTCCAAAGTCAGCGCCGACGAATGGCTGAAACACTTGTCCGTTGAGTAGATTCTTATTGGAGTATTGAAAATGTGCAACGGGACCGCCTCCGGCGAAATAGCTAGACGGAGTTGACATAGTAAAGTAGCTGCCACTTCCTGAAATAGCGAACTTATTGGAAGGGTCATGCCACATCGGAACATCAAGCGAGCTAAAGAAACCATTATTCGTCGGAGCGTTGCTGATGTAAGAATAACCCGCAGAGAGCTGAATCGCATATCCCGGAAGAGTTGGAGCAGGAGCGGGCGTCGGTGTTTGAGCCCAAACAAGACCACTACTTAGAAACAGGAGTGTCAATACCACTAGAAACCGTCGAATCACTTGTTCCTCCATTCGTTTTAGGAGAGCTCGCTAAAGCTCTTCCTGTTATAAGACCGAGCAGCGCACCGATAACCAATTTCTGATTATCAAGCATCGCCGCCATAAAAGACTGAACGACAGGGCTGCTTCCCAATGCCCCGTCATGATGCGACAAGTAAAAAACCGCGTGCCAGCCTAAAAACGTGAAATACAAGACAAAGAACGCGAGCAGAAACTTGTCGAAATGATTCTTAATCAAATCCCACATTTCCTGCCTCCTTTTTAAGAGGCCGGTGTAGTAGGGACCAGGGCCGCAAGCTCCGTCTGAGCGGCTTGAATAGCAGTCAGACTCGAACTGAGGCTTGTGTTAACAGAGTCCAAAGTCGGCTGGTCGATAAGCTGACCTGCCTTCAGACTCGCTACAAGGGCTGAAACCGACGTCGCTGTAGCCGCGAGCGCGTTTGCAGCAGTCGCCAGAGCGGTTGCTGTGTTTGTTAGGTCTGTCGATGTTGACATCAATTTTCTCCAGAGAATAAGATTTACTACGACTAAAAGCCCAGTTGCTATTAACAGATACAAAATCATTTGCGACCACGTCCTACGGTCTGTCCCGTTCCGGCGCGAGTCTTGTTCCAAATCTTTGCTGCTCTACGCTTTGCGGCTTTGAGACTCATATGCTTCTTGAGTTTGTCGCGAATTTCTTCATAGCCTTTAGGCATCAATTCACCCCCGCTGAATACGGCATATTAACACGCCGAGCACCCTGCTGATTCGCAAGCAAAGCCTTCACGTGGTCCTCATATCTCTGAGGCATCTTGATAAGCTGAGGCATGTAGGCAAGAGCGTCGAGCTGGTCTACGAAACGGCCGCGTGGGAAGGTAGTGTATTCACCCAAGAAATCCTGATATTTGCGTTGTGTGTAGAAGTTACAGCCCTCAAAAATCGGGGCCATGACGTTTCGAATACGCCATTCCTTCTTGCGAGTAAGCTCACCATCCGGGCCTTCAACTTCGCCTTTCAGGGGGATAATACGCAGAAACTGCGACTTCATCTTGCAGAGGAACTCAATATGATGCCCAATATATTTCTGGGCCGCAACCGTTTCGACTCCGATTTTAGTAAGTTTCCACTTACCAGCGAGTTCAAAGATTTTCTCGTAAAATTCATCGTAGCCAGAGGCCTTGGCCCAGCAGTCGAGGAGGTAGTAATACCCGTCCGATGACAAACCGACCACCATGATAGCATGACGGCAACGCCCCAGTCCGGCGTTGCCGCTGTGGTTCGGGTCGACTGTCATACCGATTCGGAGGTGAGCTACCTCAAAGTCTTTGCGTACAACGCCGTCACGCACTTCGTGGCGAATCATCTGCTTAAAAGCATTCTCTTGGCAGGGCTCTTCGATAGAAAAGTGCTGGAGCCACTCTTCTCGGAAATCAGCATTCTCAGGAGCGGCGGGGTTGTTGAGGAACTGGCATGAAAAGTGGTAATTTCCGAGCCTTCTACGCCATCTTTCGAGCTTTTCAAGGCCGAATTCTTCAGGAAAGATGGGAGTATCGGCAGGATGGTCGGGACAGCAGCCACCGAGGGCACTGTGGGTTACGACGTTGAACCAGGGCTCAAATTCACGGACATGACTGCTTAAATCGGTGTAACCCCAACGGTTTCCAACGACGAATTCGTCATTTTCGTGGTTATTTTCGTCGGGATTCTCGAAGGCGCCGACAAGAAGTCGGTGATAGTCTATCGTTTTTTCCATAATTGAGATGGATTCGATAGCCTTTCGACCGACAAGGTCGTCTTGTACTAACAGTCCATCGTAGTGACGCGACTGCAATGCGCCACCCACCCCCAGGAAGTCGAAGGTGCCCTCGCCATGTGAAGCTGCGCCAGGTGTCCGTTTATGATGCAGAGAGAAATTGGACCAAGTGCATGACGAATCAGGAAGGATTTCGGGAAATAAGACACGGAAAATGGTGTTAGAGCCGTAGTGTCCCGAGATTCGGGAGCCGAGTTTGGCCGCGTTTGTGATGTTTTCACAAACAAGTAAGTTCCTTGAGTCACGACGGTGCATTCGTTTCATGAATGCAATGAATTCGTCGCCGTATCCATGCTTTCTAAAGAGGTCTTCGTCGCTCGCGCCAAAGGGCAAAGCCCTCCACATTGGAAATCCCTCACTACAAATCGTTGACTTGAAGTGGTCGCGAGGTAGTTCATAAACGTCTTTAAGGTGGTCACGCTCTAAAGACTGACACCATGGTCGGTGAAGGTGGTCGACGAGGCGTCTACGACGTAAAGTTGCCTTGATAAACCAATACAACGAGCCGAGTGAGTTCAACCTCATCTTGGCGAGTTTATCGTCGTGGCTATCAGAGGGGGCTATGACAACCGGCGTGAATCGTTGGATTGCGTCGGTCATCTTGTCGAGAACTACTCGATAAATTCGTTCAACTTATTGCGGAGCCGGCGTAGCGCTTCGTAATCTTTTGCTCCTGAACCTAGGGAAAGATATATCTTTCCCTTCCTACGACTCGTATTTCTTTTAATCAATCGCAACAATTCTTCTGCCGTTTGTTTCATACTAAAAATGACTCCTTCGACACTCCGTACTACGCCGTTTCTTAGGAATCGTCTTCGACGCAAAGCTGTCGGTGATTGGGTATTCAGGATGTGGAGCTACACCCGAACCTGTCGGTGAGGTACGCTTCGGTCGATTAACCTTACCAACCTTCATCTTCGTAGAGGCACTTGGTGATGTGAATGAACCAGCCATTAGTTCACCTTTGTATCCTTATTGTAGTTCGTAGCAATAGCATTTGCCTCAGCAGCAGCCTGGTCTATGATAGCCGCAGGCACTCCGGGAGCAATAGGCTCTTGGTCGGACGAAGTCACAAGTGTACGGTCAGGGTCACGGTCGAGGAGCTCCTTTGCTGCCGCGAGTGCAGCCTTCAAATCACGCCTCTGAGTAACTGTATCCACAAGACACCTCAAAGCTGCGGGAACTGCATTGCGACACTCTTGATGAATCGCCTCCACTTTACCTGCCAAGGCACGGTCCATTGCTGACAAATGCCCATTCATCAACGCAGCTTCGTAATCGATATACTCCTGCGAAGCAAGAAGCTGGGCCAGTCCAGAGACACTCATTCCCAACATTTGGCCTATCTTCTTATCACTGATTCCCGCAATTCTCCAACGCGCAACTTGGGGAATCTTAATGTTAGTCGTTTTGTAGGTGAAGGGCATCGGGCCTGCCTACTTCGTCGGAATAGGAGGCGTCGCTACAGGCGGCGAAACCGGCGCGGGTGGGGGATTCTTTGCAGCGATAGCTACCGCGACCTCAGCCTTTGTATGCGAATCACAGGCTGGGTTAGCCTTCGACTGCCAATCCTCCCTGTGCGACCCTGCCCCACAGACAACACACTTTACTAACTCAGCCATACAAACCTCCAGAAGAGATACACAACGAACCCATCGATCCCAGATAGCTTACCACAAAACAGGAGCGATGTCAAATTTTTCGTGCGCCGTAAGCGATTGTAAAAAAGCCACTTACAAAACAATTAGATAACCTTGTACTCCATAGCGAAGCTGACACAACTGTTAACTTTAGTAACAGAGGCTTCGCCGGAATGACTGTGGTAGAACTGGAAAAAACGAAAAAATTTATTGCGAGGGTATCGACATACTCATCGACACTTTCATTTTTAGGCCCCCACCCTTCGGGCCTCGCGGTGTAGCTGGCCTGCGAACACCTATATTGTACGGGTTGCACAGTGTACGATGTACGAGTCGTACTGGCAAACTAACACCCGACACCTAGCGCATAGTGGGAGGGTTATCACTATGCGTAAAGTAAAGGCTCTTGTTACGTTTCATTTTGCTACAAAAGCAACAAAGCAAGAGCTTCACTTCATTACTGATTGCATCAAGGGTGTGTTAAAAGACCACGGTGCAAAGCAAGTCAAGGTAAAACTGCGCGACTGACCCTCGCGCTATGCGTTAGGAAAAGCACATACCCTCTGCGAGGCGTTCTATGCTACGCATGGTGGGAGGGTTATACCACTATGCTAAAGAAAGTAGTGTTTACTATCGAAGAGCATAAGCTCGTCGAAAGGATACTACACCAAGAGCTTAAGCGCAACGTGCATAGCAGCGATGACCTTGTTATTATCCATATGGCCATCGGTGCTTTGGATAAAGCGAAAACTCTTAAACAGAAGCGCGACTAACCCTCGCGCCATGCGTAGCAACGTACCTCAGGAGGATACTATGCCAAATACAAGTGCAGTAGCGACGTCGCAAGGTACGGTCGCGGAAGTACCGGATTTGACGGTACGCGCCGACCGTTTCTACAACTTCGTTGAAATGCACCGCAAGGACTACTTCGAGGAACACTCACTCGTGTGGTGTCTTGACGAGATAATCACTCGCGGGATCGCGGAGATTACTCGCCAAGTCAAGACCGCACAGGTGCGTCGTGAGCAGAAGGCCGCAGGCGACTTGTTGAAGGAATATAACATGTCTCCCGCAGATGCCGCGAAGTTCCTCAAGAAAGCCTTGGCGGAATTGCACCAAGGCGAAGCCAAACCGACCGTCGTAAAATAGCAAACCAAACGGGACAGAACGTCCCGTAGAGGATATGTGCTAAAAGGGGTGCAACGCACACCCACACACTGTAGGCGTAGCGCACACTACCCCGGCACACATGAAACCTTTTGTGCGCAACGTTCAATGCACGCCTTTATGTTGTGCTCAACACGCTTGTTGAATTTTCGATATAGGGTTTCTATTTTTTATTTTTTTTTTTCATTGAGACTTTAATATGAATTATGCAATTTGACAACGTGAGTGGGTAGGCCGTACTGCGCATACACAGGGTTTGTGTGGTGCTGCGCTAAGTTATTGCAAACACGCTAGTTAGCACGCAGTACTAGGTCTTGACAAACCTATGCACCGTGTGGTACCCTTACAGGGTGATATAGCATTCACACGGTTTGTAGGCTTGTTTCGTACTTCGTACTTCGTAGGTTTTGAGGAGCGATGATGGACAAGCCTAGATTGTCGCCACAGTTTCGTGCAGCACGTGAGATAGTTAGACGTGAGATGAAGTCTTACGACTTGCTATCGCAGCAAGCGAAGCTACGCTATGAACGCAAAGTCGTATCTGCGATTGATAGCAACGCTCTAACACCCAGCTTTACTTGCGGACACGGCGTGTTGTTGTATGAACCGTGCGACAAATGTACACGCACCGTCGAGGAGTGTCAAGTGTATTTAAGAGACGCGCAAAGGCGCGTCAAAGAGCTGTTGAGGATATTGCCATGATTGACAAAGAGACGGCTCTAACACTCGAACGAGGAGACATCGTCCACGCTAACAACGGATGCGCGACTAAGATATACAAATGGCGTGCCTACGGTGTTTGTAAGACGTGGAAGCGTCAGCCCAATCGTTTTAGACTGCCAATCAAGTTCGGTTTGTATCAATATTGGGAAATCAATCAAGACAACGCCTATCTCTTTCATCTTGAATCGGAATGTCCTGCGCTTCGCATAGCGAACACACAGCAAAGCTTTTCTTATGTAGATGTTTCCTAGGGAGTTGTAATGTCTCTTCCACTGAACTACGTTGGTACTCAGGGCGATTGCTGTAAATGCGGTCGTAGAATGTCGATAATCCACTGTCCGACCTGTGGGTCGTTCAAAGTGCGTTATCGAGCTTCTGCGTCTGAAATGCGAGGCGCTACGCGCATCAATCGCTTCGCGTGTTCGAAGTGTGGTCTTGTCTTCGAAGAAGAAGAACAGAAGCAACATTGTGAAGCTCCGTTATATCTCACCAAAGTACAACGCGCAGCCCAGGAGATGGCCTACGTTGCTGACGCACGTTTGCGAGGCGAACCTTTGTCGTCCAAAGAAGAGCATATAGCCAAAGCTATCGATACTGTCGTTGCAGACCCTCCTAATATGCTCACGCCTGAGAAGCTCGCGGAGTTTCGTAAAGAGTGGACCAATCTTGTATTCTCAACACAAGGTGGTCATCGTATAGCCGAGAGTTTCAACGCTTTTGTAGCTCGTAAGCTCAAGGAGGAGAAATAACTATGCGCATCAAGGCACCGTTTGTCTGTTACAAGCCAGCGAGAGATGTATTTTACATCCTAGCTTTCTGTTTGCGAAGCTACCACTTTGTTCAGTCTGTGATAGTTCCTCGAAAGAGAAGCTAAAATGCCAATTCCCATTGACAAACACCCAACGACGTGGACTGAGATGCTTTTCGTTTTGCTTCTATGGCTCGTCGTTACTGACGGTAGCTTGCTCCTCGTTTGGGGTTTGTTTAAGCTCGCAGAGCGTGTTTACAATAAGCTCGTCAGGGAGTAAATATGTTTGGACTCTTAGCAACAGCGTTTCTCTACTTTGTATTCACACTAATACTCGACATATTGTCGGGTAACTTTGGCGAGGGAGAGTAAACTATGCCCAAAAGTCTAGGAGATTTGATACTACAACTTAACGACGAAGTCCCGAGCAAAGCTGAGATGCTCGAAGACTTGGGTGTAGACACGAACGAGCTTTGTCGAGCCCTTGAAAATTACGACACTCTCCTGGAAACAGCAAGTGAGCACCGCCTTATGCAAGCTACTAAAACATTACTCGATTGGGGTATTGCTATTGGATACTCCTACGCTTGTCAGAAGTATCGTAAGCCTGTGGAGACAAAATAATGCACAACTGCGTTCTATGTCACAACGACATCCCCAACGACCTCTTCTGGCAAGCGAAGCCCGTTCCTGGCGGACTCGCGTGTGGGCATTGCATCGAAGAGCTTATAAAACTCCTACCACTGCCCAAGACCGTGCGGGATGTCGGTGCTCAAAGACCTCAAGTTTCATACTGGGTCTACTACAAAGTCACCGACGGGTATTTTGAGTGTGTTATCGATGGGCGTGACGCAAGGTCGTGCGAAGAAGCTCTTGACCTAGCTCATGGTCCTTTAGGGGCGTGGTGCTTCATCGGACACAGAGGTAAAGGAATTGGTCATGTTGAGGTAATAACACACAATCAGTTTGTTGACTGGATTCGTAGTACACACTAAGGAGGAAATGTCATGATGGAAATCAAGAAGTTCTTCGAGCACGACAGCGTTCGTGGAGCGATCTCATCCGCCGAAATGATAGAGTTCAAGCACTCCTGTTCTGAGGAAGAGTGGAACTACTTCGTTGCGGCGGCCAAAGTCGAAAACGACAAGCGCAAGTAGCCTTCGCTTTTCATTCGTGCCTACACAAGTCGTTTGTTTTGTTGCCTTTGCAACTTGACAAATAACAACGAGTTTGCTACGCTTCCAAGCGTACAAAGCCTCTGTTAGCCTCACAACCGTTAACTAAGTTAACAGAGGCGACAGGGAATTAGCACCAAATCAAAAAAGGAGGAAGTTCAACAATGAAAGACTTAACAGTAACGAAGGTTGCGTACAAAGAAGCTGGCGAAGGCGGTGAAGTTCGCATCACAAGCGAAACCGCCTTCAACAAAAAGCTCAAGGACGCGACCGAGGCCAAGGAAGAGCTACCCGCTCTGATTGCTTCGCAAACCTTCGGCTTCAAAGTAGCCGAAACGGTGGACGAAGCAGTTCAGCTCGCTGGTGGATCTGGGGTTGGCGAGTACGAGAACATCGAGGTCTTCCTCGGTGTTTACAACTACGCAGCGACACTGCGTCAGCACAACGCGGCGAATGACCTTCTAACAGGCGACGCCTTCACAGCCCAAGAGGGTGTTTGGGATATGAGCTACGCTGTGGCTGAGAAGGTGGAAAGGGCTAAGATGACTCCTGAGGAAAAAGCCATCAAGAGCCTCGCTCAGGGCGGAATCCACATCACTCCAGACCAGTTGCGTGCTGCGCTCGCGCTCATCCAACAGCAAGCGGCTCCCGCTGGAGCGTAAACGAAGTTCGCGATCCCTGCACGGTGAACCAAGCACCCTCACGACTCGTGGGTTAAACGAGTTTGCTCCCGTCGCCTGTCTACGACTGATGAAGAGCCGTCTCATAAGCGGTTCGTACTCGGTAGATTAGCACGACGACGGGAGCTTCTCTTTACCACCGAGCGGCGGAGCATAGCCGTCGTTACTCCTGTCGAGGACGCAGTAAGCGAGCCTACTCGGTGAGGCTCGCCTTTTTAGTGAGACACTCTATAACCGCCAGACGTCAAATCGAGTGATATCTCAAGGGCGGTCATTCGTATAGAGTGTCTCACTAAGGAGATAAAAATGCCAAATAAAAAAGAGTGGAAGGTCATCATTCGAATAGAAGACGATGGAATACCTATTCCTCTAAGCCAATCCAATATCGAAAGATTGTTTAGTGACGGTACAGACACACCAGCAGGAATAAAGCTCGAAGTCGTGTCTTGCGAAGAGGTTCCTCGTGGCGATTAAGGCGAGGATTTGGTGGGACGAAACGTCCCAGTCCTATGCCGCATCGTGGCCGTACAACGAGAAATTCCTCGAGACTCTAAAGAGTCTAATCCCATCTGGTGATAGAACTCTTGACGGCACGACGAAGATTTGGTACGTTCAAGAAAAGTACGGACTTTTCCTTCGACAACTAGCTGAGTCGTCCTTTGGAACGGGCTGCGTTTCCTTTACCTCGAAGGACGTTACACAACAAGCTCGTGCCTATCAATCGCAAGCTCGCGGAGCACAAGGCTCGTATCTGCAAACGAGCAGCGGTACGACTGAGGATTGCATCGTAGCCTTCTTCACATTACTTCCTTACAACGCCGCGAAGCGTGCGTATTTACAAGCTAGTCAAGAGCTACATCCCGACAAACCGAGCGGCGACGCGGTTAAAATGACCAAGCTCAACGAGCTTTGGAGCCGAATCGAAAAGGAATTCTTCAAGAGGTAAGGAGAGACTATGTCGAATCTAACAAAACCAAACGATTCACCCCCCACCTTAATGCTGAACAAAGGCAAACTGACCTCCAAAGCCAGTCCCTTCCAGCAACGCGTCAACGCAGCTAAAGCCGAAGCTGTCGACCCCTCGACGATGCCCAATCGTATTTGTCTTATGCTAGACCGTTCATCTTCGATGAACACCCAAGAGCAAAAGAATAGACATCGCATCGAGCTACTCCGCGACGCAGTCGACAACTTCGTTGCTCGATGCAACTTTGCCGATACTTCTATAGCCATTGAGACCTTCCCTCCAGCGGTCGAGCTTCCACTAACGTCGCTTCCTTTGATAATAACAACCTCGTTATTCAATATGGACGCTTCAGGCAATACGCCAATGCGCTCTTGCGTTGAGCGCTGTATCAGTAAAATTCCGATGACACGAGGTATAATCGTATCCGACGGCGAGGCTACCGACTGGGGTCGGTCGTATTACGACGAAGACGAAAGCGATCTTAAATCTTGTGTTGCAGTCCTAAACCCCTACAAACAAGCAGGCATTCCGATAGACTGCGTCCACATAGGAGACTCCTCTGGTGAGGAGCTACTTCGTAGAATAGCTCACGAAACAGGAGGCGTCTATCTAAAGTTTACCGACGTAAACGCTTTCTCGAACTCTTTTGGTTATCTAACACCTGGATACCGAGCAATGCTTACTGACGGGCGTGTATCGGCTAAGCAATTAGGGGCAAAGGAGTTGTACTAACACGTTGGGAGTGCAGTCTTGGCCGAGGCGAGGAAGGAGACGAAATGAGTGTCTGTTTGCAAAGTCCCGATAGAAGACATCATTGGGATCGTGAAATCTACCTTGTGACTGGCTCTAGCAATGACCCTCCAGGTGGGTGGCCGCATTTGCAGTGTGTCTATTGTGGGCAGACAACATGGAGAACTTACTGGGGAGAGATTTACGATGACGTGCTGGAGCGTGAGAAGGAGCGGACATGAGCCCACAGGATGAGTTGAAGCAGTTAGTGGAATATCTACGAGACGAACAAAACAGTCGGGGTGATATGAATAATGCGGGACTAGCATATCGAGATGCCGCTGACCGACTACAATCCCTACTCGCCCAGCCACAGGCCCCGGCGCTGACGGAGCTATCGCTTGATTGCTACGATGCTGGATTGCTCCCCGAAGGAAAGTACAGCGATGAATGGTGGCGTCAAGTGTTGCGCTCAACACTAGCAGCTGCGCATGAATTTTATCAGCAGCAGGTAAACGCCGCCCTCTCTGCGAGCACGCCGGGTGCGGCCCCGCCCAGTGAGCCAGCGCCCCCACAAGATTGGACAGGTGTAGGAGAACCTGGACCAAGAGACGAATACGCAACAACCTACGGTTCGTCTATGCCTGGAATTATGCCAGCGGAGCCAGCGCCTGAGGTGGACTTGGTCAACGAAAGTAGACAATGGGAGAGCGACGGTGATAGGCAACCAACTTGGGATGATTGCAAAGTATCGCCCAGAGACATAGAACTACGAGACAAACTGGCAGTGGTTATTGTAAAAGAACGCGACTGTATAGATGGACGCGGATTTGGACCATCCGCCGACCATATAGCCGATTGTTTACTCCCTGTAATTGATTCATGGCTCCCCGGCCACGATGCCAAGGTGAAGTTAGAGAGCTTTCATGCTGGCGTCAGGGCGGAACAGAAGGCCGTTCAATCCCATTTAGCGGATTATCCCGACAAAGGTGCTTGTGATTGGCTCTGCACAACGATGGAAGGATTCGAGGAGTTTACAGCCAAGGTGCGCGCTGAGGCGAAAATGGACGTGTTCGGTTCTGCCGCGATAATGGCGAAATCTCTTGACGCGGAACATTTTCAGACATGGTGTGCGATGCGAGTCGAAGAATTACGTCGCGCCTCAAGGGGCAGAGCGGAGGATGAAACGATGAAACGCCAAGTACAAAAGCTGGCTACGAAAATTGCCGCCCAACTCGACAATGAGGGTCTGATAAGCCACGCGAAAAGGGGATGGGCGCAACGAGTGATCCGTGACACCATTGCGCGGGATTTCAAGCTCTTGTTGGAGCGTGAGTTGAGATGAGTTTCTCGGTGGTTGGTGCGCGGTGCGGTGTCCGAAGTCTGGTGATAGTCGCAATGCAAGCGCGGCCAGCCACCGGGGATGCGCGGGGGAAGTCGCCCAGGGCATGGAATACAAGGCAAAGCCTATGACCATCGCTGTAAGCGGCTTCCCTCGGCGCAGAGTTTGAGAGAGGAGAAAACGATGAGCAAGAAGGCGGTAACAGATACGGAGCGTATCGCAGAATTGGAAAAACAGGCCGATATGTTGAAAGGGCGCTGTTTGCAACTTGAAAGATTGACGCGAGCGATGGCGTACACTTTCAGCAAGCAGTGCATGAACGAATCGCAGTTGCGAAGCGCCGCCGTTCGTACCAATTCATTCTCAAATGCTTTCCGTGAGGTGACGGAGAATTTACGGAAGCATGGGAATGACTTTGACCGTTCACCACATATTCCAGATGGTACTTGGTCTTGACCGCCTGCTCGGATGGCAGGCAACGGGGAGGAGGTGATGCCCTGTGGTGAGTAACGAGTCTGGCCTACCAGGTGCTCCGTTGTCTCCAGGTATGTTGTAGCCGGGGGTCGCGCCGAGCCGGTAGGAGTTGCAACGAGCGCGAGCGGTGACGCGCCCCGCCGAGGAGCGGGAGGAAGATCAGGGGAAATGAGTGAAGAAGGCATAGTTATGTTGGCAATCGTGCTGGGCTGCTACATCACGATAATCCTAGTTAAGTGGCTTGAGCGCAGTAAGAAGCCCTAGCGGGGTAGGGAGAGCAGAAGTGAGTATCTCTGTAAAAACTGACGAGCAACTCGCGACTACTGTCGCTCTAGCTCACAAGATAGCTGCTCTTGGCCTAACCGCAAACTTCGTAGACCCTATTTCGGTCGGTCCTGTCGTATCTGTATATCGTTTTCTACCGACAGGCTCGACCCGAGTAGCGAATATCGAAGCTTTGGCAGCGGATTTTGCTGTCGCATTGGGAGTTGAAGATGTTCTTGTGAAGCGAATGCCTGGAGAAACTGCTGTCGGCATCTTTATACCGAACAAGGAACGTCAATGGGTCAAGTGGTACAATCACTGCACAATAGACCCTACGAAGTATAGACTTCCTTTGATTCTTGGAATCGATTTCTACGGCAAGCTCGTCATAGAAGATCTCTCGACGATGCCTCATCTTCTTATTGCTGGCTCTACCGGCGGAGGCAAGTCAACGCTGTTGAACTCCCTCATCGGTGGGTTGATACTAAACTACGACCCTAAGGACGTACAGCTTGTCTTGTGCGATATCAAAGAAGGTGTCGAGTTCACGAAGTTCCGCGAAGCTCCCCATCTACGAAGTAACATCGCAACGAGCATCGACCTCGCCCACATACGCCTTGACGAGCTTATCGACGAAATGACACGGAGGTTGAAACTCTTTGCTCAATCTGCAACCCACAACATTACCGAATACAACTCAACCCGCCAAGGCTCTGCGTCTCGCCTCCCGTACATTTCTCTTGTTATCGACGAAATCGCAGATTTGCTTACTGATCGTCGAAAGATCGAAGAAGACGAGCCGTCGCCAGACGGCAAGCCTCGATATGCTCTTGCTGGAAAGATTGCCTCGGGAAAGCTGGCGAAACTTGCAGCGAAGGCTAGGGCTTCAGGAATACACATTATCGTCGCGACTCAACGCCCAAGCGCGAAGCTTTTGGAGGGAGATATCAAGTCGAATTTTCCTGCAAGACTTGCTTTTAGGCTACCAAGTCAAACAGATAGTCGTGTCGTTTTGGATACAGGAGGAGCGGAGCATCTTATTGCACAGGGGGATATGCTGTTCATCAACCCAAACAAGCCAGGTCTGCAAAGAATTCATGCGCCACTCGCTTCAGCGCAGGATATTCAAGCAGCAATAGAGTTTGCTTTGCAAAGGAGGTCAGGATGACGAAGGTTTGTTTTTTCGCAAGAGGTATCTATCGGAGTTTCCTTCGTGACTTTCGTTGGTTCTGGAACGAGATGATAGCTGAAGGAAAACGAAATGGCAAGTACCAGTACCCAAAAAACACGTAAGTGCTTGATTGCAAAGCACTTAAAACTTATTGACTTGTTTTTCTTGCCGTGGTACGATGGCCACTGTGCAATATCACGCAGCTTGGCAACGTGTCAGACGAGCGGTAATCAAGGGAGTTCTTCCTGACCTTAAGAAACAAGAGGTCATGTGTATTGACTGTAAAGTCAGAAGAGCTACAGTCTATGACCATCGTGATTACACAAAACCTTTGGAAGTTGATCCAGTATGTGCTTCATGCAATATCCTTCGAGGGAAAGGACAGAACAGACATACTCCTCTTGGAACGAAGGACAATCTCTTGTCGATAACCGGAAAATTTACCATGATGTCCTTCGCTCTACGACGCGATATCTGGGAGCAGTTTCGTAAGATGACACCCAAGTTCGGAGAGCGTTCGCAGGTTTTGAGGCTTTTGGTTCAGATGTACGTTGAGGGTAAGATTCAACCCAAGAAAGGATAAAACAGCCCCATGTCAAAGATGACGATTACTGAAGCGCTTGCTGAGCTCAAAACAATCAACAAGCGTCTTCAAACAAAGAGGCAGAATACTTTGCAGTATGTAGCTCGTGACGCACGGGTTAAAGACCCTCTTGAAAGGGAGGGAGGTTCAGTCGAGTTCCTAAGGAGGGAGCGTCAGGCCATTCGTGACCTTGAGAAAAGGGTCGTTGACATTCGAACAGCCATTCAAAGGAGCAACCTCGAAACTCGAACAGGTATTGGAGGTGGTATTGGAGGTCACGAAATGTCCGTGGCCGAGTGGCTGACCTGGCGTCGTGAGGTGTCTGTATCCTCACGTGAGTACCTTAACCTTTTACAAGTCAACATTAAGAACATGCGCGATAAGCTTCAAAAAGACGGTCGCGCTATGATTGCGGCTTCCGCCGAGGCTGATGCAAAGCCGGGCGATGTTGTCGTGCATTTAGAAGAGAAGACTCTTCTAGAAGAGCAAGAAATCTTCGATACAGTTATGGGTGAACTCGATGGTCGGCTGTCCTTGCTCAACGCGACAACGACAATCGAGGTCTAAGGGTTTCTAGCTTCGATAGCGAAGAGGGAGAACAAACAGAAAAACAACTGAAGGATTAGTTCATTTGGCTGAACGCCAGACCTTGAATCTGGAGTAGCGGGTTCGACTCCCGCATCCATCACCTAAAAAACGATACGATGAAGAAGCTCAAAGCCCAAAGTTGAAAGCTATTTAGCTCAAAGCCAAACGATTAGTCCTTAAAGCTGCTTAAAACCCGTCATACTCTTGATTTTTGCAGAGATGCAAGAAGCTCGTTCCTGTTAGACGAGTTCCCTGAGAGACGGCTGCTGTTTGGAGCTAGATTATGTCACCAATTCCTCTTTTGTTCCTATTGCTACTGCTATTCCTAATAGCACGAGCAAACAGGAAAGACGACAAGAAGTAAAAAAGAAAGCCGCCTAAAAAATGCCATCTTTAGAACAAAACGGTCTACCTTCGTCAGAAGACCTCGACGCCGTAGCACAAGAGCAGCAAATCCAAGCTGAAACAACTGTTACTAAAGTTAACGGTAGTTGTTGTGCAACCTGCGGTCGTCCCGCGACTGAGTTCTGTCAACGATGCGGACAGGACTTTTGTCACGAGCATCGCTGTGTTATGCACTCCGAAGAATTCCGTACTACAAGCGAGCCTCTAGTCGACGACGAAGGTGTTACTCACGAAGGTCGTCACATTCGCCTGATAGGAGAAGGCTGGCCCAACGCGCTTCGTGTTATCAAAGACATGACCGACGCTGAGCTTGAAAGTCAGGTCGGCGGCTTGCAGGAACTTCTCAAAGATGCAATCAAAACAGCCGACTATGCACGTATAAGCATCGCTGCGCGTGAGTATGAACTCGACTACCGCAAACACTCACGGTACGTCGCAGCGATGAAGCGTCGTGAGAAGCTCGTTCAAGGGTCGATACGGCTCAGTGGTAAGAAGCATCGTATGGATGCGTCAGGACAGAAAGTCGCTATTCCTGCGGACGTGCAGGCGTTAATGAGTTTGGGGCTAACCTACGACCAAGCGGTCGCGATGAAATCCGTGTTGGGGGCGGCGAAGAAAGTATGAGCTTTTCATTTTACAACATCCTCTCGGACGGCCGAACAGAGTTCTTTGTCGACGCGTCCCTTCTAAAGAGCTTCTCACACTGCGAGAGGTATTTTTACCTCAAGCATGTGAAGAACCTCCGCCCAAAGGGTCTTGCCATAACGAAGCCTTTCCCAATGGCAATCGGCTCCTGGTGGAGCGACGTCATGGAAGCCTTTTACAATACGCTTCGTGCTGGTAAAGAGCTAACGAAGGACGATATTCAGCGCACCGCGCTCGAAGGTTGGGCTAGTCAAAACCTCGACGCGTGCGCCGTAGCGGACCCTGATAAGTTCAAGGACTTTGGTGACATAGCTGGCGCGGTAGCCATGCTCAATGACTACTACGAATCGCAGTACCTCATTGACCAGCGAAACTGGAAGGTCGTAGCTGTTGAGGAAGGATTTGGGTTAAACAAGGAGGTATGTCTTGGAGAAACAAGAACAGTTGTTGTCTACTGGATCGGAAAGCCTGACCTCGTCGTTGTCGAGAACGACAGACTTACTCCAGTTGACCATAAAACTGTCTCACGAATTGACGGATTCACTACAGGACGTTTCAAGCCGTCTACACAAATGCCGGGATACGTTCATAGTTGTGAGGTCATTGCTAAATCGCTCGGATATCAAGTTAGAGTCGACCGTTGCGTCGTTAATATATGCAGTCGTTCAAGACCTGCGGACAAGCCTCGTAGTGGTACTAGACGCCCTCGATTCATACGAGCATATCCTAACTTCAATAGAGAAGAAATTGAAGAATGGCGACGCAACGTCGTAGCGAAGTGCGAAAGAATAGCTCAGTGTTTGAGGTCGAACGACTGGTCTTGGTCGGAAACGTCATGCGATAACTTCTATAATCGTCAATGCGATTTCAAAAAATTAGATAGTACTACTCCCAGTGCCCGAGACATAGTTCTAATGGCTGATTTTATACAAGGACGTCCTTGGCAGCCATATCAACTCGTGAAGGAGAAAGAAGATGGGTAGATACGCAGAGCCTCTAGAAACCCGTTTTTGGAGGCAGGTAAAGAAGACCGAAACCTGTTGGCTCTGGCAAGGATACATCGAGCCTAGAAGTGGCTACGGTCAAATTCAATTATCAAGTCCCGTTAGAAAAAAAGAAAGACCTCATCGAGTAGCTTGGATGCTACTTCGAGGTCCTATTCCAGAAGGAATGGATATTCATCATACCTGCGAAGTTGCCTGTTGTGTGAATCCAGACCATATGGAGCTTCTCACAGGCAGTGACCATCTAAAGAAAGAGCATCAGAAAAGAAGAGAAAGAGGAATGTATCATAAAATGAAGCGTGTTGGTTCTACTTCAAAGGAGGAAAAATGCCAATCGAGTTGAGGGTGATGTCCGAAGAACCCCCTGTCGCCAAGCTAAAGCTCGCTTTGATAGGGAAAGAAAAGAACGGTAAATCGTGGCTCGCCGCCTCTGGCCGCAGACCCGTACTCGTACACGACTTCGACAACCGTGCCGAGGCTTTGCAGGGCAAACCCGGCGTTTATGTCATAAGCTATGTAGAACCCCAGTGGCCGAAACAGCCCGAAGCGGCTCAAAAATTCCTCGACATTCTAGCCAGGCTCGAAGAATCCTTGGACCTGAGCGACCTTGGCTTCAAAGTGCCGAAGGGAACCATCATTCGAACCAATGTCGTAGACTCAATCCAAACTTTTGGAAAAGCCTTTCAAAACTACGCCCTCTATGGGCAAAAGGACATTCGTCGTGAAATTACATTTGCGGGATTTAAGGTTTTTCTCCCCGGCGGTTGGGACGCCTGGAACGCTGAAATGGTCCCAGTTGAGAATTCCGTGCTTCGTCTGCTTGCTCTACCTACTGATACTACTATTATTTTGCATGAAGTTGCAGAAGAAACACCAGATTCAACATCCGAAAAGCCAAAGTTCACAGGTCGTATCGGTGTATTTCCGGTCCGATACCAACGACTCATTAAGTACATGAATGAGGTCTGGCGTGTTAAGCTAACCCAAGCTATCGACAAAAACAACAAGTCGGCTTATCTACCGAAGGTATACCCACTGCCGACGTACGAATTTGACGCAGCCTCGGCGATGTTGGTCGACGGTATCGAGGAGCCGAATATTCTCGCCATGATTGCGAAGCACGAGCAACGCTTTGCTCTACTACCAAAAGAACTTCAGGCTCAGCAGATTGAGTCGAAGAAACAACTCCCCGCGGGGGTGAAAATCTAAAAAGGAGGCATCTAGATGCCAAAGCTAACAGCAAGTAAAGAGGAGATTCGCGGTCTCCCCTTGATGAACGAAGGGATGGTGACAGTCCGTTTGGATGGGTTCAAGCCGGCTCTTTCGAAGAAAAGAGACTCGGTCAATTTGAACCCAATCATGAAGGTCATCAACCATCCCGAGTACAACGACCGGAACGTCTTCGAAAACCTCAACACAAAAGGCAAGTGGGTGTGGAAGGATTTCTGCCACGCCTTCGGCGTTCCTTTGCTCGAAACTCCGGGAGGTGACGTCGAGTTCCCCGGCGATTTCGACGGTCCAGAAGACCAACCCGACAAGTGGTCCTACCGAGGCCCTTTGCTCGGACAGCAAGCTCAACTCTATCAAATCCAAGGCGACAATGGCAGCGGAGGAATTACAAACAAGGTGAAGTATTATGTTTGTAAGGTTCAGGGCTGCTCGGAGAAGCACTCCGCAAACCTCGCGAAATAGTGGTGCCTCCGCAGCGCCACTCGTCGGTGTCTAAAAGGTTCGGCATAATCCTTTGAGGGTTCACCTCCTCTCCGACACTAAAGGCCCAAACGGACATAGGGGCCTCTTCCTAAAAATATGGAACCTGAACTGCTTTCTGTCGACAAAATAGTAGTTGAAGGCCGCGTGCGTCAAGAAATGGGTGATATTGACGAGCTTGCCAATTCGATACAGGCCGTCGGTCTTATTCAACCCATCGTTCTAACACGCGACTACCGACTCATCGCCGGCGAACGACGCTTGCGTGCGCTTCGTAAACTTGGTATCAACAACTTGGTTCACGCTTCGCATTTCATCTACAACGATGAAGTCGACGACCTAAAGATTCGTGCGATGGAGGTAGAGGAAAATGTCAAGCGCAAAGACTTATCATGGCAAGAAGCTGTTATTGCAAAAAAACGACTTCTTGAAATTATGCAGCAAATCCACGGCGTTGCGCGTTCTGGGTATCCACCCAGGTCAGATTCTTTGGGACTTACGAGTTCAGGATTCGGGATCAATAAACTCGCAGCTTTGCTTGGCGAAAGCAATGCTCAAACGTCAAAGGACATTGAGCTTGCTAGTCTTATCGAAGCTGTTCCGGAGCTGGCAAAAGCTGAAACCAAAGAAGCTGCCAGAAGGCAGGCATCTCTCGCATTGGCCGTCGCAGGGGCACTACAACAGCAAAAGCTCAATCCACCAAAAATAGAAAGTAAATGGGTCTTGTACGAAGGAGACTTTAATGAAAACGCCCATAACCTTGACAACGACTCTGTTGATTTTGTGCTTTGCGACCCACCGTATGGTGAAGAAACTTCGGGAATGGGACCAAACTCAAAAGCCCTCATTGCAAATCCGTTTGCTGATAGCCGAGGGGATGTGCTTGCAATGGTCGGAGCATTGGCTCAACAAGCGTATCGCGTACTGCGAATGGACAAGTTTGCAGCTTTCTTCTTCGGGTTTGTCGTCTACCCTGACCTTGTTAGTACTCTGGGACATGCAGGTTTCAACGTGGATTTATCGCCTCTCATTTGGACGAAGAACACCGTCATCAACACAACCCCCTATACTCGGTACGGGCGTTCCTATGAGCCGATTTTAATTGCCCGCAAAGGCGAGCCCAAACTAATGAGGCCATCGCAGCGTGATGTCATCGATATTCAGAATGTCATCACACGAGGAACTCAAGAACAGAAGTTTTACCAAGCCCAAAAACCCGTCGCTCTCATCGAAAAGCTCATCCTCGACATGTGCCCCCCTCAAGGAACAGTCGTAGACTTCTGCGCCGGCTCTGGCACGACTGGCGAAGCGGCCCTTCGAGTGGGACGAAGGGCCGTTCTCTTCGAGAAGGACTTGTCGGCTTGTAGTATAATCAAAGCAAGATTAGGAGCTCTATGATAATCACGTTCAAAGAATACATGCCAACCGACGAAACAATGGAATTCGAAGGTATCTTCGAGGAAAATCTTCAACTCGACGAGGATGAAAAGGACAAACTACTCAACGCGGGAGTTCCACTCTGGATGTTTGTAGACGGTGAGTTGGCAGGGGAAACCTATGGCGTCAGTATGAGATTTCTCAGAGAGAAAGAAGAAATCGAAGATTGTACAGGCGAAGCCGACAGCACTTGCTATTGCTATTCCACTGCCCTGCTCTCGAGATTCAGGGGTAAGGGTCTTGGCAAAATCCTGAAAGCTCACTGGCTGGGAATGATGAGAGGAGCATGTCAAGTCAGAATTGTAGGTCACGCAACCTCACCAGAAGCCGTGCATCTGAACAAAATATTCGGCGCTCAGTTCGGAGCTATACACAAGGACTGGTTCGGAACGAAGCGTTCCGCAATTTTCTACTGGATAAACCTGTATGATACAATCTGAGTGTACTCGCTTATCTCTTTGGATACTCAACATGAAAGACGCCGAAACTCCCTACTGGTGGCTTGGAGATGAGTAATGAACCAAAAACATGAACTAAACAAAGACCGCTTCCAAAAAGCAATGGAATCCCGAGGCTGGCACCTTACAGACGCGCATGGGTGGACCGCGCCTGAAAGACGGGGTAATACACGAAAGACGATGGAGAAGGATTGGATTGACTCTATTCTAGAAGCTATCGACTGCCCACACGAAAAGGAGTAGGCTATGCCTTTGTGGAATGAAACGGGTCATGCCTCTATCGATGACCGTAACACCGAGGCTGTTCGTCTTATCGAAGAGCTAAGTGTAAACACCGAACCCTACCTTCCCCACGAACGTAAGTTCGTCTTAGACATGAACGACAAGATGTCCCGCAATGAATTGCGCTGTAGTGCAAAGCAGCTTTTTTGGCTTCGTGACCTTTATAGCAAATACTGTTTGGGGGAATAGTGGGTCCAAAGACACAAGCTCTTAAAGACCTCTGCACGAAGCTCGGACGCAAGTACGTAGGCTTTCGCGGTGACCCCCATGCTCCTATTTGGTTAATAGGCGAGGCCCCCGGCGTTGACGAAGACCAAGCCGGTGTTCCCTTCGTGGGCTCGTCTGGCCGCGAGCTCGACAGGATGCTCGTAGAGGCAGGTATTCCACAGTCGATGTGTTGTTTTACAAATTCCTACAAAGTGAGGCCTCCTGAAAACGATGTCAAACGTATCGAAGAAACAGGAATTACTAAAGGAGATTTCGAGAGCCAATTCTTTGAAGAGATTAGCGAATTCCGCCCACCATTTATCGTACCTCTGGGGGGGACGTCTCTACAACTTACTTGTCCTTCCACCGTTGACGTTCGAGATAAAGAAAGTAAAATCTCTAAATGGAGAGGATCTCTTCTTACAAGTGAGCGACTTTCTTGGCCTTGTTATATCATACCCGATTTTCATCCAGCATACATCCTTAGGGAGTGGTCAGATCGAGATGTCGCTGTGTTTATCTTTCGACGAGTCAGAGAGGAATACGACTACTTCATCGTCAACGGCAAACACCAACCGCTCCCCGAGCGAGAGCTCATAGCTGACCCTACCTTCGGCGAAGCAAAGGAGTACCTTCTTGATCTACTCAATACCAACCGACGAATCTCAGCAGACATTGAACTTCTTGCTCGACGTGTTCCGATTTGCATTGCTTTTTCCAATCACCGGAACCGCGCTATTAGTATTAGCTACTTTGATTACCAACCGAAAGACCAAGCGGTTATCTGGAGGCTCATCGATAAAATACAGCGTGAAAAGAAACTCGTGGGTCAGAACTGGACTACCTTCGATGCAAATTGGGTCGAGGCATTGGGCTTTGACAGTGGTGTGGTTAATTGCGATGATACTCTTGTACGTCATCACGTATTACACCCAGAGATGTCTCATAAATTAGACTTTCAAGCATTTCAATACACAAGGGAACCCTACTGGAAAGACGAAGGCAAAGGATGGCAACTCCGTGAGGGACTGCAAAAATTGAAGCGGTATAATTGCAAAGATTCAGCCTGCACTTTGGAATGTTATGAAGAGCAAGAAAAAGAATTCGATGAGCAGCCTGCCCTGCGTGACTTCTACACGAACTACGAAATGCCCCTCGCCCGTGCGTTTCACCAGATCGACAAGCGAGGGATTCTCACAGACTCTTCTGCCTTGGCCATTCTTCGACGAGACATTCTCAAAGAACTCGATGAAAAGTGTGTCACCAT
>Ga0326728_10007236_pt1 | contig 28844 bp, 23 predicted proteins | sample MB3enrmetagenome_FD_207602 | JGI IMG/M metagenome (GOLD analysis project Ga0326728, IMG submission 207602) | Lab enriched peat soil microbial communities from McLean, Ithaca, NY, United States - MB31MN | ecosystem: Environmental > Terrestrial > Soil > Wetlands > Peat | place: USA: New York... | reverse complement strand
TTCACCTTCTGTGCAAGGAGGGGGAGGATCTCGTCGATCTCTTTTGTCCCTCCGACAAATGCACAGTCGAATATGCGATTCCCGGAAAGGAACTCCCGCGCCTCGCCGCAGAAGAATTCGATGTTGGTCACGCCGGCAGCCGCTGCCTCCTGCCGTGCATACCGGATCGCCTCCGGCCGGCGGTCGACCGCGTACACCATTTTTGCCACCCGTGCAGCAGCAATCGCCACTTTGCCGGTCCCGCACCCGCAGTCGAGTACACTATCGCCATGGCGGATTCCCATCTTGAAGAGGGATACCGCCATCACTTCGTCCTGTGTCGGACCGCCGGCAGGCGCTGGGTCGCCCATCTTCCCAACCTTTGTTGTGGTAAGACATTAATGCTCGTTATCTCTAACCGAGTAAGATAAAAAAAGTGTTTAAATACCGGTAGAGTATACAATCACTCATGCCCAAAAAAGCCCTTAAACCACAACCGCTGGAAGTGCCTCCTTCACTCCTGCGAGATTTCATGGATAAGTATTCACGCGGCACGTCATATGTATATCGTAGCGGCCTATTAGATTTCTTCGATTTCATTAACGGTACGCGGATCCGCGGGAGAGAAGCTACGAAGGGGGATATGATCAAGTATGAAGAGCTCGCGGCAGGTTTCATTCGCGAGAAACGGAACCACGCAGCCGACCTAGTTAGATACACCAAGCACCTTCGCGAAATCGGAGTACCACCAAAGACCGCGCATGTCCGGATTGTTGCCGTTAAGGAGTTCTTGTCACGAAACGGCTTTGAGCTTGACAAAATCGCTGAGAAGGACGTCCGGAGACTTCAGCCCAAAGGCGGCAAACGCACCGACTTTGAGTATATCGACCGAAAGATACTGGCTGAAATTCTGCACCATGTAGACTCCCGTGGCAAAGCTCTGATACTGGTTCTAGCATCAAGCGGGATGAGAATTGGGGAAGCCCTGAACCTCAATTGGTTGGATGTGAAATGCCCTGATCGGAAAGATTACCCGAACAAACCGGCATCGGCGTTTATCCGCGACAGTAAAACCGGACATAGCCGCACGGTGTTTATCAGCCGGGAAGCTGAGGCAGCACTCCGAGAGTGGAAGAAAGAATACAACGCTTATCTTGATTGGGCCACAAAACAGAGCCACAATCTTGGGCCCACTAAGGTAAAGCACGATAATGGAAACAAAGTATTTCCATTTGGTATTACAAGCACACATGCCCTTTGGGACAATGCGTTGGAAGCATCCGGATACCTAAACCATGACGATCAGACCAAGCGCGTGAAGATGAATATCCACCGCCTACGAAATTTCTTTTCTGTTCAAGTGGCATCGGTAGCCGGGCAACAGGTCAGCGAAGTTCTTTTGGGCCACACCGACAGATACGGCGGAGCATATTCGGGTCAATCGTTAGCGGGATTGGAGGAGGCATATCTGAAAGCCGAGCCAGTATTAACCATTGGGGCAACCAGCATGGAGATAGAGAAACACACCACAGAGATTGCGGCATTAAAAAGGGAGAATGAGGAATTAAAGGCGCGATTGGACAAGACCGCGAACGGTGGCGAGGTTGAAGGACTCAAAGAGGAAGTCCGGATGCTCCATGATAGCCTGCAATATGTCATGGCTAACCTACCGACAGACTTCCGAAAGAAATGGGATAAAGAAGTGGAACACGGCAGAGAAATCACCCAAAACCTGACTGTCAAAGGCAAGAAAGTCTGTCTACAATAACCTTCTTTTTTCCCTGCCTGCACGAACCCGACAAACATCCGAATGGAACCGAGCCTGTTTGGTTATCGGTAAAAATTCCTTTCCGCAACCAACATATTCGCATTTTTTGAGGGGTAGAGATTTTTTAGGGTGTGACCCCCGGCTTTTATAGACGTTTCCTATCTTGCGGTGCACGTCACAAAAATGGGAATGGGAGCGTTTTGCTAAATAAACTCGTCCGCAGCCAGGAAACTCGCATGTCAATATATGTCTTTGGGATTTCTCTTTTATTTGAGCAAAACGGGCGTCCGCTTTTAGTTGGGCGGATGAAATAGCCCATTTTATCTGTTCACTAACAATACTATCATATTTTTTTGATATCTGATCTACAAACCGACACCAAAAATCTGCAGCTTCATTTTGATGTGTTTTCGCAAGTAAATCAAGAAGTTTGTTCTCTACTTCGCGGGAAATTAAATTTTTCTCTCTGCTGTATGCGAATAATCTTTTAAGGAAATAAATCTCCGCTAATTCGTCAGAGAATTGTTCAAAAGCCTCGGAAGGATTTAGCGCCGGGACAATATGCCGCTCTTTTCTGACCAGGCCAGCCTTCAATCGGATATTAAAGCGCGTCCCAAATGTATTCATGAAGTCTGGATCTATTTCTAATATTTTTTTGATTGTTACCATGTCACCGTGTTACGCAACTGTTATACTTCTTTCTTGGTTCAAAAAGATGGTATGGTCTTATTATATATACACACAGTGTATGCCACTCCTAACTGTGAGCACTAACATTCCCGTCGAGATGTGGGAAAAATCCCACTTATGCGACATTAACAGATCCGTAATTTCACGGGAAGCGATCGGGAAAGAGATCGCACGTATCGAAAAAGCCCGGGGAACCACTCAGTCGCCAAACTGTAGTACCCCCGGAAATACCATCCCAAAGGAGGGCGATCAAGTTGTCAGCACAAGCGGATAAAACCGTTTCTTCTGAGCTGGATATCAGTTCCGAAATTTTTGCTGCTCTACCGCCCTTATATCGGGCCAAAGCCCACTCACTAGAGCGTGAAGGGCGGGTCAAGATTTTCAAGGGGGCGCACCCATGACCCGGTGTCCTGAGTTCTACGAAAAATGGGAAAAGGAACCCAACTGGTGCGACAAGTGCCCAAGCGCAGTCAGCCAGATCAACAGTTACCTCGAATGGGTTGGGGAACTGGAGACAGCTGGTGTTGACCGCGATTTCACTTTCGTGAATTTGCCTGAAGCAGTTGCAAGGAACCTATTTTCGATAAAAGATGAGCATAGCAAAAAAGAGACTGTCAAAAATCTGACGAGTTACCTCAGCCAGCCCCACGCAAAGAAGCTTAGTCGCCAGAAATTACGGAATCTCATAGTCCCCGATTCGGTAGAGTTGAGGCAACCAAAGCCGCCAGCATACGACATACAAATCCAAAGGAATGAGAAGCGCATAGCAGAATATCAGAAAAGAATTCACGAACTAGAGCAAGAGAATGAGAAGCTACGCCAGGCTCTTCTGGATGAACCCCATAAACCCAAACTAACGGATCAAGAACCGATTGCTGATACGCCGGTGTCTGTCACCATTCAGGACAGTGGTACTGGATGATGGTTGTTGTCCCGAGGGCCTCGTCAACCCCCGAAACAGAGAGGTGGCCTTCTTGCAGAACCACAAATACTTTTTGTGACTACCCCCTTATAAAAATGCAATTCGTTCATGTGACGCTAGCTAATATCTTCTTTTTCATCCGAGAAAATCCCGGTCTAACAATCACTGAGCTTCAAATGAGACTCGGATACTCGCGAGGGGCCCCGGCTCACCAAAAACCGAGACGTGAGCTCCACAACGTCATTGATATTTTAGAGAGTATCGGATACCTCCAGAAAATCCACCGGCGATATTTCATCACGCAAAAAGGGAGGGATCGTGTCTCCATTTAAGCTATTTCTTGTTAGAGAGAAGAGCGGTCACAGTCTCCCAAATACGTGCATTGCCAGTAGTGACATTTACAAAAAAATATGCGGGGTCTGAACCGTGCCCGAGCTCGAACTCCATGAGGCCATCGCGCTCGTAAACGAAGGGTTCTCCCCGTTCCCGATTAACGCTGAAAAAAAGATGCCGGCAGTAAAATTCAGTGTGGAGACCTTTGATAGTGTGGAGGCTATCATAAAGAGAAGATTCTGGAATGGTGTCGGCATTCACCTTGGCCGATCAATGTGCTGGGTTCTTGACATTGATGGAAACGAGGGATATGTCGAGCTGAAGAAATTCACCGATCAGTACGGAGAACTCCCGACCACTAGAACAGTGAAAACCGGAGGCGGTGGTATGCACTATTACTGGGACGGCTGGAATGACAAAGTGAAATCCGGTATTCTCACCCGGCATATCCACATCAAAGGCAACGTAGGCAACGCCTTCGTTGTTACACCGCCCACGCTTCACAAGAGCGGTAGCCGGTATGAGTATCTTGCTCGCCGCGCGCCAGCACCCGCACCCAAATGGCTTCTAGACTTGATAAAAAAGGACCAGAAGCCGGAACCAGTTATTAGAGAAACATATCACGGAACATCACTATCCGATGAATATGGCCTATCTTGCATGCAGATAGGAGCCCCATTAAATGCGCGGCAGACGTCTGACGGATACCAAGGCATTCACCCGTTTCATGGTTCGGAAAGCGGTTCGAACTTCACCGTAAACACGAAGAGGAACATCTGGCATTGTTTCCGGTGCGGCAGCGGGGGTGGGCCATTGGAGTTGCTCGCAATCAAGCACGCTATTATATCGTGCGATGCCGCAGGACCCGGTTGCCTTGAAGGACATTGGGCGGAGGTGTACAACGCCTTGGAGGAAGATGGCTTCAAGTCACAGAAAAACGAGGAACTCAAAGGCATTGCCGCAGATTTCCTTAAAAGAATAAGAGCGAAACCATGACGGAACCGGAGACGGTGATACTTTATAAAAGTGAAAGGATATCACCGCAGCACGCCGACTTGATAGACCAAGGTGATATACTCCGTTCCTCATTCTCAATGGAAAGATATGAAGGGCAGGGGGCATTGGACAAATACGCCTTGGGTATCGCCTATAACAAATTGTCCACAAAGAGAAAGATAGATTTACCCAGCTTGGCGAAACGCTGCCACATATCAGCCGTAAAAGAAAAAGAAGTGGACGGCAAAATCATACAGGAACCAAAGTGGGGATTGACGGCGGAAGAAGTATTAGCAGCCGATCAGATAGCGAAGAAAACCATAGCAGGAATAAACCAGTTTGATATCCAGTGGCGAAAGGACAACCCAGACGAGAGCAAAGAAGCCAAAAACTTGGAATACATCTTACAGGATCGCGGCTGGTTCACCAGAAATGGTACTTTCTACCTTGAAGTGATCGATAACACCGGCGAGGAACCAAGGTATATGTATGCGGTGAGCGGTGAGAAAGTCACCTTTGTGGACTCTCTTACCGCCAAGGAACCAAAAACGGATAATGGGGTAATAGTTGAACCGGGTTTAAAGTATGTCCCACGGCACCTACCAACCAACAAAGACGGTCAAACAATCTTTTTAGTTGGACTACCGGATGCGCAGGAACTAATGGAGATAAAAAAATCTGATATTACCGAGTTAAAAACCCAAATGATCGCGCATATCAAAAAATATGCCGATATGTCGGAATTGGATACGGATTTATCTCTCTATTATGTCCTAATGTCGTGGTTCTATCCGAAGTTAAGCACGGTGCCATATCTCCGATACCGGGCGGATATGGGCAAAGGCAAATCCCGTATGCTTGACGTTGCCGGTGATATTTCGTTCCTTCCGGTGCGTGGTTCTGGTGCGAGCTCAGCAGCCGGATTAATTCGGTTCCAAGAATACTGGCACGGCACCCTTATCATTGACGAAGCGGACTTGAAGGGGGAGAAAGATGATACCGGCGGATACACCAACGACGTTATCAAGTATCTTAACCTTGGGTTTGAGAGAAACCGACCAATCATTAAAGCTGATAAAGTAGACCCAAAACAGCAGGAGGTATTTGACCCGTTCTGCCCGAAAATTATAGGAATGCGGTCAATATTTCAAGATAACGCCACGGAGGGAAGGTGCCTCAGCATATCACCATCGGAGACAGAAAGAAAGGATATCCCGTATATCCTGCCCAAACATTACTACGATGAGGTTAAGAAAATCCGCGCGGTGATGGCGCATTATGTCCTTACTCATTGGGAAATTGTGGGAGAAAACGACCCGTATCCAACCTTTGATGATATGGACGTGGAGCCGCGACTAAAGCAACTTGGCGCACCGATAGCGAAAATATTAGACAAGATATTACCCGATGGCATAAAGGACTTTAAAACGTATCTAAAACGCCGTCAGGTTGAGGTAAAAACAGATAGGGCGCAATCGTTCCTTGGTGGAATACTTAATACCGCCTACACGATGGCAATTAATCCTGATAATCTGAGTGAGGCGGTCACCACAAAGGAGGTGGCCGATGCTCTTGGTATAAAGACCTACACCTTGACACGCACCATAAAAGACGCACAAATGGATATTGAAGTTAGAAAAGTGCCGAGAGTAACACAAACCAAGCCGGATAACGACGGCAAAACCAAAATGGTTACCCGTATGGTTTCTCAAAAGTGTATTGTGGCGAAGAGTGCCAAAGAATGGCGCGAGGTATTCAGGAGATATATTCTCATGGAGGACGATCCCGATAAACCCAAACTTAACATACCAGTGGATGATAGTTGCCCGCAATACCTCCGTTCCAACAGGTTTGTGGACAATTAGGCTCTTGTTTCTCTCATTTTGTCAGTTACGATTGTTACGGAAGTTACGATCCTTTTAGACACAGGGGAGTGTATGCCTATCTAGTACTCCTTGGGACAACACGGCAACCGCCACCGATGGCCGACCTGCTATAGCCGTCCATATATAACTATAATTAGACAAAAAATCTGGCGTTTCAGTACTAGGGACACACATACCCCCCACGTATGTTTTTGGATCGTAACTTCCGTAACTACCGTAACAAACAATATACAAACGCGGTTGTTATTTTTACCACGCACCAACTGCGCCGAGCCCGCGAGATCAGATAAAACGGGGTTAATCATACTTCCCAAGATCTCCGCATAGGAAGTATCAATCACAGCCTGAAACCTTCAAAGGAACGCGTTGGCGCTCGTCCCGGTGTGCTTGTGATACAAGAGGTCAGGCCTTTCCCACGCACCCGCCCACCAAAACATCGTGATCGCCCCACGCAGGAGGGGGGAGGAAAATTCCAGGAAAACGGTAGAACATATGTGACATCCACTAGTAGCATAAAGCGCGGAAAAATAGAGAGGAACTAAAAGTGAAAGAGATTGGCTCCGAAATTCCCTACCGTGGTTTCTCCACGGGCGGTTATGGGTTGTTCTGTATGCACCGGGCCAAAAAAATGTAGGAACAAGGGCTGGTTTCCTTACCCATAGGATGAGGGATGTGTATGCGCATTTTATGTTTAGTCCCTCCCTACAATCATTCGAGGTAAATAATGCGTGATAATCCGGAGTTAGTTTGGGAGGTATATCAAGAATTAGAAGATGAATTTCTTAACTTAATTAAATACGTCCCGTTGGATCCTAATCACTATCAGGTTTGGTCAAATCCACTTGCTAGCTTATTGAACAATATTGGCAGCAGCGTTGATTCCTTTTTTAAAAATGCGATTTTGTGCCCCTCAATAGACGATTATAGTGGTATTAACGAAATTCGAAATGAAGTACATACGCATAATATGAGTACTTATCGTAAAATTTTTAATTCTCGTTATCGTTTGGCAAATAAAAAAATTTATGAAATAAAAACATACTCATCCATTACCCCTTATTCAAATTGGAATGAACCTTCAACGCCGCAATGGTGGAAAGATTATACAGCTATAAAACACGATAGATTCCGAAATGAAAAGAAGGCAACATTAAAATCTACTTTAGAAGCGTTAGGAGGATTATTTATTTTATATTTGAATCAAAAGGAGACGATTCCAGTTCTCGTCGATCGTGATATTATCAATTCGAGAGGCCTCAGTAAATATGTTCGTAAAGATATTATATTACGTGGAGAGCCAACCCCAACTGGAGCGATAATTTATGCTAAAACCCCCCTTTTTGGCTATGTTTTTGAATGCGAGCAGTCAATTAGCGAGGAGGAAAGAAAAAGAATTCTATCCAGTTCTTTATTGTAATAGTTGCTCGATTTACAATCGGTTAATTTGATTACTACAATTTTTCAAAAATGGTCTCTCCGAGGTTTCCATTTGGCTCAATTTTTATCACTTTACCATCTTTGATTAATTGTTCAGAGACATTATATGCATCAATAACTTTTTGTTTGCTAGTTGATGGTGGCGGAAATGGAAATTTTTGATATCTTTTAAGTACATTTGTGAAACGCGAATTTTTAGAATCAAAATTCGGTTCATTGTCATTTTGTTTCGATATATTATCACTAGAGATGCAGTAAAAACCGGCATTGTTTAAATTTTCATCTAAGGCTACACAAACAGCAGCATCGTATTTAATTTCTTTTTCTTCTCCCCCTTTCTCTCTTGATAATGCCCACCCCCAACTATCGCATTCAAATCCGTCATCTTTTAATGTGGAAGTTTTCACATCAATTTTAAAATTGCCTATTCGAATATCGAAACCGAATTGTTTGCCAAAATGTTCTGGTTTGAACTCCTCTTCTTCTAATTTATTGAGTGTAATCAACTCACCAAGATATCCAGTAACAATAGATTTACTCATCCTTTCGCAATTTTCATCAAGAATTACTTCTTTTAATAATTTCATTGTTTCAATTCGAGATTTCATATATCAACTTTTTACCTTTGATATAAAGGTTTTTCAAGCAACTTACTTGTCATTCAGCATGATCAATCAACCGCAAGCTCAGTTGCTCAGCACGAAAATCTGCGATCTGGTATTATGGTTCCTGCTCTTGGGCTGAATAGTACTCTGTAAAAGGTAGGGCTTGGGTGTTGCTGAAGGGAATGGCCGTTATTTATTATAAATAGCATCTTATTGAGTGGATTAACACATCTTCTATTTCTCATGCGCGCGCTGCGAATATAGATGGAATAACTGCCTCAAAAAGCTCGATCTCCGATGTAAAAAACCCATAAAAATCTGTCATCACAAGCATACAAGCCTTCGAATTGGCTAATAGCGAATTTGGGTATTAGGGACAGGTGAGAAAGTAAAAACCATTTTTCAAATTATGACGAAGTAAGATCCTTACAAATTTGCTCAGCCTGTTGTAAAACGGTATTTGTCGCTGCCTCCTGTTTATCCGGAGGATATCCGTACTTTCTTAAAATTCTCTTAATCATGATCCGCATTTTTGCCCGAACAGATTCCCGAACAGTCCAATCAATAGAAACATTTTGTTTAACGGTTTTTACAAGATCCTGTGCAATTTTTTTGAGGGTTTCATCGCCAAGGATTTTTACTGCACTGTCATTAACTTCGAGAGCGTCATAGAAAGCAAGTTCCGATTCACTCAATCCGAGATCATCGCCCCGCTTATAGGCTTCCCGCATCTCTTTTGCGAGATCAATAAGGTGTTCGATCACTATTGCGCTTCCGATAGATCGGTTCTGGTATTTTTTAATTGTATTTTCGAGTAGTTCAGAAAATCTTTTAGATTGGATAAGGTTCTTTTTGCTACGGTTTTTTATCTCATCTTTGAGTAGTCTTCTTAGGGCTTCAATAGCGAGATTCTTATGGGGAATGTTACGGATATCTCCTAAAAACTTATCATCAAGGATGGAAATGTCGGGTTTTTTCAACCCGGCAGCTTCAAAGATGTCAATAACTTGATCTGTTGAAATGGCTTTTGATACGATCTGTCTTATTGCAAGGTCTGTAGTATCCTTACTCTTTCCCCGTTCGTGATCTGGTTCGTGTTTGATAAGAAGCGCCCGAGTTGTCTTGAAGAACGATACATCTTCCCGAATCGCTAATGCTCTTGGATCTGGAATGGCTAGGCCAAACGCTTGTATCAATCCGGTTGAGGCATCGTAAAATCGTTCTTTTCCTTTTTCGATTGAGAGAATATGATCGACTGCTGGACGCAGCATGGCAAGTTGATGTTGTCGAGTTGCAGTTAACCATCCTGACCAATCGAAACCATGGAAAAGATCTTTACAGACTGCGTGCTTGTACAGCATCTTCTTGACTGCTTCATTTATATCGAGAATCGGTTTTCCTTCACCCTTATTTGCTGTATAATCATGGACGGCCTGCCTGAGTTCTTCTGCAAGACCAAGATAATCGACAATGAGCCCTCCATCTTTTTCCGGGTATACTCGATTTACCCGAGCGATTGCTTGCATGAGGGTATGACCTCGCATGGGTTTGTCGACATACATCGTATGTAGAGAGGGAACGTCAAATCCGGTCAGCCACATATCCCGGACAATGGCAATTTTGAAATCTTCTTTTGCATTCTTGAACCGTTTAGCAAGAGTTTCCCGACGGTGTTTACTCCGGATATGTTGTTGCCATTCAGGATTATCTGATGCCGCACCTGTCATGATTACTTTGAGAAGTCCTTTATCATCAGCATCGTTTTGCCATTCCGGCCTGATTCTTGTTATCGCATTGTAGAGTTCAACACAAATCCGCCGGCTCATACAGACGATCATGGCTTTTCCTTTAACATCGCGTTCCGCCTCACGCGTTTCGAAATGTTTGATAAAATCCTCTGCTATGAGATCGATCCGCTTTTCTGAGCCGACGATTTTTTCAAGTTGAGCCCATTTGGTTTTCAGTCCTTCACGAACGTACTCTTCTTCAGTTTCTGTAACTTCTTCAAATTCCGGATCAATGTGGGGTTGTTCATTTTTGTCGAGTTGGATCTTCGGGTATCGCGCTTCATAATAAATGGGAACGGTTGCACCGTCATCGATAGCCCGCTGAACATCGTAGACATCGATATAATCGCCAAAGACCGTACGGGTATTTTTGTCAGCAAGTTCGATGGGTGTTCCGGTAAATCCGATAAAAGAGGCGTTAGGAAGAGCGTCATGAAGATATTTGGCAAATCCGAAGGATTTTTTTCCAGTTTTTTGATTGAATTTTTCCTCAAAGCCATACTGGCTCCTGTGGGCTTCATCGGCAATTACAACGATATTACGCCGATCGGATAGTAAGGGATAGAACAATTTGTCTTTTTCTGGCAGGAATTTTTGAATTGTAGTGAAAACTACTCCTCCTGAAGCAACGGCTAGCTTGCGTTTGAGGTCATCGCGGTCGACGGCTTGTTCAGGATTCTGGCCGAGAAGTTCCTTACACCGGGTGAATGTTCCAAACAACTGGTCATCGAGATCGTTTCTGTCGGTGATAACAAGGATGGTTGGATTCTCCATCTCGGGATGAAGAATTACTTGGCCGGCGTAGAAGACCATAGTCAGACTCTTTCCGGAACCCTGCGTATGCCAGACAACCCCGCATTTCCGTGAGCCTTTAACTCCCGATGCCTCAATGGTTCGTGTGATAGCTTCCCTCACGGCATGGAATTGGTGGTAGCCTGCCATCTTTTTAATAACATTTCCATCAGGGTCTTCTTCATAGACAATATAGTGCCGGATCATATCGAGGAGCCGGCGTTTATCACAGATACCCTTTATCAGGACCTCCAGCTCCGGCCTTGATGTTGGCTCAATACCATTACCGGTGATTGTTCGCCAACGCATGAACCATTCATACGGCGCCGAGATGGTTCCAACGCGGGCATAAGTCCCATCCGAGATCATGAGCATTTCATTAAACGGGAAGAATGACGTAAGTTCATCCTTGTAGGTCTGAAATTGGTCAAATGCCTTTCGTACTGTTGCCTTCTCATCGGTAGGATTCTTGAGCTCGATGGCAATGATCGGAAGGCCATTGACGAAGATAACAATATCGAACCGCCGTGTTTGCTGCCCTTCCTTGATGGTGAACTGGTTCACTGCGAGCCAATTATTATTATCCGGTTTCTCGAAATCGATGAGGCGAACAGTATCTCCGGCGGTCGTTCCATCCGGTCGGGGGTATTCCACGGTTACGCCTTTGACCAGCATCCGATGAAAATTGCGGCTGTTCTGGATGAGTGAGGGGGAGTCAGTTATTATAATTTTATGGATTACATCTTCGATAGCATTTGCCGAGATTTTGGGATTAATGGAAATGAGTGCATGTCGGAGACGACTGGGGAGGATGGGAATGTAATAATCATCTCGTTCTGCGTTGGATTCACCAGGTGCGATGGAAGGACCGTTAAGAATATTATATTCTAGGGAATCGAGCCATTCGAGAGTTATTTTTTCGATATCTGACTCTGATATTATGTTCATCATATGTTTATCCCTTGATTATACAAATGTTGAATAATCATAGAACTCCAGCTCGATCCATTATTCCGACTAATAATGATTCAAGACACATATTATGATCATCTGGATACCAAATCGTGGAAATGTTTCGTTCGGCTAAAAAATGTTCTCGATCTCGCATTTTTTCACCATCCTTTGGATCTTTCATAAAAGCAAAATGTCTGGGGAAATTTTCATCAGTTTTTGAAAGGTTGTACATTAATTGCATTGTTCGATCATTCAATAAGCTACATCCAAGAAAGAGAAGAGAATTATTTTTTAGAATTATGGACATTTCATTACAAGTTTTTGAAGTATTTAAGTAAAAACGATCATACTCTTCTTTTGTCAAAACACGTGTTCTCGGAAGCCGGAAATCGCCGTGAATTTTTAATAAGCACTGTGAACCGTCTGCACGTAAAGGACGATAATCTTCAATTCCAGTTCCATATAATATCGAATCGAATGCATTATTTCTATTTTTATAAAGATCTTCTAAAATGGTATCATAATTTGTTGTAAGAATTGTTGAAGAAAATATTTCAGGTAAAAATCTAATCGGTCCGGAAATCGCCGCTTCGTGGTCTCTTCGATAAATCTGTTCTAATTGTTCATTGAATAATCTTAACGGCATTTTTTCCAGTAAAGCACTTGCTGCATCTTCAAATGCACCTCGTTGAAGGAAAGATAATAATTTAGCTTCTTCTAGCCGAGAAAGGCGTTGTAGTCTTTTCATAGAGTCTGACCAAGTGGGTATACCGGAAGGGACTGACATTCCAGCCCCAATGAAAGGCATGACTATTTCTTTTTCTATTGCAGAGCATAAATGATCAAATCTGGCTTTATTAATGTGATTTTTAAGAATATCATCCAAATAATCTAAACGCGGAGGGAGCCAATCTTCAACGAGCCAACGATCGAATTCTTTTTTATATGCATTTTCTACTTCATCAGGTTTTATTATGGATTCAAGAATTTCATTTATTGTGAAAGTATATCCGCCAATTACAATATTTCGTTTATCATCAACTCCGACCGAAACAGATTCTAAAAATTCCTTTTTCAGGAAATCCATTAAGGCACCTCATTAAAAATTGGGATACGGATCAATCCGAATACTAATTTTGGTAATAATAAATCTCGAATTTTAGTTAGAGTGATAGACTGATCATTATTAATTTGAATCTGCTTGTTGAGTTTCATGACAATAGAATCAAATCTATCCAAAATGCCATTTGGGGGGATTAGAATTTTATTCATGTATACAAAATTTCTATTCAAACCTGGGACTGCAGAATCTGCCCCTAATGATTGGAGATTTTGACGTTGAAGTTCGTAATAAAGATAAAATAGGCTAATATGATCCTTTTTGGGAATTACGTAAAAAGTTGTATCAATTGCGAAAAAATCAGTTGTTGACCAAGTAACCGTCCCGGGATTGCCTTTTCGTCCAACAATAATTCCAGGACCATCAGCTAATTTTTCATTATGCCATCCAATCTGACCATTTGATCCGAACACTGGTATATTACCGAAAATACGATCTTCTTCTTTGAGCGCTTTCCCATATCTTAGATCGATAACATTCCCAAGTGATTTGATCGACCATCCTTTCGGTACCTCACGCCCGTCGACTACCTCAAACTCGCCCGAATACAGTGCTGCCGTTTCCACATCCATCTCTGTCGATGGCCTGTCTTCCATCTTCGCTCGCACTGGATCGAAGTTCACAAACCACGACTTGAAGATCGCCCGAGCCATCGCTTCGAGCGTTTCATTCATCTTGCGGTTGAGTTCGATTTTGTTATCAAGGGAGCCGAGGATCTGAGCAATATTGTGCTGAATTGTAAGCGGGGGGTAACATATTGGGATATTACTCAAAATCTCAGTATTTATTGATGGCATTGTTGCCCCAACTGCAATTTTTCGAATATATTCTTTAAAGGAAGGCAATCCCATCAAATAAGATAAAAAAACGGAATCTAAAACATCAGGATCAGGACGAACCCGTAAACAACGTCCTGAAAAAAGCCAGCCCACTTCTTCTTCTCGTACTAAAGAACGCCGATCAACGGATCCCACTCGACTGAAAACTATATCCCCTTTTTTCAATGAATAGCGTTCAAGGCGCTTTCTGTCATCTTCAGATACTTTAGGAATGTCTTTGTGAGATATTCGATTCTCCCCTAAATGTTCCACAGTTAATATTGGGGTACCTATCGAAACATAATCTGAATTGTGGAGTTGGCTTCCAAAAGGTCCCGTTTGTATACCAATTTCCCTGATACAGAGATCCTCTAATTTCTTTATTTGGTAGTACGCCGGAAATGTTCCGTAAGGTGTATCAATGGTATCCATTTTTCCTTCGAAGTAAATTATAATTTAATTCGACAATTCCCACTTTCAATATTCTAACGACCGTAACTTCTCTTTGATGTCCCTCTCCAACTTTTGAGAGTCTTCAAATTGAGAATTTAATATTGTTGTTAGCGTTTGCATCTTCTCCTCAAACAGCACCCCATCATCCTCCACCGCTTCAGCACCCACATATCGCCCAGGTGTCAGGAGATGCCCATTCTCTCGAACTTCCTCAAGAGAAGCACTCTTGCAGAACCCTGGCATATCCTCATATGCACCGGCTCCTTCGTCGCCCCGCCATGCATGGTAGGTATCAGAAATCTTCTGAATATCCGCATCTGTAAGATCTCGATGCACCCGGTCCCGCATTGCTCCCATCTTCCGAGCATCGATGAATAAGATTTTTCTGCGTCTATCCTTAAACCGGTGATTCGTTTTATCATGGGCAATAAACCAAAGACAAGCAGGGATTTGTGTTGAAGTAAAGAGCTGCCCAGGGAGTGCAACCATGCAATCAACCAGATCGGCATCGATAATATTCTTCCGAATTTCACCCTCACCAGATGTGTTGCTCGACATCGAACCGTTAGCAAGCACAAAACCGGCAAGACCGGTTGGTGCGAGATGATGGATGAAGTGCTGCACCCAAGCATAGTTCGCGTTCCCGACCGGGGGAATGCCGAACTTCCACCGCGCATCTTCCCGAAGTCGTTCACCTCCCCAGTCACTCATATTGAACGGCGGATTAGCAAGTATGTAATCAGCTTTTAGATCAGGATGGAGATCTCTGTGGAAACTATCAGCGTGCTCCTTTCCAAGGTCATTATCAATCCCATGAATGGCAAGATTCATCTTCGCTAGACGCCATGTCGTTGGATTAGATTCTTGTCCATAAACGCTGATGGCATCGATCTTTCCACGGTGTTGTATAATAAATTCTTCACTTTGAACAAACATTCCTCCAGAGCCACAACAGGGATCGTAAACACGTCCATTGAATGGAGAGAGCATTTCAACGAGAGTTTGCACAACACATTTAGGAGTGTAAAATTGGCCTCCCCTTTTACCTTCTGCACTGGCAAATTCACCCAAGAAATATTCGTACACTCCCCCAAGAAGATCTCGCGCTTTGCGTTTTTTATCGACAAGTGGAATTCGAGCAACGAGATTGATAAGCCCACCTAATGCCGTTTTATCAAGCGATGAACGTCCGTATTCTTTTGGGAGTACACCCTTAAGTGAAGGATTATCTCGCTCAATTGCGATCATTGCATCATCAACCATTGTCCCGATTGTCGGTTGAGTTGCATTTGCCTGAAGAGCAGCCCATCGAGAACCAGGAGGAACCCAAAAAATATTCTGGGCACGGTACTCATCCATGTCTTCCAATGCCTGTTGGCGCTGTTTAGGGTCGGGAATGAACGACTCGTGCTTTGGATTGCTGAATTCTTTCTCCAGTCTGTCGTAACATTCTTGGAATGAATCTGAGATATATTTCAAAAAAATCAGGCCGAGGACTACATGTTTGTACTCGCCAGGATCCATATTGGAGCGGAGTTTATCCGCCATCTTCCAGCATTCTTTTTCGAAGCCGAGAGGCGCACCGTTAGAAGATTTGGTTAATGTTGTCTGTGCCATAAGAATGCGATCCTTATTAGTTGATTCAATACTGATTGATAGCGTCCATGATAAGAAAATATTAACGATTGAATTTTTTGTAAATGGTAATATTAATCTTGAAAGATGCAACATCATCTTGTATCGAACTCAACTGAAGTTAAAGGGGATAATCTTTGCCAAAGCCAAGAATCTTCATAAGTCACAGCGAAAATAATCGTGAACCTACGGATTATGCGATCCGCTTATTGAATTATCTTGGATGCATCCCAGTCATTGCGGAGGAGATGCCACGCCTTAATCGAACAGTCTCCAATTTAGTCAATGATTCTATGGATACTTGTGATGCAGTAATCGTAATCGCCACTCCTGATTTGGAGGGAAACTCGGGAAAAAGTCCTTCACAAGGTGTATTGATTGAAATTGGGAAATTACAGGATAGTGAAAAGTTTAAAGGAAAATATTTCATAATTAAGGAAGAGACAGTCACTCTCGGACCTATGATCCCGGAATCTCGTTATAAATTTTCAATGTCAAATTTCAGTCACATTGCTGAAGCAATTCTAATCGAACTTGGTAGTATGGGATTTTTTAAAAACTATTACGAGATGAAAGGAAGTGAGTTAAAAATTCATGATTTAATTGAGACTCTTGCTCAATTGAAAGAGTTATTCGACAAGAATGTATTTAACAAACAAGAATTCAAGAAATACGCCGAGAAAATAATCCAGGAAATTATTGGAAGAGTAATGGGGGAAAGTATATGATCGATTATCAAATGGATCGCATTCAATATTTGACAAGAAAAGCCCAGATGGGTGTAATTACCCCCTACGAACAGAATGAATTAGCCCAATTATTGGGAAGAGATCAACAAGAGTTCAATAATCAGAATGGGTTATCGCTCCTGATTGGAATTGCTCTCGCAGCAATTGCAGCTGCAATTATTGTTGAAATATTGACTGGTGGAGAGCGATAACTGGTCGATTCATTGCCGATAAAGAAAAAGAAATTAGAGAAGGAATCGTCGTGAAGTGAATCATTCATGAATGAACAACAAGATACACATGATGATGAGGAGGACGAATACCAAGAACCAATGATAAGAATTCCTGAAAATTTTAAGAACCTGGCAGAATACGAAACTTGGCTTCATCGTAAGGTGTGTTTAACATTCACAGTCCGTGAATATGTGGGATATTTTTCGGCTGATGGAAGATACCAAGGTTGCATTCTTATTGAGCCGGATGAATATACCCTTAAACTTGAATGGAATCTTTCACCCGCTCAGAAAAACTTATTGCGTGGAAAAACCGTCACTCATAACCACCCCTCTGAAGGGACCTTTTCTTATGATGAAGTATTGACCTGTGCAGATTTACAATTCATTGAATTTAGGGTCGTTACACCATTTTTTACATATTCCTTAAGACCAAAGGATGGAGAATGGCCTCCATGGCAAGAAATTCAAAGAAGGATTGAGGATCACATACCTCCAGCGAAGTTAGAGTTATTTAAACGAGATTCTGATGCACGACATCGGTGCTATGAGTCATTGTCACACGAGGGTTATTTTAAGTATGAAAAAACTCCACGGTTCTACTAGCCCCCATTTTACTCGATTTTTTAATCTTGCGTTGTATTTTGTTTCTCGATAAGATTTCAGGTCGGCATGGCATTTTCCTCAATGTTTTGCCAAAGGCCCCCGGCCCTTCTTTTCTATAAACAATGAACCGGGGGGGGTCTATATTCAAGTTTTATCCTGTTCCGCCCACGGCATCATCTAGGGATATTACGAAAACCGCATCACTACACCTCCAACGTCCGCTGTCCCTTTAGAAGCATGCCGCAGTTTCTCTGCATGCGGATGCTCCGGATCGAATCTCGGAACGACAGCTCTTCGATGGACACGATCTCGATGATACGATCAGCCCGCTTTATTAGAGAGGAGAAGGTACTGTCGATGACCGGCGTATAGAGAATGACCAGCGAATCGCGCCCGGCATCCTTCAGCGTACCAGAGATGAGGTCGAGCATTTCCTCCGCACCATCGAATAGTGACGGGTCATGCTCGACAAGGATGATAGTATGTGCCGCCTCCCGAAGCACCGTGAGGAGCTGGTGTGCTGTGAATGCACGACGGACATCGAAATTCCCGGACGTCCGGTTGACACCCGACAGGATGTGCGAGTAGTTCCCGCAGACGTAGAGGAAGAGGAACCGCTGGAGATCCACATTGCTGTTAATGGCGGAGATCATCACCCTCTCAGGTGCGATCACCGCGTTGAAGGTGCCTGGATACAGGTTCATACCCTTGCGGATCTCGATGTGCATAGGCATCGGATAGGTCATTCACTGAAGGAGAAAAAGAACCGGACTGAGCGGAGCGAAAGTGGATGCTTATCTGAGGGTTACTTTAGTTAGAATTGATCGTGTCCCTGATAGATTTATCCCAACCATTTCTTTTAATGGCATCACAGAGAAGATCGAACTCTTCCTTCAATTTTCTAACTCCTCCACAATCTCTGAGGTAAAATTGTCCTTCTCTAACTTTTCCATCTTTATCAAGAATACCCACTGCACCACTAATATGCTCTCGACAGTCCTTATCTGCCAATACCCATCCTTTCTCCACTTGAATCAAGCTAATTTCATGTACATCTTGACGATAACATAGATACAGATGTACTCCCGCTTTCTCTTGATATTCTTGATATTCTTTTAAGTCACTTTTGTAGTCAGCATTTCTTATACGATCTCGATCGACAATTCTAATTCGAGTGATGATTCTGCCGTTTTTAATTGCTTCTTCTTGGAGAGAAAGATAATCGACTTTTTTAAGATAGGTTTTCCAAACAAGGAAGTCTATTTGGTCAACAGCATGGATAGTATTTTTCGCAGTTGTGACTATGTCAAGAAACGCTTGAAAATATTCTTTACTATTTCTTATGTCGATTGTTCCCAACTCGATTTCCGCCATGGCGTTCTTGAATGCTATCAGCGCTCTTTTGGCTCTTACAGATGTGATCCCTTCAGTTGCAAAAAGACTCTTTATTGATAATAAGTCTATAATTAAGTCCTCAATTTGCGTATCTAGGGCAGATATATGATCGGAAATGAATCTTGTAGAAGCTAGGATAAAGCTTCCAACTATTATCGCGAATCCCAATGTATCATTATTTAACAATATACGCCCAAGGCCTCCAAGGAATATCAATAGCGCGAAGGAGTACCAAATCGCTCTACTATGAGCTTTTAAGAACGCAATCAGGGACATTCAATAATCTTACTCACTTTTAGTTGTTTAAAGTCTTCGGATTGTTTATGTCCCCGAAAAAGCAACATAAACCTAGTCACGGCATTAATTGCGGCATTCTATAACTAGATTCCCAACCTCTTTCGGGCAATCTTTAAACCATGATAGAATGCAACTCCGCCAACTGGAACCCAATTAGCGGGCTTGCTAAGACGTTCATCAAGATATTCATAATCTTTGTCTAATTCTAATTTATCATTGAGTCTAATAACTATTGGAAGATGATGCTGAGGAGTATCTCGTGTATATTTTGAAAACTCCCAATTGAGATCAATTTTAGATAATTCCTTGGTAGGATCACCATGTTCATGGGATTTGAACCATTCAGGTGTTTTAATTAGAAGTAGTATAAGAATTTCAGGACGAAGATTAAACAAGTTTATGGCTATTCCCGTTAGTATTAGTTCTGCATTTTTGTTATCTAAACATTCTCTCAGATATTTAAGATTAGGCTTGTTATAAAACCAATTATATGAAATCTTACCACTGTCCGAGTTGCGAACTTCTTCATCGTTAAAAATCTCTTCTAAATATTCACGATAAACAAGATGCTTGACAGAATATTCTTTCGGTCTATCCCCATATTCTGATTCAAAAGTAGCGGCAGGAATTACGTGCAATAACTTTGGATCGAGAGCAACTTCCTTGGAACGTTCATGGATAAGAGTTCCCCATCCAGTATCCATTTTAAAGACTGTCAAAACAGAAACACCCACCAAGGCACAACGACCGAAACCATTTTTTGTCGGATCGTTATTAGCTATTTCCTCGGCAGTTTTTCGAAGAGGTAGATCGTTTATTGAAATATGATCGGAATTAGCAATTTGGGTAAAGAGTTCAAATTGGAGGGCCTCGCACGTTTTAAGCATATCAAAGTATTCAGATACACCACATTCCATTTTTAGCTGATTGTTTGAGAGGTTAATATTCAGCATTCGATAGACTTCCCCTCCATAAAGAGTAATTTTATTAGCATCTTGAAATCTCTGGAGGAGAGTAAGATTCTCTTTACCTTCAATTGCGAGATCCTGATAGTCTTCTGTTGTTTGTTCTATCAATAATTGACCAAGAACTGAATCTACATCATTCCATTGTTCTTCAGGAGCTGGGAATAAAATGACGGGGAGATTCAAGTTATTGAAACGATATAAAGGATAAATTGAATTTGAATATCTATCAACAAACTGGTATATTATCGATTTATCTTTTGCAACACTTTGTAGTTTATGTCGTTTCTCCCATGCCTCTTCTATTCTCTCTCTCGCCATTTCTGTTATGACACTATCTAAAAAGGGATCTTTGAATGAAAAATTTCCATCTTCAAACAATTTCTCAAAAGAGCTAGGGGTTACCATTTGTAACGATGAGCAGATACTACAAGGGAGATCAACAATATGCTTACAACAATCTTTCAAGTTCTGATATCTATCTCTCTTATACAATTTAAGATAATCTTGTTCCTTAGGCGATAAACAAGCAGTTGAATCAATACTAATTTTTATGATCCCTCCTTCTATACCAACATCTTTAATCATTTTGTTTTTGTGATGTATAAGTGACTCAAGAAAAGGAAGCATATCACGAAATAAATTAGAAATATCTTCCGGGAACGAGTTATCTTCAATGCTAGTTTTTATGCAATCACATAATTTTTCATCAACGTTATCACTATCTATCTCTTTTAATATTAACTCGATTTTGGTTTCTTTACCAATTTGTTCTTTTATTGCTCGCAGTTTTTGTACTCTCGGTGTAATTTCATGCATCAAAACAGTAAAACTATCTCCTGAATAATACGTAGAACACCTGTTTGTTAGTTGATCGAGATCATCTACTATCCGAAGGAGAGCAGAAAGATATCTTGTTCTAATGTATTCGTCACGGTAACGTTCATTAAGTGAACATTTTTCTAAATCCCAAAATTGATGGTATCGACATATTGTTCCAATAATTTTCTTTAATTCATTATCAATAGGAGCAAATGGACTAGTTAGGGGCTCCTCAATGCCCGCCACTAATCGAATGATGGGGGCGGGATTTCTAATGAAATAGTCACTAATTAATGAATGATACTTTCTTAATGTTTCGAAATCTCTTACTATTTCTACGTCAACAGAGGACATTGTTATTGCATTAATTATTGCATCAATTTTTTCTGTTTCGAGATATTTCCTTAAATAGGACTTAAATCTCTTTTTCTCACTTGCAGAATCTTCTAGGTACGCTAAATTTTTTGACATACCAATATCATGAAGCCATATTGCGCAACAAAAGGAAAATTTTTCAAAATCGGTTAAACTGTTAAGTATTTTTTTATTATCGTAAATCAATCGATTTGCAATTACCCAAACATTTTGTGCATGTACGATACCATGGTCAACGTAGTTTTTAATATGGGGAGGGTAATAAACCGTATTGTTATTATAAAATTTTAAAATATCTCTAAGTTTATCTCTGCAATGCTTATTAGAAAAATTACCGCACAAGGGTATTCTAGCAAAATTATCCTCATGGAAATTTAAATAAGGGTGTTTTTCATTGATTGTCGGCATAATCCCCCTTTAAAACCGGATGAATTATATCTTTTGTGTTTTAATAATTTTATTCCTTTCAGGGTGCAGTTGCGTTAACGGGACTTAATGGAGATGGTATCATCGTCACCCCTCAATGTTGACTATTTACCATCAATATGGCAGCATCATCCCGCAGGCCGGGCAGTACTGCCAATGCCCGCACTGCCTCCACTTTCACACCCCCCAAACCTTACTTTCATCCCACCCGCTTCCCAGTGAGATTTATGGCAAACCTATACACGAGTTGCCGGGTCACCTGTCACCACTGCCATCATGAATGGACGTACATGGGATCACGACTCGCCAGCTTGGAAAGATCAAGAAGGCCGGTGAAAGTGGCATGTCCCCGGTGCCATAATAGGGTGGTGATGGATGCAAAGAATGCGGTGTAAGATTCCCATTAAGTCCCGTCAATGCACCGGAACCCCCCAGCACAAATGTTAAATTCTCTCTTGTTGAGAACCAACACAAAATGAGGAGATACCACATGTCATCAAAACTTATGGAGTACTTCAACAGGTCACCAAGGATCGGAACGCTCAGCACCGCTGACAAGGGAGGGAATGTCGATTCCGCCGTTTTTGGCTCGCCCCAGATGATCGATGAGAAAACTGTTATCATGGGGCTGGGAAAGAACCGCACGTTCGCCAATCTTCAGCAGAACCCGCATGCCGTCTTCCTGATCATGGAACCGTCAGCAGACTTCATGGACTGGAAGGGGATTCGCGTCTACCTTACGGTACAGAACATCGCGACAGTCGGGCCGGTGTTCGATACTTTCAAGGTCCGGATGGCAAAAAATGTTGGGGAAGAGGCGGCGAAGATGATCCATGCCAAGGTGAGTTTCTCGGTAACTGAAGTCCGGCCGCTCATTGACATGGGCCAAGGATGGGAGGAGTCGATATAGGTTTCATCAGTGGCTCTGATAAGGTGCCGGTAATTAGCTCATTTCGGGGTGAATGATATGGAATATAATGAAAGCGGTTCTGGTGCATTATCGGGATTTAAAGAATATCCTACTGTCGTAAGTTATTGTCAATAATTATTTAAAAGTCCCTCCAATGCACCAGAACCGGTGTGTCTTCCTTGGTCTCCGCGAGCACCACAAGCGCATGACCGGGAGATAAATCTCCTTTTTCAGCCTTTTTTTGTTAAACGGAGACCAAAATGACCTGAAAAGGTATTTATGGTGCCGAAACACGATATTGCTCATGCCAAAAAAGCCCATAATGGGCTTATTTTGGTAAAAGGAGGAAAATATGGCAACAAACGAAACAACTAACCGACCGACCAAGATGAGAGTTTGTAAGAAATGCAAAATCGAAAAACCACTATCACCTACCTACTACTACCGTCTTGGCGATGGGTTTGAAAAGGTATGCAAAGATTGCCGGAACGACCGACCAAACAGCTACCTTCCAAAATCCACAGAACCGGCACCAGAAAAGAAAACACGGAAGCGGGAGACTGGCTCAGTTGAGCGGAAGCCGCGCAAAACCAAAAAATCCTAAAATCTCTTTTAGATACCTTCCCACGGTGACGTTCCGAACCGTACCATGCGTTTCCTTGACAGGTTCCGGACGTGGGATGATATTTTCTATGATCGTTCTTGGGAGACGCTGGTTGTCGATCTAATCTTTCTGCATCTGCCAGCAGTCCGATTGGTGCACTCTGCCTTGATGTTCGAGACGCTGCACTTCTTTTTATTCATTTTTTAATTTTCAAAAATCAAATTTTGGCTCTGTAGAAATGCTCAGTTCTCTGAAGTAAAAATCGACCACAAAAACTAAGGTACAGTGCCTCCTTATTTTGTTATGCAGTGTTCATATAAGGAGACACTGTACCTTAGCTTTTTCGGTCGTCGGTAAAAGGGTGATTTAGACTAAGTTTTCTATAGAGCCCAGAAATGAAAGACTTTAAGTAACTCATTAAGAGAAAATGTTGTTGAGCGGGTTTAGATTAGGCACACAACGCAGTACATCTCATCAGAATATCTTCGTTGAGGTTGAGGTCTTTAGTAACTTTTTTCACGATTTCGTCATTAAACAGTTCCTGATATTCTTCATTTATCTCTGATTTATTCGTTTCATTAAGATTTCCTATTAATCCAATTTTTTGAGGATAATCATGAAGATATCGTGCAAGGAGTGGCCATCTCATCATGAGTATAGTCCAGAGTGCAAGGCGATTGGGATCTATATTTAACTTCAATAAGATATTCAAATTTTTGTTAATATCCCAGCTGTTTATAAAACGTTTCATAGCGCGAGGGTTTGATTCGAGACATGGTGCAAAAAGTAGAAGACGGTGCTCATGCTTCATCTCCTCCAAGGATGTTGTTTTAGCGATCTGGACAATTGCCTCTTGTCTAAAGATACGTTTTTCGTAATCATTAGAAAAAGACTGTTCTATCTCATTTATTGTTTTATCGTCTAATAAATCCCATTGCAATCCTTTCCTTATGATTTCACTATTTGCTTTAGTTCTTGCTTGGCTATCAAGTTCCTTCCAATCTTTTTCTTCAGGTTTCGTTTCCAATAGAAATTTCAGGTAATCCTTTTGCAATTCCAAAGTGAGCGATGGCATAGGAACCGACATCTGGAAGGCTTTCTCAATAAAGAGATGCTCCATTGGCCGGCCAGGTTCTTTCACGCCATTACTGAATTTTTTGTAAACTGCTTTATAGCTCGCATAAAGCCAGCGGCGATCGGCTGCTATCACAATTACTAATGGGGTTTCCATAAACAACGTCTGAATTCCTTCTAATAATGCAACGACATAAGATGCATCACAACGATCCAAATCATCGATAAATAATGCGATTGGATGGGAAATTGATGCCGTTGAGACAATCTGTTTAATTCGATCTTTAACTTTTTCCCGTTCCTTTTTCGAGATTTCATCTTGTTTCATCGTTGTCAGGGATGAATCAGGCATTAAATTGCTAACCAATACATAAAATATACCTGCAATCGTTGTAAGGATAGTTAAAGTTGTACTAATAGGATTTACTTCATCTGCAAAACCTCTCAAAAAACTCTCATTGGGAAAAGTTAAGTGAATTATATAAGATATCAAAGCAATCGCGGCAAAAGTTAACACGCCTGCAATAAGGTAGGTGCTTTTAGAATTCAAACGATAAAAATATTCAGAGATCTTACTAGTTATTTCTATATCTTTTTTAGTATCTTGGAAAATTTTATCCATTATTGCCCACCAAGGAGGGTTCCGATGCTGTTCACGCCAAGCATTGAACCACACAACTTTCCAATGATTGTTTTCTTGTTTCTTCTGGTTGTTAGGCACATTACTTTCTTGAGTTTCATTATCAAGTGTTCCTTCAAGAGATTTACCAAGAATATTAAGAAGTGATGTCTTACCTGATCCCCATGACCCATAAATATGTACCATAAACAGATGTCCGGAAGATTTTGTATCTGTGGATCGCACGTCAGAATTATAAATTTGTTTAATTCGGACTGCTAGGTATTTGGCAAAACCAGTAGATCCAAGGAAATCATAATATGGTTTATCTATTGGGTTATCGGATTGGGGTTTTGTCACATCTGTCAATTCTGACGAAGTTTGTATCTTTTCTGGCTCTTTCGGTTCTGGCTTCACTACATCAGAAATCTCACGACCCACAAATGGTGAAATATAATTCGAAATATTCCATTGAAATGTCTCGGGAGGCAACCAACTTGGAACGTTTCTCTTCTCTATTCCAATCCCAATATTTACTTCAATGAAGAGTGGTCCGCTTTGGTACCATTGATCAGGATAATGATAATTAAACTGTAAAAATCCATAATAATAAGGGAGTTTTGGGTTCGGATCATGGTTCATCGGCACTTGATAACGGCGGAGTGTTGGGAAACTATTACTTTTATCAGCCATATATTCCTTGTATAGCATTTGGGATGGTGCCTCACCACCTTCTTTACTGGGAAAACCGAGAGGTAAAACATAGGAATTATCGGTTTTATCGGTATCCCTATACATAATCGCAATGATAGACGGACGATCTGGCATATCGGCTTTCACTTTTACAAAAAGCCGGTAAATATATTTTTGAGCATTGTACTCCATCTGGAAGGGACCTTTTTGGTAAGACTTTTGAAAAATAGATGTATTGTCTTGCGCTTGTCCAGTTTGGACATCATACTCTGCAATTGTAAATCCGACGAATTCCACCAAAGGCTCCATGGGGAAGCATTTTTTTTAAAATATATAATCCTATCCGTTAAATTTGTTCATAGTACGGCTCTGTAGAAATCATGAGGATAAGCGAGAGACCGTTTCACCCCCCACCTCCACCTCATCATTATCTGGAAGTCCCCCGTAGAAACAGCATCTTGGTATCCCTCTGGTGCATGGAGAAAAATACGATATCTGAGCTGGCGGGCAGTGGCGATTAATCAATCCTTTTGCATCTGTCCGCAGTCCAGGCACATTCAGGCAAGCGACAGCATCATCCCGCATACCGGGCAGTACTGCAAACGGGATTTTAATTTGCATCGTTGTCTGGCAAGATCATTCCGCACTTTTCGCAATACTGCCACTTGATCGCTTTCCATGCCTGCTTGCCATCCTTCGTGATCTTGACATGTGCGCGGTGCATGGCTCCGTGACCATTAGGACATTGCTTGGAAGGGCGCTTCATAATATAGTATACTATTTTTGAATTTAAAAATTTAATCGGACAAAGAATAGAGAAGATTTCAAGCAACCATGGAATCTTCAGAAAACTGTTAATACATACATACCGTTTTTCTTAATGCTCGTTTTGACGGAAGAGCGTCCCCCACGCTATCATCGCGATTGGCTCATGACCACGTGGGTGGCAGGACAAAACCGGAAAACCATCAGCTGCGCCAATGCCCCGATGACAAGATGCCCGGACCCAGGTGCCTGGAAAGCCTTCTGATGTTACTCCTCGTACGGGATGAGGTCCGCCTGTGTCGGATCATACAGCCGGACCACGTCGCCGATCACGATCACGGCAGGCGGTTTTACGCCTGCCTGTTTGGCCGTTTCATCGATGGTCGCCAGAGCGCCAAGGGTTACCTTGCGATCCCGGCGCAGTCCGCGTTCGATGATCGCCACCGGCGTTGTGCCGGCCTTCCCGTTCTGCAGGAGCGCGTGTGCGATCTTCCCGAGATTGGCCACCCCCATCAGGATGACGATCGTCCCCCGGCTCTTTGCCAGCAGCTGCCAGTCCAGTGCCGGCTCGGGTTTCGTCGGGTCCTCGTGGCCGGTCAGGATGGTCACCTGCGAGGCATACTGCCGGTGCGTGAGCGGGATCCCGACCGAGGCCGGCACCGCGAGCGCACTGGTAACCCCCGGCACCATCTCGACCGGTATGCCGGCGTGCCGGAGCGCCTCCATCTCCTCCCCGCCCCTGCCGAACAGGAACGGGTCGCCGCCTTTGAGCCGGACCACGCGTTTACCTTTTTTTGCGCGGTCGATCATCAGCACCTCGATCTCGTGCTGCTCCAGCGTGTGCCTCCCGCCATACTTGCCGCAGTCGATCTTCTCGGCTGTTTCCGGCAGTGTGGCGAGGATCTCCTCTCCCGGCAGCTGGTCGTACAGCACGACCTCTGCCGATGCGATGATCTCCCGTGCCCGCTCCGTCATCAGCCCGGCCCCGCCCGGACCGGATCCCACAAGGTATACCTTACCGCTCATAGCTGATCCCCAGTGATGTGTACGCTTCCCGGATCAGGGGGTGTGCACGGGCATGCAGGGCTTTTCCCTGTCGCCGCGCCTCTTCGATCGTCGCCACATCAGTCTCGATGCGCTCGCCCCGCTTCCCGTCCAGAGAGAGAATCTCGGCAGTCAGGTGCCCGGCCCCGCAGTAAATGCCCATGGGGGTGTAGCATCCGGCGCCGACCTGCTCCATTACCGCCCGTTCGATAGCGACGTCCGTTCGGGTCTGCGGGTGGTCGAGGGCAGAGAGCTCCTCCATCAGCGAGGGGTCGGTCCTGCTGACCACTACAATCGTCCCCTGGTTCGGGGAGGGGACAAACGTATCGGTCGGCAGCCGCTCCCCCCGGATCTCGATCCCCAGTCGTGTCAGGCCGGCCTCGGCAAGGAGGATTGCATCGTAACTCCCCTCGTTCAGCTTCCGGATCCGCGTGTCCACGTTGCCCCGCAGATCCATGACAGCCAGGCCCGGGTCATGGCGGAGGAGCTGCGCCCGCCGCCGTGTGCTGGAGGTCCCGACAACTTTTACGGCCGCACGCGAGTCCCGGTATGCAAGAAAGTCAGCCGGTGAGTCCCGTTCCAGTACGGCGGCGGTGATGAGGCCAAACGGCCGGACAGCCGGGATGTCTTTCATGCTGTGGACGGCACAGTCGATCCTGCCATCGAGGATTGCGTCGTCCAGCGCCCGTACAAAGACCCCCTGCCTGCCGATGGCGTGGAGAGGTACCGAGGTATCCGCATCGCCATGCGTCGTGATGATCTTCTGCTCCGTCCCGATGCCGAGTGCTGCCAGCCTCCTGCAGACTGTCGCAGTCTGGGCAAGCGCAAGCCTGCTCCCCCTCGTGCCAATGGTCAGAGACATTCCGTATAGACCTGCCCGATTGCCGCGCAATCATCTTCCGTGTGTGCAGCGGAAAGGAAATTGGTCTCGAACTGTGATGGCGGGATGAAGATCCCGTGCGCGAGCATCTTTGCCCAGAATACCCCGAACGCTGCCGTGTTGCACTCTTTAACCTCGCGGTAATCCCGCGGAGGTTCGTGCCGGAAGAAGTACTTGAACATCGAACCGAGCCGGACAAAGCTCCCGCCGGCATCGCGGGGAAGGGCCTCTTC
>Ga0326728_10007233_pt1 | contig 28866 bp, 28 predicted proteins | sample MB3enrmetagenome_FD_207602 | JGI IMG/M metagenome (GOLD analysis project Ga0326728, IMG submission 207602) | Lab enriched peat soil microbial communities from McLean, Ithaca, NY, United States - MB31MN | ecosystem: Environmental > Terrestrial > Soil > Wetlands > Peat | place: USA: New York... | reverse complement strand
TACTACGCCGAAGTGATCGACCTTGGCCCCTTCGACGCGCCGTGGATACAGGACGGCGAACACCTCCGCTACTTTTGGCTGCGCCATCGCAAGCGCACCTACGCGGCCGACTGGCCGGAGTTCAAATCCTGGCACTGATTCTTGGTGCGAATCGAGCCGGCGGGTGGAGGCGGGGAGTCTGCAAGTTGCTATTGGAAGGTCTTCTCCAGGAACCTTCGGCTGAGCCACCTGCGAGCCGGCAGGTCGCAGAGCTTGAAGCTCAAATATGCAATGGCGACAGAACCGAACAGGAGCAGGACGCCCCAGGGGGCTCCCTGGGCCGGTGTGATCTTATCTCGGACGACCCAGGCTGTGTAGACGTAGATCAGGGGATAGTGGGTGATGTAAAGCGGGTAGGAGAGATCTCCGAAGAAGCGGGCGACGCGGATGGAGATTCCGTCGACGTTCTTCTCTCCCGCGCCGATGGCGACGATGATCGGAAAGACAACGATTACGCATAGCGCCTCATAGAGACCGTTGATCCAACGGTGCTGCATGTCGCCGAATCGCGGCAGTGAGAGCGCGACAACCAGAAGCAGGCTGCAGGTGGGGAAGGCGCCTTTGATGCGAATGCGCTTTCCCAGGCGCATGAGCAGGATGCCCGCGAAAAACGGAAAGAGCAGACGGGCGAAACCGATATTCAGTTGACGCGCGTTCAGAATCCACCCGCCGACCAGGTCGCCGCGGAATCCGAAGATGGCGTGGTGCAAGAGCAGCGCTGCGGCGAAGAGCACAAATATGCCGAGCACGCGATTGGAGAGCTTGCGAAGACCGATGGCATAGAGAATGTTCCCGATGTATTCGAGGAAGAGCGACCATGCGGGTCCATTGAGGGGATGCATCTCGCGCCAGCCGCGAATGTCGGCGGACGGGGGCAAAGGGACGAGGGTACATCCGACCAGCATGACGAGCAGCATCTTCCATACTGGAGTTACGGCGACAAGCGGAAAGGCTGGGCCCTGCTGGAGATAGAAGAGTGCAGCGCCAAAGAGGCTACCAAAGACGACCATGGGCTGGAGGCGAATGAGACGCCGCTTGTAGAACTCCCACTGGGTCATGCGGCCCCAACGTTCGTCGTACGCATAAGCGATGACGAAGCCGGAGAGAAGGAAGAAGAAATCGACCGCCAGATAGCCATGGTTGACGATCTGCTTTGCAGAGCTGCCGCCGTTAAATGTCTCAAAGAGGTGGAAGACGACGACCATGAGCGAGGCGACGCCACGCAGTCCGTCGAGGACGACGTAATGACTCTTCGCCGGTTTGATGGCGGTTGATGAAACAGCGGCCGAGCTGGTGCGCATCGCGTTCCACAAAGAAATCATGATAGTTGCCTGAGGCAGAACTGCCCTTCAAGCCGGATATAAGCGCCATGCTACATGCTCAAACGTGGTTTCCATGGTGACGTGATCGAGATCGTCGGAGCGAGGACAGTCCTTCGTGGTCAGTTGAAGGGTGGCGGGTTGAGAGCCGATCTCTCCCGGGTCTCAAAATCGGACCCCCACCCCACAAACGAAGACCGATCTACACCCCAATGAGTACAAATCGCTGGTTGAGGCCCCGGTGTTCTTGGGGGCACAGGACTCCGGGGCATCCAGCGTGAGTGGGGGAACAGGCTTCTCACCGTCTCCCCCAGGCTCATCCGCCCCGACCTGAGCAATTCCAATTCCCGAACCGGGGCAGGCCCCTCATTTCAAGGCTTTGCCTTGATCATCTCGACCAATCCCTGCACGACCGCGTTCTCCGCGCAACCGGGTTTGAGCGAGCCAGTCTTGATTTGGCCGGGATTGGCGTAGGTCGCGTCGTCGAGTATATAGCCCGCCGAACCGCTGTTCATGCCGATCATGGTGGACTGGGCAAGCGGAGACGCGGCCTTGAATTTCTGGCCGATCACGGTGCCCACGCTGCCGCCAACGCCGGCCACGGCAATATCGCCGATGCGGATGACGTGAAGAGGAATCTGGATCGCAGGGCCGTCCTCAACCGTGGTCTTCCCAGTGGCCCTGTCGCGGGTCCGTCTCTGGCTCGGGCAAGCCACGGTTCTGGCCGCCGCGGAGATCTTCACTTCGGCGACGCCCGGCTTCATGGCGTCGGCCGTTGTGAGCGCTTCCTTGGCCAGGATGCTGCCCAGCACATCCACCATCTCCCATGCAGCCGCGCCCTCCTTGATGGAGGGGAGCTTGCCCACAGCAATTGGGGTCGAGCGGAAGATCGGGCGTTGATCGCCGTCTGCGCCGGGCGCAAAGAGCGTTACCGGAGCGCTGGTGGACTGCTTCTCGATCAGTTGCGCCGCTGTTCCCAGCAGATCGCCGCCCACCTCGGCGCCGTTGTCTCGGGTGACGTTGTGCAGCATGGTGGAGCCCGGCACGCCGAAGTCGATCAGCAGCGCGATCGGAGTACCATCCACCCCGTCAAAGCGCACGACGTCCAGGCTCTTGTCGGAGGGGCCGACAGGATCGCCCTCGCCGGCTTCGCCATCGTGGACATTCACATATCCCTGGCCGCGGGCAAAGGCCACGCGCGCCGGGCGCATTTGTGCTCTGGCCTGGCGGGCTGCTTCCGCCGCGCCCCCAATCACCCGGTTAAGCTCCCGCGTCCACTGGGCATCTTGATCGGGGTTCGGAGCAGGCGGTGCGCCATTCTGCCCGCCGGGTGCGGCGCCGGGCGCGGCGGGTGGTGGGCCCGGCATCGGGCCTTCGTGGTAATACATCGTGGGTTCGCTGTGCGTGTGCGAGGCGGCAAGGATCAGATTCGCTTCCGGGATACCGAGCGCCTGAGCAACGGTGCGCTGGAACTCCGCCGACTTGGGAATCTCCGTCACATCCACGATCACGATCGCCGCCTGGGTCGATCCGTCGTCGACGACCAGCGCCCGCGCATACAACGGATCGTGGACGCCCACATACTGCGGCATCATTCCCCCGGAGTGGACGAGGGGGAAGGGGAACTCGTTGGCTGGAGGCGTAATCTCAACCCGCGCGGCTCCGGCACGCAGATTGCCGGATTGTGCCCCTATGGTAGCTGTAGCGCAGGCTGCGGCAAGAACAAAACCCAGGAATCGCTTAGACATGATTACTCCCTTTCGATTCGAAGCTGCCCCGCGGTGCGGCGCTTCAACAGACGCGGTCGCCTCCAGAATATGCCCCGGGCGTCATTGTCGCCATTTTCATCAACACTTTAGCCGGTCGCTTCGATCGTTTCTGATGGGTACCAAGTATGTTGACGAAGGCAGGAGCGATATTGACGCAGGCGCGCGGCGCTTTTTCTCCTCTGGCTTGGCAGTCGGGTTATTCGATGAAGAGATGACGGGAATTCGCTTTTTGAGAAGATGCGACATCGGGATTCTTGGAGGAACCGCCGCCGGATTTGGGAGGTTCGACGGCGGTGGTTTTGTGGCGCGAGGCTTCCAATTGTTCTTGACAGTCCGGAAGCGGATTCGATAGAAATAGAATGACCCGCAATGCAATACAACTGTATTGCTAGTCGGTATGACTCGGGGATCGCATCCGGGCGCTGAGCGAAGGCGTGGAATTGCTCGTGACAGAAGCTGGACCGCGCGATATGGTCTACGGAGCGCTCTTGTATCACGATTTTTTGAGTGACTGTAGCCGTTGAGCGAATGCTCGAAAGCTGGAGGGGATCGAATCGTGTCAACCCGCCGGGAGTTTGTGAAAGCGTCGGCTGCCGCAGCGTTGTGGACGGTGGGCTGCCGGAAGAAGACCGCCGCCGACCGGGTGGTAAAGATCGGCTACGTGGGTCCGTTTACGGGGTCGCTGGCGGCCTTTACCGAGCCGGACGGGTTTGTGCTGGGGCGGATAAGGCGGGCGATCGGCAGCGGGCTGGTTATCAACGGGCAGTTGCATCCGGTGGAGATTATCGGCAAGGACAGCCGCAGCGACCCGAACCGGGCCGCGGAGGTGGCGAGCGAGCTGATCAAGCGCTACAAAGCCGACATTCTGGTAACGGCGCACACGCCGGAGACGGTGAGCCCGGTGAGCGACCAGGCGGAGATCAACGAGGTTCCCTGCGTGACGACCGACGCGCCCTGGCAGCCGTACTTCTTTGGGCGCGGGGGCAAGGTGGACGAAGGGTTCGACTGGACCTACCACTTCTTCTGGGGCGCCGATCAACTGGTGGATGTGTACACCAATATGTGGGCGACGGTTGAGACCAACCGGGTGGTGGGCGCGCTGTGGGGCAACGATAATGACGGCAACGCGTTTGGCGACCCGAAGACGGGGTTTCCGCCGGTGTTTGCCGAGCGGGACTTCAAACTGGTGGACTCGGGGCGATTTCAGTTGGACATTAATGACTTCTCCGCGCAGATTGGCGCGTTCAAAAATGCGAACGTGGAGATTCTTACCGGAGTGCTGCCGCCGCCGGCGTTTGCGACGTTCTGGAGCCAGGCGGCGCAGCAGGGTTTCCGGCCGAAGGTAGTTACGATTGCGAAGGCGCTGCTGTTTCCCGCGGCAGTGGAGAGCATCGGGCCGCGCGCGGACAAGTTGACGACCGAAGTTTGGTGGTCGCCGCACCATCCCTTCCGGTCGGCGCTGACTGGCCAGAGTGCGGCCGAGCTTTGCGCGGACTATATGAGGGAGACGGGGAAGCCGTGGACTCCGCCGCTGGGGTTCAAACATGCGCTGTTCGATGTGGCGATCGATGTGCTGAAGCGGGTGAAGGATATTGATTCAGCGGAGTCGATTCTTTCAGCGGTGCGGGCGACGAATACGACCACGGTGGTGGGTCAGGTGGCCTGGCGCGGCAAGCCGGTGCGCAATGTGTGCACGACGCCGCTGGTGGGCGGGCAATGGGTGAGGAGCGAGGACGGGCACTTCAACCTGAAGATTGTGAACGACAAACACGCTGAGGAGATTCCGGTGGAGACCGCGCTTCAGCCTATCGACTACTCCGGAGCGTGACGGATGGAAGTGCTGCGGATTGAAAGCCTGAAGAAGAGCTTTGGCGCGATTACGGTGGCCGATGGGATCGACCTGAGCATTGGCGCGGGCGATGCCGTGGGCATTATCGGGCCGAACGGCGCGGGCAAGACCAGCTTGTTCAACCTGATCGGCGGCAACCTTCAGCCGGATGCGGGGCGGGTCTACCTGCTGGGCAAGGACGTGACGGCGATGGGCGCGGAGAAGCGCTGCCGGGCGGGGCTGGGCAGGACGTATCAGATTCCGCAGCCGTTTGCGGGGATGACGGTGTTTGAGAACTGCCTGGTGGCGGCGACTTCGGGTGCGGGCAAGCGCGAGGGGAAGAGCTACGACGATTGCGCGCGGGTGCTGGAGGAGATGCATCTGCTGGCGAAGGCGAATGTGCTGGCCGGGAGTTTGACGCTGCTGGAGCGCAAGGCTCTGGAAGTAGCGCGGGCGCTGTGCTCGGAGCCGCGGGTGCTGCTGCTCGACGAGATTGCGGGCGGGCTTACGCCGGCCGAGGCATCGGAACTGGTGGAGACGCTGCGTGGCGTGAATCAACGCGGCGTGGCGATTGTGTGGATTGAGCACATTGTTCATGCGCTGGTGGCGGTGGTGAACCGGCTGGTGGTGATGAACTTTGGGGCGAAGGTGATGGAGGGCGCGCCGGCCGAGGTGATGGCGAGCGCCGAGGTGAAGCGGATCTACATGGGAATGGAGGCTGCCTGATGCTGCTTGAAGTCTCCAATGTGAACGCGTACTACGGCGATTTTCAGGCGCTGTTCGGGGTGAACCTGCACGCGGAAAAGGGCGAGGCGGTGGCGGTGATCGGCGCAAATGGCGCGGGGAAATCGACGCTGCTGAATGCGATTGCCGGCAATGTTACGACGCGCGGAGCGATTCAGTTCAACGGCGAAAAGCTTGCGGGGTTGAAGCCGTGGGCGATTGTGACGCGCGGGGTGACGCTGGTTCCCGAGGGGCGGCGGCTGTTCTCAAGTTTGACAGTTGAAGAGAATTTGCAGATGGGCGCGTACGCGCGCAAGGGCAGCGACTGGGGACTGGCCGAGGTGTACGAACTGTTTCCCAAGTTGAAGGAGCGGGCGCGGCAGCCGGTGACTGAGTTGAGCGGCGGCGAGCAGCAGATGGTGGCGATCGGGCGCGCGTTGATGTCGAACCCGGCGCTGCTGATGTGCGATGAGCTTTCGCTGGGACTTGCGCCGGTGATTGTGCAGGACATTTATGCGACGCTTGGGCGAGTGCGGGAGCGCGGTGTGACGCTGATTGTGGTGGAGCAGAATGTGCAGCAGGCGCTGAAGTTTGCCGATCGGGTGTATTGCTTCCAGGAGGGCCATGTGACGCTGGAAGGTGAGGCGCGAAAGCTCTCGGCGGAGGACGTTTCGCAGGCGTACTTCGGAAAGCGGGGTGCGGCATGAAGGCATTTGTAGACAGCATCCTGTCGGGAGTTTTGCTGGGCTCGCTGTATGGGCTGTTTGCCTCGGGGCTCTCGCTGGTGTTTGGCGTAATGCGGCTGGTGAACGTGGCGCACGGAGACTTTATTGTGCTGGCCGCGTTTCTGGCGCTGGCCTTTCAGCATGTGACGGGGATCGGTTCGCCATTTGTGATGCTGACGATTCTGGTTCCGCTGATGTTTGTGCTGGGGTATCTGCTGCAGCGAGCGGTGCTGAATCCGGCGCTGGGGCCGGATATTTTGCGGCCGGTGCTGATCACGTTCGGGCTTTCGGTGATTGTGCAGAACGGATTGTTGCAGGCGTTCTCGGCGGACTCGCAGAAGTTGCAGGGGGGAAGGATCGAGACAGCGAGCATTCCGCTGGGCGGGGGACTGGCTGTTGGCACACTGCCTCTGCTGACGCTGGCCGTGGCCGTTGCGGTGATTGGTTCGATGCAGTGGGTTCTCTATCGGACGCGGTTGGGCCGGGCGTTGCGGGCCACGTCGGACGATCTGACGACGGCGGGGATGATGGGCGTGAACACGCCGCACCTGTTCGGCATTGCCGCTGGCATCGCGATGGTGACGGTGGCGGTGGCCGGCGTGTTTACCGGCGTGCGGGCGAGCTTCGATGCGTCGGCGGGGCCGGCGTGGCTGATCTTCGCGTTTGAGGCGGTGATTATCGGCGGCTTGGGCTCGCTGTGGGGCACGCTGGCGGGCGGCATCATTCTTGGTATCGCGCAGGCGGTGGGGGCGTACATCTCGCCGGCCTGGCAGATGCTGGCCGGGCACGTGGTGTTTCTGGTGGCGCTGATGTTCTTTCCGCGCGGGTTGTTCCCGAGGAGGAGCGAATGAGCGCGAAGATGACAAAAGTCGTTCAGAGTTCGCGGACCTCGCGGGTGGCGGGCTTGGCGGCGATTGTGCTGGTGCTGGCGCTTTTGTCGGCGGCGGGATGGGCCGATCGCGGCACGCTGTCGCTGCTGATGGAGTTCTTCTGCTACCTGGCGCTGGCGGAGATGTGGAATCTGCTGGCCGGGTTTGCGGGAATCGTGTCGCTGGGCCAGCAGGCGTTTCTGGGGTTGGGCGGATACGCTCTGTTCTTTGCGGCGCTGCGGCTGGGCTGGAATCCGCTGGCGGCGTTTTTGCTGGCCGGAGTGGTGGGCGCGATTATCGCGGTGCCGAGCGCGCTGGTGGTGTTTCGTCTGCATGGGGCTTACCTGGCCATTGGCACCTGGGTGCTGGCCGAGGTGCTGCGGCTCATTTTTTCCGAGGTCGCGAGCCTGGGCGCAGGATCGGGCATCAGTTTGCCGGTGAAGTTTGCGAAATCTGTCCGGCTGGGACCCATGCATCGGGATGCGGTCTTGTATCTGGCGGCGCTCGGGCTGGCGCTGATCGTGATTCTGGCCTCGTATCTGCTGCTGCGTTCCGAGCGGGGGCTGGCGCTGACGGCGATCCGCGACAACGAGCTGGGGGCACGCAGTTCGGGAGTGAAGATCTTCTCCGTCAAGCTGGCGGTGTTTGCGGCGACGGGAATGGGGACGGGGCTCACCGGGGCGCTCTTGTATCTGGCCAAGCTGAGGATCTCGCCATCGGCGGCGTTCGACGTGAACTGGACCAGCTACATGATCTTTATGGTGGTGATCGGCGGGGTGGGGACGCTGGAGGGGCCGATCGTGGGCACTTTGGTGTATTTCGTTCTGCGTCAATATCTTGCGGACCTTGGGAGCTGGTACCTGATCATTCTGGGTGTGGTGGCCGTCACCGTGATGTTGCGGCTGCCTATGGGAATCTGGGGTACAGTGGCTCGTAAATACGACATCTCCTTGTTCCCGACCCGGCGTCGGGTTTTGTTTGAAGAGGCCGGGAGCGGGGGAGGAGAGCTATGCGCGGAGGGGAGTTCGGCAGCTCAGGAATGATTCGAGATACCTACAATCGGACGATCAGCTACCTGCGCCTGTCGGTGACGGACCGCTGCAACCTGCGCTGCCAGTACTGTGTGCCGCGGAACCTGCCCGGCGTGACCACGGAGGGCGTGACCCGGAAAGCGGAAGTGCTGTCGTACGAGGATCTCTTCCGGCTGGCACGAGAGTCTGTGGGGCTGGGGATCCGCAAGATCCGGGTGACGGGCGGCGAACCGCTGGTGCGGCCGGGGATTGTGGAGTTTCTGGAACGGATTGCGCGGCTTGAGCCCGGTCCGCAGGTGGTGCTGACCACGAACGGAATTTTGCTGAAGAAGCTGGCCGTGCCGTTGCGCGAGGCCGGCGTGAAGCGGCTGAACATCAGCCTCGATTCGCTCGATGACAAGACATTCAAGTCGATTACCGGCGGCGGCGATGTGAACACGGTGCTGGGTGGGATCGACGCGGCGCAGCGGGCTGGTTTTCCGGCGCCGCAGATCAATGTGGTGGTGCTGCGCGGCATCAACGACCACGAGATTCCGGCGTTTGCAAAGATGGCCTCCTCGATGGGGCTCAACGTGCGGTTTATCGAGTACATGCCGATCACGGGCGACTCGGGCTGGAAGCAGCACTACATGCCCAGCCACGAAGTGCTGGAGAGGATTGCTCAAGAGCACCGGCTGACGCCTGTAGAGAGCGTGGACGGGGCCGGGCCGGCGAAGTATCTGAAGCTCGACGACGGGCCGGGGATGGTCGGCGTCATCAGCCCGATCTCGGATCATTTTTGTGCCAGTTGCAACCGCATCCGCATCTCGGCGGACGGGCAGGCGCGCGGGTGCCTGCTCTCAGAAGAGACGACGGATCTCAAGCCCTATCTGGAGCGTGACGACGAGGCGGTGCGAGAGATTCTGAAGTCGATCATCCTTCACAAGCCGGAGCGGCACAAGGTAACGGAGTCGGAGACGAGCCACGGGCAGGGCTGGGTTCCGATGTCAGCCATTGGCGGTTAGGCCTTTACCGGCCCGGCCGCTTTTCAGTGTCTTCTTAAATCGCGCAGAACGGAGACACACGCTCCAGCAGGACATTCCCGTAAGAGAATGCGCCTCAAGGAGAATGCGGGAAGTTCTGCGCGTTTTTTCGAAGGCACTTTCATTCATAACAACTTTTTTCATTCAACATACGAGGAATGTATTCATGAACAAGTCAGTAACCTGTGCGCAGGCAGTCGAGATGATACCCGACGGCGCATCATTGCTGGTGGGCGGATTCATGGGAGTGGGTTCGCCGCACCGCTTGATCGATGAGCTGGTCCGGCAAAAGAAGCGGGATCTAACCGTGATATGCAACGATGCGGGGCGGCCGAACTATGGCGTGGCGCACCTGATCGCGGCCAGGCTGGTAAAGAAGCTGATCGCAACCCATATCGGGCTCAACCAGGAAGCGCAGCGCCAGATGATCGCGGGCGAGATGGAGATCGACCTGATCCCGCAGGGCACGATGGCGGAGAGGATTCGCGCGGCCGGTTATGGACTGGGCGGCATCCTCACGTCGACCGGCATTGGAACCGTGGTGGCAGAGGGCAAGCAGGTCGTGGAAGTCGACGGCAAGCAGTTTCTGCTGGAGAAGCCGCTGGGCGCGGACTTCGCGTTGATCGGGGCGGATCGTTCCGACTATCGCGGCAACCTGGCCTACGCGCTGACGGCGAGAAACTTCAACGCGGTGATGGCCATGGCCGGCAAGGTTGTGATCGCCGAGCCGAAGTCGATTGTTCCGATGGGAGTGATTCCGCCGGATTCCGTGGTTACGCCGTTCGTATGCGTCAATTACATCGTGGAAGGAGCGCTCTGATATGGACGAAAAAGTATTGATTGCCAAGCGCGTTGCATTGGAGTTGAAAGACGGCGATCTCGTCAACCTCGGAATCGGCCTGCCCACCATGGTGCCGCAGTTCATTCCTCACGGGATCGAGGCCTACTTCCAGTCGGAGAACGGAATCGTGGGACTGGCGGCGATGCCGGGCGAGGGTCTGGGGAACAAGGCGCTCACCGACGCCGGCGGCGGCTACGTGGGAGCGATTCCCGGAGCGGCTTCGATCGACAGCGCGGTATCCTTCGGACTGATCCGCGGCGGACACCTGGACCTGAGCGTCCTCGGCGGTCTTGAAGTCGACGAGAAGGGTCTGCTGGCCAACTGGATGATCCCGGGCAAGATGGTTCCCGGCATGGGCGGCGCGATGGACATTGTGACCGGCGCCAAGCGGGTGATCGTGGCCATGACGCATACGGCCAAGGGCAACAAGCCGAAGATCATTCCCAAGTGCACGCTGCCTTTGACTTCGATTCGGCGGGTGAGCCTGATCGTTACCGAGCTGGCGGTGATTGAGCCGACGGAAGCGGGCCTGGTGCTGCGCGAAGTGGCTCCGGGCGTGACGGTGGAGCAGGTTGTTGCGGCGACATCGGCCAAGCTCATCATCCCGGACGCGGTGCCGACGATGGCGATTTCGGTAGAAGAGCCGGCATCGGTTTAAGCCGGCGCCTGGCTTCGATTCCGAAGGAAGTAAATTGTTCGATTCAAGCGGCGTCTTCCCATGTGGGGAGACGCCGCTTGAGTTTTGTGGCTTGCGTCTGCTCCAATCGAAAGAGAGCAGTTTCGAGCAGCGGAGAAGTGGAGCGGGATGACAACGGCAGAGTCGGATTTGAAGTTGAAAGTGATGCTGGAGCATACGGCGGCGATGCACAAGCATCTTTGTCCGCGGCAGGTGCTGGGCGTGCGGATGGGGCTCTACGCGGCGGAACTGCTTGGCCTCGCGATGCCGCAGACGGACAAGCGGGTGCTGGCGTTTGTAGAGTCGGACGGCTGCTTTGCCGATGGGTTGAGTGCGGCGACGGGCTGCACGCTGGGCCACCGGACGATGCGGCTGTTCGATTACGGCAAGGTGGCGGCGACGCTGGTGGATTCCAAAACCGGCCGGGCGATTCGCATTGCTCCGCGGGCCGACTCACGGCAGCGGGCTGCCGAGGCTGCACCGGAAGCGGCGAACCGGTGGAAGGGCCAGCTTGAGGCCTACCAGAAGATTCCCACTAAGCTGCTTTTTGAGGCCACGGATGTGGCGCTCAACGTGGATGTTGCCGCGCTGGTAGGTAAGCCCGGTGTGCGGGTGAGCTGCGCGCGGTGCAAAGAAGAGATCCTGAACCAGCGCGAAGTGGTGTGCGACGGCGAAACGCTTTGTATGAGCTGCGCGGGGGAGAGCTACTGGCGGGCGAGCGAGTAACGCCTGTTACTTCGCTTTCGCGTACTCGGCGTCGGTGACCTGCTCGAGCCACTGTGTGACTTGTCCGCTGGGCTCATCGTAGATGGAGATGTGGGTCATTGGGCCGTTGGGCCCTGCGCCGTGCCAGTGCTGGACGTTGGGTGGGGTCCATATGACGTCGCCCTCGTGGATGGCCTGGATGGGGCCTCCGCGCTGCTGAATGAATCCCGAACCTGACGTAACGATCAAAATCTGGCCCAGTGGGTGGCTGTGCCACGCCGTGCGCGCGCCTGGGGCAAAGGTGATGTTGAGGACGCGAGGGCGCGAGCCGGGAACTGGCTCGGTGAGGGTGTCCATCTTGACTTTGCCGATGAAGTGATTTTCGGGCCCGAAGATCGATGGAGCCTGGTCTGCGCGCAGGATGGTGATGGAGGCAGAAGGCGGAACGGCAGCGCTCTGAGCGAGCGTTTGCACGCTTGCGAATGCCGAAAGGAACAGCAGAAAGAGCGCGATTCTGGCGGCGATTGTCTTCATGGGTTTCCTCACCTGCGAAAGAGTCTCGTGACAGGATAGTACCGCATGGGGACTGGGTTGCGCCTGTGCGAATTGCGGTCGCGAGAAGACGGCGGCGGGCTCAAGCCTTAAGTAAGGTCGATGAGGATCTTGACGTTGACCTCGCGGTCCAGATCGTTCAGGAAGAAGGCCGGGGCGTCGGCTAACGGCACGACGCGGGTGATCATCTTGTCGACGATGCTGCGGTGCGCGGGGATGGCCGAGACTGCGCGCGCGAAGCCGCCGGAACTGCCGATGCTGCCGACGATGTTGAGGGACTTTTTGATGAGCGCTCCGCCGTCGACCTGGACCTGGCCCTGATGGCCGAGGCAGACGATGGTGGCCAGCGGCGCGGCGAGGGTGAAGGCCTGAGCGAGCGCGGCGGAGCTTCCGGCGGCTTCGACGATGAGGTCGAAGGTGTCTGGTGTGTCAGGAAGGGATGAAACTGTTGTGACGCTGGGGAGGCCGAGGGAGTCGATGAGGGCGCGCTTTCGATCGACGGGATCGGCGACGACGATGGTGGGGATGCGGGCCTCAAGCAGCGCGATGAGCGAGGCGATGCCGATGCCGCCGCCGCCGACGATGAGGGCGCTCGAGACGCGCGCGAGCGTCTGCGCGGGGATGCGGTTGCGGATGCCCTGAAAGGCGACGGCGAGAGGTTCGCTGAGCGCAAAGGGCTTCATGTCCGGCGACGCGGGGCATAGGTGCAGGTGGCGGACTGGGACGGCGATGAACTTCTGGCAGCCGCCGTCGCGGGTGATGCCGCGCTTCTCGATGGTGAGGCAGTGGTTCACGTCGATCTTGCAGCGCCAGCACTGGCCGCAGAAGACGGAGCAGTCGCCCGTGACCCAGTCGCCAACCTTGAATTTGCCGCTCGATGCTTGCGAGACCTGGCCGACCCACTCGTGGCCGAGGACGACCGGGTAGGAGTGGGGTGCGGTGTAGGAGCCGTGGAAGAGCTTGACGTCGGAGCCGCAGAGGGCGACGTAGTGGACGCGGACCAGGACTTCATCGGCAGTGGGCACTGGCATGGGCGCGTCGTCGAGGACTACACTGCCCGGAGCAGCGATGCGCAGACTGGGGTTGGTCATGCGGCAGCCTTGAAGCGATTGAGATAGGCCAGGCTCTCGTTCAGGGCGCGATCGATGCGGTCGTTGTGCGCGTGCAGCTCGACGGCGACGTAGTGCCGGTAGTTGGTCTTGTGGAGGATCGCGAAGACCTGGGCGAAATCGATGTCGCCCTCGCCGGGAATCTCGTGGGCGTGGACGCGGCGCTTGATGTCTTCGATGTGGATGTTGCGCGTGTAAGGGATGGCGCGCTCGATTGCGCCGAGGTAGTCGTCCTCAGAGCAGTTGACGTGGCCGATGTCGGTGGTGAGTGCCAGGCGGGGATTGTCGATTTGTTGGATGAGGGCGATGGCGTCAACTGTAGCGCCGATGGCGAAGTTAGGCTCGGGCTCAAGGGAGAGAATGGCGTTGCCGCCGCGCGCAAGCAGGGAGTCGATGGCCTCGGCGATATGGGCGACGGACTGGTTGCGCGAGACATCGGGGTGGACGGGGCCGGAGTTGAAGTCGATGACGGGGACTTCGAGGAAATCGGCGAGTTCGATGGAGCGGGCGAGGAAATCGACGCGGCGCGCGCGCTGGGCCGGGTCTGGATCGAAGAAAGTCGGCTGGTAGGGCTTGTCGCTGAGCACGTCCGCGCCGCCGGCAGCGATGGAGGCGATGAGAATGCCTTCGCCGCGGCAAAAGTCGCGCAGCTCGACGACGCGCTGGTGCGGAGTGTTGAGGGGATGGATGTGGGTGTTGTTGAGCATCAGCTCGACGCTCTCGTATCCGGCGGCCTGGATGCGGCGAAGTGCCTCAAATAGCTCAACCTCGCGGAGCGTGGTGGAGTTAAAGCTGAACTTGAGCATGAATGAATCCTCGATCGTCCGGGGCGGCAGCTCTTCGCGGCGCGCTAGATTGCAGCCACCTGCTTCTCAAAGCGTAGCTTATAGGCGTCGAGAACGCTACGGACGATGGACTGGTCGACGAAGACCTGGAAGTCGCCGTCCGGGTTCATGCACTCGCCGATCTGCTTGAGCAGGACGTACTTTGTGCCGCCGGTGGTCTTCTTGTTGTCGGAGTTGATGGCGTTGAGGATCTGCGCGGTTTCGATGTTCCGGGGGAGGGACAGGTCGATGCCGAGCAGCGTGCCGAAGAAGTGGTAGTGGAGGTCGACGGCCGAGCGGGGGATGTAGCCGAGGCGATGGCTGAGCTCGGCGGCGATGCACATGCCGCGGGCGACGGCGAATCCGTGGGGGATGCGGCCGTGGGTGAGGAACTCGATGGCGTGGCCGAAGGTATGTCCGTACTCGAGGATGATGGCGTAGTGCTTCTCGCTGGGGTCGCGGGCCAGGATCTTGAATTTGGACAGGATCATGCGGTGGGCCAGCTCGTGGGTCTCGGCCGCGGTCATCCGGTCGACCGGGCGCTCGAGCGCGACCTTATAGAACTCGACCAGGTCGGGGTCGGAGATGAGGCCGTTCTTAACACCTTCGGCGATGGCGGCGCGCTTGCTGCCGGCAGGTTCGGTGGCGAGGAACTGAGTGTCGCCGAAGAGAAAGACGGGGGCGTAGTAGGTGCCGAATTGGTTTTTGCCGTGGGTGCCGTTGACGGCCTGCTTGTTGCTGAGGCAACTGTCGGTGACGCCCATGAGGGTGGTGGGCATCTCAACATAGTGGATGCCGCGGAAGATGAGGGCGGCGGCGAGGCCGGCGATGTTGGTGAGGCATCCGCCGCCAAAGCCGATGATGAGCGATGCCTTGGAGACGCCGCGGTCGACCAGGGTTTCGCAAACGAACTCAAGGGTGCGGAAGGTTTTTTGATCTTCGCCGTCCTGGATAGCGAGGGTCTCGCATGGGAGGGCTGCCTGGCTGAGAGACTCCTCGATCGCGCTGCCGTAGAGGGTTTCAAGCAGAGGCGTGGTGATGAGAAAAACGCGGTCCGGGGAGAACTTCTTGACCAGGGGGCCAAGCTCGGCGAGGATGCCGTGGCCAAAGTAGTAGGGGGGCGCCGGGTCGAGGGGCGGATCGAGGCGGATCATCGAGGTCTTGAGGATCGTTTGCGAGATGAGGGGCTGAGTTTGGAAGGTCTCGATCGCTGCGGCTGCCATGAAGTAGTCCCCGTTTCAATGTCTTGTCAGACGATACAGATGTATTGCCTGATGAATCAAAGATAGCGCGGGTTGAAATCTCTGTCAAGGGGAATTGTGGGCGATTTGCAGGGAGACCCATGAGATGGATGGCGCGGCTGGGGCAGCTAGCAGGTGTGGCGGCTCAGGAGATGACAAAGAGCATCCGCGGAACCTTCGACTCCGCAAGCCACAAAAGCGTGTCTTGCTGCGCTCAGGATGACAGCGCAGTTGTTGTAAGAGGTTTAGATATATAAGGTTACATGCGGCGCTGGAGGGCCTGGGTGCGTTCGAGGATGGCGCGGGCCAGGTCTTCTTTGGTGGCGCGGAAGCGGTCGGTGGGAACGGGGATGGAGATGGCGGCGATCTCGTCGCCGGGGCCGCGGATGCCGGCGGCGACGGCGCAGATGCCGAGGCGGAACTCCTCGTGGTCGTACGCAATGCCGTCGCGGCGGACGGTTTCGATGTTGCGCTCGATCTGCTGCCAGGATGTGGCGGAGTTGGGGGTGAGGGCGGAGAGGGGGAGCCTGCTCTTGATGCGCGCGAGGCGGTCCTCGGGCATCATGGCGAGAAGCACCTTGCCGGAAGCCGAGCAGTGCAGGGGCAGGGAACTGCCTTTCTCTGAGACTGCGACGAGGGGGTGGGTTCCGGCGATCTGGTCGACGACGACAGCCTTGTCGGTGCCGAGGATGGCGAGGTCGATGGTTTCGCCCGTGTCGCGGGAGAGCTGCTGGATGATGGGGCGGGCGAACTCGTCGATGCTGAACTCTTTGGCCGAGGCGGCGAGGGCGATGAGCGCGGGGCCCAGCCGGACGCCGCCGGTGAGCGAGGCGGCGATGACCAGGTTGACCTCTTCAAGGGCCTTGACGATGCGCTGGACGGTGGAGCGGGGCAGGGCGACGATCGGTGCGATCTCGCCGAGGGTGAGGCCGTCGGGATGCTTGCCGAGGGCGCGGAGGATGTCTGCGGCGCGGGCGATGACACGGATTCCCGCGCTGCCTTGTTCGTCGCTCTCCTGCTGCCGACCGCTCTTCGCCATGGGTAGGGTGCCTTATCTACTTTGTAACACAAATGTAATTGGCGGCTGGGCGGGCGGCTCAAGAGCCAGAGACTCAGGGGGATCAGGAACGTTGCGCTTTCCGCGCGGGCCTGGCGGAGGTTGCCGGAGCGCGGAAGCCGGCGGCGAGAAAGACGATGAGTTCCTTGAGCGTGTCTTCAACTTTGAGGGGATCGCAGCGGCCCTCGGAGAAAACCGTGATGCGGTTGGGGCCGGTGGCGGTGTAGTTGATGGTGCCGAGCAGGAAGTGGAAGCGCCAGAGGATGTCTTCGTAGCTGAGCTGGGGTAGGCTGCGATGCAGGGCGTTGACGAAGATGGTGGAGGAGCGGTCGAAGTTTTCGGCGACCAGGGATTCGAGGACCTCGTGGCGCTCGACGGCTAGCAGCGCGCGTAGGCGGGTGAATTCGGAGAGGCCATCGGCGGTGCGGGTGATGGCGAGCGAGGGGCGGAGAAATGCTTCGAGGATTCTTTCGAGAGAGACCGGCTTGCCGCCTCGGGAGAAGGATTCGAGCAGGCGCAGGCGCTCGGCGTTCATAGGCTCGCAATGACGGCGATAGAGCTGGGTGAGCAGGCCGTCCTTGCCGCGGAAGTAGTAGCCGACGAGGGCGGAGTTGACTCCGGCGGCATTGGCGATGTCGCGCACCGAGACGCGGTGGACGCCGTGGGTGGCGAAGAGATGGAGCGCGGCGGCGAGGAGCTTTTCGCGGGAGTCGGGCAGGTCGTTGGCGGGGATGGCGGCGGGTTCCTCGACGCCGATGGCGCGGACGTTTTTGAGGCGGGGAGGCTTCATCGCGCCTCCTGCTTGAGATCGATCTCGAATTTATACCCGAAGCGGCGGGTGTTGTCGATGTAGCGGAGCCAGGCCGGCTCAAAGCAGTAGAGCGAGGCGCTGCGGATGGCCAGCGAGAAGAGATTGCCGAGCGAGAAGCGCTCGACGTAGGCGGCGGTGAGGGCCTTGCGGCGGGGTCCGAAAGGGATGATCGCGACCGAGCCTTGCATCTGGAGGCCCTGAATCTGCTGCCAGGTGTGGGCAGCGGTGGAGACCGAGATCGAGACACGCGGTTGAAGCGCGCAGTTCCAGCTGTGGAGCGTGGTGCGCGAAGAGAACCAGTAAAGACGCAGGTCGTCGTCGGATATGTAGAAGAGGGGCGTGGAGCGGGGCAGGCCGTCCTCGCCGGTGGTGGCGAGGACGGCTGTGGTTTGGGCGCGAAGCAGAGCGAAGACCGGATCGAGTTTGTTGTCCATACCAGGGCTCAGGTTAGGCCGACCCGCGTTGCTCGTCAATGCACCAGCCCGATCAACTTCCACCACGGAATTTCGATACCGATGGTGAGGATAAAGACGAAGATGGTCAACGGAATCCCGAGGCGGAAGACCTCGGCCGATCCGTAACCGCCCTCATCCTTGCCCTCGCCGACGAGTATGGCCATGTTGTGGAAGGGCAGCAGGTAGTGCTGGTTGACGGCGGTGTAAACGAGCAGCGAAGCCACCAGGGGAGAGATGCCGGCCGTCGAGGAGAAGGCGATGATGGCCGGGGTAACGATGCCCATGACGGCCAGCACACTGCCCAGCACCATGTGAATAATGACCGCGAAAACGGTGACAACGAGGGCGAAGACGAAGATGTTGGTGGGAGCGTGGGAAGGTAGAACGACAGCTGCGACCCACTTGTTCATGCCGGTGACATCGCCGACGGTGCCGATGCCGAGTGCGGCGGTGAGGAAGAAGAGGCTGCCGAGGTTGACCTTATTCCAGTCGCCGGGCTTGAGGACTCCACCGACGAAGGGCAGGGTCATGCCGAGTGCGGCGGCGGCGGCGATCCAGCCGGGATGCACGTGGTGAATGAAGTCGGTGACCCAGAAGACGACGGCGAGGGCGATCCAGGCGATGACCTTCTTCTCATTGCCGCTGGTCTTGCCGAGCTTGTCGAGCAAGGATCGGACCTCGTCCTTGGGAATCTCAAACTGGGCGGGGGCCGGGAAGAACCAGATCTGGATGAGGAAGAGCAGAACGCAGGCCAGGATGCCGGGCACTCCCATGACCCAGAGCCAGCGCAGATAGCTGGGCGCCTCTCCGCCGAAGTTCATGGCCACGACGTTGAGGGTACTGTCGCCGGTGAGCAGAATCATCGAACTCGGGCAGGAGGCGGCGAAGACGGTGAGGCCGATCTGCGTCGCGAATTTTGGCTCCAGCTTGGCCGAGCGAATGACGATGGCCATGACGGCCATGATCATGAAGGAGCGGGGCCAGGGATGGGGGATGAGGATGCTGAGCAGAAATCCGAGGATGTAACAGGCCGCGATGATGGAGCGGTATCCGGTGACGAAGCGGAGGATGAAGAGGTAGGCGATGCGCCGGCCCAGGCCCGAGCCCTCGACGGCGGCGGCAAGGAGATAGCCGCCGATGACCAGGTACATCATGGGCGAGGTCCAGAGGCGGAAGACGACCGGCGGCGCGGCGGTGTTGGTGAGCACCCAACTGACGAGCAGCAGCAGCGAGGTGTAGCCGGGATGGATAACGCCGAAGGCCCACCAGCAGACGGCGAGCAGGCTAAGGGCGAGACAGTGCTGGCCTTGAATGGGCAGACCGGCGGGGTTGGGCATGAACCAGATGCCGAGGCAGATGGCCAGGCCGACAAACATACCGATCTTCGAACGGTGTTTTCCGAAGTGAGCGAGCAGGCCGCTCGGCTGGGGTTGGTGGGCAAGTGCGGAAGGTTGCGAACTCATCGATCCTGGCTCCTGTTCAAGGGGCTCTCAGGAAGCTGATTCAAAACCGGCATCAGCTTCTTGAAAGCCTTCCCTCAGGGGCTAAAGCCCCGTTCATTTTTTGCGATGTTGGGGAGCCGGGGCTAAAGCCCCGGCCTACCAAGCCGGCTACCAGCCATGCCTTTTCAACACATTGTCAGAAGCGGCGCTTAGATGTCGAGCGGCTTCTTTGAGGGGACCATGAACGGCGCCGGGTCGACGTCTACAAACTGCGCCCGCTTGAAGCGGTCCTTGAGGGGCCAGGGCACGGTGCAGTCGAAGATGGTCTTGCAGGTGGTCCCGTTCTGGATGAGGTTGGGGTTGTACTTCGAATTCTGGGTGGGGTCGAGAACGTGGCCGATGACGCCGGGAATGAACAGGGTGTCGCGGTCGCCCTGGTAGCGGGTGGTCATGGCCCAGAGCACGTCGTTGGTGTCGAAGATGTCTATGTCTTCGTCGACCAGGATGATGTGCTTTAGCTCGGAGTAAGCGGAGAGCGCGATAAGCGCGGCCTGGCGCTGGCGGCCTTCGTCGGAGGGAATGGACTTTTTGAACTGCATGATGGCCAGGAACTTGCCCCCGCCGGAGGAGTGCGAGTAGCAGTTGATGAGGCGGCCGGGCATGGCGAGGTTAACGGCATGCAGGATGCTGGCCTCAGTGGGAATGCCGGCGAGGTTGGTGTGCTGCTCTCCGGGTCCGGCCAGGGTCTCAAGGATTGGGTTCTTGCGAGTAGTGACGGCCTTGATCTTGATAAGGCTCACGGCCGGATGCGCGGGGCCGTTGTAGCCGGGGAACTCGGGCATGGCGTGGCCGGTGTGGGTGTTCATGTCCTCGGCGACGGTGACGCCGGGAATGATCTCGCCCTCGATGACGACTTCGGCGTGGGCGATGCAGAACTCGTCGATGGAGACGCACTTGGCGAGCTCGATGGCGTGACCGCGGAGGCCGCCGGCGAGAGAGAGTTCGTCGAATCCCTGGGGCGTGGTGGGCGCCTCAAAGCAGGCGGCGATGTAAGCGGCCGGATCGAGGCCGATGTTGATCGAGATGGGCAGAGCCTTGCCCATCTTCTCGGCTTTGTCCTTGAAGACGGCGATGTGGCGGCCGGGGGCGAAGAAGACGCTGACGGTGTCAGGTCCCTGGACACAGAGCCGATGGATGGTGACGTCGTGCTCGCCGGTCTCGGGATCGGTGGCGCGCAGCAGGCCCATGGTGAAGTAGGGGCCGGCGTCGATGGCGGTGTTGGTGGGCGCGGGCAGCAGCTTGCGGATGTCGATGTCGCCCTGGTGGATGACTTCCTGGCAGGGGACAGGGCCCTTGGCGCGGACTGGGGCGATGGGGTGGTCGACGGCCTCAAGGAGCTTGAAGCCGAGCCGGTCGGGCGGGCAGTCGAGCAGGTAGCCGACGCGCTTGCGGGAGGCAACCATGCCGCAGGCAACGCGCGCGCCGGGGTAGCCCTTGATGTTCTGGAAGAGCATGGCCGGGCCGATCTTGGTGGGCGGGGTCACCGGGCAACCCGCGCCGATGTGGCGGTAGACACCGGCCAACTCGGCGTTGGGATCGACGGGCTCATCGGTGCGCAGCAGTTGGCCCGGGATCGATTCCAGCAGCTTGAGGGCTGAGCGCAGGTCCGTGACCTGGTTGTGGATCGAAGTCTTGTTTTCGGCTTGTGCCAGTGTGGTGCTCATAGGTTCCTCCATGCTCGATGGCAGACCGGAAAACGCGCGGAAATTGGAGCCCTCCTAGGCTAGCCAGTTCCGCACACGCCGGATTTTCACACAGTTGTGTAAACCCAGAAAGTATACGCCGGATCGTCAACGCCAGAGTGTGACTTGCGCACATTTTTTCAAAGCGGGGTAATGGCCGCGGCGGGCGGATGGCACTGGGGGCGAGTTTGTCTCGTCAGAATCTGGCGTCCATCCCGCGCGAGGGGCAGGATGGACGCCAACGGCTGAACTGCGCGGTTACTTCTCCGGGAAGCCGACGGACTCGCCGTAAGTGGGAGCCATGTCGGCGGGGAGGTTGAGAGCGCCGGCAACATCCTGATTGTGGAAGGCGTAGAACCAGGCGTTGAGTCCTTCGGAGGCCGCGTAGAGGTATATGTTCTGGCCGATGAAGCCGGTATCGACCTGGGGGAACGGATCGTCCTTGGCCGGCGCAACGAAGACGATGGTAACGGCTGCATGGGCGGCCGCGCCGGTGCCGATCTTGGTGCGCAGGTCGCCTGTGGCAACCGGCAGCAACTGGTTGTGAATCGCATCGTAGCGATAGGCGCCCTGGGCGAGCACTACATACAATTCAATGTCCTGCCTGTTCTGGCCGGAGGGAGCGGTGCGCCCCGGCTTTTCGACGGACGGTCCGGTGTGGCTGGGGTTGACCATGGCCGGGCGGTTGATGCCGAAGCCGGCCCAGAGAAGATTGGAGAGCTGCTGCAAAGAGAGTGCTTTATCGGCGGCGAAGGCGCGGGTGGTTCTGCGGTTGTCGAGCGCCTGCATGAGCGGCATGCCGCCGGTGTGCTGCGGAGCGGGCAGGGCGATAGGCTGCTGCGCGGGGGCAGCGGCCTGGGCTGAGGCGAACGAGGCGAGGAGAACAACGGCCAGCAGGGTAAGGCTGACTGGCAAGAGAGAGCGGAAGAAGTTGCGCATAAAAACCCCTCGTGCGAATGGTCGAGGCACACTGACCTCCAGGGTGCGCGCTTAGGGGAAGGACGAAAAACGAAGATGAAAGTCCCGGATGATTGCCAGGATTTACTGTACTCCGCGCGGCCATTTTCAGAAAGGCGGACGAAGTGCGATCCAGCTTCCGGGGTGTGCGATAGATTGGTACCAGTAGCTACACGCGGAACCTCCTCTGTCCTCTTCTTCTTCCAATTCGCGCACGCCAGCAGAGATTCTGCGCACGGTGTTTGGCTTTCCGAGCTTCAGGCCCGGGCAGGAAGAGGTTTGCCGGGCTGCGATCGACGGCCGGGACCTGCTGCTGGTGATGCCGACGGGCGCGGGCAAGAGCCTGTGCTATCAGTTGCCCGCGATTGCGCGCGGGGGAACGGCGCTGGTGATCTCGCCGCTGATCGCCCTGATGGAGGACCAGGCGGCGAAGATGGCATCGCTGGGGCTGAGGGTGGCGCGAATCCACTCCGGGCTTGATCGCGATACTGCGCGTCAGGGAGCGCGGAAGTATCTCGACGGGCAGCTCGACTTTTTGTTTGTTGCGCCGGAGCGGCTGCGGGTGCCGGGATTCATTGAGATGCTGCGCAAGCAGAAGCTGGCTCTGGTGGCGATCGACGAGGCGCATTGCATTTCGCAATGGGGTCACGACTTCCGGCCCGACTACCGGATGCTTGGCGAGTATCTGCCCGCTCTGCGCGGCGAGGGCAACGGCTGCCCGGTGCTCGCCACGACGGCGACGGCTACGCCTACCGTGCAACGGGACATCGTCGAGCAATTGGGGATGGTGAAGCCGGTCAAGTTCATTCACGGCTTCCGGCGGGATAACCTGGCCATCGAGGTGGTGGAGCTGCCGGTTCCGGAGCGGCCGCGGGCGATTGTGGGTCCGCTGGGGGATGCGGCGCGCAGGCCGGCCATTGTCTACGCCACATCGAGAAAGCAATCGGAGGCGCTGGCCGAGGGGTTGCGGGGAACGGTGCGGGCGGCTGCGTATCACGCGGGGCTTGATCCGGGAACGCGGGAGCGGGTGCAGACGGCCTTTCAGGCGGGCGAACTCGACGTGGTGGTGGCGACGATCGCTTTTGGAATGGGCATCGACAAGGCCGACATACGGACGATCATCCACGCCGGGTTGCCGGGGACGCTCGAGGGCTTCTACCAGGAGATTGGCCGCGCGGGACGGGACGGAAAGCAAAGCCGGACCTATCTGATGCACTCCTACGCCGATCAGCGCACGCACGACTTCTTTCTGAACCGCGACTATCCGCCGGTGGAGCAGTTGGGCCGCGTCTTCAAGGCGCTCGACGAGGAGCCCAGGCCGGTGGATGAGGTTCGCGCGCACGCTGTGGCGAAGCTCAAGCTGAGCGAAGAGGAGTTCGATAAGGCTCTTGAAAAGCTGGAGATTCACGGCGGCGCGCGTGTGGACTTTGGCGGCCTGGTGACTCGCGGGGCCGACGGGTGGAAGAAGACCTACGGGATTCAGGCCCAGCACCGGGCCGAGCAGTTTGAGCGGGTGCTGCGGTTTACTGACGGCAGCGGTTGCCGGATGGCGGCGCTGGTTGGCCACTTTGGCGACGAGGCCGATGCCGAGCGGAGTTGTGGCAGGTGCGATGTGTGCGATCCGGCCGGCGCGGTGCTGAGGGCGTTCCGACATGCGACGGCGGTTGAGCGCGGGCAGGCGCAGTCGGTGATCGATGAGCTGCGGGCCGTGGACTATCTGGCTACGGGCACGCTGCAACGCAAGCTCGAGGTCGAGAATCGCAACGAGTTCGACGCGCTGCTCGATGCCATGGCGCGGGCTGGATTGATCGAGATTGAAGAGGCGGAGTTTGAGAAGAACGGCGAGCTGATCCGCTACCGCAAGGTGCGTGCGACGGATTCCGGGCTTGAGGTCCGCCGGACGACGCCGGTTGAGCTGCTGATCGGCGAGGGAATCGCGGATGAGTTCGCGTCTCCGGGGCAGACGGCGAAGCCTCGGGCGAAGAAGGCGGCTTCCGTTTCAAAGAGCGCCGCTGACAGAGGCGTCGCGAAGAAGTCCGAGCCGGCGGAGCTGACCCCGGAGCAGGAGGCGCTGGCCGAGCGGATCAGGGCGTGGCGTGCGGAGGAGGCAAAGAAGCTTCGGATGCCGGCCTTCATGGTGCTGCACGATCGCACGGTGCGGGCGATTGCCGCGGCCCGGCCGGGAACGCCGAATGAACTGTTGGCCGTCGAGGGGATGGGGCCGGGGAAGGTGGAGCGGTTTGGGGAGGGGATTCTGGGGCTTTTACGGGCCGGCGGATAGAAATGTATTGTTGAGTATGTTATGTTATGTATATGCAAGATTCAGCCCATTCGACGGCCAGCGCCAACGAGATTCGACTCTACCTCTGCCAACGGTACTTTGAACCGGCGCGGAAAAGAAGCGAGACGCTGGTCACACTACGCGCCGGCGACATTCATCGCGAGATGGGCCTGAAGAATCGCGTTCCCAGCGTCTGCCAGGTGATGGAGTCGAAGGTGCTGGAGCGCCAGGCGGGGGTCAAGGTGAGTTCGAAGCAAGGACCGCCGAGCGGCCGGGGAACGACGCTGACGGTGACCTATGCGGTTTCATCGGACCCTGGTACTGCATCGACTGAGATCCGGCCCAGGCAAGATGACTCGATCACCAAGGGATGGGATCTCTTCTTTGCTCTGCGCGGAATCGGGAAAGACTGGTACAAAGACGTCGGCGGAGGAGAGGCCTGGCTGAAGAACGAGCGCGAGAACTTCTACAGCGAGGAGAAGAGCAAATGGCTGTGAGGCGCGTCTATTGGGACACGATGCTCTTTATCTACTGGCTGGAGGAGCACAAGGAGTTTGCGCCGCAGGTCGAGTTGCTTGCCACGCGAATGGCCGCACGCGGAGACCGCATCTGCGCCAGTTATCTATCTCTGGGCGAGGTTCTCACCCGGCCGCATCAAAAGGACAACCGGCAGTCGATCGCCGATGCCGAACGGCTCTTCGACTCAGGCATCGTGGAGATGCTGCCTTTCGACAGGAGTGCGGCTCGCGAGTATGCCCGACTGCGCGCCACGGCAAAGGTGAGGCCAGCCGATGCCATCCATCTTGCCTGTGCCGCGGCAGGAAGTGTGGACCTGTTCGTCACCAACGACATGGAACTATGCAGGCTTCAGGCGGCAGGCCTGCCGTGGATCGCGGGTCTGGATGGCAGGATCTTCTAGAGACGAAATAGCGTGAGCCCGAAGACTCACGCTATCGACGTTTGTTAGTGCTGAATGGTGTAGCGGCTTAGCTGACGCGCTCGATCACGAGCGATTCAAGCACAACCGGTTTGACCGGCTTGTCCTGCGCGCCGCGGGCGACTTTGGAGATCTTGACCACGATCTCCTGGCCTTCGGTGACTTCGCCGAAGATGGTGTGGTTGCCGGTGAGCCAGGGTGTGGGCGCGACGGTGATGAAGAACTGGCAGCCGTTGGTGTTCGGTCCAGAGTTGGCCATGGCCAGCTTGCCGGGGACGTCGAACTTGTGCGGCGAGCCCTTGGTCTCATCTTCGAAGCGGTAGCCGGGGCCGCCCATGCCGGAGCCGGCCGGGTCGCCGCCCTGGATCATGAAGTCGGGAATGACGCGGTGGAAGATGGTTCCGTCGTAGAGCTTGCCGGTGGACTTGGCGCGGGTGACGGGGTGCACCCACTCTCGCGCGCCCTCGGCGAGGTCGATGAAGTTCTTCACGGTGACGGGGGCTTCGGCCTCGAAGAGGCGCACAACTATCTTTCCTTCGGTGGTGTTAAAGACGGCGTAGGTACCGGGTGTGGATGGCATGTTTGCTCCTGGTTGAGATTCTGTGCGCTTGGCCGGCGGGATAGGGCCGGATTTCGAGAGATACCGGGGTTGGCCCGGTAACTGAGGCGCTTCTTTTAATGTATCGCGACGGTGCGCTTTTCACACCAATACGGTAGGCTGATCGGTGAGGCGGCTGGAGTGCAGTTTTCGAGCGCAGCCGGAGGTTCCGCCGGTCCATGACCCGAAGTTCTCAACCTTTCATTCCCCGCGGCATGGGGCGCCGCGAGAATAGGACACGGATATGAAGAAGACGACGATTGCGATTTTGATCTGCCTGCTCCTTGGCCCCCCGGCCTTTGCGGGCGTGACGCGCGCACAGTTGCAGGCCCGCATCGACGCGGCCAAGTCGGTAGTGGACGAGATCATGGGCGCGAAAGACAACACCATCCCCAGTAACATCCTGCGCCAGGCAACCTGCGTAGGCGTGATTCCGGGGCTGAAGAAGGGCGCGTTTGTGTGGGGCGGGGAGTACGGGCAGGGCGTGGTTACGTGCCGCACCGGGCACGGATGGAGCGCGCCGGTGTTTATCCGCATGGCGGGCGGCTCGTTCGGCTTGCAGATCGGAGCCCAGTCGACGGACCTGGTGCTGGTGGCCGTGAACGATCGCGGCTTCCAGGATCTGCTCAAGAGCAAGTTCAAGATCGGCGGCGATGCGGCGGCAGCGGCAGGCCCGGTGGGGCGCGCGGGTTCCGCGTCTACAGACTGGAAGTTGAGCGCCGAGCTGCTCAGCTACTCGCGCAACAAGGGGCTGTTTGCGGGCATCGACCTGAACGGCACCAGCGTGACGCAGAACAAGGAAGACACGGATTTGTATTTTGGATCGCCGCAGGACGCCGAGAAGGTGCTGAAGGGCGAAGTCGGGGTTCCGCAGGGGGCGATTTCCTTTGTTCGGACGGTGGCGCAGGAGTTTGTGAAGGCCAAGAACCGGTAGAGCGTTTCTTCCTCGACCTGGATTAGTTCTAATTGAACCCAAAGGCCCGGCATGCAGCCGGGCCTTTGATCTTTGCGCCTGGCGGCGAGAGAGCCGGTCGGAGGTGGCGGCATGCTGCCAGAGGGCACTTGCGGCGGATAGACTGTTGATTAGACTCATGCGAGAGACTCTCGAGTACTGGCTGGTGTTGGCGGTGGCGCGGCCCCTGGGGCGTTTGCCGCGGCGGCTGGCCCGTGTGCTGGCGGGAGTGATTGCATTTTGCGTTTACTGGGGTCTGGGCCGGCTGCGGCGAGTGGGCCGGCGGAACCTCGATCTGGCCTTCCCGTCGCTTCACGCCCAGGCCAAGCGCACCATTCTGCGCCGCGTGTACCGGCATCTTGGCTGGCAACTGGTGGAGTTCTGCCGTATGGAGCGCTACACGGCCGAGAACACGCTCGACTGGCTGCGCGTGGAGGGCCAGGAGCACTATCTGGCGGCCAAGGCCCGGGGCAAGGGAGTGCTGGTGGTAACCGGCCACCTGGGCGCGTGGGAGCTGTCGAGCTTTTACCACTCGATGATGGGCTACCCGATGGGCATGGTCATCCGGCGGCTCGACAACCGCAAGCTCGATGCGTTTGTGAACGGCGTCCGCTGCCGCCACGGGAACTTCGTGATCCACAAGGACGACTTTGGCCGCTCGCTGCTGACCTCGATGCGCGAGGGCAGGACGGTGGGCATCCTTATGGATACAAATATGACGCCGCCGCAGGGCGCATTTGTGGACTACTTCGGGGTACCGGCCTGCACGGGTACCGGCCTGGCCCACATTGCGCGCAAGACCGGCGCGGCGGTGCTGCCCGGGGCGATGTTCTGGGAGGCGGGCGAGAAGCGGTATGTGCTGCGCTTTGGCCCGGAGATCGAGATTCCCCATACCGCTGACGTGAGCGCGGATATTTTGGAAGGCACGCAGAGATGCACCAAGGCGATCGAGCGCTGGGTGCGGCGGTATCCGGACCAGTGGCTGTGGATTCACCGGCGCTGGAAGACGCGGCCGGCAGGCGAGACGAAGCTCTACTGAGTGAGCGGATTCGAACGAGGAGCTCAAGATGAAGCTGGGCGATTTGATTGAAGCGCTGGGCGGGACGCTGGCCAAGGGTTCAGCGGAGCTCGAAGTAAGCGGCGTGAACTCGACCGAGCGGGCCGGGGAGCGGGAGATCGCGTTTGCCGAGGATGAATCATCGGCCGCGCAGGCACTTGCAAGCGCCGCGGGCGTCGTGGTGCTGAAGGCAGGGCTGGCTTCAGGATACGACGCTGCGCGCGCGGTGGTGGAGGCGCGGCATCCGCGCATGTGGTTCGCGCAGGCAGCTCGTTTGCTCAAGCCGAAGCCGAAGGCGGGTGGCGTGCATCCGGGCGCGGTGGTCGGCGAAGGCGTGATGCTGGGCGAGGGAATTACCATCGGCCCCTGCGCGGTGGTTGGCGCGGGAGCTTCGATCGGCGCGGGAACGCGCATCGAGGCGGGAGCCGTGATCGGCGAGGGCGTGGTGATTGGGTCCGACTGCCGCATCTATCCGAGGGTGGTCGTCTATCCCGGCACAACCATCGGCAATCGCGTGATGCTCCATGCCGGAGCGGTGCTGGGCGCGGACGGCTTCGGCTACGTGCGCGATCCCAAGTCCGGCGCGCACACGCAGTTTCCCCAGAAGGGAACGCTGGTGATCGAGGACGATGTCGAGATCGGCGCAAACTCGACCGTCGACCGGGGCGCTCTCGACGAGACCCGCGTCCGCCGCGGCGCGAAGTTCGACAACCTCGTCCACGTGGCTCACAACTGCGACATCGGCGAGGACGTGATTCTGGTCTGCGGCGTCGGCATCTCGGGCTCCTCGAAGATCGGCAAGGGCGCGGTGCTGGCCGGCCAGGTGGGCCTCGGCGATCACGTCACCATCGGCGACGGCGTCATCCTCGGCGGCCAGGCCGGAGTCTTCCCCGGCAAGACGCTGACCAACGAAGGACTGCCACCGGGCACAATCCTCTACGGAACCCCTGCGCGGCCCGTCCGCCAGGTGCTGCGCGAGCAGGCGGTGCTGGCGCGGCTGGCGAAGAAGGCCGGATCCAAAGAAAAGCAGTAACGGCTCCATGGCTCGGCGGCTTTGGTGGCCGGTTCGAGCCGGACCAGCGCAGTGAGTCTAGAGTAGAATGAACTGTCGCAATGCCCGCGGAGCCATCCTTTAGGCATTGCCGGAGTTGCCAAACGAGAGCCAGAGGGCAGCTTCTGGACCAAGTTCAGACTCCTGGCGACAAATCTCGAATCGAGCCTGAGTTCGGCTGCGGGCCCTGGGAAATGCGAGTTGAACCATGCTTGTCGAAAACCAGAACTTCTATCGCGAACTTCTCCAGCAC
>Ga0326728_10007228_pt1 | contig 28873 bp, 16 predicted proteins | sample MB3enrmetagenome_FD_207602 | JGI IMG/M metagenome (GOLD analysis project Ga0326728, IMG submission 207602) | Lab enriched peat soil microbial communities from McLean, Ithaca, NY, United States - MB31MN | ecosystem: Environmental > Terrestrial > Soil > Wetlands > Peat | place: USA: New York... | reverse complement strand
GTGCGATTTCGAATTCCGGCCGGAGTCTTTACGCATTCTTTCCAGTGGGAACCCGGACAGGTGACCTTTTCAACCGCAGCAGGATCAGGCAACACCGAAGCTCCTTTGCTCAAGCAGCACGTGTTCACCTCGGGAGTTCCCAGCGCGGGCAACGAGTCAGTGCGTATATCCCTGTATGTATTTGACAAGGGTCAGGTGCCGCTGGAAAACGAAAACGAAGTCGTGATCGAAAAGTTCGAGTATCTTCCGTGACTTCTCCACTAAAGCGACGTCGCTGGGCGCTCAATGCGTTTGCATTGATGTATCTCGTCAGCAATGCCTACGGGCTCGACCCGAGTCGTTCCCTGTCCCAGTACGTCCGCGAGTATTGGAATACAGAAAGCAAATTCCCTGGTGGCGCAGTCAACGCGATCGCGCAAACCCCCGACGGGTACCTCTGGATTGGCACGGATAGGGGCCTGTTTCGTTTCGATGGCTTCAACTTCGTGCAGGTCTCATTGTCATCGATCGTCGACGCCTCGAGGGTTCCTAGCCTGGGTTTGCTCACGGACGCGAGTGGGAGCCTTTGGGTGCGGGTACAAGGCTCCGACGTGCTGCGCCTAAAGAACGGCAAATTTGAAAGCGTTGCCTACGGTTCCGGACGCGTGGGTCCCCATGTGACTGCCGTTTCAACCGACAGGAACGGTGCGGTATTGGTTTCGGACGCCAACCATGGCACCTTCCGCTTCCGAGGAGAAAATCCTCAGAGGCTTGCGACGCCCGAGATGGTGCCCGGCTCATCGCCTGTGATCTCGGTCGCGGAGGCTTCGGAGGGCAGCCTCTGGCTGGGCACTCTGGGAGCCGGTCTATTCCTTCTCGGGGATGGTCGTGTTGCCGCTGTTAATACCGGACTGCCCGAGCGAAAGATCAATTGCCTTCTCCCGAACAGCAAGGAAGATTTGTGGGTCGGTACGGACAATGGTTTATATCACTGGAACGGCAAAGCCTTTCGTCGAGTGGTTTTGCCTTACAGGCTCGACGGTGTGCAAGTTTTGAGCTTGCTGCGCGACCGTGATTCGAATGTGTGGGTCGGTACTGCCCGCGGGCTTCTGCGCATCAATGCAAACGGCATATCGTTCTCTGAGGAGAAGGACCTTCGCGGCAGCGGCGCGATCAACGCCCTGTTTGAGGATCGTGAGGGAAATGTCTGGGTCGGCGGAGGGCGTGGCTTTGGGCGCATCCGAGACACCGTTTTCATGACCTATTCATCTGCGACGGACTCCCGATTCGAGCGCACCGGGCCCATTGATGTTGACGCAGCGGGTCGCACCTGGTTTGCACCTGGCCAAGGCGGGTTGTACACGCTCAAGGATGGTAACATTCAACTCGTCTCCACCACGCTCCGCGCAAATGAGGTGGTCTATTCCATCACAGGTCGCGGGGATGAAATGTGGATTGGACGTCAGCGCGGCGGGCTCACGCGTCTCGAAGTGCGGAACGGAACCGTAACAAGCCGAACTTATACCAACGCGGATGGGTTGGCTCAAAACAGCGTCTTTGTTGTGCTGAAGAGTCGAGATGGATCGGTATGGGCCGGCACTTTAAGCGGCGGTGTCAGCAGATTCCAGGACGGGCGATTTACCACCTATACTGCCGCCGGCGGTCTTGCCGCGAACACAGTGTCTTCGATCCTCGAAGCCCACGATGGAACAATGTGGTTTGCCACATCCAATGGATTGAGTTCGCTGTCCAATGGCCAATGGAAAACTTATAGGAAGCAAGACGGTTTGCCTTCCGCAAACGTTATTTGCCTTTTCGAGGATTCATCAGGAACACTCTGGGGTGGAACGTCTGCAGGTTTGGCGTTTCTCGTGTCTGGGAACATGCAAGTTCCGTCGCTGCCCGACGTTTTGCGCGAGCCGATATTCGGCATGACGGAAGATAAGAATGGATGGCTTTGGATAACGACCTCCAATCATGTCTTGCAAGTGGCTCGAGACAAACTGCTCCAGGGTAAGCTTGAACCGGGGGACATTCGCGAATATAGCGCCGAGGATGGTCTGCCCAGTAACGAAGGAGTTAACCGAAGCAGGTCGGTACTTAGAGACTCTGAGGGAAGGATTTGGATTTCCCTTAAGGGTGGACTTTCGGTGGTCGATCCGTCTCACCTGGCGACCAGTTGGCCCCCGGCCATTCCTCACGTTGAGGAGGTGATGGCAGATGGGATTGCAATCAACGCAACCGATTTAATGCGTGTTCCTGCCGGCCGGAAAAGAATCAGATTCGTATTTACCGCGCTAAGCCTCGCCGTACCGGAGCGGATTCGCTTTCGCTATTTTCTGGAGGGCTTCGACCACCAATGGAGTGAGCCCAACGCTGCTCGCGAGGCTGTTTACACCAATTTGGGCCCGGGTACATACCGTTTTCGCCTTCTGGCCAGCAACAGCTATGGCGAATGGAATGGCTCCGCGAGCGTCGTCGCGTTCGAGGTTGAGCCTGCATTCTGGCAGACCTGGTGGTTCCTTTCCACTTTAGCGTTGCTTATGGCATGCATAGTGCTGGCCCTTTACCGACTCCACCTACATCGGCTAACCCGAGAATTGAACATGCGTTTCGAAGAACGTCTCGACGAGCGCACCCGGATCGCCCAGGACTTACACGACACACTTTTGCAGGGTCTAATCAGCGCGTCGATGCAGCTTCATGTGGTTACGGATCAAATGCCGGCAGATTCGGCGGCAAAACCCAAACTCAGCCGCCTTCTCGAATTGATGAGGCGGGTGATCGAGGAAGGCCGGAATGCGGTTGGAGGCCTGCGCTCGCCTGAGCGCGGATTATTGGATTTGGGGGAGGCCTTTTCCCAGGTTCAGAAAGAATTCGTTGGTCACGACGAAGCCGAGTTCCATGTCATCGTGGAAGGTACACCGCGCCCCCTTCATCCTTTCATTCGGGATGAGATTTACAGGATCGGACGGGAGGCCCTGACAAACGCTTTCCGGCACTCCCGCGCGAAGACCATCGAAGTCGAGCTGGAATACGCCACGGATGAACTTCGGGTCCTGGTGCGAGACAGCGGAATCGGATTTGATCCCAAAGTGCTGCAGTCTGGGCGCGACGGCCATTGGGGCTTATCCGGAATGCGTGAACGCGCAAGGAGAATTGATGCGAGACTCCGGGTACTGACCCGTCCGGCAGCGGGCACCGAAGTGGAGCTCACTGTTCCAGGCCACCTTTCCTACGTATCCGACGCCTCTGGCGGCGCATCAAAATGGATTAGTAGACTGTACCCGGGGCGGAAGCCGACGACTGCGAGGTCCCCAAGCGAGCACCATCGATGACCGGACAATCGCCTATTCGTGTTCTGTCTGTCGACGATCACCCCCTCCTGCGCGAGGGGCTCGCCGCGCTGATCAATAATCAGCCGGGCATGGCCCTCGTCGCGCAAGCCTCAAATGCGCAGGAAGGCATCGCCCAATTCCGAAAGCACAGGCCGGATGTGACGCTAATGGATCTGCGGCTTCCGGACAAAAGCGGAATCGAAGCCATGATCGCTATCCGCGCTGAATTTCCCGAGGCAAAGATCATTATGCTGTCGACTTTCGAGGGTGACGTGGAAATCCAGCGAGCGCTGGAGGCTGGAGCAAGAGGCTACATTCTTAAGAGCATGCCACCGAATGAGCTCATCGACGTGATTCTCCAGGTGCACGCGGGAAAGAAGCGCATCCCCACCGAGATTGCCGCACAACTTGCCGAACACCTGAGCGATGACGCATTAACGGACCGGGAGGTGGAGGTTCTCAGCCAAATTGCCGGGGGAAACCGCAATCGGGACATCGGGGAGAAGCTCTTCATCAGCGAGGAAACGGTCAAGGTCCATATCAAACACATCATGGATAAATTGGGCGCCAGTGACCGGACCCAGGCGGTTGCCATCGGCCTGCGCCGGGGAATCATCCACCTCTGACAAAGGATCTCCTCACAATCGAATAACTCGAAAGAGGTAAGGAAAAATCCCGCTAAGAGGGGTTTCCTCCTGCGACGTAGTTATGTAGTTTTGTGTGAGGTGCGTTTCTTTTTGCGCACGGAGGAGGTTTTCCGCTGCAAAGACTGTTTTCCACTTTTCCCGGTGGCAGGCCAGGTATCGGTCTATTTCTCGTGCGGGCAGCACTCGGCGGACTGGCTGTCACTTTCGGAGCTCTATACCTTTCAAGCAGGATAGAGCACGCTGCGGCTGTGTGGGTCATTGCCTCAGTATTGATCATCGGCGGCGTGGCTTTGGTAATTGGATTTCTAACTCCTTTCGCCAGTCTGGGCATCGGGCTATGCTTATTGGGGATGGCATTCTCCTGGTTTCCAGGACCGCCGTTCGCTATGTTGGCTGCCCCGCTGCTGGTCCTGCTTGTCGTTGTTACAGCAGCGGGGATCGGTTTGCTGGGGCCAGGCGCTTTCTCGATAGATGGCCGCTTATTCGGACGCCGCGAAATCGTGATTCCTCCCAGGCCACCCGACTCGTAACCACTTCCAGCTCGTCCCCTTCCGCCCAACCGGTCAACACAACAATCAGCCAAGTGCAAACTCAACCCGGCGGGTGTGGCGGGACCGAGTGACGGAATTCCTAATGAATCCCGCCCATTGCTACGCATCTGCCTCCGGCGAGTTAACCAAAGGTGGTACGGCGTACCCCCCGTCGAGTGGTAGAAAAAAAGCCTTCCATCGCGGGATGTGCTCACTTCTCAAATCTGGCAACCTTGGACTCGACGTCAATCGAATGGACGTTTCAAGAACAAATTGAAAAGGAGCAAAACAATGACTCACAAACTGATGATTCAACGTATCACGTTGGGGCTACTTTCCATTATTGCGCTTGTGGTTGGTGGAGCGAAGTTTGCAACGTCGCAGACAACCGCCACGCGCAACGTTAAGAACATAGTGCTAGTCCACGGCGGTTTCGTGGACGGGTCTGGTTGGGAGGGCGTCTACAAAGCCCTGACGAAGGACGGCTACACGGTCGCGATCGTTCAGAACCCGACCATCACGCTGGCAGATGACGTCGCGGTCACGGAGCAGGTGATCGCCGCGCAGAACGGCCCCGTAATCCTCGTCGGTCACTCGTATGGCGGGGCAGTCATCACGCAAGCGGGCAACGACCCGAAGGTCGCCGGCTTGGTCTATATCACAGCGTTTGCCCTGGACAAGGGCGAATCGGTATCGTCGCTGCTCAAGGATCCACCTCCAGGCGCGCCGGTTCCTCCGATCCTTCCGCCGCAGGGCGGGTTCCTGTTCCTCGACCGATCCAAGTTCCCGGCATCCTTCGCTGCTGATGTGGAGCCTGACCTGGCCGCATTCATGGCTGCTTCACAGGTACCGTGGGGTGTGCAGGCGTTGAGCGGCGTTGTGACCGATGCGGCGTGGAGATCCAAACCGAGTTGGTATCTCGTTACCACGGAAGATCGCATGATTCCGCCCGACGCTCAGCGAGCCATGGCGAAGCGTGCGGGATCAAAGGTCGTCGAAGTGAAGGGCAGCCATGCCATATACGTTTCCCAGCCCGATGCGGTCGCTTCTCTAATCGAGCAGGCAGCTACCGGCGCCATGGAATCGAAGTAGGCGCGCCTCTGCGGACAGCCCGGTCGACAAGGTCGAATGGTCTGTCCGCACACTGGAGGAACGTTCAATCCAAAACTTTGAGAGCGTTCCCATCCGAAGGAGATCCGGCTTGCAGGTCGCAAGCCGGTACTCAAATTCCCTGATAAAGGAGACAACATGTCCAATCCCAAAACCATAGTCCTAGTACACGGCGGCTTCGTCGACGGCTCCGGCTGGGAGGGTGTGTACAACATCCTCAAGAAGGACGGCTTTGATGTCGTGGTTGTGCAGAATCCCACAATCTCTCTGGCGGACGACGTTGCCGTAACGAAACGAGCAATCGCTACAGCCAAGGGAGATGTCGTCCTCGTTGGCCACTCCTACGGCGGCGCAGTGATCACGCAAGCGGGCAACGACCCGAAGGTCGCCGGCTTGGTCTACATCACGGCGTTTGCACTGGACAAGGGCGAATCGGTGTCGTCGCTCATCAAAGATCCACCGCCGGGCGCTCCAGTTCCACCGATCCTGCCGCCCGTGGACGGCTATTTACTACTCGACAAGGCGAAATTCCCCGCGTCGTTCGCCGGCGACGTGAGCCCGGAGAAGGCCGCATTCATGGCCGACTCCCAAGTGCCGTGGGGCGTCGAGGCCCTCAGTGGTGCAATCGACGAGCCGGCTTGGCGAACCAAGCCAAGCTGGTACCTGGTCACTACGGAAGACAAAATGATCCCGCCTGACGCCCAGCGGGCTATGTCCAAACGCGCCGGGTCAACGGTTGTCGAGGTCAAAGGCAGCCACGCCGTGTATGTTTCGCAACCACAAGCGGTCGCTCACTTCATCGAAAAGGCGGCAAGCGGTGCCTTGGTGGCAGGGAAAGAACAAGCCGCAGCGCGTGCATTGGCCGCCGCAAAATAGGCGTCCGGGTAATGGGATTCGACCAGGAGGAGGCTTCGGGGGGTGCCGGGCGCACCGACGAAGCCTCCGCCTACCCGGAAAGGCTGGGAGGCAACTTTGGGGGAAACAGGTCCTTCAGATCCTCTCTGGCCGCGCAGCGTATACCGATCCGGCCGACGACGGCACTTGACCGTGTTAAACCCCCTATGCGCGGATGCCGCTCGCTGGTTGAACGAGAAGGAGGGCCCGCCGCTCACGCTGACGCGGAGCGACTGCTGAGAGCGGAGTGAGCCGGACCAGCCAAGGTATGGAATTCAGGCCGGTAATGGCCCGACTGGAACCACTCGGGGGAAGTCCAGCTGAGCCTAATCACTTGGACCGTCGAAGTGCCACTCGCATGCAAACTCCCGAGATACGGGGTTCGAGGAAATAGGACCCGCCTCGCCGCCCCGGGTTAACGATCCGCGCAACTCCGGCTGGCTGACGCGCCACTCGGAAGTTCGACAAAGGCAGTCAAGATGGCGGGAAACGGCTTACCCGCTGACGTGCCCGGGACCTCGCCGATCAAGAGAAGGCAGCGTGCAAGCCATCCTGAGGAACTCGCGGGGTCTGCCGGGTGGCGGTTCGGATTCTGACTGATTGGATTCCGCGGGTCGCTCGCGCGGGTCGCTCGTCTGTTGACAGCTACTCGCGTCATGAGTTAGTGTGGCAGCGTTCTGGAACGGAATACGCGCACCCGACCCAGCGAAGGCGTGGTGAACTCGTGCGCGGACTCGTCTCACGCTGGTTTGAGAAGGAATTTATAATGGTCACTAAAGGGGATCTTGAAATCGTTGCCGCAGGGCACACGTGCTCGGATCCCATCCCTGTTTATGGCATCGGCGGTAAGGTCGACAAGATGACCGACGTGCGCGGGTGCCCTGAGACTCACCCGCCTGATCCTCGACGAGTTCAGCTTTCCTTTCTTGAACGCATGCGTCCGGATGGAAAAGGACGGCAAGGATGTGGCGCGGTTCCTGGAGTGCTTCGACTACGCCTACATCGACCCTTCGGACGTTGACTGGTACTCGATGGTGCTGCTCATGTTGTTCCCAGAAGTCGAGCCGGAGCTGTGCCAGCGTTTCGTTGACGCGATCCTTCCCGACGACCTCAGCAAGCGCTTCTACCACCGGCAGGGAGAAGGAACCCGGAGAGACTGTCAAGGGTCCGCACTACATCGTGGCGGCCTATCCCAGGCCGGGGGCCGTCCCAACACAGTTGGTCATGCAATTCATCAAAGAGACACAGGAGTACACCGGCACCACGAAGGTCGACACTCCGGCGTTGCGTTCTTTCACGTGCTCGATATTCGGTACGGCGCTCGAGTCACCGCCGTTGCTTTTGGCCTGATACCTAACCTTCAGGAGGAGGAGTTATGCCCTATCATTTGGCAGATCTGCGTGGTCAGAAGAAGGCACTATTACCCGAAGCAATGCTTGACAATCTCAGTCGCGACTTCGAGTTGAAGTTTTCGGTGGGCATCTGGTACTTCGCCCCCGGTGGCGGACGCTTCCACGATCGCTTCGTGAAGGCCGCGACGATCCCTGAGCGCATCGAGATGGCATGCGGCATGGCCAAGCTGGGCGTCACGGGAATCGAGGCCCACTACCCGGACGAGATCAACGAGGAGAATGTCGGGCTCTACAAGAAACTCGAGGAGGAGGCGGGCATTCGCGTTGTCGGCGTGCCTTTCTCCCACTTCTTCGACCCGCGCTTCGAGTTCGGCAGCCTCTCGAACCCGGATCCCAAAGTGCGCGAGAGAGCCAAGAAGATTGCGGTCAATGGGCTCAAGTTGGTCAAGGAGATCGGCGCGGACACGGCCATCTCCTGGCCGGGTATGGACGGCTACCGGTATCTGCACGGCAAACCCTTCATGTATATGTGGAACCTGTTCGAGACCGGCATGGCCGAGGCCATGGACGAGGTGCCGGGCGTGCGCATCGCCATCGAGCCCAAAGGCTATGAGCCGGCGCCCAACAACATCTACCGCACGACGGCGGAAGGTATCCTGGCCGCCATGCGCGTCGAGGGCTTGCTCAAACATCCCGAGAACAAAAAACTGCTGGCCGAGGGGCACTGTCTGGTCGGCCTCAACCCTGAGATCGGGCACGTCAAGATGAGCTACGAAATGCTGCCGGCTGCCTACGCGCTCGTGATGATGGAAGGCCGCCTGGCCCACACCCACTGGAACAGCCAGCCAGACGGCAACTACGACCAGGACAACAACGTCGGCGCGGTCAACCCGGCTGAGGCCGAGGCGCTGCTGTACACGCTGTGGGCGCACGGCTACAACGGCTATTGCGGGATCGACATCAACCCCGAGAACATGCCGGTCGAGAAGGCCGTCGAGCTCAACATCAAAGCGATCCGCAAGCTGAAGGAGCGCGTAGCGCGCCTGCCTCACGAGCGCTTGATCGAGGCGCACTTAAAACCAGCGGCGAACCGCGGCGTCATCGAGGAGATCCTGATCAACAACTTGTGAGGGACTCATGCCAAGCGGACTGTTTGCCGGTCTCGACGTCTCAACCCAGGGCTGTAAGCTGGTCGTCATCGACCTCAGCCAGCTCAAGGTCGTCTGGGTGGACGCGGTCAGCTACGATACTGATCTGCCCCAATACGGCACCCGCGGAGGTGTTGCTCAGGGCCTAGAGCCAGGTGCGTCTGAGTCCGATCCGCAGATGTGGATCGATGCGATCCACCGCCTCTTCGGCAAGCTCCCGAAATCCGGACTGGCGGTCAGGGAGATCCACTGCATCTCGGTCTCGGGCCAGCAGCACGGCCTGGTGACGCTGGACGCCGCCGGCAAACTCTCCCGCTCGCGAAGCAAGCTGTGGAATGACTTCTCGACGCTCGAGGAGTGCTGCATTCTGACCGAGAAGGTCGGCGGGCTCGAAGCCATGATCGCCGAGGTCGGTAATTCGCAACGCAGCGGCTACACTGCGCCCAAGATCTTCCACATGCTGCGCCATGAGCGCGCGAACTACGACCTTACGGCTACCTGCTTCCTGGTTCACAACTACATCAACTGGCACTTGACCGGCGGGCCAAACGGCGGCGTGGCCGTGATGGAGCCGGGTGACACTTCAGGTACAGCCCTTTGGCATCCCGGCAAAGCAGCCTGGTCGAAGATGGTCATCAACGCCATCGATCCCGGTCTGGCCAAGAAGTTGCCGCCGGTGAAGCCCTCCGAGGCCAGCATTGGCCGCATCAGCGCTGAGTTGGCGGCCCAGTACGGGTTCTCGCCGGACTGCAAAATCGACGCCGGCACCGGCGACAACATGTACGGCGCCGTCGGCACCGGTAATGTCAAGCCCGGCATCGTCACGGTCAGCTTGGGCACAAGCGGCACGGCCTACACCTACATGAAGAAGGCGTTCATCGATCCCACCGGGGAGATCGCCGCCTTCTGCGACAGCACCGGAGCCTATCTACCTCTGCTCTGTGTCTCCAACCTGGCCAACGGGTATAACGCCATTGTCGACCTCCACAAGTTCACTCACCAGCAGTTCGACAAAGAGATCATCAAGAAGACGCCGGTGGGCAACGGTGGCCGTCTGCTCATCCCCTGGTACTCGGGTGAGCGCACGCCGGACGTGCCACAGGCGGCTCCGATTTACTTCGGCTTCAGTCTCGGAGACTTCACGGTCGAAGTCCTATCGCGCGCCGTGCTCGAAGGTCACGTCCTGAACCTGTACGACGGTTTTACACGCATGGGCGTCGTACCCACGGAGATCCGGCTGACCGGCGGTCTCTCGAAGTCCGATGCCTGGTGCCAGACTATCGCGGACGTGTTCAATGCCGAAGTCGTTCCGGTCAAGGGCGAGGGCGCAGCGCTCGGCGCGGCGATCCACGCCGTTTGGGTGTGGCTCAACGAGTCCGGGACCAAGACCAAGCTCGAAGATCTCTGCAACTCCTTCGTCGTCTTGGAGGACCAGCGCCGCGCGCGTCCGATTCCCGCCAACGTCAACGTCTATGCCGTCCAGAAGCAAGTCTTCCACGCCCTGTCGGCACGAGTGCGTGGGGTGAAGGGCGACGATCCGTTTGCGCTCCGGAGCCGGCTTGCCGGCATGTAGAAGGTTGGCGAGCCGCTGCCGCCGCGGCACGCCGCTCGCCGCTGCCGGCTCCTCAGGAGCGGCCTCACGTGCTCCACTAACACAACCAAAACTGGCATCAAGATGACCAGGGATTGGCAGAACGGCGAAAGGAGTGCACGTCATGAAATGTTCCGTACGACGCTCCATCAGGCAACATCTGCGAACCATGTCCATTGCGGCCATCGCTTTGGATCTTCTGCTTCTCGCTTTGAGCTTTTGGGCGGCTGAGCAGCCGCCGTCGACGCTTAAAGACGCCTTCAAAGGTTCTTTCCTCATCGGGGCCGCGCTCAACCCAGCCGAATTCACCGAACGTAATGTTCGCGATGCCGCCCTCGTCAAGGCGCAATTCGACTCCATCTCGCCGGAGAACGTTTTGAAATGGGAGATGGTTCATCCTCAACCGGACCGCTACAATTTCGATCTGCCCGACAAGTACGTTGCCTTCGGCGAGAAGAATCACATGTTTATCGTCGGCCACACGCTGGTGTGGCATCAGCAAACTCCCAGATGGGTCTTCGAGGATGCGAAAGGAAATCCCGTCGATCGCGAAACGCTTTTGAAGCGCATGCGGGAACACATCCAAACGGTCGTCGGCCGGTACAAAGGCCGCGTCAATGGCTGGGATGTGGTCAATGAGGCGCTCAACGAAGATGGCACTCTCCGCCAAACGCCCTGGCTGAAGATCATTGGCGAGGACTACATTGCCAAGGCCTTTGAGTTCGCGCATGAAGCCGATCCCACGGCGGAACTACAGTACAACGATTACTCGCTGGAGAATGAAGCTAAGCGGCAGGGCGCGATCGAGTTGATCAAGAAACTCAAGGCTCAGGGCGTGCCGATAACCGGTGTGGGTCTCCAAGGGCACTACAAAATCGACTGGCCCTCGATCGATCAGGTGGACGCGACCATCGCCGCCTTCGCACAACTCGGCGTCAAGGTGATGGTTACGGAACTCGACGTTGACGTATTGCCTCCGGCCCTGCAGACCCATGGCGCGGATATCTCGGCCAATGTCGAGTTGCAATCCAAACTTAATCCCTACACGAACGGGCTGCCGGATTCGGTCCAACAGACACTGGCAGAAAGGTACGCCGCTTTGTTTGCGGTGTTCTTCAAACACCGCGGCGTCCTCACCCGCGTAACTTTTTGGGGGGTCACTGATGCCAGTTCTTGGCTAAACAACTGGCCCGTACGAGGAAGAACCAACTATCCACTTCTGTTCGACCGCGAGGGCGGGCCCAAACCGGCCTTCGATGCAGTTATCAAGGCCACGCGCTAAGCATCAGCCGCGAAAGGGAGTATCGAAAATGAAGACGTTTTTGCTGGCAGTCGTCGTCGCGGCGGCGCCGTGGATGAGCGTGTCCGCTGGCACCACTGCGAAGGTTGAGCAAGGTGTCCTACAGGGCACAAGAGAAGACGGACTCACCGTCTACCGCGGCATCCCGTTCGCCGCCCCGCCCGTCGGCGATCTGCGCTGGCGCGCGCCGCAGCCGGCCGCGAAGTGGACCGGCGTGCGTCCCGCCGACAAGTTCGCGCCACAGTGCGCGCAAGGCGGCTTCGGGCCGCCGCCGAACGGGGGCAAGCCACCCGCGATGAGCGAGGACTGCCTTTATCTGAACGTCTGGACGCCGGCGCGGTCTGCCTCCGACCGCATCCCCGTGCTGGTCTGGATCTACGGCGGCGGATTCAACGGCGGCGCCACCTCGATCCCCACCTACAGCGGAGAGGTCCTGGCCCGCAAGGGCGTGGTGCTGGCCAGCATCGCCTATCGCGTCGGCTCGCTGGGCTTCCTGGCGCATCCGGAACTGAGCGCGGAGTCGCCCCAGCACGTCTCCGGCAACTACGGCCTTCTCGACATGATCGCCGCCCTACAGTGGATCCGGAAGAACATTGCGGCCTTTGGCGGTGATCCGCACAAGGTGACCATCTTCGGCGAGTCGGCGGGCGGCATTGCGGTGAGCATGTTGTGCGCTTCGCCCCTGGCCAAGGGGCTGTTTGACGGCGCGGTCTCGGAGAGCGGCGGCTCCTTTGGCCCGCCGCGTTCCGCCGGCGCGCCGGGCGAGAACATGCGAAGACTCGTTGACGCCGAACGGGCCGGCGCGTTGCTTGCCCGGACGGCGGGCGCCGCTTCCATCGCCGACCTGCGCAAGCTGCCGGCGGACAACATTCTGGCCGCCACACGAGGCCTGGCCTGGCCCATCATCGACGGTTGGGTCATCCCCAACGACCAATACACGCTTTACGCCGCCAAGCAGTTCAACGATGTCCCGGTCCTGATCGGATACAACTCGGATGAGGGAGCGAGCTTTTCCCATGACCGCACGCCGCGGGAGTATATGGAGGGCGTGCACAGACGCTACGCCGGTTTCGCGGACCACCTGCTGAAGGCGTATCCCGCTGGCGAGACGACAGTGCCGAAGACCGCCCGCGACCTGAGCCGTGATGCGGCGTTCGGCTGGCACACCTGGGTCTGGGCAGAGCTTCAGTCGAAGCTCGGGAAGTCCAAGGTCTTTTATTACTACTTCGATCAGCACCCGGAGCCGCCTGCCAACTCGCCCCAGCCCGGGCTCGGTGCGCCGCATGGCCGGGAGGTTGCGTACGTTTTCGGCCACCTGAACGAACTCCACAACGAGCAGCCCACGGAGGCGGACCGCGCCATCTCCGACGCGATGTCCACCTATTGGACCAACTTCGCCAAATCCGGCGACCCGAACGGAAAGGGCATGCCCAACTGGCCGGCATTCAGCCACCAGTCTCCCGAGCTGATGTACTTCGCCGGAACGCCCCACACCGGGCCGGTTCCCAACGAGGAAGGGCTCAAGGCGCTTGATGCCTACTTCGCGTGGCGGCGCTCGCCGGAGGGCGTCCGCGCCTCCGCGGTTGAGGATGCGCGGCCCGCCACGACGAACGTGATGGACGCCCAGTATCCTCGCATTCTGGCCGACCATAGCGTGGCCTTTCAGCTCAAGGCGCCGGAGGCCCGCAGCGTCGCGGTTGACATCATGCACAAGCAGTATCCGATGACCCGCGACGCGGACGGCACCTGGAGCGTGACCACTCCGCCGCTGGTCGAGGGATTCCATTATTATCAGCTTATCGTCGATGGCGTCCGCGTGAACGATCCCGGCAGCCACGCGTACTTCGGCACCGGCAAGGACGCGAGCGGGATCGAAGTGCCCGAGGACGGCCCGGACTACTATCTGGCGAAGGATGTGCCGCACGGCGATGTCCGCATCCGCGTCTACCGCTCGAAGATTACGGGCGCCTGGCGGCGCTGCTTCGTCTACATGCCGCCGGACTACGACACCAATCTGAGCGCGCGCTACCCGGTGCTCTACCTCCAACACGGCATGGGCGAGGATGAGACCGGATGGATCTTCCAGGGCCACGCCAACCTGATCCTGGACAATCTCATCGCTGAGAAGAAGGCGGTGCCGATGATCATCGTCATGGACAACGGTTACGCCTCGCGGCCGGCGGGGCCCTTCGGACCGCCCAGCGCCAGGGGACCGGGCGATTTCACTGCCTTCGAGGACGTGATCACCAAGGACCTCATCCCCATGATCGACTCGGGCTTCCGCACCATTCCGGACCGCGATCACCGGGCCGCGGCGGGCCTCTCCATGGGCGCCAATCAGGCGCTCCATCTGGCGACCCACAACCTGGACACCTTCGCCTACATGGCCGGCTTTAGCGGCACAATGAACGGGCTCAGCACCGAAGCGCTCGATCCGGCCACGGCGTTCACTGGGATTTTCAAGGACGGCGCCGCATTCAACGCGAAAGTCAAACTGCTCTGGATCGGCATGGGCACCCAGGAGCCCGAACCATTCCCCCACGCCATCGGCGCGTTCCGCGCCATGCTCGATAAGGCGGGAATCAAGTACGTGTATTTCTCATCGCCCGGCACGTCGCACGAGTGGCTCACCTGGCGGCGCGATCTGAACGACATCGCGCCCAGGCTCTTCCAGCCGGCCGCTGATTAGGTGGCCGATTTGACATCGTGTGGCGAGAACCATCTTGTCGATGATCCGCGTGGGCTGAAAAGGGTTCTATGAAAGGGGATGTCAAGTGAAAACACTCTCCCCTTACAGGAAGGTTTTGTTCTTCTGGGCATCCAGCCCCTGTTGATGAAACCGCGTACGTTGGAAGAGTTGGGGTCCCTGATTCGAAAGAACAGTTGAGAGAGGAGAAAACGATGCTGCGCAGACGCGGGTTGTGCGCTGCCGTGATTCTACTGATGCCGGCCTTGTTGGCAGGAGCAGAGCCGCGGGCCTACCGGAATTTTAAAGTCACAATTTTTATTCCCGTATACGCGGTGCAGCGGATGGAACGCGAGCCGGGCTGGATGCAATCGAGCTGGAACACCATCAGCAGCCGGTTACACGTGGACAAGGTATTCATTGAAAGCTATCGCAGTGGGACGACGGCGGATGACGCCGCTCTGGATCACGTGAAGAGTTTCTTCGAGTCGCAGGGTGTGGCGGTGGCGGGAGGCATGGCGTTGCTGGGACCTGGGGGGGGAGGGCAGTTCCGAACGCTGGACTACACCGACCCCGCCGATCGGGCGCTGGTAAGCCGCGTGTGCGCCCTGACGGCGCGCCATTTCGATGAGTTCATTCTCGACGACCTGTTCTTCTTCAATACCAAGAGCGAGTCCGACATCGCGGCCAAGGGCAAGCAGACGTGGGACCAGTTCCGGCTCCAGACGATGGATGAGGTGTCGCGCGACCTGATTCTGAAGCCGGCGAAGGAGGCCAATCCCAAGGTGCATGTGATCATCAAATTCCCCAACTTCTATCCGTCATTCCAGGGGATGGGATTCGATCTCGAGCACCAACCGCAGATTTTCCCCGAGATCTGGACGGGGGATGAGACGCGCGATCCCATCGTCACGGACCAGCAATTGCAGCAGTACGAGAGCTACGAAATCTTCCGGTATTTCGAGAACATTGCGCCGGGACGCAATGGCGGCGGATGGGTGGATCCGATCTCCATGGGGTCGATCGATCGTTATGCCGAGCAGCTTTGGGACACGATTCTCGCCAAAGCGCCCGCCATTAATCTGTTTGAATACACTGACCTGTTGCGGTTGGCGGAGGCGGGGGAGCGCACGGCCTGGCAGATGCGGCCCACGACTTTCAATTATTTCCAAATGCTGAGTGAATGCTGCGGTTTTCCGGGTACTCCGGGAGCGAAAGACGCTCTGCTGGCGGATGCGGCGGCTTACGCCCTGCGCCGGGTGGACCAGGTGGCAGGCGAACTGGGTGCGCCGGTGGGCCTGAGCTGCTATCGGCCCTATCATTCCAGCGGCGAGGATTTTCTGGAAAACGCGCTGGGCATGATGGGAATCCCCATTGAGATGTACCCCGCGTGGCCGCAGGCGAAAAGCGTGCTGCTGACCGAGGCGGCGAAGTACGATGCGGATATCGTGGCGAAGATCGAGCAACACCTGCGCGGCGGAGACAACGTGATCATAACCAGCGGCCTGCTGCGCGCTCTTCAGGATCGCGGCATGGATCAGATTACGGACATGCGCGTTACCGGGCAGGTTCTGGCCGCCACCTCCTACGTCGAGGGGCGCGGTTTCGGGAGCGGCACCGAACTGGGCTCCTCGAGTCCCATTCTCTTTCCCGAGATTCACTTCTATACCAACGAGGATTGGGCGGTGGTGCGCGGCTTGGCCGCCGGGCGGGGCGTGCCGCTGCTGCTGATGGATCATTACGGGAAAGGGGAACTGTACGTCTTGACGGTGCCGGAAAACATGAACGATTTCTACCGCCTGCCCAGCGGGGTGCTCGACGCCCTGCGGAGATATCTGGCGCTGGAATTGCCCGTGCAGTTGGAAGCTCCGGCGCAAGTGAGTCTCTTTGAATACAACAACGGCGCCTTCGTGGTGGAGTCTTTCCTCGATCATCCGGTGGCAGTGAGGATCACGGGCAGCTTCGCGCGCCTGGAGAATTTGATGACGGGGGCGATGCTCGCGGGTGAGCCACTGGCCGGAGGGAGATGGGGGTGGTTCGGACCGCGCGGCCCGGGAAGCACGCCGGAGGCTCATCTGGTCAGCTATGAATTGCAGATCGAGCCGCATAGCCTGGCGGCCTTCCGGCCGCGGCCGTGAACCGCCGCCCAGGGACGCCAACGCAGAGCGTAAGAAGTTGACAAACTGCAAATTGGGTCGCTTGCTCTTGCCACCGTTCTCGAATATGCTATGCAACCGGAACGGGACTAGCCCGCAATTGCGTGCGAAGCCTTCCCCGGGAGCCGCCTGAGGAGTTGTGACTATGAAAACATCGATTCGAATTGTGGTGTTCTTGGTGGCCGTGCGCCTGTTGGTTGCGCAACACGGTGGTGGCCCTCCCGCCGGCGTGGGGGGGAATATCGTACCCATCACGCGCAGCCAGGCCGACTACACGCAGCGGACTTACACGGTTAACGGCAGGGTGCAGAACATCCGGCGCGATCCCATCCGCGGCGCCAAAGTGGTGATTCGAGCGACCAAGATGTCGGGCGTCATCCGGGAAATGCACACCGACGACCGGGGAGAGTTCAGCACCGAAATCAAACTTAGCCAAGAAAGCGACGTGAGCTTTGGAGTGGATGTGAATGCGGACAAGCACGGCTATATGCCCGCTCACGAAATCGTGGACTTCGGCACGTCCGGCAAGACGTGGAAGCTGACCCTCACGTTGCGTGATCTGCGCGAGGATGCGGATTTGCTTTTCCAGGAGGACCTGATCGCCGACTTGGCCTCACGACTGAAGCAACTATCCTCCGCTGACGGCTTGTCAGGGAAGTCGGCCAAGGATTATGAGCACGGCGTGAACGAGTTTTTGATCAAGGACAATCCAGTTGGCGCGGTTGCCAATTTTGCCAGGGTGGCAGGGCGAGATCCTTCCTGCGCGGCGTGCCGAACCATGTGGGGCTTGGCGCAGCTCGCCATGAACGATTGGGACGGAGCGGAACGCAATTTCGGTGAAGCCATCACGACAATGCACGGCGACCACGCCAAAGCGCGTCCGGAATCCGACATCGCGTATGGCGTGATGGAGACCTGGCGTCACGATCCGAAGAGGGCGGCGGACTTTCTGCTCGAGGCGCTCAAATCTGCCCCGCAAGACCCGCTGGCCCTTCAGGAACTCGGCCGCACGCAATTAGAGCTGGAGAACTGGGAGTACGCCAGCGACCAGCTTCAGAAGGCCATCGCTGCCGACGCCGGCCGGGATGCGCACCTGATGCGCGCGGAGGCCTTGCTCCACCTCGACAGTTACAGGGAGGCTGACCGCGAATTGACGACGTACCTCGCCGGCCGAGATGTGAAAAAAATGGCTCCGAAGATTCGCCAGCTATGGCAGGACATCCAGACCCAGGAGAGAGAGGAACTTGCCTCGACAGGGGGCATCTTTAGCATGGACCTGCCCACCGACAAATTGATTCAGACCATTCCCGGGCTTAAAGGGCTGGAGCCCGCGGCCGACCAGAGCCTGTTAGCGTCCATCCTGGACGAAACCGGCAAGAGGGTAGCAGCTTCTTTCCACGATTTTCCCAGCACCGTATCCGTGGAGGAGGTTCACCAGGAAAAACTGCAACGTCACGGCAAGATTGCAGGGAGCCAAGACCAGGAGTTCAACTATCTTTGGCTGATGGAGCCGGATCCCACCGGACCGGGCATCACCGAGTACCGAGCAGACAAGAACGGGGACAAGGCAACGCTGAAAGGTCTGGATGACGGGTATATGCTGACTTCCGGATTCACCTCTGCGGCGCTTTACTTCCATCCCTTCTACCGCGGCGACGCCCAATTTCGTTATCTGGGGTGTCAGAAATCCGAGGGAAGAGAGTATTACGTCGTGGCCTTCGCGCAATATCCGGACAAGGCGCGTATCGCCGGAGGTTTCCGCGTAAACGGCGTCCCCAAGCCGACGTACTTCCAAGGCTTGGCCTGGATCGATGCCGGGACCTACGAAATCGTTCGCCTGCGCCAGGATCTCTTGAAGCCACTGCCCGAAATACGCCTGGAGCGCCAGACCACTGAAATCGACTTTGGCGCGGTGCGATTCAAGAAGTTCACGGAGGAATTCTGGCTTCCGCAGCGAGTGTTCGTGGCCGTCGATTGGAGTCGCAAGCGCCTGCGCAATGAACATCGCTACTCGAACTTCGAGTTGTTCAGCGTGAGCGCCACGGAGAACGAGAATCAGCGCCGCACTCCGGCGGCGCCTGCGCCTAAAGTCGAAGACGGCCCCGGCACCCCCTAACTAATTGTCGGTCGATCATCCTCGATCGCCGATTGGGAGGAAGCAAAAACCGAAGCTCCGGAAAGCCAAGTGCATAGCGCATCAGAGTTCCGACGAATGATCTCCAGATCCTTGCTCGCCGTGGCGGCAGCAACCTTGCTTCTGATTGCGCCGCCAGGGAGCGCGCGTGCGCAGGCCGCGGCCAAGGCCGAATCGTCCGCGGCGGTCAAGCCGCTTCCGTTCCTCAGCCCGATCTTCGGCGACAACATGGTCTTGCAGCGCGGCAAGGCCAACACCCTCTGGGGATGGTCCGAACACGGCGATAAGATTCGCGTCCAGGTTGGCGACAACACGGCCTCCGCTATTGCCGGGGCCGACCGCCGCTGGGAGGTGAGGATTCAGCCTCCTCCCGCCGGCGGCCCCTACACGCTCCGGATCTCTGGCCGCGAGACCCTCGAACTGCACAATGTCGTCGTGGGCGACGTCTGGCTGTGCGGCGGCCAGTCGAACATGGGGCTGCCTCTACGGTTCGCACGCAATGGCGCCGAGGAAGTGAAGGCCGCGAATCATCCTGAGATCCGCTTCTTTGACGTCGCCGGCCACGCGGCCTATCACCGCACGGACCTCGTGGAGGGAAACTGGAAGGCCGTCACACCCGAAACCGCCGATAGGATTTCCGCGGTCGCCTATTACTTCGCGCGCATGGTCCACGAGGAGATTCACGTTCCGATCGGCTTGGTTATTGATGCGATGGGCGGAACACCCGCCGAAGCCTGGACCAGCGTTGCGGCTCTTCGCGCGATCAAGGACTTCGACATTCCCTTAGCCGAGCTTGATCGGCTGGCCGCCGCGGGGGTGCCTGAGTATGGCAACTACGTCATGCACTGGTACGACCAGTACGACCTGGGGGTCAAAGGCAACTGGGCCGCGCCCACGTTCGACGATTCGAGTTGGAAGACCGTCAGTATCCCGGGAGGATTCGCCGAGCTCGGTGTGCCGGACACTCCGGCCGTTGGCTGGTTCCGGAAGGTGATTATTCTGCCGGATCCCCTCCCAGCCGGAAGGGCCTTGCTGTTCCTCGGTTCGGTGGAGCGGATGGACACGGCCTGGATCAATGGCGTTCAGGTCGGCGCCAGCGCCTGGGTCGAGAACCCTCGCGTCTATTTCATCGGCGGCGGCGTGCTCAAGCCCGGACGCAACGTTGTGGCGATTCGCGTGCTCAAGACAAAACCCATTGGCGGTTTCCTGGGCAAGCCGGAAGAACTGCGCATCCTCCTCGGCGGCAAGACCGCCCTTCCGCTGGCAGGCCAGTGGAAGGGGCAGTTGAGCGTGGATGCGCGGCCGCCGCATCCATTGCCTATCGCGTATGAGAACTGGCCTGTCATGCCAACGGTCCTCTATGAAGGCATGCTCGAGCCCATTGCGCCGCTCACCATCGCCGGGGTTTTGTGGTACCAGGGCGAGCAGAACTCCGAACGCGGATACCACTACCGCAAGGTGCTGCCCGCGATGATCGCCGACTGGCGCAGGCTCTTTGCCCAGGGCGATGTCCCGTTCTACATCGTTAGCCTGCCCGCTTTCAAGCATCGCAGCGCCACGCCGATCGATGACGCCTGGGCGGAAACCCGCGAATCGCAGGCGCTCACCGCCGCCTCGGTCCCCAACTCGTGCCTCGCCGTTACCATTGATACGGGCGACGCGGACAACATTCATCCCCAGGACAAGCTCCCGGTCGGTGAACGCCTCGCGCGGTGCGCACTGGCGAATTACTACGGCCAGCCTGTGGTCTATTCCGGTCCCACCCTCGCTTCCGTCGAACGACTTCCCGGAGCGGTACGCCTTCACTTCATCCACACCGACGGTGGCCTGATCGTGAAGGGAGCAAAGCTCGAAGAGTTCTCCATCGCCGGCGAAGACCGGAGATGGGTCTGGGCCGAGGCCCACATCCAGGGCGACACGATCGTCGTCTCATCCCCTTCGGTGCCCAATCCCCGGGAAGTCCGCTACGCCTGGCAGGCCAATCCGGCTGCCACTCTCTTCAATGGAGCGGGCCTGCCTGCCGCGCCCTTCCGCACCGACCACTGGCCTGGCATCACCGAGAGCCAGCGGCCCTACTGACGGCTTGAACTTGGCAGGCCTATGCACCAAATCGTGCTCCGCCAGGTGCGCGGCTTGTGGTCCTAAGAGCTGCCAGGAACCTTCGCCAGCCTTGGGCGGGCAGCTAGCGGCCTCACGGCTGACGCATAAGAAAAATGAAAACGCCAGGCCATCTGGCCTTATAATCTCCAGAGGCAGAGGTCCGGAAACCCCAAGAGGGAGGCGCCTCATCCGGGAAAGGGGTCGATGACGCATGAAGACCAGGACCATGATGTTTCTGGGGTTCCTCGCCGCAACTGTGCTGACGGGCACATCTGCGGCCATCCGCGCCGCCAAGAACGAGGCTATCCTTCGAGTCGAAACACACCTGGTGGAAGTCAGTGTGGTCGCCCGGGATTCCAAGGGGCAGGCGATCAAAAGCCTGAAGAAAGACGATTTTAAGCTTTATGACAACGGCAAAGAGGTTCCCATTGAGGTCTTTTTGGGGCTTCCTACGACTCCCACGGCTGTGGAGCCCTTGCCGCCCAATGTGTTTTCCAACCGCGTCCAGGGCGCGCTGCCGAGCGTCACGCTGGTTCTCCTGGACGGCCTGAACACCAGCTTTCATGACCAAAGTTGGGCACGCACGGAAGTGGTCCGGTTTCTTGAAGCGCTCCGGCCTGAGGACCGCGTCGCCATCTTTTCGCTGGGTGAGCACCTCGATGTGCTGCAGAATTTCACCAGCAACCCGCAGCTTCTGCTGGCGGCTTTGAGAAATGCCAAGATTCGCAACCCAAGGGAAGTTGCGGGCTCGGCGCCGCCTCAGACCGATCCTGGCGAAGCGGACCAAGCGTCGATCAACGTGATGGGCTCAGCTATTCCCTCATCCACCGACCCGTCGACCTTGGCGGGTACCACGTCGAACCCAGCTTTGGGGACCGGCAGCAGCGCGCCCGCAGGCGCAGCGGCGGGCGCTGCCGCGGGAGCGGCGGGCGAGGCCGCCGCCATGGCTCAGATGCAGGCGATAATGAACCAATTTCAGGGCCATCAGAGCTCCTCCTTCGCCGTCGACCGCATGCAGCGCACCCTGGACGCGCTGATTGCCATTGCGAATTATCTAGGGCAGTTTCCCGGGCGCAAGAACCTGATCTGGGTTTCCAGCAGCTTTCCGGTTTCAATTGGCTTTGTGGGGGATCGTCAGCCAGGCGACACGCGGGACCAGATCCACTTTGCGGCGGATTTCGAACGGGCGTACAAGAATCTGAACTCAGCTCTGAACAAGGCCAACCTGGCTATTTATCCCGTCGATCCGCGCGGGTTGGTGGCGGCGGCGCCCGGTACGACGGACTGGAACGAATTCTATTCCACGGTGGGCACGATGAAGGAACTGGCGAGCGCAACCGGCGGGCAAGCGTTCACCAACACCAATGACCTCGCCCGCGTCATGCGAGCCGCCGCGGATGATTCCGAGGCCAGCTACACACTGGGTTTTTACCCTCATGACATCCGCTGGGACAATAAGTATCATGCACTTAAAGTAGACGTTTCGCGACACGGCGTCCACTTGCGTTACCGCCAAGGATATTTCGCCACCCAGGAAACTTCGAAAACTCCAAAGACCGGAGACCAGGTCGACACCCAGTTCAATCAAGCCATTTACGGCCCGCTTGACTCGACGGGCCTGGGGCTGAGGGTCACGCTCGAAAAAGTCACTCATAAGACGGGCACCCGCCGGAATATGGCGACCAACAAGGTCGTCCCATTTCATAAGGACCGCGCTCTGCTGGGCATCAACGTGGACATGCGCGACATCACGCTTCCGGGTGGGAGCGAGGGCGGGAGCGTGCAACTGGCATTGGTTCTTGCCCAGACTGGACCTGACGGCAAGGTTCTGGATGCTTCCCGATACGACGTGAAAATGCGCGTCGTGGCCGGCGGAACGCAGCGCCTTCAGGGAAAAGGGTTGCAGATGGAGAAATGGGTGGACCTCGTCCAGGGAGCGACGTCGCTGGAACTCGTGGTGCGCGATCCAGCCTCCGGCAATCTTGGTTCAGTGAAAATCCCTGTGGGCGGCGTGTAAGCAAGCAGCGCTGACTACCCATCGTCTGACGCGTCCGCGTATTTTCCGTGCCGGGCTGCGGCAACCGGAGTGGGGGGACCCGCGCCAGATTAGAGATAACGGAAAAGCTCGGGCTGCCGCGCTAGCCTGCGTCGGCTCACTCCTTCTCGGTTTGGGCGGCGTTCTCCATGGACTTGGTCAGGACTCCCTGGGCTTCCATTTTCTGAGTCGTTGCTCGGATCTTCTCGGCGAATTGCCCGTGTGGGTCGATTCGCAGGTAATCTTGCATCATCGCGTAAGCTTTGTCATACGTCTTCTCAGCGAGATAGGCGTCCGCCGCTCTCGCATAGTAGTACGAGGGGGGTGCAGGGTTAAAACTGAGGACCTTTTCGAACTCATCTGCTGCCTTGGCGTGCTCACCCAGACCGAAGTCTGCGACCCCGAGCTGGTAGTATAATTCCCACGAGCTCGGGGCAAGGCGGATGGCCTCGCTCAGGGTCTTCTCGCTCTCCCCGAACCTTTTCTGCATATTCAGAAGCTGGCCCAGCACCAAACGTGCCTGGTTATACCCCGAGTCACACTGAATTGACTTGCGCAGCGCCGATTCAGCCAGGGTGAAATCCCCCGATGGGATCAACACGATGGCCAACTCGGTTTGCGCCCGGGCATAACAGGGATATATGGCAATCGCTTTTTCAAAGTGAGTTCGAGCGTCCGAATACTTCTCTTTCAAAAGCGCCTGAACCCCTTTAACCAGTTCGTCGCGAGCTTTCTGCGGCGCCTTCTGGTCAGTTAAAACGGCGGGAGCAGTTTCCTCGCTTTCGCTTTGACCCACCGGTTTAAGAACGACATTGATGACGGTACGATATTGGATGAACATCACCTCGTCCAGGCGTTGCTGAAACGTATGAAATCCCTGCGCCGAGACCCGCAGGAGAACGGCGTTGCCGGGCACGGAATCAAACTCGAACTGCCCGTCGGAATCGGCCTGTTTGGTTGCCATCGGCACGTGATCCACGGTTTCCAAAGTCACGATTACGCCGGTGCGTATGGCATGGCCGTCGGAGCTGCGGACCTGACCGGCAAGGACAACGGTCGTCCTTACCGCAGGTGACGAAGCTAGAGGCGGATTGGGGGTGCCGGTCTGCCCGGCAAAGTCAAGCGTCGCCTGGCAGCAAATCTGTCGAACCGCAAGTACGGCGAGGTTTAAGGCAAGGCAGAAAACAACTTTCCCGACAGGGACCCCTCGGATGCCTTCCGTGGAACGGGGTGCGGCTGGCATAGGTGTCTCCCAAGAACCCTCGATGACTCAACCTTAGCGCCGCGCTTCAAGCCTGTCAAGTGCGCGTAAGACAGCGCGGACCACCGCCTTTGTGGTCCGCGTCTGTCCCGTATCACGATCTGCAGGTGTCGTTAGCAGGCTACTTTCCTTGCTTACGTTGCGAAGAACCGCAGGCCGCGAAAGCGGCGGTCTGCGCTACGGGCTGTCGATGGGGACTCCAACCAATCAGCGCGGGTCTATGCTGCGGGTTGCCGGGCCGGTTAGCAAGTCCGGGAATGGGCCCGGCAGGCGGGTGCCCGCGGCGGGCTTTCCAAAGAAATCCGTGTCGATGGACTTCCATGCCGCGACCGGCTTGATCTCGCTCTGAACCGTCAGCGACAGCGTGAGCTTGTCGGGGTCGAGCGAAGCTGTAATCCGGCCTTCGGCGCCGTTCTTGTCCCAGCCGTGCTGCTCGCGCCAGGACCTCAGGTTGTCCCACTCCGGCGGCTCCGGAGTCTTGACGCACAGGTAGGGGCCAAAGCCGAAGCCGAACGGCCCCTGCGGCCCCGAATAGAGATTGCCGTCGGCATCGTTGCGGGCGTTGGTAAACTCGATCGCCGAGCGGCCCATGCGCGCGAAGATATTGCCGTACACCATCAGGCCATGCACGTCGATGGTATGGCCGAAGATGGGCCGCGGACCGTTGATCCCCGAGACCGTGTCCACACCCGCCTCGTCGCAATCCAGGAATAGATTGTAGGCGATGATGACGTTGTTCGTGTCGCAGATCAGGATGCCGCCCGTAAGCTGCGAGAAAATGTTGTTGTCGATCTCATTCAGCTCCTCGCTGCCTTCGATGTGAACGGCGTGCGGGTTGACGTTGCCGGGAATGTCGGCAAACAGATTGCCGGTAACGCGCACGTTGGCGTTGCCGATGTCGAGCCAGACGCCGTTGGCGTGGCGGATGTGGCGCAGCACGTTGTTGCGGAACAGAAGATTGCGGGCGGTATGCATCTTCGTGCCGCCGGACTCCGACATCATCGCCGCGTCCTGCCAGCCGATCCACTCGAAAAGATTCCGCTCGACGACCGTATCCCGCGGACCTCCCGTCCCGCCCAGCCCCTCGATGCCGCAATAGCGGAAGGTGTTGGCGCGGATGACATCGAAGCCGACCGGCTGTGGGGGACGGCTCGCCTGCCAGTCCTCGTTGCCGATGTCTAGGCCCACGCTGTTGGCCCACTCGAAAGTGTTGTCCTCGAAGATGAAGTGATTGCCGCGGTTGGTGGAGACCATGCCGCGCTGCGGCACCGGGAAGCCGTTGCCCGCATGCTGGAAGATAATCCCTTTCACGCGAATGTAGGACTGGTAGCGCTCGAGCGGCGAAAAAACCTGCTCCTCGGTGGTGATCTCAAGGGTGTGCCGCGAAGGGTCGTCGTCGTTGGCCAGGCGGATGTGCAGCGTCATCCCGTTGGTTTCAATCCAGACCTTGCCTGCATAGGGCGAGAACTCCTGGAAGAGCGGCGACCAGTGAACGGTGCTGAAGAAGTTCATTGACTGCTTCGCGGGGCCGGCAAGCTCGGTCGAGAGCTCGACCGGCTCGAGCGGATGGCCGTCCACGAACACCATGCCTCGCCGCCGGAAGTACGTCGCCATGTTGTCCTCGGCATATCGCAGCCAGTAGCGGTTGCCGATCACGTTGTCCACTTCGAAGGGGTTGTAGCCATCGTGAAAGAGCGCCGGCGAAAGCGGCAGTTCCCAGGCCTGTACCGGCTTGTGCGTCACCGGATCGAAGCCGAAGTTCCAGCCCTGGCTGGGACGCCAGCCGGTCACAACGGCCGAACCCTTCACCACAACCTTGGCGCCGGGCGCGGCCTCGTAGCTGATCATCGCGTCGGGGCCGGCGCCACCGCGCGCCGGACGGACAAACTCGCGGTAGACGCCTTCAGCGATCACCACGCGCTCGCCCGGCTTGAGAATCTGGGCCGCACGGCCGATGGTGCGGAAGGGCCGCTGCTCGGTGCCGGGGCCATTGTCGTCGGCATTCGCCGCCTGGCCGTTGACGAAGTACGTGTGCGTAAAATGGAGCGGCTTCTCCCAGGAGGGGAACTCGGCGCCGCTGGGCAGCGTCGAGCTAGAAGCGGAGGCTTGAGATACGGCGAGAATAATAAAGAGCGCGCAGGACAAATAGCGATTCATGACCGATGGATCCTTCTCAGTACGAAAACTGGTCTTTATAGGTCATTTGTTTAGGATCGAAGTCGATGTACATTAACTGGTGGATCTGAGGCTGGTAAGAGAGTTGGAAGCGCAATTTACCAGCTCCGGGCTGGAGGATGGGCTCGCCCTTGAATATTCGCGGGAAGACGAATTCGGCCCCCAGCCCGCCCTGGTTGGGAAAGTACTTGAGCAACTCCAACTGGCCCGCGATGGGGCTGAAGAGATACGCGTTCTGCTTTAATGTGTCGTTGGTTTGAGTATTGAACCACTTGTCCATGTTCCGCTGAGATATGGGATCGTTGGTTTGATAAGATAGCGCGATAACAACCTGCTGGCTGAAGTCGGCGTGCAGAAACCTGTCCAGCGATTGGTCGAAGGCTTGTTGCCGGGCGGCAGGCAGCGCGTCGTAGTGGTTCATGATCTGTAGCATCCGCACGTAAGCATCACGGATGGGCTGGGCGGAAAAAAGCCTGGCCGTGAAAATGAATTCCGGCACGTCCACGCCTGGGGTGGCGCCACCGGTTCGGGCGCCCCCACCGGCTCTACCTTGTGGAGCAGAGGGCGCGTTGGCGCCTGCTCCACCAGTTCCGATATTGCCCGTCGTGTTACCACCGCCCGTTCCAGCGTCCACTACCGTGCCGTGCTGGCCAAGGTGAGCGGCCCCTGTGCGGCTGATATTCGCCGCCTGGCCCCGGAACGATTTTGCCTGAGCCCAAGCGGATTTGTTGAACAACTCCGCTACTTCCTTTTGATCCCATTGGGTATAGGGCTTGTCCATCCAGTTCTCATTTTTCTCGCTCGCGTAGAGCATCCCTATGCTCAAGATTATCGCCGTGCGGGCAATGAGGAAACCACGACTGCGCATGCTTACCTCCCCCATTCATAATCTGGCGCGCTGGAGCAAGCCGCGAAATGGCTGCGTGCCGAGCAAGCATATTTCGTTCCGTAAGCGTATTCAAGGGATTTTGCACGGCCCCAATCCGTCGATAACTAACCCGCTGTGGGGAGACGACTTACCGTCCGCGCATTTCTGCCGGCCCCGGCGGGGGTAGGGCAAGCCCTACCCCTACGCCGCCCGGGTCAGGCGGGTGCGACGCGGAGGCACAAGGCCATGGGCCCTACCCTCCTTGACCTCCCTTATCGGGGGTGTTAGAAGCCGTCGCGGTTTTTGGTCTCAGAAGTGCTGGATTCTCGTAGGCGCCGGAGGCTCTGAGCGCTAAAGCCCGACTTGCCATTGCATTCGGGAGTGGCGAGTTGTATATTGCGGGCCGGGCCAGTGTCGTGAACGAGAGTACTCTCGCACTTGGTGGAGTGAGGAGCAGAATATCAATGAAATATCTGGTCCTTCTGGGCGCGATCATGGTTGCGTTAGGGGGCGAGTGCGTGGCAGTTCAGCCGAAGCGCGCGCAAGGTGCTACGGCGGCGCGCCCGGCCTCGATAACCATCGATTATCCCTTGGAGGGTTCGATTTTCCCTCCCGAAATAACTCCGCCCACTTTTATGTGGCACGACTCCGCGGAAAGCGCTACCTATTGGCGAATCGGCATTGCCTTCGCCGATGGCTCGGCTCTAATTAAGGCCGAATCTGCGGGTGAGCGCTTGACCATCGGCGCGATTGATCCGCGCTGTGCTTCCTCCACGAATGAACTGCCTAAACTCCCGCCGGAGCAGGCCTCAGCGCACACTTGGATACCCGAAGTGAAAGTTTGGGAAAAGATCAAGAAACATTCCGCAGCGGGCGCCGCCGTGGTGACCATCAGCGGATTCAGCGGGCCGAAGGACCGGCGCACGGTCTCGAGCGGGCGCGTCACCATCTTCACTTCCCGCGACCCGGTCGGCGCACCCATTTTTTATCGCGATGTGCCTTTGATGCCTACCCAGACTGAAAAGGGAATCATCATGCCCTTGGCCCTGGACGCGCTCCATCTGATCCAATGGCGGCTGCGCGACATCTCAAGAACCGAAAGCCGTGTAGTACTCACGGACGTGCCTACCTGCATCAACTGCCATTCGTTCTCTCGGGATGGCAAGACCCTGGGGATGGATCTCGACGGACCTCTCAACGATAAAGGGTTGTACGCAATTGTTCCCATCAAACCGCAAATGACGGTCCGCAACGAGGATGTGATCTCGTGGAGTTCCATCCGGGACACAACCGCATCGACCTCCCGAATCGGTTTCATGTCTCAGGTCTCGCCGGACGGCAAGTACATCCTGACCAATTACCGGGGCCAGACGAAGAACCTTGGCAACGGCTACTTCACGGTGAACTACAAAGACTACCGCTTCGCCCAGGTGTTCTACCCGACGCGCAGCATCGTGGCCTGGTACGACCGGGCGACGGGGGTAAAGCAGCCTTTGCCCGGGGCGGACGATCCGGCCTATGTGCAAACGAACGCCGTCTGGAGCCCCGACGGCAAATACGTGGTCTTTG
>Ga0326728_10007227_pt1 | contig 28874 bp, 26 predicted proteins | sample MB3enrmetagenome_FD_207602 | JGI IMG/M metagenome (GOLD analysis project Ga0326728, IMG submission 207602) | Lab enriched peat soil microbial communities from McLean, Ithaca, NY, United States - MB31MN | ecosystem: Environmental > Terrestrial > Soil > Wetlands > Peat | place: USA: New York... | reverse complement strand
AAAAAGACCAGAGGTTTTCGTATTGCGCCCCGTCCCCTTTGGGGGACTGGTGGCGCAAGAGGGGGGTGACATATGCTAAAAATGGTATTCTACAGAGAAAAAAATAAGATACAGGATGGGATGAGTTCCAAAGAGGGTAAAAATCAGAGGAATACCGCAACCGCGATAACTGTGGTCCACAGGCCGTTCTTGTCGCCCTGTGCCGACTGGCAGACATGCTTGGTCCGGATGATCTTGCCGCTGGCCTTATAGGTCTGCTCGCGCTCCTGCCAGGCTGCATTGGCATCGAACTCGATACCGAGCGTGGTCGCGAGCATGGTGGCCGCAAGGTCCTCGGCATATTCCCCGGTCCTCTCCTGGGTCTCCCCGTACGCGTGGTGTTCGGATAGGTACCCGTACTCTTCCGCATCCTTGGGGAGGGCAAGGCCGACTGCAGCGGAAACGAGCCGGTTTGGCTCGTTTGTTTCGTTCCTGGCCATCACGCAGAACGTAATGCCACCGGGCTGGAGTTCGCGCAGACCGGTCTGGGTGGGGATCTGTTTGCAGTTGGGGGGAAAGATGCTTGAGACGTACACAAGGTTGCATTTTTCAATGCCGGCCTTGCGGAGGGCCAGCTCGAATGAAGCCAGCCGATCTTTATGGATTCCCACCCCCTTGGTGAAAAAGATCCTCGATGGAACAAACATAATTTTTATACTACCCGTGGCTTTTTTAATTTTTGGTCAGAATACTACAAAAACCGGCACGGATTTTCCCTTTTCGGGGCAATTTACGTTCCGGGCGGGAAACGGGCGGCCGGGATGGGCGCAAGGATCCCAAGGAGCTCGTCCATGCGGTCAATCACGAAATCGGCCCCGATATTGTATCGGGTTTTGGAGAACCGGTCCCCGTACCGCGCATATACGGTACGGATCCCCAGTTTATTACAGGGTTCGATATCCCTGTGCGGGCTGTCGCCGATAAAGAGGGCCTCTTCGGGCAGTGCACCTACTGCGTCCAGGGCCGCAAGGAACGGATCGGGTGCCGGCTTCTTGACGCCAACCTTGTCATACGTCACCATGCAATCGAAAAACCCGGTGAGTCCGCATTTACCGAGCCGGAGCCGGGCATCGGGATGCTCCGCATCGGTGACAAGGGCCATTGCATAGCCCTTTTCCCGGAGTGCTGCAAGGGTCCTGGTGACACCGGGGTATGGCGTGACATGGCGGAGTTTCTCGCTTGCATAGATCCGGCAGGCCTGCTCATACATGCCCTTGGTGGGGATCCTGCGCTCCTCCATGTACTGCCGGATATTCTCCGTTGATTCAAAGCCATGGGAGCCGGTAAGGAAATACAGGAAGAGATCGTCCCCGTCATTGTGGCCGAGATGGCGCACCACGCTCTGGCAGGCAGCAATCTGGGCCCCGACCAGGTCAAAGAGGGTATTGTCCATGTCGAACAAGAGAGCCAGGGTGCCATTATATACTACCATCATGACCCCCCTCGGGGTAAGAGGGAATAACAATATATCGCCAATTTTCTAATAGGGTCCGCGGGCACTCTCATGTTCAGAATACAGATCTGCTATCTTTCCATTTATCGATGTGCGATATGACACATGTCCTGGCGGGAAAGGAGTGTACTCAGGAGGAGTTGGAAAACTACGGGCACCCTGCCACTGTATGCCCGACTACAGAGAACAGCTCGTGAAACTGGCAGAGATGAATTCGAGCGTGGCAATTCTCGGCCGCGACGATCCCCTTAAAGGCGTGAACTTTTCCGTATTCGTCGAGGTCCATAGCATCTCGACAAACTCTAAACAGACCTGAGAGAGCATGTGGATCCACAGGTTAATTCGGTGAAATCCCCTCTCAACTCAAAAGAATTTGGAAATCAGGCTTAACAACCGACATTATGACCTTTATGATGCTGTAATGAAATCTGTCTTTAAGTATACTTGGCGCGCTTCTATTCAGTAATCATAAATATTTATTTCTATTATCCTACTCTGTCCATATGGGCGTACAAATCAATTAAGAACCGGGGTAGGAAAGAAGGATCTGGTTTGTCAGGTTGCTCCGGATAACACTGTAATCGGAACCCGCATTTATCCCTGCCTGGATTGCGGCGAGGGCTGCAGTGTTCGATCCCGTATAGTAGGTAAGCGTATCAGCGTACCGGGTGTCATCCACACCTTCTCGGAACCCTTCCCATTCAACGGTGTCGACAACTCCATCGGATTTCGGCAAGACGAACGAATTAGTCTGATATCCGCCGCCACCCGTACCGGGGTAGTCATAGGGATTCCATGCGCTGTATCCATTAGTCCATTCATAGGCCCAATCCATGGCACCGTTGAACCCGTAATAGGTCAGGTTCAGACCGAAATTCTGACGATATGCTGTCGGATCGGGAACGCCACCTTGTGGATTGGCGTACTGGAAGATACTGATGTTCGGATTCACCGCACGATACAGATTCATGTCGGTGACATCGGGTACACCTGTACCCGAATTTCCGGTATGCTCACTGAATACTATGGTGTTGGTGTTCCCGGCTATCGATGTTCCTACGGAGTTACCCACAGCATAGAACGATCCCGACTCGTTATGGGCGAGTGTGAAAAAGTACGGAGCCATTGACGCTATTTGCGCTGTGGTTGTCGGTTCATCGATGCCGTAGAGATCCGCACCGCTGAATCCATATGCCCGTGTCTGATTAAGAAGAACCGGGAGATTCGTCACCAGTCCTGCCTGGCTGCCGCCGGTAATATAACCGTCACCAAGTCCATCAATATTGTAAATGGTTCCGTTCATCCCAGTCTGATGCTGAAGCTGAAGACGTAAGGAAAGGTTATTGTAACCCGGGGTTCCCATCGGTCCCCAGTCCCCATACCAGTCAAACGCGGTTGGATAAAGGACTCCATGGTTGTACATATCCTGAAGTTCCGCAGATACGACAGCCGCTGGTTTTGGTATCTCTTCACCGGTTGCTGATGCCTCGCTCCCGGTATCCCAGTTCCAGGAAGGACTTGGGTTGGGTTGCGCTATCGACATGTAATAAATCCCATACTGCTTTGATGCCGGTCGTAACTGGAATGGAAGTACTTTCACAGATATAGTCACGGCAACCGGGTTCGTTGTCGAAGAATTAATCCAGATTTGCCCGGTATATGTCCCAGAAACCTGACCGGCCGGGACTTGTGTTGTCACATAAATCTGCTGGTTGAACCGGGCGGGTAATGAGAACGGTTGCATCCCGCCGCTCGCAGTCGCGTTATCGAAGAAATTTGAACCAGGGTAATAGTTACCGATTGATCGGCTATCTATCGGCACATAAAGACCCCCGGGATAAGATGAGTTGGTGATCCAGATGTTATTTTGCTCGGCTGTCAGATTCACCGAAACAACACTTAGATTTTTCAGCAATAGTTCGGGTTGCTCAACATATCCGAAATGATTGACATAGGGATCGTCAAATTCGATGCCATCGGGTTTGATCCATACCTTCACCCCACGGATATTGAGTGCTGAGGCCGGGATTGCATTCCCAAGCCCGTCAGTAAGGGGGGTGTTGGTGATAGTAATGTTTGAAACGGAGGTGTTGGGCTGGATAATGAAGGAACTATCTTCAAATTCACCATCTACCGCTTGAATTGCGACGGCATTTCCTGCTGGGGGCAGGTTAGTATAGAGATAAGGGAGGTACTGAGTCTTATCGATCAGGGTGCCTTCGTTAGGGAGCGGATACAGGGTGATCGTTGCGGTTGTCGGTTTTTGAACCACAATTGTCTGTGATGTAGTATTCGATCCGCCGGTATTCGTGGCAGTCAGTGCGACAGTATAGTTTCCACTTGCCGTATAGAGATGAACAGGGTTCTGGATTGTTGAGAAGTTACTGTCACCGAATGACCAGTTCCAAGCAGTTGGAGCATTTGTCGAGGTATCATTGAACTGGACCGCAAGAGGAACAGTTCCTGACGTTACATTCGAGGTGAAAGAAGATACCGGTGCAACAACCGCCGGTGCACTTACATTGACGAACGTCACCTGGCTGGAGACGTTATACCCGGCACTGTTGCTTGCGTTCAGGCTGATCTGGAAGTTACCTGCACCGAACGTCTCGACCGGGTTCTCGATCGTGCTCCACCAGGCTACCGTGTTGTTACCGGTCACGTTCCGGAACGACCAGTTCCATGCTGTCGGCATATTGGTTGAGGTATCATTAAACTGGACCGTCAGTGGCGCTCTCCCTGACGTTACGTTCGAGGTGAAAGAAGATACCGGTGCACCAACCGCCGGTGCACCAACCGCCGGTGCACCAACCGCCGGTGCACCAACCGCCGGTGCACTTACATTGACGAACGTCACCTGGCTGGAGACGTTATACCCGGCACTGTTGCTTGCGTTCAGGCTGATCTGGAAGTTACCTGCACCGAACGTCTCGACCGGGTTCTCCAGTGTCGAGTAGTTCCCGTTACCAAATGACCAGTTCCATGCAGTTGGGGAATTTGTTGAAGTATCCCTAAACTGGACAGCGACCGGTACAATCCCCGAGGTTATGTTCGGAGTATAACTAGCGAACGGGGTTGGAGTAGGAGTTGAGGTTGGAGTGGGAGTGGAAGTGGCAGTGGGAGTTGGAGTTCGAGTTGGAAATTTACCGTGGAAGTGTGAATTAGCCTGGAAAGCGCCACCGGGAACCACCAGTAAGAGAATGATGCAGAGAAAGAGAATAATAGCTCCTGGCCCTCTCTTCATGCACAACACCTATGAAATAAATGTTTGATGGGCAGTTGTAATACAGTAACAAAAAGAGAATTACTCTTATTCCCCGTTCCTTCTGATTTGTCTGCTGCCGCAGATGGATGATACGGTATCTTCCAGATCCGAAACTGAATGTAACTCGTTTTCAGAGTCTTGTTTAAGACCAACAATTCGGCTTGTGTTGCCAGGTATCCCGTATCAGACAGAATTGTCTTACCCCGCCTGGCAAATTTGATTATATTTGTCATGTTTTAGATACCTCCTTGGATACCGGGTTTTGGGGTGCGTGCAATTTACAATGCCTAGATAGCAGAAGTTATTGTCGTACCTTTTCGGTGGTCTTTTTAACCCCATGGTTACACCCTTTTTTTGATAACAACAGCTTTTTTTTCAGAACATTTTGATGCACTCCACAGAGCGCTTGAGGGCCAGGAGTTATCGTTTTGAGGATTATGAACCAGACCGGTTTTTTAAAATGAAGTGTCTACCGCTTGTGTTTGAAGATGCCAGGCGGGCTCTTGGCGTTATCCTTGAGGATATCAATGAGATGAAGGAGTATCAGATCCAATTTGAGGCAGGACAGAGCCTCCAGGAATCCGATGCAACATTCATTTAAGACATTGATGATTAATATTTATGGTAAATAATCCTGAAACCGGTCACCTCACCCGTAATCCGGTAACTTCCACAATGGTGAATTATCATGAACCGGGAACGAACAAAGGTTGAAGAAAAAAGAATCGATACTCTCCTTAGTGCCTGCCTGGTATGTGCCATCTGTATCGCGGTCCTGGTAACGATCTTTGTAATTTGGGCACCCAAGGAAAATGAGCATTACACTGATTTCTTTCTTCTTGGTGAAAACGGGACTGCTGATGGGTACCCATACCAGATTATTCCCGGGCAGACTTATCCGATATATATCGGGGTGGGAAATCATGAATCCCAGAACACGACCTACATCATCGAGACCTGGGAGATGATTACAGAATTTGACGATGCAACGAATATTACCCGGATTACTGCGATGAATCCGGGTGATATGATCTCAAGGACCCTTGCCAGTAATGAAACAGTCATTATTCCCTATAACCTGCAGGTAAAGAACACCAGCTACAACAGGGAGGAGTTTCTTTTATTCAAAGATTCTGTTCCCGACTCCACAATTACCGGCTTTGATCGTATCAACGCGAGCTATCAGAATCTATATCTGCGGGTTTCCGTTAGCTAAAGGAAAAAACGGCAGCAAGGTTCTGTTCTGATTACATCGTACATTCTTCAACAGCATCAACCTTTTTCGTTCACTCTGCTATAAAAGTCCTGCAGAGGCTGCATACCATGCACAGGTATCGGGTGCAACACGGGAAACATTCAGACTTGGTGTAAAGGCAGTCGTCGCGATAACGATATTCATACAGGGCAACGGTGATTTATTAACTGTCATAGGTTGCAGAGGTAACGGATGCAACTTCAAAAACATCACCGATTGTTTCCATGATGAGCTCAGACAATTCATCAATCCTGTCTGGAATGCTGAGAGCGTTCCTTTCACCAAGATCCTTCCTCACTGGATATAGGGAAGGAGCTGTCATAAGGCCGTGGGGTACCTCTTAAGTAGACGATTCCTTTACAGATCCAATGCTCTCGAAATGCTTTGTTTCAGGATTGAACTGCATTACTCGTTTTTCGCCGGTTACGCGCGGGGGAAGGAAATGCGCATTGCAGTTTATACCGGAATCCGCGGCGATGCGAAAACAGGTTTAAGGAGTCCTGTACCGGGAGAATGCCGACAAGACGCGGGTCGATGGGTTCATTTCCCGAAAACATATTGACGAATCCCCCCATCATCATTCGAGTCATCCTGACTATCATACATGCTGCTGAGGTGATTTCTCCAAAACCAAGGATTAAAAGGGAGAAAGAAACAGGATTGAATTGTAGCAGAGTATCTGTCCAGAAATTTCACCATTTTTCCTGTGATCCTTATAGGTTCCGGCACTCCGGGTTGAGGGGTATAGTCCCGAACCTTTTGAATATACAAGGCTGATTTCTTGTTGGATTTTTTATATATCTTTTATGGAAAATTTTCGAGAATTTCTTTGGTTTTCAGATGTCGTTTTATTGCATTTAGGGAGAATTCATTGAACCAAGAATTATTAATACGGCTTGTATAAGAATTGCTCCGAGACACACGGTTCCGACTGCTATAAGATAATTCTTATGTTTGAGAATTCCGGGTTTGACATATCGCGGTTCAAGAATTTCAACGATTACCAGAATACCTATGAATCCGAGAACGAAAAAGATCTCGAAATCAAACCTCATTATGAGAAGCATATACATGTCGATGATTGAAAGCCAGAGTGCCAGTACGACTGTAGCAATCTGTTTTTTACTGAGCACAATTTCTCCTTGAACCATATGCTATTCTTTGATTTGTAAGAGATGACTTAAAACTATTGCTTTACCGGCTCTATTGAATATCCCGATGATAATGAGAACGTTATACGAATTCATCAGTCTTGAGAGGTTATAGAGGATCACTTTGATTTTGATATCTTTTATATGAAGTCTGCATTTCCTGGCCTTCAATAATTCTTAAAATTTTCTTTTCTGGACAGAGAATACGGTTTCAACCTTATTCCGCGAGCAATATTTTTTGGACAAATATCATCCTAAAAGTAATATCGGACTGACGCGCTGCGAGTTCTCTACGAAAGGGGAGCCGATTAATTCTGCTCCGCCGGTAACAACATATTTCATGATAATCGGGGGTATCGAGTGATTTTTCAGTTCCGGTTTCTTAAGGTGTCAGAATTTATAATAATTGAATTTACGCAGTTGCCTCTGAACGAAAGATCTGAAGAGAAAAGCTCAGAAAACAAAAGAGGATTAACCGAACCCGGAATAGAGAATAAGGAGAGTGAGATCCCCCAAAATACAAGGCGGAAAATTTCAACTATTTTATGATGGCGATCTATCAGGTCTGCAGCCGGACTGAAGCATCCCGGCGTATCCCAGATACATCCGAACCAACAGCACATGATCCTGTCAAGTGATTCTTTGAGAGACGGTATATTCACACAGAGGCGCTGAATAACGAAGCGCGGCGGATGATCCGGCAGGATGAAAAAGTACTGGTTATCGATGACAACACCCTGGACAAACCGTATTCGCATTTGGTTGAGCAGGTAACCCGGCACTGGAGCGGGAAACATAAGCAAGTGGGTTATGGCATCAATGTGATCTCGACGATCTTGACAGTGGGTCATTGATCGTGCCACTTGATTTTTTGAATTTCCTTTCCTTAAAAAGACGGGAAGAAGAAAAACAATCATTTCAGGGACATCATTCACGCAACTGCAGAACGGCTGTTACAGCCTGCCTGCGTTATCTTCAATTCGTAGTATTCAGATATCGGGAACCTGAAATTGCTGCGTTCCCTGGGATGGCACGGGTGTACCTGTCTTAAATCCCACCGGCCAGTAAACCTTAACGATACCTATAATCGTCTGATTCCCACGATGGAAATCCTGCCGGAAGGATGCGTAGTTTGTCTGAACCAATGCGACTTTGTTAAGGTTTTCAGGGTAATTCATTCAGAACGAGAAAGAGAATATTGGGCTACCGATATTGCCGCCGTCATTGAGTCCGGTGGAAAATCCCTTTTGGATCTTTGCGGGGATGTTGAGGAATATAACGAGGCCTCAAACAATTTTGCGGTATCAAAAAGTGCCAAGGCCGCAAAGAAGTGGTCCAACGTGGATACACCTCCTCTCACTTTGCCTTTTTACGTATTGAATCCTATCGATCAAAAACCTGCGTCAGCTGGTACGAAACGAAACGGAAAATCTACCTGTCTGCCATTTCCCGGTTTGTTGCATAGCCGGGATTTTAGTACCTGGTATTCGCCCTCCCTGTCAATCTGCTATGCAATCTTCCTTTGATAATTCGACCTGTATGAGTCCGAAATAGTTCCGTGCATGGCATATATTTAAAAAAGAGATTTAAAATATCATACTTTCTCGGTTGGATATAATTTGTCTCCAGAAAATTCCGCTGAAATATTAATAGGAAATAATCTCGTTGGGTGTGCAATATCCATGGACAGTACAGATACATCGGCTACAACTGAGGCCGTACCTTCGGATATACAATCCAGTGTTACTGTCGTTATTCCTATACAAAATAAAGACGAAAGTACTATTGAACAAAATCTCTCTATGAACGACCCCGGTACTCCTGTTTCGACCAATGCAGTATCCCCGGACATTTATTCCAGCGTTACTGTCGTTATTCCGGCGTATAATGAAGAGATCTCTCTTGGAACTGTTGTTCTTATGGCCCGGCAGCGCGTTAAGCATGTGATCGTGGTTGACGATGGATCAACAGACAAGACCGGACTTGTGGCGGCACTGGCCGGGGCAACGGTGATCCGGCTTGACGAAAATACTGGTAAAGCCTATGCCCTCCTCCTTGGTCTCCGGAAGGCACGGGAACAGGGATGTGCAGCTGCGGTGATGATGGATGCCGACGCCCAGCACTTTACAAGTGATATCCCCCGTCTTGCCGCAGGGGTCATCACCGGGCAGGCAGACCTTGTCATCGGTTCCCGGTTTATCGAAACGGACCGGACTATACCCCTCTACCGGAAAGCCGGCCAGAAGACCCTCAATATCTTTACAAACATCGGTGCAGGAAAGAAAGTTTCCGACTCCCAATCCGGCTTTCGGGCGCTCAGTCGCAAAGCCCTGGACAACCTCGATTTCAGATCCAACGGGTACAACATTGAATCCGACATGATCTCCTATTTTGCGGCACAGGGTCTTGTCATAGAAGAGATCCCCATCAATGTGCGGTACGATGTCCCCAACAAGCACAAGAAAAACCCGGTGACCCATGGAATGGGCGTTTTAACGCAGCTTGTTAATATTATCGGCTACCGGCGGCCACTTCTGGCGTTTGGGATTCCGGGGATTACCTTTATCCTAGGAGGGATGTTGGGTGAGGTTTGGGTGTTCGAAGAATTAAGGAATGCCGGAATTTTTCATGATGTGCTTGCTATAGGATGTGCGTTTATTCTGACACTTGGCCTGCTCTTGATGATTTCCGGGTTGATATTAAATACACTACTGCTTATCATTAAGGAGAATAAACAATAAGGTAAAGGAATATATTGCCGGTCAGATTTCAAAGAAAAATATATTTCGGACATATAGGCATTTCTTGTAACCGGGAAAGTGTTTTTTAGAAGATATGAGGTAATACAGTGATTGCAATTATCCTCGGAACCCGCCCTGAAATTATCAAGATGTCCCCGATTATCCGGGAATGTGAGAGGATTAGGGAGGATTATATCATCCTCCATACTGGCCAGCACTATTCATATGAGATGGACAAGACTTTCTTTGATGAACTCGAACTTCCCCAGCCTAAATATAATCTTGATGCAGGCTCTGGTTCTCACGCAGAACAGACCGGCCGTATCCTTACCGGAATTGAAAAGATCTTAATAAATGAGCGGCCGGATATTGTCCTTGTCCAAGGTGACACAAACACCGTCCTTGCTGGTGCATTAGCCGCGGCAAAGCTGCATATTAAGGTAGGGCATGTTGAGGCTGGCCTGCGGAGTTTTGACCGGGCAATGCCTGAGGAGATTAACCGGATTGTTTCCGACCACATCTCGGATTATCTCTTTGCCCCGACGGAAACCGCAAAAAACTACCTGCTGAAAGAGGGCATTGAAGAATCCAAAATAATTGTCACTGGCAATACCATTGTCGATGCGGTCTACCAGAACCGGGATCTCTCAAAGAAAAAAGCAGACATTCTTGGAAAATACGGGCTTGTACCGAAAAGCTATATCCTCGTGACAGCTCATCGGGCAGAAAATGTCGATTCACCGGAAACTCTTAAAAATATCATTTCCACGCTTGAAATTCTTGCCAAGGAATACTCGGTTCCGGTTTTCTTCCCGATGCACCCCCGCACAAAAAAGATGATGGATCAGTTCGGACTGATTCCAGAAAAGATAACTATAATTGATCCAGTAGGCTTCCTCGAATTCCTTCAGCTGGAATCCAATGCCCGTCTTGTACTGACTGATTCCGGTGGTGTGCAGGAGGAGACCTGTATCCTGGGAGTCCCCTGTGTAACGCTTCGGACCAGCACGGAACGTCCGGAGACGATTGATACCGGGGCTAATGTCCTTGCCGGGACACATACCGATCAGATCCTTAAGGCCGCCAAGCAGATGCTTTCACGACAGCAAGACTGGAAAAATCCTTATGGAGATGGGAATGCTGGGGAGAGAATTATTACCCTTTGCACGAACCTGTTATGTGCAGCCAGAACGTCATAATATAAAGAGAGATTTATTATGGAAACGAAACGAATTTTAGTGACCGGTGGTGCCGGTTTTATCGGTACTAATCTTGTAAATGAACTGCGATCACGAGAGTACGAGGTTGTCGCAGCTGACCTGTACAACACCGAGCGCGATAATTATATCCGGATTGATGTCAGGAATTACCGGCAGATTGAAAAGGTTCTGGAAAAGAACCGGTTTGATTACGTTTACCACCTTGCTGCTGAGTACGGCCGGTGGAACGGTGAGGATTATTACGAAAACCTCTGGCAGACCAACTGTATCGGCACGAAGAATATGCTCCGCCTCCAGGAAAAACAAAAATTCCGGATGATCTTCTTCTCCAGCGCCGAAGTTTACGGGGATTTTGAGGGAAAAATGAGCGAGGACGTGATGGTGAATAACCCGATCCGGGATACCTACCAGATGAACGATTATGCCATCACCAAGTGGGCAGGAGAGCTCATGTGCCTGAATTCGGCAAAAATGTATGGCACGGAAACTGTACGGGTCCGCCCGGTGAACTGTTACGGTCCCCACGAGCATTATACACCCTATCGTGGTTTTATCCCGAAGTTCATTTACCATGCCCTCTTCCAAAAGCCCTATACACTCTTTATGGGCCACAAACGGATCATCGATTATGTCGAAGATTCCTGCAGGACCTGGGCAAACATTGTTGACAATTTTATCCCCGGGGAAGTGTACAATATCGGAGGCCGGCCGGAATGGGAGATGGAGATTAAGGAATATTCCGATATTATCCTTAATGCCGTAGGACGGGATGATTCCCTGGTGACCTATGAACCGGAAGAACCCTTCACAACAAAAGTAAAACACATGGACTTTTCAAAGGCTGTTCGGGACTTAAAACACAACCCGAAAGTCCCGCCCAAGGAAGGGATCAAGAAGACTGTCAGCTGGATGAAAGACTTTTACCGGGTCAAAGAATAAGGAGATAAAACAATGAGTGAGATCACTGATGGATTTGCCGGGAAGACTGTCCTTGTTACGGGCGGGGCCGGTGCAATTGGCGGAAACCTTGTCCGGTCACTTGCCGGGCTTGAGACAAAAAAGATCATTATTCTCGATAACCTGTCATCGTCGTATACGTGGAATATTGTGCAGAACCCCAAGGTACAGTTTATTCACGGGGATATCCTCAATGATGAGAACCTGAAATGGGCATTCCGGGAGAAACCCGATATCGTATATCACCTTGCCGCCCATTTTGCCAACCAGAATTCTGTGGACAGCCCGGAAAAAGATCTTCTGGTTAACGGCTTTGGAATCTTAAAGGTGCTCCAGTATGCCCAGCTGGTAAACGTGGAGAGATTTGTCTATTCTTCTTCCGGCTGCGGGGTTTATGGCCTTGAGTCGAAGATGCCCTTTGAAGAGCATGATATATCAATCCATCTCCACACCCCCTACCAGGTGACAAAACTTCTTGGGGAACTCTATACCAACTATTTCTACGACCTCTATAAACTCCCTATTGTCAATGCACGGTTCTTCAACTCCTATGGGCCTGGTGAAGTCCCCGGAAAATACCGGAACGTGATCCCGAACTTCTTTTACTGGGCAATGAAAGGCCTGCCTCTCCCCATCACTGGCGACGGGACTGAAACCCGGGACTGGACCTATGTGGGTGACATCGTGAAAGGGCTCCTTGCAATGGGAGTCCGGGAAGAGGCAATCGGTGAGGCATTTAATCTCGGGGCCAGTAAGGAGCAGCGTGTCATCGATATGGCCAATGCCGTGAACAAGCTGACGAAGAATAAGGCCGGCATCGTTTACAAAGAACGCAGAGACTGGGATGTGAAGACACGGCTGCTTTCCTGCATTACGAAAGCTGAAAGAAAGCTCGGATATAAACCACAGACGAAATTTGAGAACGGACTCAAGGAGACACACCGCTGGTTTGTTGAGAATTGGAATATCATTGAGAATAGTGCAGAATTTTAACCAGTGACACACTTTTTTCGGGAATATTTGTTAATTTTGAGGTGTTTAAATGAACATTCTCGTTGTCCAGGAATCGAACTGGCTTACCCGCAACCCTCATCAGCAGCACCATCTTTTGGAGCGACTAGCTTCCCGGGGTCATTTTGTCAGAGTGATCGACTATGATATTGACTGGAAGAAATGTAACGAACGCAGTCTTTCAGTTCCGAGAACGGTAACTGAAGGTGTTCACAAGATTCTTACCGGTGTTTCCATTCAGGTAATCCGTCCACGGTCCCTCCGGATTCCTTTAGTTGAGTACCCTGCGCTCCTTACCACTCATCGTAGCGAGATTTTACGGCAGATCCATGAGTTTAAACCTGATGTTATTATCGGATTTGGAATACTGAATGCCTGGACAGCTGCGCGACTTGCCAGGAGGTATTCCATTCCATTCATCTATTACTGGATAGATGCGCTTGACACGCTGATCCCGGAAAAGAGCTTTCAGATACTGGGGCGCATCCTCGAAAAACAGACCCTCCAGAATTCTGCAAGGGTAATTGCCATTAATAAAACTCTCATGGAATATGCAATCAATCTTGGTGCAAACCCACAAAATATGTTGCTTATCGGTGCCGGTATCGATCTTAAACGGTTCAATTTAACAATAGATGGATCTGCAATCAGATCAGCCTATGGACTGGGGAAAGACGATATCGTGCTTTTCTTCATGGGCTGGCTCTATCAGTTTTCAGGATTAAAGGAGGTTGCCCTTGAACTCGCCCGCTCACGGGATCGCTTTCCCCATCTAAAAATTCTCATTGTCGGGGACGGGGATGCATTTGCTGATCTTCAGCGCATCAAAGATGAACACTGCCTGGGCGACAAACTTATCCTCACTGGTAAACAGTCCTATGAAAAAGTTCCTGAATTCATTGCCGCAAGTGATATTTGCATATTACCTGCAGATCCCAAAGAAAAAATCATGCAGGATATTGTCCCTATTAAGATGTATGAATATATGGCGTTGGGAAAACCGGTTATCAGTACAAAGTTGCCAGGAATTATGCGGGAATTTGGTGAAGGAAATGGAGTACTTTACGTTGATACTCCCGAAATGGTACCAGAAATAGCATATATTGTTGCCACCACTGGATCAATAAAAAAATATGGTGGTTCTGCAAGAATATACGTTCATGATCTTGACTGGACCACTATCACAGACACATTCGAAAGCACATTAAAGGAAGTTTTGTAAGATAATATAGAGAAAAGATTTTGCATCTCCACAATTTTATCATCAGGAATCCGGAGTTTATCCAGAGTATAGGTTTTATCTGAAGTAGCGATTCCTTTTATTGTATTTTTATTCCTCTCCCGTAATTTTGAATTATTAGTAAAGGATCCTAAAAATCTGTCGATTTGTGGGGAAAATTCAGATATTTTCAAGTATTTCTCGATATCTTTGCAATGTGGAATTAAACGAATATTCATGCTCTATAAGATTATATGCATTATCAGCAATCATTGCAAGATCGGGATGATTTAAGGCTCGTACAATATTTTCTGTTATACAGGGTACTGAGTTATTCTTCATAATAAATCCCGTTTTGCCGTCAATAACTACGCCAGGTACCCCACCTACCGGGGTACTCAGCACAATTGTACCGCATGCCATTGCCTCAAGAATTGTATTGGGGAGTCCTTCACGAGAGGAAGGAAGAACAAATACTTTAAAAGAATTTAAACAATCCGGAAATGCCTCATCAGAAATCCATTCTATAATCCTGATATTTTTTTCTAAGTTGTTTTCAAGAATAATCTGATTGATGGCCTCTTTTTGTTCACCTTTCCCACCAATGAAAACGACTAAATTTTGATTATTTTTGATAATACCGGCAATCGCTTTAATAAAATTGACAATTCCTTTTCGTTCTTCAAGCGAACCAATGTAGCCCAAGTCATATTTACGATTTTCAAATGGAGTTTTTCGAATGAAAAATTTCAGATCAACAGGTAAATTTGCGAACCCGCAATTAGGCAATTGATCCTGATTGTTCTCTTTTAACATAAAATTACATTCCGATACCAAGAGATCGACAGAACGGTAATTAATATATTCAATAATTCTGAAAAGACATTTTTTTAAGGCTGATTGATTTTTGTGATATTTTTCGATGACTACCGAAGGGCGGCCATCGGATCGAAGTATTATCTTTTTTCCCATCAATTTTGAGAATAGTATCGGGATTAAATCATGATCGTGACCAAATGCAAAAAAGACAATATCAATTTTTTTAGTTTTAAAAATAGTATACATCAAACTTAATTCCCGAATCTGACCTATCGAGAACTGTATATATCGATTCTCTGAAGTCTGAAATTGGTAGAGTTCTGTGTTTTTTAAATCAATTAATTTCTCATCAAAAGCGGATAATAAATAGACTTTTTGCGACAATGATGTAAATATTCTAATTAATTTGTTGATATGTTTTGAAACAGTCACATAGCGGGAAGGTCCTCCTGCGATAATTAAAATATTATTTTTTTTCGGAGTCATGATTTCAAGGTTCTGATATATGTCCAATATCAAACTTCATCTTCGATATTCCGTATTGTTGGTTGATTTATAATATAAATCGATAACGGACTGAACGACATTTTGAAAATTGAAACGTTCACTTACAATAATTTTTCCATTTTCTCCGAACGATTGCCGTAATTTTTTATCGCTTAATATGGTATAAAGACATTTTTTAAGATCTTCACTATCCCTATTACAGATAAACCCTGTATGTTGATCTATCCAGTCAAAATCTGTGATGTTGTTGGTAATGATTACCGGAGTACCGCAATACATTGCTTCCAAGAGCCCCATTGAAAATGTTTCATAATGGGAGGGGAGAACATAAACATCAGCATCAACAAATGCTGAAAATTTCTCGTCACCAAATAATGGGCCGGTAATGAGGGGTTTCTTTGTGATGCCCGATTTTATGATCTGATTTTCAAGTGTGGATAAATAATTGTCATCGGGTCCAACAATGACCAGTTGGCATTCAGGCAATACCTTTAGAAGTTTTATATATGCTTCCAGCAATAAATCGATTCCTTTGATTCTGTGAATTCTGCCCAGGAATAAGATCATTTTAGCATTGGCCGGGATATTATACTTCGATCGAAACTCTCCTTTTACAGGCAGATGTAAAAATCGGGTGAAATCCAAACCATTCGGAATAATCTCAATTTTATTTTTGGGGACTCCCATTTTCAGGTATTGCTCTTCTTCGGTTTGGGTTAAGGCAATCACTGTTGATGCATCTCTCAGGATATTATTCCCCCAGACGAAATCATAGATTTTTTTCAGGTTTTGTTTCTCGAAGAATGGGAGGACCGATCCATGCGCTTGCAAAATATAGGGAATTCCTGACTTTACGGCATATGCCCTAACCATTGCATTCTGGTAAGACCGGTAATTATGGAGATGAATGATTTCAAATGTTTTTAGATTGTTTTCCAACCAGGACTTAATTGCGGGGGAAAACAGGAAAAGACCAAAATTTGCGATACAAGGAATCGGAATAATGGTAACATCATATGCCCTGAGTTCGTCAGCGTATTCTGAATCAAAACCAAAGTCGGTAGTGAGTATCGTCACTTCGTGATGACGTTTTACGAGTTCTTTAGAGAGATGGAAACACACATTGACATCCCCCCCGAATTTTGGATTATAATAAGAAATTACCTGCAATATTTTCATAGTGCCACACTTTCGAATCAGGGCGCTGATATCGAATTCTCCATCATTCATATATTTGATGCTGCTATTTTATTAATCCAATCATATTAAGTGAGAATCAGATCTATATTAAGGCACATATCGAATTCTTCAAAGAGTTGTAACGCCAACAGTTTGTAAAATCGGTGAATCTCCTTTCAATAATGCTATCGTACGTCTTCGATTATGGCAAGATAAGGAATTACAAGATGCCCTTTCAGACCCCAGAAAATATAAAGATTTAAATACAGATTAGGAGAGAAAATGATATACTAGGATCAATTGCCTATAATAATTGAATTATCCGACGGAATAAACTTAATAAAGTAAACAACAATTAATACATGGGATCATTAAATTTGAAATTATCCCGTCCTTAAGTGTCCAATCCATTTGACAAAAAATATTTCTGACGAGAATACCATGATAAAAAACAACAGTTACCCCAGATTTATTTCACTGATAATTTGTTTTTTATTCATTCTGAATCTAGCGCTTTTCTTCAAAATACCCATTCTCCTTCAGAGTATAGGAATAATCGCATTATGTTTTGTGCCGGGATATTTAATCGGCCTTATCAGCAGAATTAGGGTAAGCGATCTGTACGAGAATTTTTTTTATTCGATTGGCCTGAGTATTATTTTTGATCTTTTTTTTGGCTTGGGAATAAATACCGTACTCCCCCTTTTGGGGGAAAGAACTCCGCTTTCTCCATTAAACCTTCAGATTGGGTACTCTCTCATAATTCTCGTTCTGACGCTGTTGATCCTCTCTACGGAAAATGTCCCTGAGATCACTCTGCCGCATATATGTCTCCATAGAAAAGAAAAATTACTTCTTATTTTTGGGCTTGCCATCCTGGTCAGTGTTGAAACAGGTACCTATATGCTCAACATGGGTTTTTCGAATCTTGTTTTGATTTTTTCCCTTCTTACAATTCCTGTACTCCTCTTTTTTTGTATTATTTACCATGACGATACCCTGAAACGATCCTATCCATTCATTATTTACCTCATCAGCGTTTCACTTGTTCTGACCCTTTCACTCAGGTCCGATTACATTCTCGGGGTTGATACGAATTACGAGTATTATCTCTTTTTTTCAACACTGACACATGCTATCTGGGTTCCGGACCCCTCCCTCCTCCTCAGTTCCTCATTGAGTATCTCTCTTTTACCAACGGTATTTGAGAATTTTTTATTTGTAGATCCCCAGCTCCTTTTCAAAATTTTATATCCCTTTCTGTTTTCGTTTACACCGGTTATCATCTATATTATTGTAAAAAAGTACTTCAGTGAACTGCTGGCAATATTTGCAGCATTTTTTTTCATGGTTCAGGCGTTTTTTGTGTATTCAACATCAGAGGCACGTACATGCATGGCAATTTTTTTCATTATTCTTTTTTTGATGTGCATGTGCGATGAGGAACTGACCTATGCAAAAAAATACGCTCTTCTCCTCCTGTTTGTCGCTGGTGTAATCTTTTCCCATTATACCTCATCATTCATCCTCCTGTTCATTGTTATTACGGCGTATGTGATAGAATCGGTGATCTCGCGAAGAGAAAACCGGAAGGAAAACCGGCTGCTCACCTTGCCCTTCATCATTTTTTTTATAAGTCTGATATTTTTCTGGTACCAACAGGTGATCAATATTGTTTTCAGTTCGGGATTGCAATTCACCCTGGCCAGGAATGATATTTTCATAAATTTATTGAAGAGTGATATCGTTCACAATTCTGCAACACAACAGGTGATAAATCATACTTTTTCTATCTCCATATCAACAATCCTTAATTCATTTATTGACAAACTAATTGCTTATTCACAGCTCCCCCTTTATTTATTCATGGGTCTCGGGATCCTGATTGCCCTCTATATTTGGATCAGTAAAAAAATTCCCCCTGCTTTTAATCTGGAAAAATTTAGCAAGGTTAATCCTTTGATAATTTCAATGGCGATTGTTTCCCTTGGTCTATTATTTTGTGCAATTATCTATCCGTCCATTTTCAATGGATATGATATTGATAGATTGATTCCATTACTCTTACCTATTCTCTCGATTTTCCTGATATCCGGTATATCGTATGCCTTTTTAACTTTGGTAATGCTGGAAAAAATCCCGCATGTATTACATAATATTATTCATAAGTACCGAAAATTTTTATTGGCTAATCAGCCAAAAATTTTAGCTGGAATTCTCCTGTTCTTACTAATTCCTGCTTTTTTATTAGTAACAAATATTTCGAACCAGATCGAAGGGGGTCCATATTCAATAGCACTTAATTCCCCCCTCTTTTCGAGCGTTCAGGAACCAATCTTTACATTCCCGCAAAAATATTCGTATATTTATTCTCAGGATGCCACTGCACTTCAATGGTTCAGGGATCATTCCAATCAGAATGCCAGGATTTATTCCGATTATTTTGGTGAAAATAAGATAACGACATTTGTAGCCAGACCCGCCCTGTTATATGAACCATCCATCCTTGAAATATATAATATTAATCTATTTAATTCATATATTTATTTTTCATATACAAATGAATATTTTAATCATCTTCGAAATGATGAAGCACAAGAATTTAATATATCTCTATATAATAAAATGCTCAGCCAGAAAAACAAAATATTTGTTAATGGTGCCGATATATACCTATGAAGGATTTATCAAAAGGCTCTGCAGAAATACCTGAGTGTATCAATATAAAAGAGTGTCCCCTCACCTTGTTATGCTACAAAAATGGAAGGTGATGAAATATTACCAACAAACCGGCATATAAGGTTTAATTGTCTTACGGTTTGATCCGGGATCGCCGCACACCACTTTTCTCTTCAAAATTTTCAAAAAGAACCTATACCCGGCACCAGTTACTTATTCTACTTTTCCTGAAAGAATATTTCCCGGAATATTACCGAGATACCGTGGAACTTTGTGAAGTCATGAACACATTCAAAGAGCAGATCCATCGTGAAGAAATTTCTCATTTCACGACGCCCCAAAAATTCGGCCGGTACCTAAACTCAATGACACTTAATCGAATACTCCATCGGCTCATGAAGATGTTCTATGACTATAGAAAGAAGATAGATTATACCGTTTTAGATTCTTCCGAATTACCAATAGTTACGGCGGCTATTACTATTTATGGAGAACCGTGGAAACACGAAAGCGGTTCCTGAAAACCTTAATCTCCGTTGATACCGACCTTCAGGCTATCACCGGCCTGAAAATCTCTCAACACCCGCTCCATGATATCCCTCATACAGAGAAACTCCTCATACAATGCCACAGGACCCGGCAATCCGAACTTTATGCTATGGACAAAGGATACAACTCCGAAGATATCCACAGGCGATCCAAGACTTGTCGAATACTTATGTATTATCCCTGTCAGGAACCAAATAAAATACATCTCCGGGTATTATCGTCGAGGTATGAAACTCTGGTTCGATACCGATCAATACCATCAGATACAATCGAAACTTTATTCTCTGTCCTTAAGAAAAAGTTCGGCAAATCCATTAAATCCCGAAAATACCGGCTCCGGATCAAGGGAATTAAAATCAAGATCCTCCTCTCCACTATAATCTCTCTGCCTGTCAGAGTTGAGGTTGTCTCTAGTGCCGAAAATTATGTGCACAGAATACCGAGACGGTAAATTTCACGATACATGGTTCCGTTATGTCAGGGGGAACTAAAATTCGATATAGTTGCGCGAACGGGCTGACTGCTGACCACATGACAGAACTGTTGATTGTTCTAAATCTGGAGATATAAGGTCACAAGAGTTTATATCTGTTTATTACGAATTCTGTGAGCAATTGTGCCGCAAGTACACTCGAAATTCTAATTAACATCAACGAATAATATATGAAAGGGAGATCTTAATTTGAGATTCTTTTTTTTGTTCATATATGATGAAAAAATTGAGAGTGGTGTAAACAAAAAAATTTTCTCCCTGGTACGGGAATTAAACACATCAGGAATTGTTGCAAAACTTATTTTAATTGGCGATCAAAATGAGAAGACGGATTCTCCATATATTATTTGGAAAATGGTACCTGTAAATAACAACGCTACAATTTTTACCCGAATTTTACATTCCTGGAAAATTGCAGATCATATCAGGAGCTGCATTAAAAATTTTGGATCATCCGATATCCTGTATATCCGGTATCCCTTGCTCTTTTTATTCTGCCCTGTTAGTTTTTTTAAGCCATTCAGAAAATGCAAACTGATTTTCGAATACAATACAAATTTTCGCAGCGAATATATCCTGGGTCGGAATAACTTATATTTATTTTTAGAATTTTTTTTGGGAAATATAGTCCTTCTTCAGGCAGATGGCGGAATCGGCGTCACCGATGAGATAACAAATTCCATGAAAGAGAAACTTGTTAACAAAAATAAACCATTTATTACTATTTCCAACGGAATCGAACTGAATTTAATTCCAGTGAGGGAAGCTCCGAAGATAGATTCTGACCAGAATATTTCCTTGCTTTGTGTTGCAAATTTTAGTCCGTGGCACGGGATAGACCGGTTAATTCTCGGCCTTGCCAGATATTCAGGTAACTATTCATTCACCCTGCATCTTGTGGGAAATGGCATTGAAGTTTTAAATCTTAAAAAACTCTGTGTTCAGTATAATGTTTCCCATAGAGTAATTTTTCATAACTTCATGTCAGGTCGTGATCTCGACAAATTATTTAATGAGTCCCATATAGCTGTCGGAACCTTGGGTCTTCACAGGAATAGACTAAAAGAATCATCAACACTGAAATCCCGGGAATATTGCGCACGAGGCATACCGTTTATCCTCTCAAGTTCCGATACTGATTTCCCGGACACATTTCCCTATATACAAAGAGTTCCTCCTGACGATAGCGCGATTGATATGGAACAGGTATCAAAATTTGCATTACGTGTCTGTCTGGATTATGAGCACCCTGAAAAGATGCGGAAATATGCTGCTGAACATCTGGACGTATCAATCAAAATGAAAAAACTTAAAACGTTTCTTGAGGAGAAAATTATAAAAAGTGATGATGAAAAAATGTAATTTTCAGGATTCGTGTGAGGCTCCAGAAAAACGAGTCGATTAATACTCGAAAAAAATCATTATTTGTATAATTGGTTCTTGGCAAGTACCAAGTTAACCATATTCCGGGATAATCTCAAATTTATTGCCCGCACCCTTGGCCACCGCGTGCTGAACAATCCTCGGTTATGGGTACCGGACCCGGGACTTTGTCTATGTGAAAGAGCAGTCCAGGCAAAGATCCATGCAACGCCTCAGAACAGGACATCTTCAATATTTCCCGCGGAAAACAGATTTACGTGCAGGAACTTGTTGAGCTGATCCTGGAAATCAGCGGAATCTATGTCCCGGACACGTTCGGACCAACGACCCTTGAGGCTCTGTCCAGGATATGTTTACAGGCATTTCCCGGGCGAGGGGAGTGCCCGAATATGGGCCGATATATTCGGTATGAAGCGGGGTTAAGAAAACGGTCAAGTAGTACCGGGTTCAATACATGAAAGTGATCCATTTTTTATGAAAATAGTTACTGTAGTCGGTGCCCGTCCGCAGTTCATCAAATGTGCCCCGGTATCACGCGAGCTCCGCAGGGATCATATTGAGATCCTTGTCCATACCGGCCAGCACTATGACCCGGAAATGTCCGATGTCTTTTTTGAAGAACTGGAGATCCCCCCGCCGGATTACAATCTGGGTGTGGGATCCGGTTCCCATGGGAAACAGACCGGCGAGATCCTTTCAAAGATTGAAGAAATTCTCCTGAAAGAACAACCGGACCTTGTGCTTGTGTATGGCGACACCAACTCAACCTTGGCAGGTGCCCTCGCTGCGGTAAAGCTGCATATCCCGGTTGCCCATGTCGAGGCCGGTCTCCGCTCGTTCGACCGCACTATGCCCGAGGAGATCAACAGGATCCTGACCGATCATGTATCCGATCTCCTCTTCTGCCCGACGCAGACTGCCGTCGACCACCTGGCACAGGAAGGGATCATTCGGGGTGTGCACCTTGTGGGGGACGTCATGGCTGATGTGATGGCGTACAACCGGGAACTGGCCGGGAAAAAATCCACCATCCTTGAGACGCTCGGGCTTGAGGAAAAGAACTATTGCGTGCTCACGGTCCACCGGGCCAGTAACACCGACGATCGGCAGAACCTCACCGGTATTATGAAAGCGGTCAGCGAGGCAGGAATACCGGTTATTTTCCCGGTCCATCCACGGACGCGGAAGTATCTCCAGGAATACGGCCTGTCAGATACGATCGGCACTGGTATCCGGTTCATCGAACCCCTTGGCTACCTGGATATGATCCGGCTTATGGGAAGTGCCTGCAAGATCCTCACGGATTCCGGCGGAATACAGAAAGAAGCCTACATGCTTGGTGTGCCCTGCATCACGCTCCGGGAAAATACGGAGTGGATGGAGACACTCGAAGGAGGATGGAATGTGCTGGTTGGGGCCGATATACGACAAATAGTATCTGCTATTCTAGCCCAAAAACCGGATATTCCACAACATCTTTTGCTGTATCCGGAAGGTGCGAGTCGGCAAATTCGATTGTGTCTCATCAATTATAAGTGTATTAAAGATATGATCCAATCAAAAGAAGATTAACTGTATTATCTCGAAGCTGATAAAATCCCATTACATATCCACATGAATCGAAAAGTTCACGAAGAATATTTGAAAATTTGAACGATTACTCAGAAAAGCTGAGTAGTACCAGAATTGCAAAACATCTTTTTTTTTTAAATATCTTATTTTATTGTCCTCAAACTGCAATTCAATTCACTTTCATCAGCCGGGTTTGATTATCCCGAAAAATGTATTTGGTCCGGGCTTATCCGGTGGTCATTGGGGTACCTTAGTTGTAAACGGTGGGGCAATATCGCACAATTCATGTGTGTGTATTTATTGCGAACAAAGCAGGCTTGCTCCAATAATGTTACTCAAATAGGTGACATCAGGTATGGGGCCCGTGTCAAAATTATGATCCCTTTAAATAGCAGATAATACGAAATCGGTGCGAATATTGTAGTAAATAAATCATTTCTAGAACCCGGCATTACCATTGCAAGTATCCACGTCAAAAAAATAAATGATAACGGTTCAGGAGAGTATTGATGAGAGCAACTGATTTTTTGGATATAATCATAAGATAACAATCTAGATATAACGGGATAAAATGCTTAATGATATTTTTTATAGTTATTGAGACTGAATAATATCAAATGCTTCTTGAAAAGTAATGGATTGAATGTTTTTATATTCTTTTTTCATAAGAGAATGATATTTTTGAAGTGCTTCAAATTTATTGCGTGTCATGTCTTTAGGATGTATGTTTACTGAAAAAAAAATATTATCTGCATTTTTATATTTTTTTATGTGTTTATTCGTGATATTTCTTAACAAATAGGGATCATTCCCTACATCCAATACATATGTCTGATCCTTTAAAATAAATGTTATAATTTTAAAATATTTTTCATAGAATCGCATATTTTCATGATTTTTATTATTATCTATTTGCTGAATGGGATATCCTTTTATGATATTATTCTGATCCTTTGTGAATAATTTGAACTGCAGATACCTAAGGATATATAATATATTCAATAATTTGTTTGATTTTAATGAGGGGATGGGAATTTCAAAAATTCCATTTTCTTTATTATTTAATTCAAACAAGTCAGGATGATCGATTAAAAAATAATTTGGTTCTTCCGGATAATCACAAAAATCAATTTGATTTACATTCGATTTTAACCTTAGGCCTGGTACCACGCTCGAATCAATGGAATATCCCGCTCTTTTAAGTGCTTTTACAATTGTTCTCGTCTTTGGCTGTATCCCGTATCCTCCGGCTCTAAACGCAATACATTTATATTTGGGATTAACCGGGGTCAGTAAATTTTGTAGATATTTTGAACTGTTTTTTAATAATTCAAAGATTTTTTCTTCACATTTAATGATATCCTCTGAGAGGTTTCCCAATAAAAATTTATCCAAATCGACTTGATAAAAACCATTGGTAAAATCTGTAAACAGCCAGTGAGGATGAAGATGACATTGCACATCATTTCCTTCTGTAATTGCATATTTTAATTGTTCTTCAATATGAGTGGGAAAATCAATTTTTCCAAGCTGTGTATATCTCCATAAACAGCAGGTATCACAAAAAAGGGTTAATTTTATACCATTTTTTTTACAGACATCCAATAATTCATATGTAGGAGTTATTAAAATTTCATTTTCAGGATAATTATTTTTACCAAGAAATAATTCATAATCGGCAGAATATAATATATAAATCATAAAATCGTCCTACTATCCAATAAAAGGATCTTATGTGTATTATAAATTTCTGTTTTAAGATAATTATGATGCGCATTTTCAATGCGGAATGAATAATTATAATAGGATGAATCTGAAATGAATCAGGACAAATCATTGACAGTAACTGATGTGACATTCTTTAATCCTTCAATGAATGAAAATTCAGATTGGATCATTGGGTGGCTTTGCAGTAATTTTTTCCGAGAAAAACACATTATAGTGGATCATCCTTCTGTCCGGCCTGATCACAATAAATAATACCCTCCAGGTGAAAAAATATCAGGAATTTAAACGGTTGATTTGGTGTTATCCGGTGACTGACATTAATTATCGCACACTATATGTTGTCTTTGGGGTAGAGAAATGAAGATTTGTTTTCTAGGTGACGGGCAGTGTATTCACACATATAACTGGATACAATATTTTGCGGGAAAAAATCATCATATTCATCTGATATCTTTTACGGGTTACGGGTTTGTCCCGGTCGATAATGTTACTGTTCATACAATCAAGCCAAGTTTTCCTGGAAATATAAAATTTTTCTCTCATATTATCAATGTATGGCTGGGCCCGTTTATCAATGCCATTAAAATCCGAAGACTTGTCCGGAAGATCAATCCGGATATCCTGCATGCCCATTATCTTACAGATTATGGATTTGTAGGGTATTTACTCCATTTTCCCGTATTCGTGATAACATTCTGGGGTTCTGATATATTGGTTGATCCAAAGAACTCCTTGTATTGCAGGATCAGGACAAAACCGATATTAAATTCAGCAAAACTAATAACCGGCGATTCAAAAGCGGTGATGGATGAATGTCTGAAATATTGTAATCATCCGGAAAAAATAAAAATTGTCCTCTGGGGTGTCGATCTCTCCTTTTTTCATGAACGGGAAAACGTTAGCCGGGAAAAAACAAAAATCACGATCTTATGTACAAGGGATTTTGCATCAGTATATAATATCGATACAATTATTAATTCAATTCCCTTTGTGAAAGAAAAACACCCAAACGTTACCTATGTCTTGAAAAACCGGAATCTCAATGAAGTTAACAAGTTCCGCCAGCTCGCAAATTCCCTGAATGTAACAGAATTTATAGAATTTGTCTGTAAAATTATTGACCCGTCAGAGTTTCCCCAATTTCATTACAATGCGGATATTTTTGTTTCCGTACCTTCCTCTGACAGTGGCTCGATCTCACTCCTTGAAGCGATGGCATGCGGATTGCCGGTCATCGTTTCTGATATCCCTGCCAACCGCGAGTGGGTTACCGATGGATGGAATGGACTCATTGTGCCTGTTAGAAATCACCAAAAACTTGCAGAAGCAATAGTATATCTTATTGAAAACCCGGATCTATTGAAATTATTCGGAAAAAGAAATGCCCAGATCATCAGAGAACGGGCAGACCGGGAAAAACATATGGCATATATGGAAGAGCTGTACAGCCAACTCCTGGAAAAGTCGTAATGTCGGAGAATGAAAATGGAATAAAGCTAATGGGAAAGCGGCTCGATATAATCCATAAAACGACCGAGGGATGCCGGAACAAATACCCTCCGGCGATGGTTAAACAAACATCTGTCGATTAGGGCACCGAGAGAAAAATATTTTAATTTTACTGCAGGACAGATAAATTTTTATTTTATTATACCATGAAAGAAAAGGGTAAACATCATCCGGGTTTATCTGTATGCACGAACTATTGCGCAATGATCCTGAAATTTGGGATTTATTCACGCGAAAAGAGGAATATACCCCTCAGTTTCTGGATGAGTACGATCGATTCCCTTCCTATGCCAGCCAAAACCGGAATTTTTTCGAACCAAAAGCGTCTCAATACCTCATGAAACATGGGTACTCCGTCGAATATCCGGATAAGCCACCTTTTGCCGTTTGCCTGACACATGATATCGATTTCGTCTACAAGTCCACCCTTTCCAAAGGAATTGATGCGGCAGGATCTTTGAGACACGGCAAATTCACAGAATCCATGAGTTCAATCTCCCAAATCCGATCAAAAAAAGTGCCGTTCTGTAACTTTTCCACTATCATGGATATTGAAGAAAAATACGGGGCGGTAAGCACCTTTTTTTTCATGGTGGAAAGCCCGGGCGAGCGGGAGTATTCCTATACGATAGATGACCTTAAGCCGGAGATTGGGAATATTATCGATCGCGGGTGGGAAGTGGGACTTCATGGGGGACATACGGCCTATCTCAATGAGAAGGAGCTGAAAAGGAAGAAGAGGCTGATGGAGAAAGTTACTCATAAACCGGTACTCGGGTACCGGAACCATTACCTCCGTTTTAAGGTGCCGGATACCTGGGAGTATCTTAGTAAAGCGGGATTCCTGTATGATACAACGTTCGGATATGCGGATTGTGCCGGGTTCAGGAACGGGATGTGCCATCCGTTCAGGCCGTTTAACCTGAACACGGGCCATGAAATCGATATATTTGAAATTCCACTGATTGTTATGGACGATACGCTTGGTCATCCGTATATGAGGTTTGACAACAAGGGGAAATGGGAATTTGTAAAAACACTCATTGACCGTGTTGCAGGATGTCACGGGGTGTTTACCCTGTTGTGGCATAATTATTCGTTTCTGGCCAAGGAGGATCTGGAGTTGTATGAGAAAATTTTAAGGTACTGCAGCCAGTATGGCGCATGGATGACCAATGGGGAAAAAATTGTTTCGCAAATATAATCTAATTTTTTTGTTATAATACCTTTATAAAGAAATGAAATGATATATGGATGATTTGTACAGACATATCCAGGTTCTACATAATCTCGGGGAGGAAAATTGGAATGAAGATTAAAGGGAAAATCGTCCTGGTAACCGGTGCCAGCGGGTTTATTGGAAGTCATCTGGTCGAGGCACTTGTTTTAAAAGGTGCGGAGGTAAAAACATTAGTCCGGTATAATTCGCGGAATGATTGGGGGATGCTGGAAAACATTCCGGCGGAGGTTAAGGAAAACCTTGACGTTACCGCCGGGGACATAATGGATCCAAGGGTCGTTAAAGCCGCAATAAAAAACTGTGATATTGTCTTTCATCTCGCCGCATTAATTGGAATTCCCTATTCATACGTGGCTCCTGAAAGTTATGTAAATACCAATATCAAGGGAACACTGAATGTCATGCAGGCTTCACGTGAAGAAGGTGTCGAAAAGATTGTACATACATCGACAAGTGAAGTGTACGGGACCGCGAAATATGTCCCGATTGATGAGAATCATCCTCTTCAGGGCCAGTCCCCTTACTCCGCCTCTAAAATTGGAGCAGACATGCTCGCTCACAGTTATTTCCTTTCTTTCAACACGCCGGTTGCTATCATCAGGCCATTCAATACATTCGGTCCCCGCCAGTCCGCCCGGGCTGTAATACCTACCATAATATCTCAGGCATTACAAGAAAATGACATAAAACTGGGATCGCTTACTCCGGTTCGCGATCTGACCTATGTTAAGGATACCGTAAATGGATTTATTAAAGTTGCAGAGTCGGATAACTCTACCGGGGAAATAATTAACATTGGGAACGGGAAGGGGATCACAATCGGGGAACTTGCAGAAAAAATCCTGCATCTCATGGATTCCGCAAGTACTATTCGTACAGATGAGGGACGAATACGTCCTGAAAAA
>Ga0326728_10007224_pt1 | contig 28897 bp, 17 predicted proteins | sample MB3enrmetagenome_FD_207602 | JGI IMG/M metagenome (GOLD analysis project Ga0326728, IMG submission 207602) | Lab enriched peat soil microbial communities from McLean, Ithaca, NY, United States - MB31MN | ecosystem: Environmental > Terrestrial > Soil > Wetlands > Peat | place: USA: New York... | reverse complement strand
GGCTCAGGCCCAGCCGCTCAAGCTGTCGGCCAACGGGCTTATGCCCAAGCACCCCCACGATTGCGGAGGGGATGCCTCCACATTATAACGCCACTTGTGAACTTTCAGGCGTAGGGCCTCCGCCTTCCTTCCTAACGCGAAAAGGGAAAAACGGGTTGCCAAGGTTACTGCTCTCGTGATAACGGGGTTTTCGTTCGATGACAACCCCACGGTCAATTCCCAAGACGAATTGGCCGTGGCCACCTCCGGGTCACACAACCTCAGGCGCCGTTCGAACGGGTGAAGGCCATCACGAGATGCCGGGCTTGCCCTACCCGGCGTTCCGCACGGTGAATGCGGAACCAGGGGGCGGCGAGCCGTCCCCCTACGGCGAAAGGCTTCCAACGGAAGCATTTCTGTTGGCCCACGTCTACGCACGCCGTGAACGTTTACTTGCATCAACAGGCTGACTTACAATGATGCCCGCGTATCACCTTTGTGCCTGGCGCGTGTGACGGCCACCTTTCCGTCTGAGAGTTCCGCGTGGATGTCGCATACGAACTTACACCCCTTGTTGCCACCAAGCTTGTTGTATACACCTTCGGGACGCTGATCCATCTCTTTTTGATGGTTTTGATTCTGGGGAACCGGCGGCTACACCGGCTGGAATGGCTGCTGTTCAGCCTGATGTCGGCTTTGTTCATGTGGTACTCGGGCAATCTGCTGGCGCTCAACATCGACCTTCGTTACGGGGCCGGTCCGGCGGTTCTATCCGGAGTCGCCCGCATCGTTTCCATCGTAGGGTTCATGGCCGCCGTGCCCCTGCTGGTCCACGTGCAAACGGAATATTGCGCAGGCTTCGTCCCCATCCGGTTTTGGCAACGGCTGGTGGTGGCGTGCTTTTATCTCCCCGTGATGTTTTGTCCTTGGATGGTGGGCAGGTTGCTGCGTCACCTCGGGTGGGAACCGCTGGTGGCCCTCGGCCCCCCGGTGCGCCTGCTGGTTCTTTGGGCCGTGGCCGCCTTGCTTTACGTTGCGGGCCTCAACGGATACTTATATGTGCAACGCCGCGCTGTTGACCCCACCCTGGCGAAATTTTACGGCTATCTTGCGGGGCTCCTTGGATTGCTGGCATTAGGTTGGGCGATTGCCTATTTACCGCACGTCTTGCCGCCGGTGGGCGGGCTGGGAGGATACTTGCCCACAGGTTTGATGTTGGTGGGAATTCTCCCTAGCGGCCTGATGGGTTACTCCATTTTTCGCTACAACTTCCTCGACCTGCGCGTGGAGCGAAATGTCGTCTATTCCGTCGCCGCCATTTTCGGATCTTTGATTTACCTGAATTTTATGCGCCGGGTGAGTGGCTGGCTGGAGGTTCACGATGTCCCGGCTGCGGTCACCGAGGGCGTAATGATTTTCATCCTGGTCGTGCTGGTGGAGCCCTTGAAGCGGCTCATCAGCCGCGCCCTGCACCGGCAATTCGTTTCCGAATTTGAAAAGGTCCAAAAGCTCGCATTGGAAATTGATGAACATGCCAAACGGACAGGGGATGTGGTTTCCCTCCAAGCTCTGGTGGAAGAACGCGTGCCCCCCGCGCTGGGCCTGGAGAGGGTAAGCCTCCTGCGCGGCCCAGTCCCCAGGGTTGCCCCCGATCGAGGAGGGAAATGCCGCCGCGTGCCCATTTCTAGAGGCGGCGAACCCGTGGCTTTTCTGGAGGTCGTGCCCGCCAGCGGCGAAGTTTCCGGCGAGCAAATCGCCGCCCTGGAGATTCTCGCCGACCGCTTGGCGGCGGCTCTGGAACTTTGCCGGCTCATCGCTGACAAGATCAATCTGGAGCGCGAGCTGGCTGCCAAAGAGAAAATGGCTTTTCTCGGCGAGATGGCGGCGCGCATTGCGCACAACGTCAAAAACCCGCTCAGCAGCATGAAAACCATCGTGCAGCTTATGGAAGAGGACAAGGAATTCCCCGAGAGAGCTCGGCGCGATTGCCGGATGCTGGTGGATGAAATCGACCGTTTGAACGGGAACATCTCGCAGGTCTTGCGCTACGCCAAGCCTGCGCGCGATACGGACCGGCCGGGCGATTTGTTGTCCGTCGTGAGGAGGGTCGCAGCCCTCTCGCGGATGGAAGCCGAGCGGCGCCACATCGCCTTGGAGATCAACGACACGGGGCCTTGCCGGGTTGAAGGCGGCGAGGAAGCCGCCAGCGACATTGTTTCCAATCTCCTTGTGAACGCCCTGGAGGCGAGTGAAGCGGGAAGCGCGATTCGGATTCGCTTGGCGCGCCCGCCTGGACTGCCGGAGTACGTCGAACTTTCGGTTGAGGATCAGGGACGCGGTATTCCCAAGGACAAGCTGGAGAAAATTTTCCAGCCGTTCTTCACCACGCGGGCGGGAGGGACAGGTTTGGGCCTCGCCATCGTGAAGCGTCGATTGGACGAAATTGGCGGGTCGGTGGAATGCCAAAGCCCCGTGGAGCCGGGAAACGCAACTTCCGGCCACCCGGGCACGCGATTTGTTGTACGCTTTCGTGCGGCCGAAGGACAAGGGACACGGGACACGGGACTCGGGACACGGGGTTAGGGACTCGCCGATTGACGATTCCCGTGTCCCGTATCCCGCTATGCCGATCGCGACTGGCGAAGAACATGAGCTATTCAAACTCATCAACCCCGAAACAAGCATCCCCCGCCATCCTGATTGTCGATGACGATAATACGGCCCGCTACGGCATGCGGCGCGCCCTGGAAGGCCGATACCGCGTCCTGGAGGCTGAAAGTGTATCTGCCGCCCGGCAGATCATGGCCCAGGAAAATCCCCACCTGGTCTTGTTGGATATCGAAATGCCTGTGGAGAGCGGCTTGGATTTTCTCCGCGAACTGAAGGCTCAGGCGTACAGCCCTGCGGTGATTATGGTCACGGCCTATGGTTCGGAGAAGATTGCCGTGGAGGCCATGAAGAGCGGCGCGTACGACTACCTGCCCAAACCTTTTGAAGTGGATGAGCTTCGTCTGGTGGTGGAGCGCGCGCTCGATCATCTGGCGCTGGCGGAAGAGAACTTGCGCCTCAAACGCCAATTGGTTTCGGAAGGCCAGTTCGGCGCCATGATCGGGGCCAGCAAGGTGATGCGTGAGCTTTTCGATTTGGCGGATCGGATCGCCCAGGCGGAAGTGACGGTGCTGATTCAGGGAGAGAGTGGGACCGGAAAGGATCTGCTCGCCACGGAGATCCACCGGCGCAGTAACCGCGGCAAAGGTCCGTTTGTCGCCCTGAATTGCGCAGCGCTTCCCGAACACCTGATTGAAAGTGAGCTTTTCGGCTACGAAAAGGGGGCATTTACCGGAGCCACGGCGATGAAGCGCGGCAAGTTCGAGCTGGCGCACGGCGGCATCCTTTTTCTCGACGAGGTGGGCGACATGTCGCTCTCCACTCAAGCCAAGCTGCTGCGCGTCTTGGAAACACGCCGGGTGGAAAGGCTGGGTGGCACGAAGTCGCAGGAAGTGGATGTGCGCATCGTGAGCGCCACCAACAAGGACTTGGTCGCCGAGATTGCCAAGCAGACATTTCGGGAAGATCTTTATTATCGCTTGCGAGTGGTGCTGTTGCGGGTGCCCCCGCTGCGCGAACACCGGGAAGATATACCGCTTATGGTCCAGCAATTCTGCCGCATGCTGGGGGAAAGACACGGACGGCCCACGCCCATGGTTTCCAAAGAAGCCATGGAGCTCTTGCAGCGAGCAGAATGGAAAGGAAACGTCCGGGAGCTCAAGAATGTGCTCGAAAGTGCGATCGTAATGAGCCGCAGTGATACCTTGCTCCCCAAGGATTTCTCCACGGACTTTCTCGGGCCCGGGGTGGGTCGTGAGGGTGCTTCTGCCGACGTGGGGTTGCTGAACATCGATGATTACCGCGAGGCGCGGCGGCAGTTCGAGATCGCCTTTATCAAGGGCAAGCTTCGAGAACACGGCGGAAATGTCACCCGAACCGCAGCGGCCATTGGCCTGCACCGCCAGAGCCTTCAGGAAAAACTTCGGGAGTTAGGGATCGAAGTCGAGAAAAATTGAGGGATTTGTGATTTGCGATTGGTGATGGGTGATTGGTGATTGAAAAGATCGAAAATCGGCAAGGCTATGAATGGGGTTCCTTGGTTTTAATTCCGCAACTTGCGTGATCGTCATTCCCCGACCGGGGAGCGGTTCGCCGCGATCACGTGAAGCGGGAGATGCCGGGGATGCGCGGCAGGACGAAAAACCACAGGATCAGGAAACCAGCGTAAAACAATATTAATTTCATAAACTGATTATACACCTCAAAGCAGGCTACGGTCCCTTCGATTCGCCCGATCACCCGATCACCCGATCAGAGGGACGGCCAAAGAGATTCCCAAATCTTAAATTCGTGATGAAAGCCGATCTGTTCGGCACGCGTAAGCTTGCGTCCGGAAGCCACGTCCAGCGTTTCCTGGAAAATCCGGTGGCCCACTTCTTCCGTCGTCTCGGTGCGTTCCAGAATGGTGCCGGCGTTGATATCCAGATCGGCGTAGGAGCGAGCAAGCTGGGGATTTGAGCCGATTTTCATGACCGGGCCCAGCGCACAACCGATGCCGGTTCCCCGTCCGGTAGTGAACAGCGCAACCTGCGCCCCACTGAGGAAGAGGGCAGGAGTGCAAATGTGATCGTAGCCCGGCGTATAGAGCACATAGAGACCTTTGCGATCGCCCAGCCACTCGCCGTATTCAATCAGATCCTCCACGATGGAGGTTCCGCCCTTGGCTTTCACGCCGCTGGACTTCAGATAAATGTTGTAAAGCCCGCCTTTGATATTGCCGGGGGAAGGATTATCCGCAAAGTAGTCGCCGAATTTTCGTACGTAAGCCTCATAGCGCTTGAGTGCATCCAGCAATTTGTGCCCGACTTCTTTCGTGCGAGCGCGCTGCACGAGGTCGAGCATGGCGGCGCCCTGGAGTTCCGGAATCTCCGGAAGGAATACCGCCGCCCCGGCTTTCACAAACATATCGGCAGCTACCCCGACGGCCGGGTTAGCCGTCACGCCCGACCAGCGATCTGAGCCCCCGCACTCGGTCCCGACGACGAGTTTGGAAATGGAAACCGGCTGACGCTGGAATTGGTTGGCGTAATAAAGCAGGTTCTCCGTGACTTCCATCCCTCGGGCGACGGTTTTCTCGCTGCCGCCCAACTGTTGAACGGTGAGGTTCACGACACGGCGGTTGTAATCGATGACGGTATTCTGGAATACCGGGGCCGAGCATTCCACGCACGTCTTTCCACAGCCAAGGTCAACGTAAACGGCTGCGCCCAGGTTGGGATGGCGCAAGGTATTGGTGAGCAATTGATTCAGAATGGTGACGGCCTCGCCGTCGGGCATTCCGCATCCGGATTCATGGATGATAGGCACGACGCCGTCGACGTTGGGGAATTTTTCGCACGAATAGATTTCGCGGTTGGCGCGCGTGGCAATCTCCCGCACCTCGGTGGAGGAACACATTCCCGAGGTGACGATGCCAACCAAGTTGCGGACTCCCACTTCGCCGTTGGGCCGCACGAAGCCGTCAAACGTCAGGGAAGAGAGTTTGGGATCCAGACTGGGCTGCGCCGGATTGTCTCGGTATCGGGGCGTCAAGCGGGGAAGGCGCGAGTGCAGGTTGCTGGCGTCGATGGGTTCACCGGGCTTGACGGAGCGGGAAGCGAGCCCGATGGGATCACCCAGGGTGACGTACGCCTGGCCGCGGCGGATGGGCTTGATCGCAAAGCTCTGCCCACGCAGGGCTCGACCCGAAACCGTCAGAACTTTCCCCGCGTACTTGAGGGGGGTGCCCTTCTCGATAAAATCCACCGTGACCACGGCCATGTTATCCTTCTGGGGCCGGATGACGATGGCGACTTCTTGAAGATCTCGAGGTTCCATTGTGTTCCTTATCGACGATATCTCTACGAGCCAGTGAACTGCACGCTTACACCTCGCAGATCCGGAACTCGCACGCGCGATCCATAAAACGCGTAGTACGTTATAAAGATGTAGCTCACCATCGGCACCAGCATCGACACGGCCATGCTGTGGGTCACTTGAAAGATCAGACCCATGGCCGGCGGGGCACAGGCGCCGCCGATGATCGACATGATGATGATGGAGCCACCCAGCTTGGTGTTCGGGCCCAACTCCTTGATGCCGAGCGCAAAAATGGTGGGGAACATGAGCGACATGAAGAAACTGGTCATGAACACAGCCCCCACACCCAACCAACCCGGAAACAAAACTCCCAAGGCCACGAGGGCCGTATTGATGACGCCATAAATCCCCATGAGCCGCGCGGCCGGGAAGAATTTCATCAGATAAGTGGCCGTGAACCTTCCGACCCCAAAAGCCACGAGCGTCCCGGTGAGAAAATAGCCGGCGATTTTTTCCGGCTCATGGACGTAATCCTGAATGTAGGTAATATAGTAACTCCACGTTCCGACCTGAGCTCCCACATAAAGGAACTGGGCGATAACCCCTTGCGTGAAGTGAGGGTAATGGATGAGGTCGCTTGCTTTGCCATGCGAGCGGCCCTCAGCGGGTTCAGCTTCTTCGGCCACCTTGGGAAACTTGGTTTTCAGGATCAGCAACGCCCAGATGAAGATCACGGTGCCCAGAACCAGATAAGGATGCACCACACGGAGCGTCTCGCCGCGAAGGTAGGCATCGTAAGTCCCCGCAGCCTTGCGGGCCGCCACTTGCTGTGGGTTCAGCTCCACCCCGGAGAAAATAAAGATGGTTCCCACCAAGACACCGATAACGGCGCCCACCGGGTTAAAGGACTGGGAGAAATTGAGCCGCCGCTCCGAAGTTCGAGGGTCGCCCAACAGCGCGATAAAGGAGTTGGCGCCGGTTTCCAGGAAGGACGCGCCGCTGGCGATGACGAACAGGGCAAAGAGGAAAAATCCATACTGACCACCCAACGCCGCCGGCCAGAAAAGAAAAGTCCCAGCGCTATAGAGGAGCAAGCCGATCACCAACCCGGTTTTATATCCAAATTTTCGCATCACCAAGGCGGCGGGCACGGCCAGAAGGAAATATCCCATATAGAACGCGGACTGGATCAGCCCCGCCTTGAAGCGCGTAAGCTCAAACGACTTCATAAACTGTTTAATTAGAATGTCATTCAGGTTGTTGGGAATACCCCAAAACAAGAAAAGGGCCGTCACTAGGAAAAAGGGCAACGCATTCCCAGGCGCAAACAGTGGAGGGTGCTGCTCTGAGTTGGTATTCGCATTCCGCGCGGGCATAAGTGAATCTCCGATTTCGAAGACAGTAGACTCTGTAGTTTTATTCTGGGCAGTAAAAAAGGCCATTCGCGCGCTCGACATTACTTGGCGCGCGACGCCGTGAGACTGATTGTGCGATGGGATATCCCCCTACCAGTCCGCACTGCCCCCGGCGCGATCGTCCTGGCTGATCCCCGCGACCCCATAATATCGCAGGTTGCGAAAATGGTGTAGCTTCTATGATGCCGGATAGGCCTGCCACTGCTTACTGCCTTCTGCCCATTGCCGACTGATGACTGCTTGCGGCCAACCAGTGGCTGCCCATCGCCTACTGCTTACTGCCAACTGCTTGCTGCGGGGTACGAATCAGCAGAAGCACGCTGAGCGTGGCCAGCAGGGGGACCGTGGCCGCCAGAAAGAACGCAGGGTAGTATGAGCCTTTAAACTTATCCACGAGCCACCCTACCAGCAGCGTGAAAAGAGCTCCGGCCAAGCCTGCGCCGAGTCCGCTGACGCCGGTTACGGAAGCGACGACGTCCTGCGGGAACAAGTCGGAGGGAAAGGTAAGACCCATGGTTGACCAGCTCGCATAACCCCACACGGCAAAACTAATCAAGATTACTGCCAGGTAAGGATTGTGGGTCGTGGCGGCAGGGATCCCCGCGAGAATCGGCAACGAGCTGATGACGCAGACCCATTTCCGCGCGCGCACCACGGGCATGCCGCGCTTGATCAGAAAGCCCGAGGTGAAGCCCCCAGTGAAATTTCCGGCATCCGAAGCAACGAAGGGAAGCCACGCGAAAGCCGCAATCTGTTTGAGGCTGAACCCCCGCGCGTCACTGAGATACTGAGGCAGCCAAAAAACGTAGAACCACCAGATGGGGTCCGTCAGGGAGCGGCCCAGGACGATTCCCCAAACGTTGGGCTGCTTTAGCAGGCTCAGCCAGCGTGCCAGGCCTTTTTGCGCGGAAACCCGAGCGGTATCGCGGCCCGCCGCGATGAGGGTGCGCTCCTCCGCAGTCACGCGCGGATGGCGGTCCAATGGGTGATAAACCGCGAGCCAAACCATCAGCCAGAGGAATCCCAACAGCCCGGACAGCACGAAGGCGTACCGCCACCCGAAGAGAATGGCAACCCAGGGCACGCTCAGCGCCGCAATCGCGCCGCCCACACTCGATCCGCTATCGAAGATGGCGACGGCCACGCCCCTCTCCTTGGCCGGAAACCATTCAGCGACGGTCTTGCTGGCGCCGGGCCAGTTACAGCCCTCGCCGATTCCCAAAAGAAAACGAAATGCCCCGAAGGAGGCGACGGAGTTCGCCAGGCCGGTGAACATGCTGATGATCGACCACCAAGTAACAGCCAGGGCAAGCCCCAGCCGCGTGCCCACAATATCGAGCATAACGCCACCGATCTGCCACATGCCGGCGTAGGAAAACTGGAATGCCGAGATGATTCTGGAAAGATCAGTGTGGCTGAAATGCAGTTCCCGGCTGATGACCGGGGCCAGGACGGAAAATGTCTGCCGGTCGATGTAGTTCACGACGGTGGAACCGAAGAGGGTCCAAACAATCCACCAGCGAATTCGCTTGGAAGCCATAGGTCAGAAGCCGCCGCTTGGGTTTCGAAGGTTTCGGCGCTTGCCGGAAATTCCCGGCACAATACCACACCCGGCGGAACTTTGTCAGCGCTTTTTGGCAAGCAACAGCCATGGGTATTAACCTCAAACCTAACGCCGCCCTTTGAGATCAGCATGCCGTAGCGGTACCTTTACGCCGCCATGGCGAGGTAAACTCGCCGCTACGTAAGCATGTGCCGGGCTCCCGATTTCATCGCGACAAGTTCCGCCCGGCGCAACGTTCAAATTAGACACCACCCCGCAAGGCTTCCGATTGCTTTGGAAAGCCCGCTTCAGATAGAGTAGGCGGCGATGTCGCGCGTGGCGCATGGACGCAGGCGACGGAGGAAGGATCCAAGATGCGATTTCGAATTGCCCTGCTATTTTTGATTTTGTCCGCGGGCCTGTTGCCGCGAGCCTGGGCCCAGGCGAAGCCCCCGGAACCGTTCAATGTCCGGGAGCATTACACCAAGTACGAATACCGCATCCCCATGCGCGACGGCGTCCACTTGTTCACGTCCGTTTACGTGCCCAAAGACGCGTCCGTCGCCTACCCCTTTCTGATGGATCGCACGCCTTACAGCGTCGCTCCCTATGGAGAGGACCAATACCGCACGTCGCTCGGTCCCTCGGAAGGCTTTGAGCGCGCGGGCTACATTTTCGTCTACCAGGACGTGCGCGGGCGCTACATGTCGGAGGGCAAGTTCGTCGAAATGCGCCCGCACATCGATGAAAAGCACAGCAACCAGGACGTGGACGACAGCTCCGACATGTACGACACGGTCGAGTGGCTGCTCCGCAACGTGCCCAACAACAACGGCAAAGTCGGCATTTGGGGAATTTCCTACCCCGGCTTTTTCACTTCGGCGAGCATTATCGACTCGCATCCCGCCATCAAGGCCGCCTCGCCGCAAGCTCCCATGACCGATCTTTTCATGGGCGACGACGCCTACCATGGCGGAGCCTTCATGCTCGACGCTAACTTTGGTTTTTATTCCAGCTTCAAGCCCCTGGAAAATCCCACGCCGCCCAAACCCAGTGTGCCGTTTGATTACAGCACGCAGAGCGCTTACGACTTCTTCCTCAAGCTGGGCCCGCTCGCCAATGCCAACGCGCGCTATTTCCACGACCAGAGTTTCCTTTGGACCGATCAGGTTAGCCACGACACTTACGACGACTACTGGAAGGCGCGCAATCTTGCCCCGCACCTGAAGAACATTCATTGCGCCGTGCTGACGGTGGGCGGGTGGTTCGACGCGGAGGACCTTTACGGTCCTTTCAGGGTTTTCCGCTCCATCGAACAAAACGATCCGGGCATTTACAATGGATTGGTGGAAGGACCCTGGGTACACGGTGGCTGGGGGCGCTTGGATGGCGATCATCTGGGCAGCGTCAGCTTTGCCGCCAAAACGGGGGATTACTTCCGCGACCACATTCAGTTTCCCTTTTTCGAAAAGTATTTAAAGGGGAAGGGAACTGAGGACTTGCCCAAGGCCTATGTTTTCGAAACGGGCACCAACGTCTGGCGTAAGTATTCGAGCTGGCCTCCCGGCAACGCCAAGACTCGCGTGCTCTACTTCCAGGACCAGGGCGGACTGTCGTTCACGGCCCCGGAAGCCAAGCAGGAAGCGTTTGACGAATACGTGAGCGACCCGAACCGCCCCGTGCCGTTCATCTCTTATACCAGCCTGCGCGTACCGCAGGAATACATGGTTGCCGATCAGCGCTTTGCCTCCACCCGCACGGATGTTCTGGTGTACCAGACTGACCCGCTGGAACAGGACGTAACGATTGCCGGTCCGGTTTCCCCGCGCCTTTTCGTTTCCACCAGCGGCACCGATTCGGATTTCGTCGTGAAGCTCATCGACGTCTATCCGCCCGACTATCCCCAACCGGAAACGAGGCCAGCGCCGGGCACTCCCGCCCCCGCCACCCCGCCTCTGTTCACCGATGTTCCGCCTCCCTCCATCATCCTGGCGGGATACCAGCAATTGCTGCGCGGCTGGCCCATGCGAGCGAAGTTCCGCAACAGCTTCGAAAAGCCGGCGCCGATGACGCCCGGCCAAGTCGAGGAACTGAACTTCACCGCGCCCGACATCAACCACACCTTCCGCCGCAACCACCGCATCATGGTTCAGGTGCAGAGTTCGTGGTTTCCTCTGATCGACCGCAATCCGCAGACCTTTGTGAATATTCCCGACGCCAAACCGTCGGACTTCCAGAGGGCCACGGAAAGGGTTTATCGAGGGAAGGGAAAATCTTCCGGGGTGATCGTGCACGTGCTGGAGTAGCAAGTGTAGGGTTCGCCGCGGCGACCGTTCGGCCTTGGCCCCGCCACCATAGTACCGTCACGTAGCGGCGGGTCTATCCCGCCATTTTGCCGCTTGTTTTGTCGATTGTCACGGTGCAGCGGCTTCACGTTGGTTTGCCGAGTGCTCAATGCCACGTGGGCGATGGATGACCCTCGATCTTGTTGATAGCTTCCTGGGCGATGTACCGAATGCGCAAGTGCTGGAGGGTCTGCAAGGCCGGGATAGCGCTGCGGGCGGTGGGGCCGATGTCGCCCAGCGCGTAGCAGATGTTGCGCAGCACCTGAATGTCGTCACCGGAAATCTCCGGTCCGTTGGAAGCCTCGATCTCCGCGATGAGCGCAGGCACGCCAGAACTCGCCGTCTCGCCCATACTGCCCAGGGCGGATGCAGCGGTCATGCGGACAGAGGGCGCCGGATCCTGGAGCGCCGCGCAGAGGGCGGGGATGGCGGCTGCGGCGCCTTTCCCCATTTCGCGCAAAGCCAGCGCAGCAAATCCGCGCACCTGCGGATCAGGGTCTTTGAGGAGTCTTGACACTTCGGGTGCGGTCGGGGCGGCTTTGGGGCCCACTTGCGAAAGCGCCCAGGCTGCCGCGCCGCGCACTTCGGCGTCGGAGCTGGAAAGCAGCGCGGACAATTCCTGCGTGGCGGGCGCAGCATCGGTTCCAAACGCGCCAATGGAACGGATCACCGCGGCGCGGTCATTATCCGAAGCCTTCCCCAGCTTTTCGAGGTAAAAGTCGAGCGGCTGGCCTCGATACACCGCGGTGGCTGTTCCCAGTTTCATGGCAGCGCCGGCTGGGGGATTCTGGGCCGGCGATTCCGCTTCTTGGTCCTTCACTTCCGAAAGGACGACGTCGTCCACGCCAATGTTGTAGCCGCTCGAAAGCGGATCCTTGCCGACGCAAGTGAAAGTGATAATGTGGCGCCCCTGGGTGAGCTGATGCCAGCCGAGGCGGCGGTCGAGGGCGACGTACGTTTGCGGCTGATAGTTGTGCAACACCTCGGCTTCCGGCGGCAAGACATCGTGCGGCCCCCAGGTGCGAGCCGTGGAGTTGGTGAGCTTGCCATCCAGCGTGACCACATAGTCGCCGTAGTCGGGTGATTGCGCGACTTGCGCGATGACTTCATAGCGTCCGTCTCGCGGGACGTCGATCGGAACATTCATTTTTGCGCCCGCGGCCTCGGCCTTGAGGAACAGCAGGTCCTTTGACCAGAAGACCTCCTTCTGCACTAAGACCTCGCCTTTTTCCACGGTCACGTCCTTAAGGGAGTTTTCAACCTCGATCTGCTGGGCATTGCCGAGCGGCAAACGCGCGTAACCATAAGGCGGTTCCGGCAAATCCTCGTTCACTCCCTTCTGGTACCAGAAAGCCACACTGGAGAAATAATCCGGGCGCTCTTCGAATCCCGAGCGCGGCGTGCCGTCAGCGTTGTAAGTCCACCCGGCGTGTTCGATCTCGACGCGGAGGGATTTGGCGAAGGGAACGGGGTCAGGTACATGCCAGCGGTAGCCGGTCAGGCGCGCGCCCACGCCTTGTCCCTCGGCGACCGGAATCCCCGTCCAGGGACCGTCCGATACGCGCAGGCCCCAGGCATCGTTAAAGTAGTCTTCCGTCCCCGTGCCCTCGAGGCGCGGGGCCTTCTCTCCGTCCACATAAAACATGTCATCGCCCTCGCCGAACCAGCCGATTTGCGTCTGGATGACGTTCAGCACGGTTCCGGCGTAATGGCCCGCCCCGCGTACATCCAGGATCGTGTAACTCTTTCCCACGGGGGGCGGGGCGGCCTGCCGATAATACGCGTGGAAGTAACAGATGTCTTCGGGCAGCGACGCGTGCTTCTGCCAGTCCACGTGGTAGTAGAGGCTGGTCATGCGGCGCTTGCCTTCATTGGTGACGGTGATCCTGATTGACTTGCGGAAGGGCATGGGCCAGTAGCAATTCCGCGCCCGCCCGAATGAAGCGTTGCGAACCATCTGCGAGTTGAGATCGCGTTCGTAGCCGTGTCCCACACCGAAGAAGTCGCCGAGCGGCACGTCCACGCTGGGGGTCTTGTGTCCGTCGTAGTAGACCCGCAAGCGCGCCAGGCGTGGCCAGCCATATTCGTTGTCCGCCACAGTCACCCAGATGTGCGTGATAATGCCCGGGCCCTTGAGGTCAGCCAGCACGATGGTTTCGCCGGCAATCGGGTGCTTGGAGTCGTCGTTGCTGTCCACGTAGAGGTTGTTGCTGGAAGAACGATAGGCGGAGAAGCTCTTCAGACGCGGAAAGTTTAGAGGATCAAGCGGCTCCGTCGCCGCACTCTGCCCCAACACTTGAAGGGGAAAAAGCAAGACGATAGCGAGAACGATATGACGCATCGCGGACCTCCTAAGGCTGTATTTCACACCGGGAAATTGCAAAAAGCTGCCTCTTTCTGCCTTAAGTGTTTTTGAGGGAAAGGCTGCTGCCGAGGTGGGAGGATATCAATTTGCCCGCACGGTGTAACCAAGAATATTTAAAATTTCAGGCGCCACCCACGAGAAGCCGTTGCCAATCATGGCCCGCAAGCCTAGCGCCCCGCTGCGTCGCGGTGCTGCTTCTGCCGCATCCGCATGAAGAGGGATGCGCCGGTCAGGCGCGACCACATTCAGGGCACGCCCGGTGCGGGCAGGGCGGTGAACCTCTTCGAATTAGTTGATGCGGACAATGCCGTTGCGAAGGATGGCGCTACTTCGTCTCGATCCGCTTCAGGGCTTCGGCGGCGGCGCTCCGCACGCTCGGGTCCGGGTCGTTCAGCGCCTTCTTGAGTGCCGGAACAGCCTCCCTTGCGCCCGTCCCGATGGCGCCTAAAGCCTCAGCCGCTACGCTGCGAGTGTCGGCGTAATACCGCTGCGGACCATCCAGGGGCGGCGAGCCTCCAGGAAAGGTGTCAAGCGCCTTGATCAGCGCCGGCACCGCAGCTTTCGCTTCAGGCCCCACAGCTCCGAGGGCCTCGGCGGCGTAATAGCGAACGTTGAGGTCTCGATCAACAACCGCCTCAGCCAGCCCGGGCACCGCCGCCTTGGCGCTCGGGCCCATCTTTCCAAGGGCCATAGCCGCCCTCGCTCGCGTCCCAGCGTTGGCGCTCTTGAGGTCGTTCAGCAACCCCGCGACCTTGTCGTCCCCTGGCGCTGCGAAGCTGTTGCCGAGCAGCAGAATCGCCCCGGCGAGAGCTGCGACCCCCACTTTTATCCGCATATCCACCTCCGTAGTTCGTCCATTCGGCTAAGGACACGCCGCTCGCCCGCGGCAGAACTCCCGCCCAATCAAGGTGTTGATTCGGGCTAAATGATCTTATAGCAAAGAAATCCCCGTCCGTGTTTTCATTTATCACAAATCCCTCAAACTCATCGTCGCTCGCCCAGAGGTCAGCTCCGGCGCCCATGATCCTTTCGAGCTGACCTCAAGCCGGACGTCTTGCTTCGCAGCGAGATTTGCAATCGACTTTCCTTCTCCAAAACCCGCCTCCGTTTTTGAGATTTGCGTTTTTTTCTACTGAAGAGCCACGAATCCAAGGGAGTGTGTTTGGCAACCGGTGAAACGCAGTTGGAGCGCCGGTTGCTCCAGACGTAGCACGGGCATCCTGCCCGTGTCGATCACCGCCAGGATGGCCGTGCTAGGCTTTTTACACAGACCTTAAGGGCGGAGGCTTGCGCTATGCGTTTTTTCGGGCAGAGTGTCACTTACCATACCTTGAAGACCGTTATCTTATCGATACCTTAACTTTTTGGTAAGAATGGCTGCCAAATTGCACGCGAACCTGGAGGCTATTGGGCTTGCGCAATTTGGCGCAATAGGAGGCTATGGCTCGCCACAGCGATTCAGGACAGAAGGCAGTAGGCAGTTGGCAGCGGGCAGTAGACAGAATGCTGACTCCTGACTCCTACCTTCTGACTCCCCAACATTGACTGGCCACTAACCACTATGCACTAACCACTATCCACTGTCCTTTGGAGGTTCGCATGTCCTTAAGGAAAAAACAGACGATGACGCAAAGGAAAATCTCCGCCAATCAGGCGAACGGGAAGCGCTCGAAGGGCCCCGCCACTCCCCAGGGGCGGGAGCGGATTCGCGCCGCCAACATCCGCCACGGGTTCTACTCGAAGGCGGAGGGCGTAGCGCTCGCCTGCCTGGGTGAGGACCCCGCCGACCTCGAGAGGCTGCGCCAGAACCTTCACGACGGCTTGCAGTTTCCCAGCGCTTTGAAGGAGGAGTTGGCAGAGCATTTGGTGCAGGTGGTTTGGCGCTGGAACCGCGCCGGCCGCGGGCAGGAGGGCTTTGCGTTGCGCCTGGCCAAACTCGCCAACCTGACCCGGGAGAACCGGCTGCACGCGCAGATGATGCGGCTGAAGATTACGGCGGAGACATTGCGGCGGCTCGCCCAATCCGTGGCCCATGAGCATTACGTCACCACTCCTGCCCACTTGGAAATCATGAAGAGTCTGCACCAAGAGGGGGTTTTGCAAGAAATGGGGGAAATAACCCTCGTCCTGTTCTACCAACTCCAGGTGCCGGGCACGGGTGCAGACGGCGTTGACCCCGACGAGAAGGCTCGCAGGGCCCTCGCCAGAATCAAGTCTATCTTTGGCTTAAGCGGCGACCATCCGCCCACACCCAAGGTCGCATCGGCTTTCCGCCGACCCGAGGTAGGCCAGCAGGGCGCTGGCGCTACACTCGAAAGTCAGCAGGATGCCCATGCCAACGTGGGGCCGGGCGGAACTTGTCCCGATGAAATCGGGAGTCCGGCACATCCCGACGTAGCGCCGGACTTTAATCCGGCACATGCCGGCATGGCGCCGGGCGTTAGCGCGGTACATGCCGACCTCAAGGTCGGCGCTACACAATCCAAGGAGAATGATCAGCGCTATCCCAGCATCACCGCGGCGGAGTGGGAGGCGCGGGAGCGACCGCGCCAGCTTCTGGAGAATATCCTGACGCGGCAGGTGGAGATTTGCGAGGCGCAGCGCCAGGCCATCTTGGAGGAGTCGCTGGCGGGGCCCTCGCCCTTTGAACGCGCGGCGGAAATCGCGCTTGCGCACCCCAACGCGGCGCTGATGCAGAGGATAGAAGAATCCAGCTTTCGTCAAATCTGGCGGATCACCAATCTGCTGCTGAAGATTGAACGCCGGCCCGCGCAGGGGGAGGGATAGAAACGCCTCGCGGGAAGCCAGAATTTTCATGAAAACACAGCGAGTTAGCAAAGAATGGTGGGACCTGCGTTCGCCTCAACGAAAAATCAACTCGTTGAAAACAGGTTGCTTACAAAGACCACAAATAGCCTATGACAAGGGAGAAATGAGCATATCAAAAATGAAGGTATTATCCAGAATGTTCCTGAAAACAAACGAGATACAAAACTGACTTGGGTCAAATTCACCCGCAAGCCAGAACGTTTATGATAAATAAACCATTTATGCCTTCAACCCCAGAATGTTATTGAAAGGAAAGGAGAAAGATGAAGAAATTATGAGTTCTGAATTATGAATTATGAAGGCTGCGCACACAGAAGCGGTTGACCGTGTCATCGGTTCATCGGGCCATCGGGTCATTGAGTCATTGGGCCATTGAGCCATTGGGTTATCGAGTCATTGAAGAGATGTCAGTTGTCTGTGGTCAGTTGTCCGTTGCAACCGATCCGCGAAGTCAAAACTCCGAAGCCACTGACGACGGACAATGGACAACGGGCGGCTTTTAAGGGCAGTGATGAGTGAAGAGTGAAGGGCAGAGCCTGAGGGGGAATGTCCCGGGGCGATTTGGAATGGCGATTGGCCATGCGGCGCACAAGCCCGGTGAAAAGTGACGTGTGAAGAGTGATGAGTGATGAGACACAGACAAAGCCCGAGGGGAAACGTGGCAGGGGTCATTCGCAGTGGCGACTCGCCGGGCGGCGCACACTTCCGCGTATCGGTTATCGGCATGACCGAGGCTCGAGATGAGAGCACCAATCGACCCGAGCGCCACCCGGCAGCCGCCGGTCCACAATCGACCGGGCTGCGCACACTCCCCCGCTTCGGTTATCGACGGAATTGAGGCTCAAGATGAGAGCACCAATCGACCCGAACGCCGCGGGTTCACAATCGACCGGGCCGGGCACACTCCCCCGCTTCGATTATCGACGGAATTGAGACTCAAGATGAGAGCACCAATCGACCCGAACGCCGCGGGTTCACAATCGACCGGGCCGCCCACACTCCCCCGCTTCGGATATCGGCAGTGTCAGGTGAAAGGATGAGTCAAATGACCGGCAGCGGAAATTGCCAATCACCAATCGCCAATCACAAATCACTCAATGGCTCGATGACCCTATGGCCCGATGACCCGATGGTCCAATCTCCGCTACGCCCAAAACGCCTCGGGATGCTCGGTGGGGCCGTTGACGTGTCCGACGAGCTTCTTTTCCATCATGGAGCGCGAGACGGAGAGTTCTTCTCGCAGGCGTGCCATTTCGGCGGCGCTGAAGGGCGAGAAGGCGCGGCCCAAGGCGACGTTGTGCTCGAGCATTTCCACCTGCGGCATGCCCGAAACGGCGACGGTGACCGGCAAGCTCAAGGCGAAACGCAAGAGGGAAGTGGGGTCGGTCTTGCCGGGTTCCTGGCCAATCAGGTTATCCTGCCCGAAGACTTTCATGGCGATCACGCCCAGTTTTTTCTTATTGGCCGCCACCAGGGCGGTCTTCTCAAAACTACCGTTGCCGGAAGGATTCAGCGCCATCTGCACGCAGTCGAGCGGGTGCCGCTCGATGGCCTGCGTCATGACGGCGCCGTCGGTGTGGCTGGTTATGCCGATGAAGTGCGCCATCTTTTGTTCTTTCGCTTCCAGCAAACCTTTCAGCGCGCCGTCGGGGGCCTCGATCTTGGCCAGGTCGTCCGCCTTGCGGAGGCTGTGGATGTGCACAAGGTCCACATGGTCCGTCTGCAAGCGCTTCAAGGAGCCCTCCAGCCGTTCCATAAAAGCATCGTAGGTGCGGTCTGGAATCTTGGTAGCCAGCCACACTTCCTTGCGGCGGGTGGCCATGACCTTTCCCACCCGGGTCTCGCTCGCGCCGTCGCCATAGGCATACGCCGTGTCAATGTAGTCGATGCCCAGGTCAATGGCGTGATTCAAGACTTCCAGCGCCTTGTCCTCGTCCTTGTACATCAGGAAGCGGCTGCCGCAGCCAAAGGCCAGAATGGAAACCTGGGCGCCGGTGCGGCCCAACGTCCGATGCGGCAACCCACCTTCCGTAGCTTTGGCCAGATTGGCAAGCCAGGGAAGATTAGTGCTGGCTGCGCCCCCGGCCGCCAGGCGTCCCAGAAACTTTCGTCGCGAAAAGTCTTTGTTCATGGCAACACCTCAAGAAATCGGGATGGGCGTAACGTGGCTCGATCTGCAATCTCAAGGCGTGCTTGCCGGACGGAGCACTGCGCCGGCGCCGGGCTGGCAACCTGCGTCGTCGGAAGTGAGTCGGACATCCGCAAAGTCGCCGGTTTCGTCGAACGATCCGATCCCCACTTGTCCGCAGGTGAAGGTGCTGTCGTAGACCGAGAAGCGCGGCGACTGCTCCGCATCAACGAATACCTGTACGGAGGGGGGTTGGGTATCGCGCTGGACGCGAATCTTGTGCCAGTTCATATCCGGCAGCGCCGCCTCCGCATCCAGGCCGGCAATGCGCCGGCGCGCTCCACCGTCGACGATGAAAATACCGTTGTGAGTTGCTACCTTGGTGCCGGGATCAACCGACAGGTGCGTGTAATAGAAATGCAGCGAGTCCACGTAATTGAAAACTATCAGCAGGGAGGTTTTCTCGCGCCGCACTTGCGCCTGGAAGGTGAAGCTCCCCACGTTGACCCCTTTAAGCCGAGCGAATTGCATGGGGCGGCGCGGCACCAGCGGCTCGCGGTCGCGCAGCATGTGAAGGAAATGCAACGTACCTTCCGTGCGGATCACCCAGTCCTCGGGGTAGGGCAATTCCCAATGGTCGAGCGTGCCGGAAGAGAAGTCGTCCGTGAATTGGATCGAGCGTAACACGGGCTGGGCGACGAGGCGGTTTGTCAATGCTGCCACGAAGCCCGCGCCCAGGAGGAAGCACAGGAGAGCAATTCGCTTGTTCAAAATCTGCATAAAAGCCTTGAGGTGCCTGAGTGCCCGGAGAAAAGATTATAAAGCTTTTCGAGTCTGCGCCAGAATTATTTGCCGGGCGTTCTCTAAGGTGGAACTCACGACGCTTGCTCCGTGATCGCGAAGGCGCGGAATTCATCTTGACGCACAAGAAAGCTCAATGCTAGGTTGCCTGATTCGGCTTAATTGGGTGGCGAAAATTGCCGGGCGGGGGACCTGGAGTCTCAGTCGCCGCAGCCATGGCAAGCACGAAGGGAGAATCGGGGTTGATTCGGGTGCTGGGGAAAAAGTTTGTCGGGCTCGGCACGGGACTGGCGGCGACTGCGCTCCTGATGGCGCTGGCCGCCAACTCGCTCCCGGTTTTTGCCCAAGTAAACACGCGCTTGCTGCTCACCACCGGCACGGAAGTTCCCGGGCACGGTGGGCTGGCCTTCGGCCCGTTCCTCAGCCTGGCGATGAATGGCAAGCAGGACATCATCTTCCTGACCAGCATGCACAGCCCGCGCGTGGAGAAGCGCGCCGTGGTGCGTTCGATGGGAGTCAGCTTTTCGGTGGTGGCTTTCCAGGGGCTGCTGGGACCGTTTCCCCGCACGACCTACGATACTTTCAGCCCCCCCAGTATGAATGACTCCGGGGTGATGGCTTTCACCGCCACGCTGGTAAGCGACCAAGCCGATGTGCCGAAAGTGGTGGTGGTGCGGCAGGAAGGCACGAAGCCCCGGGCGGTGGCGACCAATCTGGATACGCCGCCCGGCCAGGCGGGGGCGAAGTTTGAAGAGTTCTCAGCTCCGCTCGTGATCTCCGACGGCAGCGTGCTGTTCGCAGCGCGCTGGGCGGGGAAGGACGCGGGCAGCGGGTTGTTCTTGTGGGGCCCGCGCGGCCTCCAGGCTCTCCCGTTGCCGGCGGGATTGCAGCTTGGCCCCAAGGAATTGCTGGCGCCCTTTTTCATTGGCCACGATGAGGCGGCCTTTCTCCGCCGCGGCGTTTCCCCCGAGGTTGCCACCGAGCAGTTTTTTCGCGCCATCGCCATTCGAACCTTTCAGGATTTGCAACCTCCGCCGGATCCCCAGCACAGCGCGGAACTGCTGGCCGCGGAACCGGACGTGGCGGCTGTCCAAATGCTGCTGGTCTACCTTGAAAACGGCAGCATCCAGACGGCCTTGCTGGCGGGCGATCCCACCAAGCCCGTCATGGCCAAACAATCACTCACCACCACGCCCCTCAAGCCTGTGGGCAGAATCCTGAGCCTCACCATCGGGCCGCGCGGCAACATGATCTTCGCTGCAGCCCCTGCCGACGCGCCCAACGACCTCGCACTCTATTGCAACTGTGACGGTCAGTCGGACCGGCTCACCACGCCCGAAGATTTCCTGTCCATCACCGCGGCCGGACCGGGAAAACCCATCCTCTCGCTTACCGGTGATACCCAGCAAACCATCGCCTTTATCGCTCCCTCCACCAGCGGGGATAACACTGCCATTTACGTCACGGCAATTCACTGAAAGAAGTTCAAAGTCGACAATCGAAAGTTGAAAGTCAAAAGTGGGCGTTGCGCATTTTCAGCTACAGTGGCGAGCCGAAGGCTCATGGGAATCTGTGGTGAGAAATGTTGTCTAGCCCTCCATCTGTGCTTGCAGCACCTCTCCCGGAAGCTTCACCAATCGGGGGCGGGGTGCGGATTCGCTGCGCTCCATGCGGTTGAAGCGGGGCGATCCATGATGTTGGGAATTTGGCGTAGGCGCAGATATTCCATCCGAATTTTCCCAGGCATCGCTGCCCACGCGCATTCTCTCCATTCTCAATCCCAGCGTGCGCTCGAGTTGAAGCAAGTCGGGGTGCTGGTCTCTCGCGAAGAGGGTGGAGGCGACTCCGCGTTCGCCCGCTCGTCCGGTGCGCCCGGCGCGATGGATAAAGCTCTCCGCATCGGCGGGCAGATCGTAGTTGATGACGTGAGCGATGTCTTGCACGTGGATGCCGCGAGAAGCCAGGTCGGTGGCCACCAGGATGCGGTAATTCCCTCGCTGGAATCCGGCCAGCGCCGCCGAGCGTTGCGATTGCGAGCGGTCACCGTGAATCATGGCCGCGGGAAATCCCTGGCGAATCAGATTCCTGGCCAGCCGCTCCGTTCCTCGCTTGGTGCGCGCGAAGACCAGACAGCGGCCCGTCTCTCGGGCGAGCAAGCGCTCGAGGACTTCCTGCTTGCGATCATGGGCAACTTCGAAGGCTTGAACACGCACGTTCTCCGAGGGCTTGAGGGTTGACCCGAAGGCCAGCCGCACGGGGTTTCGCAGGTAATCATTTACGAGGTGCGCCACCTCGGCTGCCAGCGTAGCGGAAAAACACATGGTTTGGCGATCCTTGGGCAGCGGAGCCACAATGCGGCGAATGGCGGGAAGAAATCCCATGTCCAACATGCGATCCACCTCATCGAGGATGAGAATCCGCAAGGCGCGAAAATGGATGAGCTGGCGGCCGAGGTAGTCTTCCAATCGGCCGGGAGTGGCGACGACCAGTCGAGCACCCTTGCGGAGGGCGGTGAGTTGTTCCGCTTCCGGCAAACCACCGACCACCAGAGCCGCGGGCCCGAGGCGCTTCCCCCGCAGCGCGTTGTACTGCTCCGCCACTTGCATGGCGAGCTCGCGAGTGGGGACGAGCACCAGAGCGGCGATTCCGGCCGCGTCATTTTGCAGGAGGTGTTCGATGATCGGAATCAGGAATGCCAGCGTCTTGCCGGTGCCGGTTTGAGCGGTGGCAAGGACGTCCTTGCCCGCCATCGCCTCAGGGATTGCCGCGGCTTGGACCGGAGTCGGGATGGTAAACCCCGCCGCGGCCAGCCGCTCCTTGGTATATTGTGAAATCGTGAATTCTGAAAAACTTTGCATTGATCTTTTCTTCTTTTCTCTGGCGAAGGTAACTGTTTTGCGCGTAAATACAGCTACCCGCGCACAGCCACCTGTGTGACCAGACTGTTTTTAAATTGCGCTGAAGACGTACGGAGAGAAACCGAAGGCGGAAAACATCAGCTCAATGACTTGACCCGAGCAACCGCGCCACACAACCGTGGTAATAAGCGCTAATTAAGTATAGCACATTTGTAGGCTTTTGCAAGGAGTTGCGCTACAAATTTGTTTTATGCATGGCGTTTCACTAATCCGCGCAAATTGTTCTTAACCGTGTCCTCTCAGTCTGGGTTTCCCACGCAATCGGCAACCCAATCAGTACAAGCCTTCCATTAATCCTCCGCGATGCAAGGGCTGATTGCAAAGTACCATACGTATCACAACCCGATGCTACCTTTTGCCCCGCCTTAATTCGCACCGCCGGCCCCGGGGGTTTAACCGGCTTGAGTTCCCACTCGCCCGGTCCGACTGGCGTCAGGTGAAATTCACGGTTCACGTCTTGCAACGCGGGCTTCACACTCTCCGGGAAGGCGTTGCTTTGCCGGGCGGTCTCCCATTGATTGATCACCTCGAAAATCGCCGCTCGCTTCTTGTCCATGCCGGCCACGTCGCCGGAGCTCTGGGTGGCCTTGCTGTCAAAGCTGGTCGCCAGCGCAAACCCGGCATCGTACCCGGCGGCTCGCGCGCAGAGCCACTCGGCATCTTCCGGCGTCGTTTCCGCGCGCACCGCAAACCAGCCGAGCATATGTGGAATCAGGTTGCGCGTATAGAAAAGCTGGTTTTTCAGCCGGTAGAGCGTCTGGCTCTGGCGGAAGGCGGCATACCACGGTTCGCCCCAGTTATAACGCGTGGCGATGTGCCAGTTGAAATGGCCGGGATTGCTGGCGTCGTTGATGACGCGCCCGCGCAACTCCGGCTTGAGCGCGTCGTACCACGCCTTCGTGAACAACGTGCGCCCGTATTGCCCCATGCCGGTGGACCAGTTGCCTTCTAAACCGTCGAGCGAAATCTGTGCTGCGCCGGTGTAATTGCAGAACGCCGCAATATGGCGCGCGACTTCCTGCGAGAGCGCGACGTCCGTCAGAAACACCTTGTAGGAGTGATCCATCAGCTTGCCGATAGCAGTCCCCTTGCGGTGCGCGGCGGCTTTGGTGCCCCACGCGCCTCGCTGACATTTCAGCAACCGCCACGGCGCTTCTGCCGAGACGCTCTCGTACCGAACGAGTTCCTGGCCGATGACCACGGTGTTCATGTCGGTCCTCTTCTGGAACCATACGGGGTCGGCGACCGGGAGCTCGGTCTGCGCCGTGTCGATGTTAGCAGTGAGTTCGCTTGTGCCGATGCGTGCCAGGCGTGGATCCGGTACGGGCGTCACATAGGGATCGTTCGGCGTGATGAAATTGGAGAGGGTGTGGAACCCGACGCCGATACCGGCTTGGCGGGCTTTCTCTACGCAGTCGCGGAAGCCGTCCCAGCCGTGCGGGAATAACGCGGGCTTGAGCTTGAAGTGTCCCCACGTCTCGAAGGGCGAACTTTGGTAAAGGTACTGCAAGCCGGCCCGCTGCGTCATTTCGATGGCCCGTTCAATCGTGGTCTCGCCAAAATCCACGATGAGATACGACGCGGTCGCCCCAGGCGCCAGCTTCGCCCACGTGCCGGCCAACATCGGATGGGGCAAGCCCTCCGCCACTTCAATTTCGCCGAGGGTTGGTAACGCCTCCTTCGCCGGGCCGGCGAACAATGCGATTTTGCTGCCGATCACGCCCCCATCGTCATACGGCAGCGCCACGAACTTCTCGTGTCCCCAGTTCTTGATCACGCGCTGCCGGTCGCGGTTGCGGCAGTACGCCTGCAAGGTGCTGCCAAACGGCGTGTGCTTTGCCGTATCGCCGCGCCAGAGCTGCTGGATTCTCAACTCGGCCGGCAAGCCGGGATAGTTGCCGATGTCGTCGGCCGGAGCGCCATCCGGTTCGATGTCGCTCTCGTCGGACGGATATCCTCCCAAGGTTTTGGGGTTGAGCGCCTGAATTCCCACAGCAAAATCGGCATCGCGCACCACGCCCACCACTTCCCCCACCAAATCGGCAATACTGATCGGATAGGGACCCCACAGCACCAGCTCGATGTGCTTATTCGTGCGCAACCCGGTCAACTCGAACGTCACGTGCGTTGGCTTGGCGCGTACCGCCACCACCGCCGTTCCTCCGATGGCGTCGTAGTGGAGCGTCAAGGTGTTCCGCCTCGCGTCCCAAGTGGCGCGATTCGCCGCATACAACTTACCGGCCACGCGCACGCTCAATACCGGCGCGGGTTGTCCGGCCGCGAGGTAGTTGCGCCCTTGGCCGGTGATCGCGTTGAACGCCCCCGTGCCATCAATGCTGAACGTGGCCTGCCGGATTTTTAGAGTCAGCGTCTCGCCGGCCACATTCCCTGAAATCGTCAACAATGCGACCAGCAGTAGCGTGCAGGCCTTCATTCCATCCCTTGCCGGGCAGACCGGCATTTCCGTGGTGCGCCCAATGCGGCATGCCCGGACCTCGGGCTCTCCTACACCGTCAGCTTCCACGGCGCGCGGTATTCGCGCGCCAGGAGTTTTTGGGCGGCGGGGCTGCCCTTCGTGAGTTTCTGAGTGGCGACGTCCCACTCGATATGTTCCTTCGAGCGCAGGGCAACGTTGCCCAGCAGGCAGCAAGTGGTGCTGCGATGGCCGTATTCGATATCCGTCTGCGGGCGTTTGCGGGTGCGCATGCAATCCAGCATATTGCCGACGTGCATCAGCAGTCCGTCGTCGACCCGCTCCATTCTCATCACGGGCGACTTGCCCAGTTCTTGACGTTCCGCCTGCCCGCCTGCCGGCCTGTGTACCTCGCGATAATCGCCCTCCGCCACCGGTTCCGGAAAGACCTCGAAGCCGTCGCGATCGAGAAACATCGTCGCGTCGGTGCCATGGAACTCAATTCCATATCCGTGTTTGTACATGGAATTGCCATTGCACTCGCGATTCTCGTAGGTGGCGATGAAGTCCGGGTACTCCCAGGTGATTTGCAGCGTATCGGGAGTCTCGGTGTTGTCCTTGATATAGTGTTTGGAACCGATGGCGGTGATGCCGGTGGGCCCGTCGGTTTTCATGGCCCACTGCACGATGTCCATCAAGTGGACGGCCCAGTCGCCCGGCCAGCCGTTGGCATAATCGTAGAAATAGCGGAAGGTTGACCAGCGATGCTCGCCCACGCCGAAGCGCTGGAAGTTATAAGGAACCTTGGGCGCGGGACCCAGCCAAAAGTCCCAATCGAGCCCTGCGGGCGGATCGGAATCAGGATAAGTACCTTGGCCGTCGGGGTAGGTGTTGCCATAATTCCACGTGCGCACAAAGCTGACCTTACCCAGCACGCCGCTCTGCACCACCTCCACGGCTTTCTGGAAGTGCAGGTTGGAGCGTTGCCAAAGTCCGGTTTGCACGACGCGGTTGTATTGGCGCGCCGCCGCCACCATTTTTTGACCCTCTTCCACCACCACGCAGATGGGCTTTTCCACATAAGCGTCCTTGCCCGCTTTGCAGGCCTCCACCATGATGAGCGGATGCCAGTGGTCGGGCGTGCCGATCAGAACCACATCGATTTCCTTGTCGTCCAGAATATTGCGAAAATCCTTGAAGGACTTGGCCTTGCCGCCTGCGGCCTCCAGCCCCTTTTCCAGGTTGGGCTGATAGACGTCGCACACGGCCGCCACTTCCACACCGTGCTTCATAAAATTTTTCATATCATCCTGGCCCTGCCGGCCCGTGCCGATCACCCCCAGCCGAATGCGGTCGTTCGCGCCCAGAACCTGGGTCGTACTGAGCCCCGCCATCGAGAGGCTGACGCCCGCTGAGGTCAAGGCTGCACGCTTCATGAAATCTCGCCGATTAATTTCATCCTTCATGTTCCATTCCCTCTTTTCCCTGAAACGTTATGAAAATGCGCGAGCTCGCCCGCTCGCGTTTGACGCAGAGTTTATAGCGAGAAGTGGGAGGAAATTCAAGCACCTTTCGCGAAGAGAGGTGCAGGTGCCAGGTGAGTGGTCTCAGGATTCGGAATCTTCCTCCCTTGACCCCGAACGCCGACAGCGGAGCATCCAGGATCGGGAATTCAGGATTCATCGCCACATTCCTACCTCCTAACACCAAATACTACCTCACAATTTGCACCAACCCTTTTATTTTCAAAAAGATCTTGGCAAAAAACTCTAACTCCTTTGCTTTCATCAACATCTTGGCAAGGCGAAAAATGGGCATTTTTGCTATATTACTTTTCAATAACTTAGAGAAAATTTGCCGAATTTTTCACCCCCCTCTTCTTTCATAACACCTGGCTACCAGGGGTATACTAACTGCTTTATTTTCAGGAAGATAGATTTTTGCCGGGTTTTTCCGATCCATCGATAACCCCTTTTGTTTCTGATACATCCTGGAAAGGCGTGCTCTTTTTTCTGCCCCGGATTCCGGTTATTAAGATAACTCCTTGTATTTGATTGAGATGTGGCGCTTAGACATTTTGACGCTAAACGCTAACCCCTTTTTTTTCTAATACATCCTGGAAAGCCGTGAAACGTAGCGCCGACCGTTAGGTCGGCACGTGCTGACCTAAAGCGCTACGATTTTTCCCATCATCGTTTTCCAGGCTCCCCATTTGACGCTCATAACTTTTGATCCTTAGCAGCAGGTTGGTGAGCCGCCGGACTTCCCGAAGGTTGGATTCCTGCATCCTCCGCATTACCCGGGCGTTGGGGTGGGTGGGAGCGATTTCCGCAGCTCGTTCGTAGGGTGAAGGACCCTTCAGTGACTCCTTCAGGATGGCTTGGCGTTGCGCCTCGCAGGTGTCCACCTGCCGCGTGAGGATATTCTCCAGAAGCTGGCGCGGCCGCTCGCGCGCCTCCCACTCCGCCGGTGTGATGTTGGGATATCGCTTGTCGTTTTCCGGTGTAGCGGCGACCTTCAGGCCGGCATGTGCCGGACTCCCGATTTCATCGGGACAAGTTCCGCCCGGCGCTACGCCCACCTGTGCTGGACTCGCATCCCGCGCGGCGCTGCCTTGCGCATTGTGCTGGCTTTCCTGCGGCGAGCTGCAATCCCGCCTCACGTTCACTTGGGGCGGAGAGTCGGAGTCTAAACCAAAGATCTCCTTGATCCTCATCAGGGCCCTGCGAGCCTGTTCATTGCGGTCAACGCCGTCCGCACCCGTGCCCGGCGCCTGAAGCTGGTAAAAGAGGGCCAGAGCGATTTCGCCCATTTCCTTCAGCACTCCCTCCTGGTGCAGGTTTTTCATCTTCTCCAGGTCGGCGGGAGTGGTGACGTAATGCTCATGCGCTACCGATTGGACGAGCAAGCGCAAACTGTCCGCCGTGATCCTGAGGCGCATCATCTGCGCGTGCAGGCGGTCCTGCCGCCCGCTGTTCACCTCCTGGGCCTGGCGCAGGGCGTAGCCTTCCTGCATGCGGTCGGCGCGATTCGCCAGCCACATGGCCCGCGCCAGACGGATCACCACTCCTTCTTGCAAGCCGCCGACGGGATTCCATTCCTCCCAGAGGGCTTCCAGGAGTTCGTGGAAGCGCTGCGGATCTTCGCCCAGAGCGCGCATCGCCGCTTCTTCGGCCTGAATATCGAAGCCATGACGGAGGAGGGCGGCGCGGATGCGCTCGCGGCGCTGGTCGGTCACCGGGTGGCAGAGTTTTTGATTCTGCCGATTCGCGGCCACTTTCTTCTCGGACATTTTTTGTTTTTTGACGAGCGACATGGGAACCTCCAGAGGGGAGTGGCTAGTGGTCAGAGGGCAGTTCATAGTGGCCTGTGGCTAGTGGTTGGTTGGACGTCGCAGTTTTTGGACTCAGGCGTCAGGAGCCAGGAGTCCGGGTGCTGTCTATTGTCTGCTGTTTACCGTCTGCCCTCCACTGCCTGCTGCCCACTGCCTTCTGCCTCCAGCCCGCCGCGGTGCGTGATTTCACCCCGGCGGGATTTTAGACTAGCAATCTGACCTCCATTCAGCGGCTAGACGCCTACAAAATTCCTACGGGTAGTAAAAACGTTTGATGGGGGCGCCTAAATGTCCGCGCTTTTGTCGAGCGAAGGAAGGAGGCTATCTCGTGAAACTCATGATTCGGACAGAAAGTCGGGCGATAAGCCTCGTCAGATAACCCGGCTAAATCTTCTAGTGTGCCGAGTCAGAAGTCCATTGATGGCATCAGCCAGTCAGTTGACGGGCTGGCATGTTGAGCGGGTTACGTCGAAATAGCTCGGGAACCGGGGTTGGGAGTTGGGGATTTGGCATTGGGCATGACGGACTTGCGGGCTCGGAACTTACTGTTAGCTATCCCACCTCGAACCTGTCATTATGAATTCGCGATCGCTTTCGACCCCGTCCCGATTGACGGCGTGCGGTTGGCGCCGGGGCATCGGGCATGAGGAAAGCGCCCGCTGAGGACTGCACTGACCGTGGCCGCCTGTGGGTCAAATCCTACCATTCAGCTTTCATGGAAACACGATTCCAGTAACGTCCTCGATAAAGCTGGACGCCTTCTTAATCCCAGGGTCGTACTTATTCGGGTGTCCGCACTTGTGGGGGCAACCTAATTATGAGCAGTTTTTTCGGGAAAAATGGGTAACACTTTTTTGTTCTGAGTGATGGTGATCACTCCGTTTTGTTGTAACCAAGTTTCCACCGCCCGACGTCGGGCG
>Ga0326728_10007218_pt1 | contig 28907 bp, 14 predicted proteins | sample MB3enrmetagenome_FD_207602 | JGI IMG/M metagenome (GOLD analysis project Ga0326728, IMG submission 207602) | Lab enriched peat soil microbial communities from McLean, Ithaca, NY, United States - MB31MN | ecosystem: Environmental > Terrestrial > Soil > Wetlands > Peat | place: USA: New York... | reverse complement strand
GTCTTCCGCCGTTTTCGACATCGATTTCACCATCCTGGGCCAACCTCTTTCATCTAGAATACAAATTCATGGCCAGCGGTGCGCAAATCGAGTTGTGGCATGCCGAGAAAGTCGCCACGCAAGTCGCAGTGCAGGATGCGCCCAACGGCATCCGTTACGCCGCCTTCGGCGAAACCCGCATCTCCGACGTGGACCTCGAGCGTCTTGTGGGCGCCGTGCCCGCCACGCTCGCTCCCGCGCTGCGCCAGCGAGCCTACTACTTTGTTCCTCTCACCATCGCCGATACCGGCGAGAACCTCATCGCCCCCGCCTACTCGGTTGAACTCAGCGACCGCGCCGTCTGCCATCGCAACGCCGCTTTCGGTTCCACGGAGGCCGTGTTCATCTCCACGCGCCTTGTTGAAGACCGCTTCGGCCTCGCCTTCGAGTTCTTCATCAACGTGGCGCACAATTTTGTGGAGGTCGCCGGCGTTCCCGACAGCTTCTCCACACTCGCCTGGTCGCAGGCCGAGGCGCAGGTGCGCGGAGAATCCAGCCAGGATGCATGGGAAGCCCGCCGCCGCGCCCAGGAGCCCCACGTCGGAGCTAAGACTATCGACGAGCGCGCCCGCATGAGCTTCTTCGAGTCGTCCTTCTCTGACGCGCTCGCCATCTACATGCTTTCGCTCGCGGTCGACTTCGACTACCACGACCTGCGCGAGCGCGAGTACCCGCTGCTGGCCGCGCCCGCACTGGCCGAGCGCCTGCGCCACGTCGCCGCGCTCTTCCCAGCCAATCCCGGCTACGAGTTCCAGGTCCTCTACCGCCGCAAAGGCTGAGGCGGCGCCGCATTGCTGCGACCACGGTTCGCGGCCGGCTACAAGCTCAACTTCCCGGGCCCCATGGTCACAATCACCAGGTTCATCGTGATCAACAGCACCTCGTAGTGCCATCCCATGGACTTCTCGCCCCAGAAGCCCGTCTTCCACTCCACGACTTTCTTGTAAATCGCGCCCAGCATCACCAGAATCAGTCCCAGCGCTGCCCATTGCGCCAGGACTCCCGCCGCTAACGCCATCGCCCCGGCGCACTCTGCCGCGCCTAGAAAGACGGTGAATGGCACGCTCATCCCGATGCTCGCAGACCGTTCCTTCGTATGCCGCAGATGGTTGTATCCGCTGGTCCCGAACACCAGCGCCAGCACCAGCCTCAGCAGCAGCAAGCTCCAGTCTGCATAGGCCATCGCGCCCGGAATCGTGAACATGGCTGACCTCCCATGCCCTCCAGCCTACCAGCGCGATCGCGCACACAACGGTTCACTCACCGCACGCTGGGCGGCGCACAATTGTTCACTCCATTTGACCAATTTGGCGCTCATCGAAGCGCGTTCATCGCATTCGCACTGATCGCCACGCGCCTTCCCACGTCCCCGTCGGTAGGCTCCCTTTGGTCCCTGCTTTTCTCAGTGCCCGGGCACCGGATGCGTTGGCGGCGCACTCATCGGATGAACCGCGACGCGAACCTTGCCCGACGCCGCCCATCCCATGGCTGCGAACCAGCCCAGGACCGTCCATCCCAAAAACACGTTGACAACCGCGATCCACGCCATCGATCGGCAGTCCCGGTACACGGCCAGGCCGGTTGGCAGCAGATACACCAACGCCCCCAGCACAAACAGCACCATGCTGACCGGCCCGATCAGGTCGGCATCGTGGCGGGCAAATCCCAGCGCAACCACGATGATGCCGCACGCAACCACTCCACCGATCACCAGCAGCCGAAGCAGATTGTTCATGGGCCACCTCCCGCGGCGGAACGCGAGCAGCTCGATTCCTGCGGACACCAAGCCGGACCGGAAACTGCCGCTCAGGTTTCTCCTTGGTTCGTAGCCAAAGTGTAGCCCTCGGTCAAGAGACGTACAACGAAATACCCCGCTCATTTTTCATGACTTAGCGTGTATTTTCTGATACTGCCGGCGCCATATTTCTTCCCCGTCACAATGGCGCAAAGGCGGTGAGTCGCTGAGAAGAGTGCACTTCAAGGGAAGCCGGAGGCAGAGGCATCACACTGCGGTCTGGCAGAAACACTATTTCACCAGATCAAATCAAACTCGCATGAAAGGGAATTCGTTGATCGTGCGCAAACACTTTGCAGCAATTCGCTAGAACGCATCCGTGCCCCATCCTTTTCGCGCTTTTGCGAAAAAGGTGGCAAACCAAAAGGACCGGGGATACCTGTTCTGGAGTCTGCTTAGCCGTCGTCAAGCGCTGGCGTACACCACGCGCCCTTCGCTCACCGTCCAGCGCACCTTGCCCAGCAACGTCCAGCCGTCGAACGGCGTGTTCTTCGCCTTCGATTTCGACTCCGTCGCCCGGTAAGTCCACTCGGCCCTGGGATCGAAGACCACCACGTCGCCGAAGCTTCCTGCGGTCAGTGTGCCGCGGCCCTTCAATCCCAGCAGCGCCGCCGGCTGCGCGCTCAACAGGCTCAGCACGCGGCCCAGGGGGATCTTCCATTCGCTGTGCAGCCAGCGCAAGCACAATCCCAACGCAGTTTCCAGGCCCGTAATCCCGTTCGGCGCCAGCTCAAATTCAATTTCCTTTTCGTGCATCGCATGCGGCGCGTGATCGGTCGCAATCGCATCCACCACGCCGTCGACAATCGCCTCGATCATGGCATCACGATCAGCGGCCGAGCGCAACGGAGGATTCATTTTGGCGTGCGTGTTGTAAAGGCCGACGTGTTCCTCGGTCAGCAGGAAGTGATGCGGCGCCACCTCGCACGTGACGCGCAGCCCGATGCGCCGCGCCTGCCGCACCGCCGCAATCGCCGCAGCCGTGGACGTGTGCGCCACATGCAGATGAGGGTGCGACTCGCGCAGCTCGGCCACCAGGCGAATGTCGCGCTCCACCATGCTCGACTCCGCCTCCGGCGGCATGCCGCGCAACCCCAGCTTGAACGACACTGGGCCGAGATTCATGCTCGCGCCTTGCGTCATGCGCGTGTCCTCGGCGTGCTGGATCACGGTGAGTCCCACGCGCGCCGCCGCGGCAAGGGTCTCGCGCATCATGCCGTCTTTCAGGATCGGCCTCCCATCGTCGGTGACGGCGACCGCGCCGGCTGCTTTCAGCGCCGCATAGTCGTTGATCGTTTCACCTTTCGACCCGCGCGTGGCCGCGGCAATGGGAAACACGCGCACCAATGCGCCACGCTCCGGCGCCTGCATCCAGCGTGTAATCTCCGGCGAGTCGTTCACCGGCGTGGTGTTCGGCATCGCGGCAACGCTCGTGAATCCGCCTGCCGCCGCCGCAGCCGTTCCCGTCGCGATGGTCTCCTTGTAGGCCTGTCCCGGCTCGCGCAGATGCACGTGAATATCGATCAGCCCCGGCGCAACCACCAGTCCCGCCGCATCCAGTACATCCGCGCCTTCCGCGTGCTTCAGCTTTCCCGGGCCCGCAATCTCCGCCACGCGCCCGCCTTCCAGCAGAATGTCCTTTGCGGCATCCACGCCTGCCGCGGGATCAACCAGCCGCCCTCCGCAAATTGCCAGCGCCGTCATGCGCGGCCTCCATGTTCCCACCCCACGGACGAAGACCTGTCCGTGGGGGCCCCGGTTTCTGCTGCCAACGCTCTCTCCATCACCGCCATGCGGATAGCCAACCCATTCGTCACCTGCTCCAGAATCGCCGACTGCACGCCATCAGCCACGCCCGCGGTAATCTCCATGCCGCGAATGATCGGTCCCGGATGCAGCACTACCGCTGTGGGCGCGTGCGTCGCCAGCCGTTGCCCCGTGAGCTGGTAGTTTGCCTTGTACTCGTCCAGATCCAGTTGCAGCCCGGCCAGCCGCTCGGCCTGGATGCGCAGCATCATCACCGCCTGCGACTGTGCGAGCGCGGCATCAAAGTCCCGCTCGATCTCGATTCCCGGTCCAGACCGCGCTGCCTGCTCCGGCAGCAGTTCCTTCGGCCCGCAGAGCAACACTCGCGCGCCCACACGCGGCAAGAGCTGCATGTTTGACCGCGCCACCCGGCTGTGCAAAATGTCGCCTGTGATCATCACCGTCACTCCGGCAAGAGTGTCCGGCGCAACCCCTACGAGTCCCGGCCGCAGATGCGTCAGGATGGTACGCAGATCGAGCAGCGCCTGCGTGGGATGCTCGTGCATGCCGTCGCCCGCGTTGATCACCGGCAGGCGCGTCGATTCTTCCAGCAGCCACGCCGCGCCCGACGAGTTATGGCGCAGGATGATGGCTTCGGCGCCCAGCGCCCGCAGCGTCAATCCCGTGTCCTTCAGCGATTCGCCCTTCTCGATGCTCGAGCTCAGGCTCGAGACCAGCGTGGTATCGGCGCCGAGCGCCTTGCAGGCCAGCTCAAAGCTCGTTCTTGTTCGAGTAGACGACTCGTAAAACAGCAGGGCAATGCGCCGCTTGGCCAGGATGTGGTCGCGCAGGATGGGATCCTCGTTGTCGAGTTCGGTGGCGCGGATGAGAAGTTGGCTCACCCCGTTCACGGTCAGATCGAGAACCGAAAGCAGCGATCCGGCATGGTAAGGAAATGAAGAAACGGGCGCAGGCGGAGTGCTGCGCTGGCGGCGAGTCGTGGGTATGGCCGGTTTCATGGGAAAAGCGGCTTTCAGCCCTCGGTTTCCGATTCCGTTTACCGGCTTTCAGCTGAAGGCTGGGGGCTGAAAGCTTGAAGCTCAGTTGGTGCGCTCAACCAGCAGTACCTGCTCCGTTTGGTCGACTTCCTGAAACTTGACTTCGATAATCTCGCGGCTGCTTGTGGGCACGTGTTTGCCCACGTAGGTAGCCTCGATGGGCAGCTCGCGATGGCCGCGGTCGATCAGCACCGCCAGTTGCACGCGGCGCGGACGGCCGTGGTCGAAGAGCGCATCCAGCGCAGCGCGAATGGTGCGGCCGGTGTAAAGCACGTCGTCGCAGATCACCACGTCGCGGCCTTCCACGTCGATGCCGATAGCTCCCGGCGTCACCACCGGGCGCACGTCCGCCGTGGAAAGATCGTCGCGGTAGAACTGGATGTCGAGCACTCCGGTATCCACGGGACGTTTCTCAATGGTCGAAATCAGCTTGCCCAGGCGCTGCGCCAGGGGGACGCCGCGGCGCTTGATGCCCACCAGGGCCAGGTCCTCGCTGCCCTCGCTCTTTTCCACGATTTCGTGCGCCAGGCGCACCAGGGTTCGTTCAATCTCCGAGGCGGACATCAGCCGCCCCTTCACGCGCAGGTTGGTCTTGCTTTCTGGTTCGCTCATGATCGTTGCTCTTGCCGCTAATGTTCTTGGCTCTTGCCGGATGATACGAGGGATTGGCGTTTCAGGGCAAGTTGTGGAAACGCGGGCGCCCACATCCCGGAGTGTGCGCCTCGGAAGGTTTGGGGGATTGGAGAGAGGCAGGGGCTCCGCGCGAGCCCAAATTGGTCCCATAATATAGAGGCGGGCCCGGATGGCGAAATTGGCAGACGCAGCGGACTTAAAATCCGCAGACCCTAACTGGTCGTGGGGGTTCAAGTCCCCCTCTGGGCACCATCTAAATCAATACTTTATGGGATATTTGACCATCTGGCTTGATTGGCGAAATTCCCTCTGGTAGCCATTTAGGTAGCCATTTGGTACCCTGTTCGACATAGGGGAACAACGACATGCCGAGGAAGCCAAGAGTCCGCAAGCATAGGGGAGTTTTCGAAAAGGACAAAGGCTCCAACATCTGGTGGGTTCGGTTTGTAGACACCGACGGTAAGAGGAAGTCCCGGTGCATTGGTACGTTCTCGGATGCGGTCAACTTTTACGAGGAGCAGAAGGTACGAATAAGGAAGCGAATCGTCGCCCCTGTGCCCTCGCACAAGGGCATCCGTTACAAGCAACTCGTTGAAGCTGCAATCAAACAGAGCAACCCGAAACGGGGAGACCATCGAAACTTCGTGCAGCGCCTGACTGCCACGGCGGAAAAGTTCGGCCATCGAATGGCAGAGAGCATCACCCCGTCAGAAATTGACGAGTGGTTCCTCGATATGGAGGAGGAACTTGAATGGTTGGGTGGCACGGTGAACCGCTACAAGGCGGTGATGAGCAAGGCTTTCAAGCTGGCGATTGCTGATGGCAAGGTGACCCGCAACCCAGCGCGGTTGGTGCCCCAGCGGAGGGAGAGCAATGGGAGAATTCGATTCCTGACGAATGAGGAAGAGATGCGCTTGCGCAAGGCCCTCCGGGCGAGACCGAATTGTGTGCCCCAGCTTGATGTGGCCTTGCACACAGGAATGAGGAAAACCGAGCAGTTCACAGCGACGTGGGAGCAAGTAGACGTTACCAACAAATACATTCACTTAAATGAAACGAAGAATGGAAGTAACCGATACGTGGCCTTGAACTCACAAGCCATCCGGGTGCTTAAGGCTCTCGAGCAACAACATGACCAGTTAGGGCTCCCTGCCGACTCCCCTCTGTTCCTTTCACGACACAATATCCCCATGGCGAATCCTCGCGAGTGGTTCGCCAACGCTTGCGAGGAAGCGAAGATTAAAGGCGTGACGTGGCATATTCTCCGGCACACATTTGCAAGCCGTCTTGTAATGGCAGGAGTTGACCTTCCCACCGTCAAGGAACTCATGGGACACAAAACGATTCAAATGACTATGAGGTATGCTCATCTTGCCCCGGCTCACAAGTTGAACGCTCTTGAGAAGCTGGTCGCTCGCCAGCGACCGGCTCGGGGTGATGGCCGTGAGCAAACCGCACAAGCTCAGCATGAGGAATGAGTACGCGGCTCCCCATGCGACGAAATCGAATCTTCCCGCCGCTAAGCTGGTAGTTCAGCGACCGGAGACTGATGCTGAGCATTTCTGCTGCGGTCTGCTTGTCGTAGAGCAGTCGCTGCACCGGAATACCCGATGTGCTGGCTGAAACAACTACAGGCTCATCCTCCGCCACCCTAGAGAACTTTACAGCGGTCCCCCTTTGGGCTCTGCCGCGAGACGCCACTCTAACTGTATTCGTCTTTTCTCTTGAATCACGCGCACACATTGAGGCAAATCCTTAGAAATGGATTTGCTCAAGTTGCGCCTCGGGCTACTCGGATTCGACGGTTCCATTTCAACCGTTCTCAGGTGCATCCCCTCACCAAGGGGCATCACGCAAGCGCAGCACCATTCCCGACCCGTACATCCCGTAGAGCCCGCCTCGGTTAGGCGGCGGAATGCATTCTCAAATTGTTTAGGCCCTCATCGAGCCGTCCTACAAAAACACCTTACATTCAAGTCAGCCAGTGAGCGTTGCTCATTTGCCGCTGGCCTCCTCAACAGTCCAACCACCATCGCGGTTCTGCACAAAGTGCGGCTGCTTCCGCTTCTCGGGGAGCACATTCTCAGCCATGGGACTTGGGGTAAATTCCACCGGCTTCCGCGTCTCCTGAACAACATTCTTTGGCATGGGGCTCGGCACGAAAGCGATGACCTTCCTCGCCTTGCGAAGCTCGACCTCGGCTTCAGGAATAGCCTCACCAACCTTGAACAACTTTGGGCTGACCTGCACAGTAAGCTCGTGGTGGCTCACAGTGCCGTCCCGCCGACGAACGGCAACAATGTCTCCTACACTGTGGCCTTCGATGTTGACCAACCACGTACCCCCGTTGTTGCGCCATTCGCCGTATCCAGCCTCGCGGGCCTCTTCACGCGCTTTTTCCATCTCCGCCAATCTCTCTGCCGCTTTCACCGCGTCGATTTTGCGGTGTGCCAATAAGGACGGCCAGTCTTCGTCCGTAATGATTGACTCCAGCTTGGCTTGGATTTCTGCTCCGAGCCACTCCGCTGTATGAAGCGTACATGGTGTCCGTTCACTGTAGAGGCTGTCCTCGCCTCCACAGTGGCGCTGCCGCCCGAACTTTCCCCAGCAGCACGACGAGTTGTTCTCCACGCTGTTGACGATGCGTTCCTTCAACGCATCGTGGAGAGTCATATCCAGATAAATCTGTGCGGACGTGTTCGCCTTCCTGCTGAGACGGACAATCTCTTCGCCATCGCGAAGGTAAAGATATACCCACTTGTCATCGACCTTGATGCCGATGCCCTCGGCATAGCGAGTTCGCTCCTCGATGCCGGAACCGCTTTGCCAAACGGCAGACGTTTCCGATCGCTGACGATCGTGGATATTTATACCCGGGAAAGCCTGGCCATCGAAGCCGGCCAGAGCCTGCGAGGAGAAGACGTGGTGCGGGTACTGAACAGGTTGAAGAAGCAGCGCGGCTTGCCAAAGATGCTGTTCTGTGACAATGGGAGCGAGTTCACAGGTCAGCTGATGGATCTGTGGGCCTATCGCAATGGCGTGAAGATCGACTTCTCAAGACCGGGAAAGCCGACTGATAATGCGTTCGTTGAATCGTTCAATGGCACCTTCCGGGCCGAGTGTCTGGACACGAATTGGTTCCAGTCGCTGTCCGAAGCGAGGCAGATCATCGAGGTATGGAGACGGGAATACAATGAGAGTCGTCCTCACAGGGCCCTGGCCCACAGGACGCCGACCGAGTTCGCCAGCCAGATCGCGGCTAGCCGCGATCTGGCTGAAAGAAAAACAGGCCGAGAACTAACCATCTAAGTGGCACAGATTTTCCAGGCCCTTCACCACGCCGGTCTCTCTCATTCGTGCTGGCAGAGATTCCGCCGTGCACTCCACTGCAGGCCGCAAGCTTGAATAAGGTATCACTCAAGGTCAACTGGACAGCCCCGATCCTTCTCGCGGGCCAAATTTTTACAAGATAAAACATTGACAATCGCCTCGCTCTTCAATAACTTGTAGACTCATCGGCCCTGAATGTGGCTCTTCCCATGGTGCTGGGCTATCCTGACTTACTTATGCGGGATGAATGGACCGGAAATCGCGCCATTCCCTGAATGGCAGCTGGCCTGTTTTCTCGGCGATTGGCAGTACTTGCCGAGCGGCTGGACGCTTGCCCGGTGCAAGTCGGAGATCGTCCCGAACTACGAACTTCCCCGGTAGATTCGCTCAATATCCAATGGCTTAGCTGGTGTTGATCCACATCGCGGCAATCTGCGCTTCAAGGGCCCCCGTAGCCTATTCAACGATAGCTCCTTTCCCTGGAGGTTCTGACAATATGACGAAGCAGTTGGCAGGTTCGGCGTGCAACGTGCGTTTCGCAGGATTCCAGCAGTTGCTCTGCCTGGCTCTTTGTGGAGTGGCCTTAGCAGGTCTTTTACCGCAGCGGAGCCTGGCGCAGAGCTGCTCTGGTTCCCCCAGCTACTCGCCGGATTTCTCCTCGAATCAAGGTTGTCTTCAGTTGAACAGCGGCCCGAACGGCGGCGCCAGCTTTAAGCCGGGCGCCGGCTCGACGACCCTGCTGCAGCTTACCCGCACTGCGACGAATCAGGTGGGGTCCGCCTGGTACACCACTCCGCAACCCGTTGCCAATTCCTTTTCCACCACCTTCACCTTCCAGTTGACAGACGGCTCTGCCGACGGCTTTGCGTTCGTGGTCCAGAATTCGCCCTCCGGGACAAGTTACGTGGGTTATGACATGGCCGGCTGCGCGCTGGGGTTCGCTGGCGACCCGCTCGATGTCTGCGGAAGTACGTCTTCCGGAGTCAGGAACAGCCTTGCCGTCGGATTCAAGACTTATAACGACGGTACGAATTATCCCAGTGCGAATAGCGTATTCATTGCCAGCAATGGAACAGGCGAGAACTGCGAAAACGTAGCACCGGCAACTGATGTATGCGTGAATGCGCAAAGCGTTCTGACAGGCATTTTCTTGGCAGACGGCAACGTGCATACGGCCACGGTTACCTACACCACGCAACCGTCAGCATTGCAAACCAATTGCCCCGATCCTGCAGGATGCCTGGATGTGATTCTGGATGGCACTGACCTGTTTCCCCATGGCGTGTCCTTCACCATGACCTCGATCGGTTTGACCAACAACTCGGCCTATGTCGGCTTCACGGGGGCGACAGGCGCCTCTGTTGAAAACAACGACATCCTGAGTTGGGTCTTTTCGCCGCAAAGTTTCGGCGAAATCAACGTCTGCACGCCTAGAGCAACCATGCCCGCACCGTGCAGCAGCACGATTCCGGTGACTTTCACCATGGCGGCGACTACGACCATCGGCTCCGTCCAAGTGGTCACGCAAGGTACGACCGGCCTCGACTTTCAGCAGGGCAGCGGCGGCACCTGTTCCGGCACCATCTCCGCAGGCAATTCCTGCACGGTGAATGTCACCTTCACCCCGATTGCACCCGGATTGCGCCAGGGGGCGGTGGAGCTGCTCGACGGCGGCGGCAACGTATTAGCGACCAAGCTGATCTACGGAATCGGCCAGGGACCGGCGGCCGCATTTAACCCGGGTGTTCAGGCTCAGGTGGGCAGCGGATTGAACCAGCCGCAGGGTGTGGCCGTGGATGCGGCGGGCGATGTCTTCATCTCAAATTACGGCCTCGGCAATGTGTTCAAGGTTGCGCACGGTGGCGTCCAGACCACGGTTCCCGCCAGCGGTCTGGCTAGCCCATACGGTGTGGCAGTGGATGGAGCGGGAAATGTTTTCATCGCCGATCCTCTCAACCATCGGGTAGTGAAGGTCACGCCCGGTGGCGTCCAAACCACGGTGGGCAGCGTGGGTTACCCATACGGAGTGGCGGTGGATGGAGCGGGCGATGTCTTCATCGTGGATAGCCAAAACACCGATGTCGTGAAGGTGACGCCCGGTGGTGTCCAGACCACGGTGCACACGAGCGGTCTGACTAACCCTTACGATGTGGCGGTGGATGGAGCGGGCGATGTCTTTATCTCCGAGCCCACCAACCATCAGGTGGTGAAGGTCACGCCCGGCGGCGTCCAGACCACGGTGCCCGCCACCGGTCTGGCTTGCCCTTACGGTGTGGCGGTGGATGCAGCGGGCGATGTGTTCATCGCCGATCCCTGCATCTCCCAGGTGGTAGAGGTCACTCCCGGTGGCGTCCAGACCACCATACCCCCAAGCGGTCTGAGTAGCCCGATAAGTGTAGCGGTGGATGGAATGGGTGATGTCTTCACCGGAAATAGCGGCATACAGGGAGTCGTCACAGAAGTGCAGCGCTCGCAGCCGCCGTCGTTGAGCTTTGCCCAAACGACTGTTGGCAGCGAGAGCTCGGATAGCCCGCAAATGGTCTCGCTGCAAAACATCGGCAACCAGACGCTGAACGCAATCAGCCCAGGGTTGCTCAACACCGATCCTACCGATTTTATTCAGGTTTCCGGCCCGGGCACACCGGCCGATTGCACCACCACCTTCTCGCTTGTGCAGGGGGCGGCCTGCGATCTGAGCGTCGACTTTGATCCTCAGAGCAGTGGCACGATTCAAGGCTCTGCTCAGTTTTTCGATAATGCCCTGAATAATCCACTTTCCTCTCAATCGGTCGCCCTGACCGGCACGGGCGTGCCCCCCAACTACACGCTGACGGTGACAAAAACGGGCTCGGGCCCCGGCGCGGTGACGTCCGGTGACGGATTGATCAACTGCAGCTATGCGAACGGAAGCATCACAGGATCGTGTTCGGAAAGCTACGCCAGCGGAACCCCTGTGTCGCTGACGGCGATGCCGACCGGAACCTCGACATTCCTGGGCTGGGGCGGTGCCTGCGCGAACGCGGGAACCAGCCCGACGTGCAATGTCTCGATGACTTTGGCGCTCAATGTTACCGCGAGCTTTGCCCAGCAGTCCTTTGGCAACGTCAACGTCTGCGCAGCAGGGCAATCCAAGCCCTCGCCGTGCAACAGTACTCTCGCAGTGACATTCAACCTGACAGTCAACACGACGATTGGCGCGATCCAGGTCGTCACCCAGGGAGTTATCGGCCTCGACTTCACGCAAGCGAGCGGCAGTACCTGTACCGGTGCTATCTCCGCAGGCAATTCCTGCTATGTGAACGTCAACTTTGCTCCGCTCGCGCCTGGAATGCGAATGGGCGCGGTCAATCTCTTCGACAACGGCGGCAACCTGCTGGCGACCGCACCGATCTATGGCATCGGGCAGGCGCCGGAGGCTGCATTCACCCCCTACTTGCAAACCCTGGTACCCACCAGTGGGCTGGGTGTAGCGACGGGCATCGCTGTGAATGGATCGGGCAATGTTTTTATCTCGGATCAACTCAATAATCGAGTCCTGGAGGTTACACCCGGTGGCCTACGAGGGGTGGTGGCGACCAGCGGGCTGAATCAACCAGACGGTCTGGCGGTGGATGGCGCAGGCGATCTCTTCATTGCGGATAACGGCAACAACCGAGTGGTGAAAGTTCCCGCCGGAGGAGGCACTCAGATTACGGTGGGCAGCGGGTTGAATGGCCCGATCGGCGTGGCCGTCGATGGAGCATTCAATGTCTTCATCGCGGACTCCGCCAACGGCCGGGTAGTGGAGGTTCCTGCAGGAGGCGGAGCTCAGGTCAATGTGGCCAGCGGACTGAATAATCCTGAGGGAGTGGCAGTGGACGCGACGGGCAATGTCTTCATTGGCGTGAATGCCGGCGGCGGTTCTGGAACCGGTTCAGTGGTGAAGGTTCCTGCTGGGGGCGGCACGCCCATCACGGTGGCTACCGGGTTCACTGGTCCGCAAATGCTGGCCTTGGATGGAGTGGGCGATCTGTTCGTCGCCGATGGCGGCAACGGTCGAGTAGTGGAACTGCCTGCCGGGGGTGGTCCGCAGGTTACTTTAGCCAGCGGATTCGGTTTCCCATGGGGTGTGACGGTGGATGGAACGGGCGATGTCTTCCTCACCGATCCCGGCAACAAACAGGTGGTGGAGATCAACCGCTCGATCCCGCCCTCGTTGAGCTTTGCCTTAACCGCCGTCAGCAACACCAGCGCGGACAGCCCGCATCTGATCTCTCTTCAAAACATCGGCAACCAACCGCTGACCGGCACTCTCGCCCTGACCCTGGGCGCGAATTTCGCTGAGAACTCCGGCTCCTCCTGCAGCGGCAGCGGGTTCTCGCTGATTCCGGGCGCATCCTGTTCCGTAAGCTTCAGCTTTACGCCGCAAAGCACGGGCCTGCTCACGGGCGCGGCGGATTTCAGCGACAACACTCTGAATCTTCCTCCCGCCGTAGTCTTGCAAGCTGTCAACCTGAGCGGCAGCAGCAGCGCCAGCGGGTCAGCTGCCGGTGTGGTTCCCAACGTGGTTGGAATGACGCAATCGGCGGCGACGACCGCCCTGACCGCTGCGGGCCTGACGCTGGGAACCGTGACGACCCAGTACAGCGACAGCGAGCCTTACGGCAGCGTGATCGGCCAAAACCCTACGGCTGGATCACAAGCGAATCTGGGAACCGCGGTCGCGCTGGTGACCTCTGTCGGCGAGGCGCCGGCGCCGGCTCCCAACCCGCTCTCGTTGCTGAATAATTATTTCGTTACCGGCGACTATGCAGCCGCGGGTGTCACTCTGCGTGGCACCGGCACTGGCGGCGTGGCCACCGGAACCATCAACATTCCCGATAGCACGACGAACCCCGGCGTCAGCCAGGGTGTTCCCGATGGAGCCGACATTATCGATGGTTACCTGTACTGGGAGACCTTGGAGAATACGCCGTCGCCCTCAGGCAATATGGGAACCTTCGATGGCTATGCCATCACCGGACAGCAGATTGGAACCGACACGCCCTTTACCGACGGCACTTTGACGGGAACGCTGCGCGTCTACCGCGCCGACGTGAACACGTATTTCCCGGTGTACTCCAACGGTAGCGGCGTGCGTTCCGGTTCGGGCGCCTTCAAGGTATCTTTGCCTGACAGCGGGGGCAGCGGATTTCCGGTGACCGAAGGCGCGAGCCTGGTGGTGATCTATCGCGTTATGTCGCCGAACTTCCCGCTCAAGTCGGTTGTGATTTACGACGGTTCGGCGGTGCCAACCACCTCAACGTCGCAGAACGTAAAAGGGTTCTATGACGCGCTGGGCGGAGCCGGCGAAAGCACGATCCTCTCCTACGCGAGCGGAGCCTGGAGCAACAGCTACGGCGCTGTTTCACTGTCAGCGCATGCCAGCCAGTACAGTGCGCCTCTGAATGCCGGCACTGCTTATGGGGCGGTGATATTCTCGACGTCCGTAACCAATAGCGATAATGACGGGATCCTGGACGCCTGGAAATCCGGCCCACCCGCGGGCGATTTCTTTGCAGGGCAGCCCGGTTATTACGACGTGAAGACGCAATCGTGGGTGCCATTGCCGGGCGCTCAGCACGGCGAAAAGGACCTCTTCGTCCAGCTCGACTACATGTGCGGCGCAGTGCTGGCAAGCGGCGCGTGCGATCCCAGCCAGGAGAATTTGTTCCCTTCGCCCGACGCCTCGGGCAACGACCCGCTGGCTATTGTCAAGAACTCGTTCGCCGCCAGTGGAGTCGTGCTCCATCTCGAAATTGGCAACGCCGTGCCCGAAAGCACATGCACGGATAACACCTCCGCCAATCCCCCGCAGTTGTGCGAGTTCCCGGGCCAGCCGGGAGTGATCGACTGGAAGAACAGCCTGGAGATCTCCAAAGTCTGGCCACGCAATTTTGCTTCCTGCGCAGCCGGCGGCGATTGCACGGCGCGTTTTCCGTACGGACAGAAAGATAGCTATCACTACGTTCTGTTCGGTCATTCCCTGGCGATCCCGGCCTGGAATACGCCTTATCAAACCCTTACCTCGATCTCCGTTGTGAACGGCGTGACGACCCTCGTCACCACCAACAGGGGCGCTGCAGGCAGTATCAACTACTGCCCAAGTCGATTCACCATCTCCGGCGTGCAAGGAAATCCGAGCCTCAACGGCATCTACAACACCTCGTCGTGTCCCGACGGAAATACCATTATCTTGTTGACTCCGGGCGTACCCAACTGGACATATCCGAACAACACTTTGCCCGAGCCGGAAATTGGCCTAACGTCAGGCACGGTGACCAGCATCTCCGGCTATTCCGACTTGGGCGGCCAGGATTCCGCCGTGACCTTGGGTCTTTGGGAGACGGCTCCGAACCAGAACATGGCCACTCGCGCCAACGTCATCGCCGGCACCATGTTCCATGAGATCGGCCACCCGCTCGGCTTGACCCACGGCGGCCGCTACTACGACACGGCTGGAAGCTACGTCCCGACCTACGAAGCCAACTGCAAACCGAATTTCCAGAGCACCATGAACTATCTGTTCCAGTTGGACGGCGTGGGACCGGCTGCATCCGTTGCGTTTTCGAACCAGACGCTGAACACACTGCTGCCGGGCTCGCTTGGTTCGGTGACCCAGCTTACGGCCGGCACCAACCCAGCGACGTTCTCGACTTCGTCCTGGTACACATCCACGCAGCCCAGTTCCGGGGAGAGCGCCGCCACAATGCATTGCGACGGCACGCCGCTCACCGGCGATACGGGATATCGCATCAACGCGTCGATTGCACCCATCCCGACGGTGGATGCGTGGTCAACCGGGCAGAACATCACCTTCGACAGCATTACGAATAACGATGGCGTGAGCGAGATCGAGGGCATGCCGTACACGCAGTTGCGCGGATACAACGATGTGACCAACATCGACTTGCGCCAGGTTGGCGCCACCGGCGGTCAGTACGCGTCGCTGTCGAACATGCTTTCCTTTGCGTCCCCTGCGGCGCCGATAGACATTGCTCCGGGCGGAACCGTGACGCTGGGCGTTGGCGGTACGGTGGCGCTGGGCAGCGGCGGCACCGCCACCCTGACCAGCGGCGAAAATGCGACGCTGAGCAGCGGCGGCACGATCGCGCTGGGCAGCGGTGGAAGCGTGACCCTGAACAACGGGGGCACTGTGACGCTGCCCGCGGGTGGCGGCACAATCGCGCTGGGCAGCGGTGGCACGGTGGCGCTGGGCAGCGGCGGCACGGTCACCCTGAGCAGTGCCGGCACGATCGCTCTTGGCAGCGGTGGCACCATCGCGCTGGGCAGCGGCGGTACGGTCACGCTGAGCAGCGGCGGCACCATAGCGCTAGGCAGCGGCGGCTCAGTAACTATTCCTTCAACAGGGGGCAGCTACACACTTCCCGATAGCGGCGGAACCATTACGCTGACCAGCGGCGGGATCGTGGCTCTTGGCAGCGGCGGCACCATTGCTCTTGGCAGCGGCGGCACCATCGCTCTGGGTAGCGGCGGCACGGTTGCGCTTGGCAGCGGCGGCACCATCGCGCTGGGCAGTGGCGGCACCATCGCGCTGGGCAGTGGCGGCACCATTGCTCTTGGCAGCGGCGGAAACATCACAATGGGCAGCGGTGGCACCATTGCCCTTGGCAGCGGCGGCACCATTGCCCTGGGTAGTGGCGGCACAGTCGCCCTGGGCAGCGGTGGAACCGTGGCCCTCGGCAGCGGCGGCAATGTCACCATCGGCAGCGGCGGAGTGGCCACGCTGAGCAGCGGTGGCACGGTCGCGCTGGGTAGTGGCGGCACCATCGCGCTTGGTAGCGGCGGCAGCATTACGCTCAGCGCCGGCGGCACCATTGCCCTGGGCAGTGGCGGCACCATCGCGCTCGGCAGCGGCGGCACCATCGCCCTGGGCAGCGGCGGCACGATTGCCCTGGGCAGCGGGGGAGTCATTACTCTCAACGGCGGGGGTACCATTGCTCTTGGCAGCGGCGGCACGGTCGCCCTAGGCAGTGGAGGAACGATAGCTCTTGGCAGCGGCGGCGTCGTTGCGCTGGGCAGTGGCGGCGTCATCGCCCTCGGTAGTGGTGGCACCGTAGCTCTTGGCAGCGGCGGCACCATCGCTCTTGGCAGCGGCGGCACCGTAGCCCTTGGCAGCGGCGGAGCAACCACCAACGAGTTGGATTACACCACTGCCAACTCGGTTGTTCGTCCGCCGGTGTCACCTAGCGAAACGCCGATGCCGGCTCCTACTCCTTCGGGGCAGGAAGTCGTGGTCAATTGGACTGCGCCGATCTTCGGAGTGGTTCAAACCTACTCCATCTATCGCAGCTCCGATGGAGCAACCCCGATTCTGATTGGCAGCGTCAGCGGAATGAATGGAAATCCGCCGGCGACTACATTTACCGATACAAATCCCGACCTGAACTCAACGACGGTGGTCTACACCATTGTGACCACTCTCGTTCCGGACACGAACGGCAACCAACGGCAGAGTCCACCTTCACCGCCGGCGGTGCTTAAGAATAATCAGACCATCGTCATTCCTCAGCCCTGGCCGAGTTCTGCTCCGATTTCAAGTTCGCCGGTCGTGCTCCAAGCGACAGCCGAGTCTAACGACATGGCGAATATGTTGCAGGTCAGCTTCAGCGCTTCCGGCAACTGCTCCGTCGGGGGTCAATCGATCGACCCGAATTCCGGTGTTACGTCAGCCAGCGTCATCCTGAACGCCACGGGAAGCTGTACAATCACGGCGTCGCAGACAGGCTCCGGTTCCTACAACGCGGCCGATTCTGTTTCAGGCACATTCTCGATTCTGCCCGCGGGTTCCAACGTCCAATCGCAAACCATCACCTTCCCGCAATTGCAGAATGTGCAGTACGGCGGCACGTTCTCGTTCAGCGCGACGGCCTCCTCTGGACAGCCTGTCACATTCTCAGCGTCCGGGCCATGCACAACCAGCGGAACCACGACCGGGGTCGGCTTGTGCAGCATCACAGCGTCGGCAGCGGCAAACAGCACTTATAGCACAGCTTCGGCGACGCAGTCGTTCACCATTACCCCTGCGGTTATCGCGGTGAAGGCAGCTAGCCCAACAATTACGTATGGCGCGTCGATCCCGGCGTTGAACTACAGCTTGAGCGGTTTCGTGAATAATGACCCGCAATCCGTAGTGAACGGCGCACCCTCGCTCTCCACGACGGCTAATTCAAGCAGCGGCGTCGGGCAATATCCGATCACGGTAGCGACCGGCACGCTCAGCGCGGCGAATTACGACTTCCTTTACGTGCCCGGTACGTTGACCATCCAGCAAGCCAATCAGGCAGCGCTGGTACTATCCGCAGCGTCGCCCTTGAGCTACGGCCAGAGCGAACCTCTGAGTGTCACGGGCGGCAGCAGCGGTGGCGCGGTGTCCTACACCGTGACCAGCGGCCCGTGCATGATTACGGGCGCCCAGCAGAATCAACTTACGGCCACCAGCGGTACCGGCAGTTGCACCGTATCGGCGACCATGGCCGGGAACAGCAACTATAACGCAGTGACCAGCACCCCTCCAACCAAGGTGACCCTGGGTCTGGCGAGTCCGACAATTACCTTCGCCGGCGCACCGGCCAGTGCGGCCTATCAATCTCAGTTCCCGGTGGCCTCGACGACCAACGCGAGCACGACGGCGGTTATCACGGCGAGCGGCGCATGCACGATCGCGGGCAGCACCGTGACCATGACCAGCGGCACGGGTGCCTGCTCACTTACGGCGAATTGGGCCGCGGACAATAACTACGCTGCTGCCACAGCCGCGCAGTCGACGTCAGCCACGAAGATCGCACCTACGGTAACCTTCACCGGCGCACCGGCCAGTGCGGCCTATCAATCTCAGTTCCTGGAGGCCTCGACGACCAACGCGAGCACGACGGCGGTCATCACGGCGAGCGGCGCATGCACGATCGCGGGCAGCACCGTGACCATGACCAGCGGCACGGGTGCCTGCTCACTTACGGCGAATTGGGCCGCGGACAATAACTACGCTGCTGCCACAGTCACGCAGTCGACGTCAGCCACGAAGATCGCACCTACGGTAACCTTCACCGGCGCGCCCGCAAGTGCGGCCTATCAATCCAAGTTCCCGGTGGCCTCGACGACCAACGCGAGCACGACGGCGGTCATCACGGCGAGCGGCGCATGCACGATCGCGGGCAGCACCGTGACCATGACCAGCGGCACGGGCGCCTGCTCACTGCTGGCAAGCTGGACGGCAGATAACAACTACAGCGGCACTTCGGCAAGCCAATCCACTGCAGCGACTTTGGCCGCGCAAGTGATCACGTTCACCACCAAAGCTCCAGCATCGGCTGCCTACAACAGCAGCTTCACGGTGGCGGCCACGGGTGGCGCCAGCGGGAACGCGGTGACCTTCACCAGTTCCGGGTCGTGCAGCAACTTAGGCGCAACCTACACGATGACCAGTTACACGGGAACATGCTCGGTGATCGCCAACCAGGCGGGCAACACGAACTACGCGGCAGCACCGCAGACCACGCAGTCCGTAACCGCGACCTTCACCGGATCGGTTCCCGCTTCCGGCACAGCTTGCAATGGCGCTTACACCGGTACATTCCAAGGTAATCTGACCGTCGTCAGCGGGCAGAGCTGCGTACTGGTGGGTGGAGGGGCATCGGGGAACATTACGGCAACCGGCGGCAACCTCATTCTTAGCAGCGCTGCCGTTGGCGGCAATGTCACGGTGAACGGCGGTACTTTCTCAATCGGCCCGTCAACTAACATCAAGGGCAACGTGCAAATCCAAAGCATTCCGTCAGGATTGGCCACGAATCGGGTGTGCGCCACGACTGTAAGCGGCAATCTCGAGTTTCAGAGCAATGGCACGTCCGTTCTGATCGGCTCTGGTTCCCCGTCGTGTGCCGGCAATGTGATCAAAGGCAGCCTTCAGGTTCTCAGCAACAGCGCGGCAACCACGCTGGATGGGAACACTGTCAGCGGGAACTTGCAGGACCAAAGCAACACTGGGCCCACGCAGGTGATCAGCAACGTCATTACGGGAACCCTGCAGTGCTCGAGCAACACCTCAATCACAGGCAGTGGAAACACCGCGACCTCGAAACAGGGGCAGTGCGCCAGATTCTAGAGAAATTCAAGAGTTTCCGTGCTCTTTCTGGGATCGCGCCGAGTAGCTCCATTTTGAGAAGAGAGCCACCTGGCTCCTTCAGCATTGTGGGAACTTGAGCCAGGAGCGCTGACTGGCTGACACGGTAGATTCCGGGAAAGAGCAAGACCACTACCGTTGCAGAAGCTCGATTCCAATCACCGCTGTTATTGGCCGATACGGTGCCGGGCATCTGCAACCAGCGGGTCTTCCGTCGACTGCCCACGGATGCTGAGATAGTTCTTATAAGAATCTGCAAACGCATTGTTCTTTAAACCTTCCTGCGCGCGCCCCTCGTAATAATCCGCAGGCGGCAACCATGAGTAGGTCGGCACGTTGTCCATGAAAAGTTCGATGGCTTCGCCTTTCCGCTTGAGGCATGTTTCAAACTCCGAGTCGGCCTCGGTAAATGCTCCCGCTTCGAGATATGCCCGTCCAAGATCGTAATGGCCGATCCACGTGTCCAGCAGGCTGTTCGCAGCAGTGATCTGCCGGATGGCTTCATTGTTGTCCTTGCGCTTCAGCGCGATCAGCCCCTGGATGATCTTGCCGTAAGCCTGCGCCTCGCTCGACAGCGCCGCAGAGAGGCTCGCCGCTAGCTTTTGCGCTTTCGCGAACTCACCGAGATCCACATAGCTTCTGGCCGCCAGGAACTCAATCTGGATCGACTGGCTTTTCGCCAGCGCCTTCTCCAGGTCAGAGAGCGCAGCCGTGTGGTTTCCCTGGATTGCCTCGATGTTTCCCAGCGCCGCGTACTTTCTCGCCGCGTTGTCGTCCATCTTGGCCGTCACATCGCCAGCCGCTCCTTGCGAGAGGATGCGCGCGGCATCCGCATATTTTCCCTGATAGGCGGAAAGATCGGCGAGTCCAGCGGTCGCGGTGGATGTCGCTACCGGTCCAAAACTCTCAAGGTGATGGTAAGTCGCAGTGGCTTTGTCGATCTGCCCCTCTCCAAGCTGCGCTTCGGCCAGCACCAAATAGGCCTGCGCAGCTTTTGGATTGATCGAAAGGGCATTGTTCGCCTCGTGTTCGCTGCCGGAAAAATCTCCAGCAAAGGCTTCGATAAATGCCAGGTTCACCCTTGGCCCCACTCCTTTGGGAACAATCTGCACTGCGTGTTGCGCCGCCGCTAGGGCCTTCGGCGCGTCGCGCAACTGTACAGAGCAACTGGCAAGATTGTTCCAGCCGACCCGATCAGCAGAATAGGCAGCAACGAGCTTGTTATATTCGTCGACGCATTTCTGCCAGTCACCGCTGGTCAGATAGTACAGTCCGCGGTCGCGAAGCTTTTCCCGATCGGTCATGTTGTTCTCGTGCTGCATGGCCAGCTTCATGTAGTTCAACGCGTCGCCGGGCCTGCCCAGGTTTTGGGCCATTGCGGCCATGCCGGTGTAGGCGCGCGGGAAACTCGGATCCAGTTGTGCCGCTTTCTGGAACGAATCGAATGCTTCCTGGAACTTGCCCGCGAACTGCTCATCGACGCCGATCGCATCCTGGTGTACAGCTTCCAGTGATGTGGACGTAAAGCCTCCGCTGACCTCGTTGAACTGCTCCGAGGGACTCGTCGAGTCGCCCAGAGCTTTACGAAGCGGCACTGCCAGCTTGGGCAGGCTGCTGATAATGTCTTTCTTATTGGCGACGCTGATTTCCGATCTGGCCAGCACCTTGCCGCTGACGCCGTCCATGGCAATCGCCGAAATTTCGTATTCGTCCCCTCGCAAACTGATCTCGCCCGTAATCACATCGTTAATTTCCTGGCTCATGGCAATCTGCCGCGCGGTCTGCTCGTCGAGTTTGTGCGTGGGATTCGGAAGCTTCTCGGCCAGCCTTCGCGCATCCTCGCGACCATAGACATTGATGAAGCTGGCACCTTCCAGGGCCAGGCCAAGCATCGGCTCCAATGTGTTATCCAGAACCGGGTCGCCGGTATGGTTCTCGAAGTCGCCGACCAGCACCGAGACCGGGCGATGCGCCGCTGACTTCGTGGCCTGCTGCCTTCTGGCAACGAACCAGCCAATGCCCGCCGCGATCGCGATAAGCAGAACGCCCGCGACCGCGTAGCGCGTCCAGGGAAGCTCGCGCATGCGAATCATGCGCAGCCGCAGCGCTGAAGCGGAAACCTTCTTGCCTCCGCTGCTTTGCCACGCGCGAAGGTCTGCGTCCAGTTCGCCCGCGTTCTGGTAGCGGTGCGCGGGATCCTTCTCAAGACATTTGGCGACGATGTTGCTCAATGAGCCCGAGATGTTTTTGTCGACGTCTACCAGAGGCAGGGCGCGCTGCTGGGTGCGCATGACCAGGCTCGCAATTGCGCTCTCTGCGTGGAAAGGCGTGATCCCGACCACCAACTCATAGAGGATCAAGCCGAGCGTGAAGATATCGGAGCTGGCGTTGAGTTCTTTTCCCTGCGCTTGCTCCGGAGACATGTACTCGATGGTGCCCAGCATCGCGCCGGTCTGGGTCATTCCGTCGCCGCTCAAGGTGCGGGCCAGTCCGAAATCCATGACCACGACGCGGCCGTTGGCATCGCGCATAATATTGCCCGGCTTCAGATCACGGTGGATGATTCCTTCGCGGTGGGCTGCAGCCAGTCCCGCAGCCACCTGTTCCATAATGGCGACGGCTTCCGCAACCTCCAGTTTGCCCTTCTCTTTCAGCAACTGATGGATGTTCTGGCCCTCGATGTACTCCATCGTGATGAACTTGATTCCGCTGGCTTCTCCGAGATCAAAAATTCGGATGATGTTGCGGTCCGTGACCTGGCGTGCGAGGATCAGCTCCTGCTTGAAGCGCTGCAGGATTTGAGGATTATTGGCAAGCTCAGGCTTAATGACTTTGAGCGCGACGTCCCGCCCCAACTCCCGGTCATGTGCTTTGTAAACCGCCCCCATGCCGCCTTCGCCCAGGGTCTTGATAATCTCGTAACGGTTGGCGAAAACCACCCCCAGTCCGAAGGCAGAGCCACCGCTCAAGGCAGCCGCGGCATTTACCGCGAGGTGCATCGGCGTTTCCGGAGGCAAAGTCAGGCCGCCATCCATCGCCCCCGTGCCCGGCGTGTACGCGAGCGTTGGCGCTTCAGCATTCACATTGTTTGGAGTCTGGAGGAATTCGCGGGACGGTCCTGCGAGCGCGGGAGATGCTTGTTGCCTCGGATCGCTCTGTCCTGAGGCAGAAGCGACAGCAACACCGATGTCGACGGCAAGCGTCGGCGCTTCCGGCTCGTATTTCTGCTCTTTCGGGTCGCTCATTCCTGATCCGCCCAATGCAACTGCTTAACTATAAATCTGATGGAAGGTGCTGCCTTCGACCCCGTTCAACTGCAGCCAAATCTGCAGGAAAGGCAGTTGGGAACCTACTCTCGCAGTATATACCTTTGTTGAATCTGGAGTTGCATCGCCGGTTCGGAACCGGGAGTGAAATCAGACGCGCGACCTTTGTCGCATGCAGCCGCCATGGCAGGATCGAAACACGAGCATCATCGCAAGCACACTCATGTGCCTTTGTTCGAGTTTCCGCTCAAACTCAAGTTCCTATGTGAACCGGGAGCTGCCTGCGATGCGCACAACGTGGGCATTTGCTCACCAAGCCGTACATCGCCAAGATGCCATCCTCTCAAAATACATTCCATCTCCCTCGATATGTCTGGGACTGAACCCCTAAATTGAGACACTCGCGATTTTGAGCTCCCTTATCTTCGGCGAAAGTGGCCAGAATGATAGGCAATCGGAAGTTATCGGCCGATCCGCCTTTCAATGCCGGTGAGGCAAAGCGCTCGAGAGGCCCTGGATGGGATATGGAGCTTGGTCTTGTATTCGAATCAAAATGTAGTTGATTTTGTAGTAGGTCAAAGCACCGAACTTCACCAAATTTCAACAGCATCCAATGAGCGGACTGCAAAATGCTCAAAAGCAATCACTTAAAATCAACTAATCTCCATAAATTTCAATAGCTTACGGAATCTGGTTCGGGATCAAGGGGTCGGAGAGTCAAATACCACCGTCACGGGATCTGCCCAGTTCCGGTCGGATGGACGTCTACTCGTCAGCAACTTTGTAGTCATCCCCTTAAGACGGCAGGATTTGATTCCACGCGGGGTAGAACAGGTGGTTGGCACTCCATTGCCTGTCCGGCGTCAACTATTCTTTCCCTTCGTGTTGCCTCATCTAGGAATGTTACTGAGTTTGCCGAAGAAAAATGTTACCGTCAAGCCTCGCCTCATCCGCTGAGCTGAGCCTGGAGCGAAGGAGGCGAGCGTAGCGAGTCGACTGAGTGCAAGGCTCAGCTCAGCGAGGCCGCAGCCGGGTCGGCCGCCTCTTCAGCGCCGTACACCAGGTGCCTGACGATTTGCATGCGCCATACGCGCACCCGCCGTTGGAGCGTACGTAGTTGTCCATCTGGGAAATGGCCATGTCCGCTTGACTGGAGGCGTTTGAGCATGGCTTTGGCTTCCATGTCTGGCTGTTCCTCCAGCCAGCCCAGCAACATTGGCCATACATTCGCGAACGGATCCTCACGTGCGCGCCACCATTGTTTCCGCTTCGGTTCGCTTCTGTGCGTGGCCCGCACTTCTCCAGCTTTCCAGGCGATCGCAAGATTCTTCACGAAGGGTGCTATCTCGGAATCGGTGGCTTCCGGCGTTCGTTTCCTGCTGATCGCAACAAGAAGCTCCTGATGTTCGCGGATTAGCTTGAGCAGAGCTACGGGATCGAGGCCGTCCATCTGCCGTTTCAGCTTCGCCTTCGTTTCCTTCGAAACGCAATCGTTGTCATGGAGCCTGGTGAAGGGGGTAAGCGGATCATCGTACGTCTTATGAACTCGGGCGCCACAGCGCGTCTTCCCAGTCAGCTTGAACGATGGCTGGAAGAAGTTCGTGTACAGGCGTGAACTCTCATAAAGCCGCCTCAGGGCAGAGGTTGCAGAGATCCCTTCCAGACGACCGTAGCCGACGAGCTTGCGCACAACAGACCCATTCTTCTGTTCAACCCAGGCCTGGTCATTCTTGTGGTAGGCACGGCTCCTTGTCAGGGTGATGCCCTGATCGTTGCAATAGTTGAACAGGGTATCGTTTAGGAAAGCGCTGTCGTTATCCGTATCAATCCCGAGCACAGGAAACGGGAGCCTTGTTCGTAGCCCATCAATGGCTTCGACGATCAGCGCCTGCTCGTGTACCGGTAAAGCAATGCATTCGGTCCAGCCCGAGGCGACGTCCGTGAGAACGAGGCTATGCACAAATGAGCCTTCCGCACGTTCTCCACAGTGCACCACCATGTCCATTTCGAAGAACCCCGGTGTCGGCTCTCCCCAGTCTGCGAAGGTGCGCACCGGCACGAGCCTTCTGATCCGGCTCAGCGCAGCCCGTTTCTTCTTACACCCGCCGTAGGCATGCTCGCGGATGGATCTCAGACGGCGATCTATCGTGGCGGCGCTCATCGACAGGAGTTGCGATCGAAGTGAGTCATCGGGCTTCAGATGGCCATACTTCACCATGGAATCGAGCAATAACGGCAGAGCGGCCTTCAGTCGCTTCCCACAGATACGATCTGCCGCCTCCCAGAGCACCACCAGAGATTCGTTGATAGCCTCATCGTAGACGAACCGGCAAGAACGCTCCCGAATGATCGGCGCTTCCTTGGACGTAAGCAGCCTGATGGCGTGCTTTCGGTGGTAACCGGTGATGTTCGTGAGTTCGTCAAGAATTAACTTCTTGCCATCACGGTCCGCCTCGCTATACCGGCGGCGAACCACTGCGATCAGTTCTTTACGTGCTGCCACGCTCATGAGTCTCCTCATCTCCACCTTCCGGCACGACCTTGTGGTCTGTCGCCGGTAGCATTTTCGATGAGGCAACCACCCCGCGCTCAGTAGCAAAAATGGTGCGGCAATGCGCCGCTCGCCACCGGAAGTCGCAGCTTCGGGTAAGCTCAAGCAGCTTTCTGCCGTCGGGAGTGCGAATGGTGATGGGCGTATCAGGAGTGGAGCCGTTGAAGTATTTGGCAATGTCGACCATGGTGTGAAGTGGCGGGGGGCCGGCAGGCCGTTCGCGGTCCACGCTGACGGTCATGCGCGGCGAGCTGTACACGTCTGTCTGTGAGGTCCTGCTTGCACTCCAGCCGGCAGCGTCGGGCGCCGCTATAAGGCCGTATCCCGGCGTGGCCATTGCAGATTCCCGCTGCAGGCTGAGCGTGACGCGCAGAATGTTGGGCCCGCAGGGTTCCAGCACAATTGTCTCGCCTGTGCGGTTGAGTTCCAGACGCGGCGACGGATTCTGCGCCCGGGAGCAAACAACAGTCGAGGTCAATACAGCAACGAGTGCGACAACCGCCAAGGGCCTTCGCATGAACAGAAACTCCTTTCTCAGTATATAGCCACCGAAACCCTGAGCACCTCGGGTTCTGAAGAGAAGTTGAGCCCCCAGTCGGTTTGATCGCCATTCAGGATGCGCAGGAATTTGAAAGCGACGTTTTCGTATGTCTACGGGAATTGTTTAGCCGGTAAATTGCTTTTTGTTGAGGATTGAAGCGCTCCGTTGGGTCCGTTTTCGAGGCTGTTTCGCTGCTGCCGGAAGCAGCCGTGACGATGTACACTGTCGGAGCGCAGATCAGCCCATTCGCAACTGAAAATCAGGGCTCTTTTGCGCTCTATGGGGAGGAGAAGTCGACTCCATGCGGACCTCACATTGTCTGGTTCGGCTCAGTTTCGCGGCCTTGGGATGCGCTGTAACGCCGGCGACCGCTGCGGCAGATCCTACTGCCAGTCCAGGTAACCCCGGTCTAGCAGCCTGCGGTGAAAGTCGGTTTCGTGAAAGGGCACGACTTCAGTCGTGCCGTAATCTTTCAAACTGAGACTCGGCTGGCTCTCTTATGCGCACGTGCGAAGGCGTAGCATGACGCCAGATTCACTCCCCAGGGAAAAGGCCTTCATGAAATTCCGCCACCGTATTGTCTCCGCACTCGTCCTTTTTCTTGTTGCATCGGTCGCTCTGCGAGGGCAGACGCCGCAGGGCAAACTCTCGTTCGACGTTGCCACGGTGAAACCGGCAGCGCCGCTCGACATGCAACGACTGGCCGCAGATATGCAGGCGGGTCGAATGCCGAAGATCGGACCGCAAATCGGCTTCTCGCGGGCAACGTACACCCACATGTCGCTGGCAGACCTGATTGCCCTGGCTTTCAACATGAGGGCCTATCAGATCAGCGGCCCGGCCTGGCTGGCGCAAGAACTCTTCGACATCGAGGCCACGATTCCCGAAGGCGCGACAAAAGACGATGTTCCCGCCATGCTGCGGGCACTGCTCGAGGAGCGGTTCAAACTGGTTGCGCATCAAGCTCAAGAAGAGCACAAGGTTCTGGGGCTCGCAGTCGGGAAGAGCGGGGTCAAGATGAAAGAATCGCCGACGGCGCCACAAGCCTTTGATCCCAACTCTCCGCTTCAGCCTGGCGAACGGCAAGTCGATAACGTGGACGGGCCGATACGCATGAAGATTAACTCTGACGGCACGATCACCGTGAATATGGGTGCCAAGGGCACGATCATTGAGAAGATCGACAGGCAAAGCATGATGCTCGACATGAAATCGAGCGGCGTGACCATGGACGGATTCGCGGAGTTGCTGTCGAGCATCTTCCTGCAGATGGGGGGCGCCAACAGCCGTCAGGTCGTCGACATGACCGGGCTCAGGGGCTACTACCAGGTGGATGTGGAGATTTCTATCATAGATATGACAGCTCAGGCACGTTCGCAGGCCGTGACGATACCGGAAAGGCCGTCGAGCGGAAGCGCGGCGACCAGTGCCCCGCCCACGGCTGGAGTATCCGAGCCGACAGGGGGTTTATCGGTCTTCGATTCCGTGGAGAGGCTTGGCCTGAAACTAGAAGACCGCAAAGCGACCGTGGATCGGCTGGTGATTGACCAGATGGAAAAAACGCCGACGGAGAACTAGAAGAGCAGGGAGCGAGGGAACCGGGGAATAGAAAATCTTCAAAGACTATAGATACGAATACCCCACGTTAAGCCCTCTCTAGGGAATCACATTGGGGAAAATATCGCATTGGTGCGATCAAGTGCGATCCAGCGAAACCCCATTTACGAAATGGGGATACAATTCGAGCGAGCCAGAAAAGCCGGATTTCCCTCGTGCGATGCCCGCGGGAACGTTAGGTTCGCGGTTATCGCTGAAGATGAGATCGCTCCGGTTTGTCCCGTTCCTCAACAACGCTCCGCGGAGGATTAAGTCATGAGTATGAGTCGCCGCCAGGCAATGAAGTTGATTGCGGCCACGGTGCCAACCGTGGCCGGCGCCCGCGCCATTCCCGCTATGCCGACAGCCGCCGAGCCCATCGAAGGCGGGATGAGGAAATTCATTTTCGATGGAGTGTCCTCGGAGCTGCGGATTCCCATGGAGGAGCTCGGCCAGGAATCGCCCGCGGACTTGTCGGCGTATTCGCATTTGGTAATGGAGATGCGGATGAGCTCACCGCAGCGGCTGATGCTTTGGGCCTATACCACGCATGGTCCGCGCAATATGGGATTCATCGGGTTCGGACAGAATGCGTGGCTGCGGGCGTCGATTCCGCTGCAGTATTTTTTGGGCCGAGATGCCAGTGGCCACGACCTGGCTTCGGCATCGAATCGGCGCACTCACTCCTGCTGGTTTTCCGTGTGGGGACCATTTGGGGATCTCCATTCGGTCGAGGCATTCGCCATCGCCATGGAGTATCCGATCAACAAACCGACGATTGAGTTGCGCAATGTGCATTTGTCCAAGGCCGACGAAGGGTCGGAGTTTCTGGAATCGGGTCCGCTGCTCGATTCCTTCGGTCAATGGGCGCTGGCGGACTGGGCGCGGAAGGTCAGAAATCAGGAACAGTTGACGCGGGAACTGGCCGCGGAGGAGAAGACTTTCGGCAGCGCAGCCGATTTCGGCTACGGCAGTTATGGCGGCTACAAAGACACGCAGGTCAGGGCAACCGGCTTCTTCCGTGTTGAGGAGATTGACGGCCGATGGTGGTTTGTCGACCCCGACGGACACCTGTTTTTGTCCACGGGCATCAATGGCACGCCCGGCGGAGGCGCGGGCTTTGGCGGTAATGCCTCGGACACCAAGCGAACCAATCGGCGACTCGATTCGTGGGGCATAACAACCGGCGGA